>Ga0209212_1000415_pt1 | contig 84368 bp, 79 predicted proteins | sample RifGroC2_FD_183996 | JGI IMG/M metagenome (GOLD analysis project Ga0209212, IMG submission 183996) | Groundwater microbial communities from Rifle, Colorado, USA - Groundwater C2 (SPAdes) (version 2) | ecosystem: Environmental > Aquatic > Deep subsurface > Groundwater | place: Rifle, Colorado...
ATGCCGTCGGCAAGAAGCTTTTTGTTGCGGGCAAGTGTCCGTTCCGCATCCGCCAGGGTTACCCTGGATTTTTGCAGGTTGGCCTCCGAGTTGAGGACATTGCCCTGGGCCTGCTCCACCGAGGCGTTGAAAAGGGAAGGGTCTATTTCGGCGATGGCCTGCCCTTTCTTAACCCGGGAGTTGAAGTCAACGTAAAGTTTCTGGATCGTGCCGGAAACCTGGGTGCCGACCTGAACGGTCGTTACCGCCGAGAGGTTGCCGGTGGCGGCAACCGTGGAAACTATCATGCCACGCTCGATTTTGGCGGTCTTGTAACTCACCTCTGGCGTGCGTTTATAGAAGCTGTAACCGGCAATGGCGGCAATAACAAGGATGACAGCCAGAATAATCAGGTATTTTTTCATGCAGTTCTCTTCGTACAAACGTGATGGCCCAGCCGTAGCGGCCGTATCATAGCAGAATAATTACCCGGCGACAAAAAAAAAGCCCAGGTCCTGAGACCGGGGCTTTTTGCTCTGTACGCCCGTCGCCGGTCAGGCGGCGGGCTAACTATGGCAACCCTCTTTGCAGTGGGATACCGGACGAATCCTGAATCTATCAGTCCACATCGGCAGGGTCTCCTTTCACTTTACGATTTGAATTCTAACAGGATGATTTTTATCTTAATACAATTTCTAAACTTGTCAAGCGTGAAAAAACATGGCTGCAATTTAGATTGCAATATTTGGTGCAACTGGCAGAATGGGCCTCATGATGCTGATCTGTTCCCATCAGGAAATATCCTGCCAGCAGGTGTTGGTTGACGATGCATCGGTTTTCTCGGTGCAGTGGAGCGTATTCCCGTCCGGAGTTGCCGGAAATCTATCCGCCGGAAATCTGATGCAGCGCTATTTGACATACATTAAAAGCTGCACCCTTAATATCATCCGCCCTGTGCAACTGGATTCCGGCATTGAATTTCGTCTGTTGGGCAGCAGCTTGAGTCTGATCAGCTTTCTGCCTCCTTCGGCCGAAGCGGAAAAGGTTGTTCTTCGAATCTGTGGCGGGGTCTTGGTCCAACCGGGCCAGTGTGACCGGGGTGAACTGCGTTTCGGCGTGGAACCTGGTTCGGACGGTGTCCGCGTATCGCTGCAGCTGAGTGAATTTTGTCCATTGATACTGGGCAGCCGCTCTCCGTCACGTATCCGTTTCTGGTTATACCGGTTGACCCAGGCGGCAATCCACCGGCTGGTCACAGTGCGTTTCCTGGTTCTGCTGTATCGTGAAATGTGCGGTGTTTCGGCTCGCGCAAGAGTGGTTGCCGTCAAGGTCCGTGAAGGTCAACCGGTCTGATGCTTTGATTGCAGCAGAAGGTATGTTATGATGACAGACTTGATTTTATGGAATAACCAAGCGCCAATTTAAAAAAAGGATCAACCGATATGCCGCACACAGTTATTGAAATCCCGGAAAAATTGCCTCTTTACGTCCAGAAAGATATGGTCGTGTTCCCTTATATGCTATTCCCGGTGTTTGTCAGCGAGAAGGATATGGCGACATTCCGCGAAGCCGAAAATTACGAAACATATCTGGTCTTTGTTTTTGAAAGGCCGGAAAGCGGCGCGGGAGGGGCTCCCGGCGGCAGGTGTGAAATTGGCACGCTCTGCAAGGTCAACCAGACCAAAAAGCTGGAAGACGGGCGCTACAAGGTGTCTTTGGAGGGTATTACCCGTCTGCGGATTCTGGATACGGAACCGGCCGGTTCTATCGTGCTTGCCCACTGTGAAATCGTGCGCGAGTTTGTGGAAAAGAACCTGGTTTCCGAAGCGTTGGTACAGAGCCTGAATGCGCTGTTAAAAATTGCACTGTCACATGGCAAGCCGCTTCCGGACGATGTCATGAAAATGATCGACTATATCGACAATCCGGCGCGCCTGTCGGACTTGGTGGCGCTATACGTCAACCTGCCGGTCAGCGACCTGCAGGAACTGCTGGAAACCGTGGATCCGCTGGAACGTCTGAAAAAGGTCTACGTGTATCTGACGAACGAAGTGCAGCGCATGCAGGTCAAAAACGAGGTCGCCGGCGAAGTCACCAAGCGGGTCGGCAAGAACCAGAAGGAATACATCCTGCGCGAGCAGATGAAGCACATCCAGGAAGAACTGGGGGAGGAAGACCCGCGTTCGGCCGACATGAATGAGCTGCGCAAGCTGATTGAAGAGGCGGGTCTGCCCGAGGATGTGAAGAAGGTCGCCGACAAGGAACTGAAACGTCTGGAGCGGATCAACCAGGCCTCGCCGGAATACAACGTCTCACGTACATATCTGGACTATCTGGCAGGGATGCCCTGGAACAAGAGCACATCCGACAGCCTGGACATTGTGCGTGCCGAGGATATCCTCAACGAGGACCACTACAACCTGAAAAAGGTCAAGGAACGTATCCTGGAGTTTCTGGCCGTGCGTTCGCTCAAGGAGAACATGAAGGGGCCGGTGCTCTGCTTCGTAGGACCTCCCGGAGTCGGCAAGACATCGCTGGGCAAATCGATCGCCCGTTCCCTGGGGCGCAAGTTCGTGCGCATCTCTCTGGGTGGGGTGCGTGACGAGGCCGAGATTCGCGGGCACCGCCGTACCTACATCGGCGCACTGCCGGGGCGTATCATCAAGGAACTTTTCCGCTGCGGCGCAAACAACCCGGTTTTCATGCTGGACGAAATCGACAAGCTAGGCAATGATTTCCGTGGCGATCCGGCTTCCGCACTGCTGGAGGTGCTGGATCCGGAACAGAACTTCACCTTCAACGATCACTATCTGGATGTGCCTTTTGACCTGTCGAAGGTGATGTTCATCACTACCGCCAACCAGCTTGATCCGATTCCGGGACCGCTCAAGGACCGCATGGAGGTGATCCGCCTGGCCGGTTACAGCAGCGAGGAGAAACTGCATATCGCCCGCAACTTCATCATCCGGCGCGAGATGGAGGAAAACGGCCTCAAGGGGCGTGAGCTTGACTTCACCGACGAGGCGCTTTTAAAGGTGATCAGTGACTATACCCGCGAAGCCGGTGTTCGCAACCTGCAGCGCACGGTCGGTTCGGTCTGCCGCAAGGTGGCCAAGGAAATAACCCAGAACAAGGAAGCCCGCACGCAGATAACACCCGAAACCATTACCGAACTGCTCGGGCCGAAGAAGTTTCATAACGAGGTCGCGGCCGAGAATGACCGGGTCGGCGTCGTGACCGGCATGGCCTGGACCGAGACTGGAGGAGACATCCTGTTCGTGGAGGTCACCTCGATGCCGGGCAAGGCCGAGCTGATCCTGACCGGCTCGCTGGGCGACGTGATGAAGGAGTCGGCCCGTGCCGCTCTCTCCTATATCGAGGCGCATTCCGAAGAGTTCGGTATCAAGCCGGAGGCTTTTGAAAACCGCACCATCCACATCCATGTTCCCTCCGGCGCCATCCCCAAGGATGGCCCTTCGGCCGGGGTCACCATGGTCACTGCGCTGGTGTCGCTGTTGACCGAAAAGCCGGCCAAACGCAACGTGGCCATGACCGGCGAGATCACGTTGACCGGCCGGGTGCTGGCCATCGGCGGCCTGAAGGAGAAGGTTCTGGCCGCGCACCGCGCCGGGGTGCGCATGATCGTGGCCCCAGAGCGCAACCGCGACGATCTGGAAGATATCCCGGACAAGGTTCGCAGCGAGTTGCAGTTCACCTTCATCAACGAGGCGGCCGAGGCGCTGGCGGCGGCATTATAGCGGATGGGCATCGCGATCATAGACAGGCTCTTGATCCGCTTTTTTGCAGATATGCAGGATTTTTGCGCCCTGTCGTGCCGCGCCGCGGCCCGCATCTTCCGTAAACCTGGCTACTACCGCGACTTTGCGATCCAGTTCGACAAGCTCGGCTTCGGCTCGCTCTTCATCTGTTTCCTGACAGGACTGTTCACCGGCATGGTCATGGCGCTGCAGTTCATCATCCAGCTCAAGCCGTTTGCCGCAACCAGCTACGTGGGGGGCATGGTGGCGGTGACCATGATCAAGGAGCTGGGACCGGTTCTGGCTTCGCTGATGGTGGCCGGACGTGTCGGTTCGGCAATTACCGCCGAACTGGGCACGATGATGGTGACGGAACAGGTTGACGCGATGCGGGTGGAGGGCACCGACATCATCCAGCGTCTGGTGACCCCGCGCCTGAAGGCCATGCTGCTGGCCATGCCGCTTTTGACAATTCTGACCGACGTGGTCTCGCTGCTGGGGGGCTACATCATTGCCGCCGGCTACGGCATCAATCCCACCATGTACCTGTCCGCTTTCACCCAATTTATCGTGCCGCTGGATTACCTTGAGGGGTTGGTCAAGCCGCTGGTGTTCGGCGGTCTGATAGCCATGACCGGCTGTTACGTCGGCCTGGGGACCGGCGGTGGCGCAGAAGGGGTCGGCAGCGCCGCCAAGAAGGCGGTGGTGGCGTCATCGATCATGATCCTGATGTGTGATTTTTTCATTGCCAAGATCATAGTTGTGTTCAGGTGAGGTGTTTATGAACTACTGGCTTCTGAAAACGGAACCGGGCTGTTTCTCTTTCGAGATGTTGCAGCAGCGTCCCGACATGACCGAGCATTGGGATGGGGTGCGAAATTTCCAGGCCCGCAACTTGCTGCGTGACTCGATCAAGGCCGGCGACCGGGCTTTTTTCTACCACAGCAGTATAGCCGAACCGGCCATCGTCGGTGTTGTGGATATCGTCCGGGCCGGCTACCCCGACCATACCTCCCTTGATCCTGGCGGGGAACATTTTGACCCCAAGTCCTCTCCCTCAAATCCGATCTGGTACATGGTGGATGTGCGTTTCAACACAGGAATGCCGAAGCCGGTCACCCTTGGCGCAATCAAGTCCAATCCCCTGCTGGCGCAGATGCCGCTGGTAAATCGCAGCCGCCTGTCGGTGCAACCGGTCACTGCCGAAGAGTGGCGGGTGATCATGATCATGGGAGGCCTGGCTCCGTGACAACGGAAGAGCGTTGCATCCGGATGGATAAGATCTGCTACTCGATTGGCGGGCGTACGATCCTGACCGATTTCGACCTGCTGCTTGAACAGGGGGTCAACCGTACCATCCTGGGAGTCAGCGGCTCCGGCAAGACCACTATACTCAAGCTGATCCTGGGGCTGCTTGAACCGGACTCCGGCAGTGTCTCGATCAACGGCCTGACCATTACCGGTCTGAAGGAGGCCCAGTATCGCGAACAGCGCAAAAAAATCGCGATTGTTTTCCAGGGGGGGGCGCTGTTTGATTCCATGACCGTGGGAGAGAACGTCGGCTATCGCCTGTTCGAGGAAGGACGGCTGGCGGAGCGGGAGATCGAGGAGATTGTCCGTGAAAAGCTGCGCTTCGTCGGTGTCGAGCCGGCCCTGGACCTTTACCCGTCGGAACTGTCTGGAGGCATGAAGAAGCGGGTCGCCATCGCCCGGGCCCTGGCCGCCGATCCCGATTACATCTTTTTCGATGAACCGACCACCGGCCTTGATCCGATCGGTGTCTATAATATCTGCAACCTGATGCAACGGCTACAGGCCGATGGAAAAACCACGCTGATGGTGACCCATGATCTGGCGACCGCTTTTGCCACCTCCCAGAAATTCACCTTCCTGCACCAAAAACGGCTGGTGTTCGACGGCAGCGAGTCGGAGATGCGCGCCTGCAGTATTCCGGAAGTGAGAGAGTTCCTGCTTCCCACGGAACAGTCACTTTTTGTATGATGGAGGAGTAGCGATGAAACGTAGCAATCAGATTGGCTGGGCCCAGGTCAGGGCCGGGGTTTTCATTTTTGCGGCGTTGGCGCTGCTGGCGGTAGGCATCATCATGATGGGCCAGAAGACCAAGATGTTTGTGGACAAGAAAAGCCTGACAGTCGTGATGGACGATGTCCTGGGACTCAAGGTCGGTTCGCCGGTCTGGCTGGCCGGGGTGGATGTCGGGATCGTCAATGACATCCGCTTTGCGGACCCGAAACGCAGTAACGAGGTCAAAATTGCCATGGAAGTGGACAGTGGCGCGCTCAAAAAAATCGGCAACGATTCACGCATTACCATCAAGACCCGCGGCCTGATGGGAGAGAAGTATGTTGACATCACCCCTTCCAGGGATTTCCACGAGCAGCCTGTCACCAACCTTAAAGGGACTCCGGTCGCCAAGCTGGACGATGTGATTCACAAGGCCGGCGCCACCTTCGACAAGATCAACGGCATCATTGACAATATCAACCAGGGCAAGGGCACCCTGGGCAAGCTCAGCAAGGATGAAACCCTCTATACCAATGTGGCCCGCTTGGCGATCGAAATGAAAGAGCTGGTGGTTACCCTCAATCGTGGCGAGGGGACGTTGGGCCGGCTCAATCGCGATCCCGAACCGTTCAACAAATTGATCAGCATCCTCAATCGCGCCGACCGGACGCTGCAGGATATCCAGGCTGCCGACGGCACTCTCAACAAACTGATTTATGACAAGGCGCTCTATACCAAACTGACACTATTGGCTGACAAGAGCATTCAGGCTGCCGATGTCGTCAGCGACCTGAATAAGAAGATCACGTCAAAGGATGGCACGATCGGTCTGCTGCTGAACGATCGCGAGTTCTACGACAAGGGGATCGCCCTTATTACCAGGGCTGACAATTCGGTCAAATCGATCGAGGATGTTCTGGCAAAAGTTAAAAACGGCGACGGCACCGCCGCCAGACTGGTGAACGACAGGGAGTTGTACGACCGCACCAATCGCATGGTCGAGGATCTGGATGCACTGGTGAAGGATTTCAAGGAACACCCGAGAAAATATATAAAGTTTTCGATATTCTAAAAGGAGTTATACGGTATGAGACGAATAATCGTATTTGCGACAATGCTCTGCCTGATTTCCTCCGGGCTGTTTGCGGCAGAGCCTGGAGCCGGGCCCGGGAAAGGCCCTTCGACTGAGCTCCGGGCAGGCCTGGAGGAGAAGGTTGTCGAGCACACGATGAAAAACGGCATGAAACTGTTGATGGTCGAGCGGCATACCTCACCTACGGTTTCGGCCTGGATCCGTTTCCGGGTTGGGAGTGTCGATGAAAAGAGCGACGAGCGCGGCATCGCTCACCTGCTGGAGCATATGCTCTTCAAGGGGACCACTACGCTGGGCACCACCGATTATAAAGCTGAGAAGCCGCTGCTTGATAAAATCGAGATTACCGCCCAGGAGTTGATGCTCGAGAAATCCAGGAACGATAAAGCCGACCGGGTCAAACTGGCCGATCTGGAGAAAAAACTGTCCGGGCTGGAAGCCGATGCTTCCAAGTATGTGATCAAAGATGAATTCTTCGAGATTTATTCCAAGAACGGTGGTGTCGGCTACAATGCCTTTACCAGCCGCGACGGCACCACCTACCTGATCAGCCTACCCTCCAACAAGCTGGAACTGTGGGCGGCCATAGAATCAGACCGTTTGCAGAACGCGGTGCTGCGTGAGTTCTATACCGAGAGATCGGTGGTCATGGAGGAGCGCCGGCGCAGCTACGATTCCGACCCGGAGAGTAAATTATGGGAAACCTTTCTGGCTTCCAGCTTCCTGACCCATCCCTATGGACAGCCGACAATCGGCTGGATGTCCGACATCCGGAACCTGACCCGCAGCAAGGCCGAACAGTTTTTCCATAGCTATTACGCGCCGAATAACGCGATCGTTGCCATCGTCGGCGATATCGATACCAAGGCGACCATCGCTCTGGTAGAGCGCTATTTCGGAGCGATCCGGCCCGGCAAGGAGCTGCCGCCGGTCACTGCCGAAGAGCCGAAACAGGCTGGCGAGCGACGCATCGAGCTATTGGCCGAAGCGGAACCGACCCTGATGATCGGCTTTCACAAACCGGCCATCCTGGCCGAGGATGATTATGTTTTTGACGTGATCAACATGATTCTGGGCAGCGGCCGCACGTCACGCTTCTACAAGAAGCTGGTGGTGGAAAAGCAGATTGCCGCCGATATCGGGACCTTTGATGCGCCCGGCAGCCGCTTCCCGGGACTGTTCGTGATCGGCGCCACTCCCAGGACGCCGCACACGGTCGGCGATGTTGAAGCCGCCATCCTGGCTGAGTTGGAGCTGTTGAAGACCGAGCCTGTCAGTACCCGTGATCTGCAGCGCATCCTCAACAAGATCGAGTATGAAGAGGCCCGCCGCATGGGGACCAACGGCGGACTGGCCCGCAACCTGACCGAATACGAGGCGGTGGCCGGCGACTGGCGCTATATGACCGAATACCGCGCCAGGGTCACAAAGATTACCCCGGCCGATATCCGGCGGGTAGCCCGGGAATACTTCACCCGAGAGAACCGCATGGTCGGATTTATAACAAAAAAGGGAGGTAACGGTAAATGAGGCGTCTGATTATCTCCCTGCTGCTGGTCATTGTTTCAATTACTGCAACATTCGCCGGAGAGCTGCCAAAGGCCGATCCGCGCAACATGAGCTTTCCCGAGTTACGTTTCGAGATCCCGCAGGCGGAACGCGTCGTACTGGAGTGCGGCATGCCGGTCTATCTGCTGCGCGATACGGAGTTGCCGATTATCAACATGACCGCCATGGTGCGTACCGGCTCGGTCTATGAACCAAGCGGCAAGTCCGGACTGGCCGGCATGACCGGGACACTCATGCGCAGCGGCGGCGCCGGCGGACTTACGCCGGAGAAGATGGACGATGAACTTGAATTCATGGCGTCGGCAGTTGAAAGCGGGATCGGGATCGACATGGGTACGGTCTCCATGACTACGCTGACAAAAAACCTTGATCGGACCCTCAGCATATTCAGGGATGTGATGCTAAGTCCCGATTTCAGCGAAAAGCGGATAGAAATTGCCCGTAATCAGGCTATCGAGGGGCTGAGAAGGCAGAATGACAATCCCAAGGAAATCGCCGGGCGTGAAATTGACCGGGCCATATATGCCGGGCATCCGCTGGGCTCGGTTCCCACCTTCGAATCGATAACCTCGATAACGAGACAGGACATGCTTGATTTCCACGGCCGCTTCTATCGGCTCGACAACATGATACTGGCTGTTTCGGGTGATTTTGACCGGACTGCGCTGCTCAAGGAACTTAACGCCATTTTTGGCCCTTGTTCAAAAAAATCCGCGCAATCCGTGCCGATGATTCCGCAACCGCGTCAGCTGTTCCAACCGGAAGTCATATACGCCAAAAAGGACGTTAACCAGACCGTGATCCGCATGGGGCATCTGGGATTGACCAAGGACAGTCCCGATATCTACGCGGTGCGGATTCTTGATTACATACTTGGCGGCAGCTTTACTTCGCGTTTGACGACGGAAATTCGCACCAATCGGGGGTTGGCATACAATGTCGGCAGCCATTTCGATATCGGCCGCCGCTTCACCGGCAGTTTCATCGCTGAAACCGAAACCAAGGCTGAATCAACGATCAAAACTATCGGCCTGATAAAGGAAATCATCGCTGGTATGACCAGGGAACCGGTCAGTGATCAGGAGCTGAAAACGGCCCGTGAGTATATGATCAATTCTTTCATGTTCGGATTTACCAGCCCGGCTATAATTGTCTCCCAGCGCGCCAGGCTGGAGTACTACGGCTATGACGATAATTTTCTGGACAAGTATCGCGACAATATTGCCAGGGTATCCAAGGAAGACGTGTTGAATGCGGCCAGGAAATACCTGAAGCCGGAGGCCTTCAAACTGGTGGTGGTTGGCGATGCATCCAAATTTGATGGGCCGCTCTCTTCGATGGGAGATGTGAGGACTTTAGACCTTAAGCTGAATTATCCGGAGTGAGGTGATCAGGCATGGCGAAATTTGAGTGGGATAGCAGTATTGAATTGGGTATTCCGGTTATTGACGAACAGCACAAGGCGCTTTTTGGCTGGGTGAATGAGTTGAATGATTCGGTTTTGCGGGGCGATGGGGCGGAAGCGGTCGGTGATGTGATCTGGAACCTGATCACTTATGTTACGGAGCATTTTACCGCCGAAGAGCAGCTGATGCTGGCATGCGACTATCCCGGACTTGCTTCGCACCGCAAGGAGCACGACCAGTTTGTGGATCGACTGCGGAATATCCAGGTCGAATATATCGACGGCCACCAGATGAGTGTGACGGTTCTTGATTTTCTGGTTGACTGGCTGGTATGCCATATCAAGGGAACCGACCAGAGTTACAGCCGCCACATGCGCAAGCAGAGAGGGGAAATTTAAGCTGACAGGCGTCCGGCGATGATGTCGGCAACCTTGATGCCGTCAACAGCGGAACTCATGATGCCCCCGGCATAGCCGGCGCCTTCGCCGGTTGGGTAGAGTCCTTTGATTGTCAGGGATTCGCCGTTTGCGTCGCGCAGAATCCGCACCGGCGCCGAGGTGCGGGACTCGATGCCGACCAGGGTCGCTTCCGCGGTCACGAAGCCCCTCAACTTCCTGCCGAAATCGACAATTCCTTCCCGCAACGTATCGATGATGAACGCTGGAAGCACCATGCCCAGATCGGTTTCCCGGATGCCGGGGCGATAGCTGGCTTTGACCCCTGTCTTTCCGGGAAGCCTCAGAAAATCCAGCATGTTCTGGGCCGGAGCATGATATCCGCCGCCGCCGGCCGCATACGCCTGCCGCTCCCATCTGCGCTGGAGTCGCACACCTGCCAACGGCCCGGTCCCGTCAAAGTCGTCTTCCCGGACGTTTACCACCAACGCGCTGTTGGCAAAGGGAGAGTTGCGCAACTGGCCGCTCATCCCATTGGTAACGACGCCACCCTCTTCGGATGATCCCGCCACGACAATGCCGCCCGGACACATGCAGAACGAATAGGCGCTACGCCCGTTGCTGTTGTTCCAGGTCACCGCATAGTCAGCCACCGGCAGGGCAGGATGTCTCGCTGTGCCATACTGGATGCGGTCAATCAGTTCCTGCGGGTGCTCCACCCGCAACCCCATCGCAAACGGTTTTCTCTGCAGGGCAACCTGGCGTTGTTCAAGCAGTTCGTAGGTATCTCGGGCGCTGTGTCCGGTTGCCAGGATCAGGTGATCGCAGGGCAGCTCCTTGTTGCCGTTGACAGTCAGTGAAACAAGTCTGTCGTCAGCTGTATTGATGTCGGTCATACGGCAGCCAAAACGGATGGTGAATCCCAGATCAAGCAGGTGCTGACGTATGGCGCTGATAACGGTCCTGAGCCGGTCGGTGCCGATATGCGGTTTGGCCAGATAGCGCACCTCGGGCTGGGCGCCAAAGGCAACCAGCTGTTCGAGAACCCAGGGTACTAGACCGTCCTTGGATCTGCAGGTCAACTTGCCATCGGAAAAAGTTCCCGCGCCTCCTTCGCCGAACTGGACATTGCTCTCCGGATCAAGGACGCCGTCTTTCCAGAAGCGTTGGACCGCCAGCGCCCTCAATTCTACCGGTTCTCCACGTTCGATGATGGTGGCGCACAAACCATGCTGTGCCAGGCGCAGCGCGGCAAACAGGCCGGCCGGGCCGCTGCCGACGATTACGACACGCTTTTGCGAATGTACCTTTGCCAGCGGTTGCGGTCTACTGACAGGCTGCCATTCCAGCGACGGGTTGACGGCAATCTTTTTCTGCAGGGCATTGTCGGCTTCGAAAGAGAGAGTGTAGACCAGCTTGATATTCTGTTTTTTCCTGGCATCCACCGCTTTGCGGATAATGCGAACGTTACTCAGGGCAGTGACCGGCACCGCCAGGTTTGCAGCCAGGATTTCCGGCAGAGACTCTTCGCTGTCACCTGGAGTGAGGATGAGATTACGATAGATAAAAGGCATATGAGAGGAGTTACAGGTATTTTCTGCGTTCCATGAGCTGTTCGACAATGATGACGATATCCACCGGACGGGTGGATTTGGGAATATGGACCTTGGCGCCCATCTCCGGAGCTTCGTGTTCGTGTGGCGACTCCTGAAACATTGATGTCAAAAGCACTATGATCGGCGGGTTTTCACCCGCCAGCCGGCCGATCTCCATGCAGGTGCTAACGCCCCCCATACGAGGCATGACCAAGTCCGAAATTACGGCGTCAGGGGTATTTTCCAGATATGATTTCACCCCTTCGACACCATCGTTTGCATTAAATACGGTGAAGCCGTTCTCTTTGAAATTATCCGTCAGGACCTTCAGAAAAAACGGGTCGTCGTCAATAATCAGGATTTTTCCGCGTGACTCAGGCATGTCGATATAGTTTAAATCCTGTGCAGGTGTCATTTAATGTGTGGATAGTACACCACATCGTCCATAAAATGAAAGAGAGAATGGTACTCAGTTGTAGACCGGAAAATCCAGACGAAATACGGTTCCGGCCGGAGAAGTGCTTTCAACAACCATGCTTCCTTCATAGATGTGAGCGATACGCTGCGCCACCGGGAGCCCCATTCCGGTTCCGCAGACCTTGGTGCTGAAGAACGGCTCGAATATATCCGGCAGAATGTCTTGCGGAATTCCACCGCCACTGTCGCCGATCCTGACGGTCACTCTTCCGTTCTCCTCTGAAATATCTATGGTAAGCCGGCCACCCTGGCTCATCGCGTCCATTGCGTTCAGGAACAGGTTGGTGAAGATTTGTTCAAGTTCGGCAGGATCGGCCTTGATCGGCGATGGAGTGACATGGTATCGCCGCTCAACCAATATCTTCCTGGTTTCAATCTGTGGGGCAAATGCTTCCAGCGCAGTGTCAATGACCTGGTTCAGTTGTACATCGGATGTGATGGAACGTGTTCGGCGGGACGCGTCCAGCAATTTACGGATGATCGAATCCACCCGCTCGATTTCTTTTAGAATCTTACTCTGATACTCCAGCTGATCCGGATCCCGCGTGTTCTGGCGCATCAGTTGAACGAACAGTGCGATGGAGTTAAGCGGATTGCGGATCTCATGCGCCATTCCGGCCGACAGGTAACCGAGAGCGGCCAGTTTCTCGGATTGCACAATCTCGTTCTGTGCCGCCTGAAGCGCCTCGGTTTTCTCTCGTACCCGCTTCTGAAGATCCTGGTTCCACTGATCTATTTCTCTCAGTAACCGGTCATGCTCATGCTGCAGATTGTCGTTGTGCAATTCTATTTCACGTATCTTAAGAACGTTTTCGAGGCGCTCTACCAGGTTACGGTTGTTGAAAGGTTTGAGGATATACTCGGAAGCGCCTCCTTTCATCAGTTCAACAGCAATTTCTTCACTTCCCTTGCCTGTGAACATGACCACATATGTGTCCGGATAGCCGGACTTGATCTGGTGCAATGCGGTCAAGCCGTCAATCTCGGGCATCATGTAATCAAGCAGAACCAGTTCGGGTGTATGTTTGGAGATAAGCAGGAGACCTTCGTTGGCGGAGTGCGCGGTAAAAACCCTGAAGCCTCTCTTGGAAAGAATCAGCGCTGTAAGTTCCAGTATGTTTGGATCGTCATCAATGATGACAACAGTAGCTTTTACGGCAAGGGTCTGTTTTTCTGTCTGCATGTGATGAATATCAGTCTCCGTATGGATAGACAGGAAGCAATGTCATGCGTTTGGCAGTCTGATAGTCATGACCGGGCAGTTAGCGGAGCGTACAACACGTTCTGCGGTACTACCGAAGAGAATATGGTCAAGGCCGGTCCGTCCGTGCGTGCCCAATACGATTAAAGACGCGCCGATCTCGTCTGCCTTGCGGGTAATCTCGTCATAGGGGATGCCGGACACGATGGCGGTCTTATAGTTCTGGAATGATGCCAGCCTTGTACTGCAGAAATTCTCCATCATCTTGGCGGCTCCCTCCTCAATCTCTTTTTCAAGCTGCTCGAAGGAGATGTGGGGCACATAGAAACCTCGCAAATCAACCGGTTCGTTGATCACATGCATTATGGTCAACTCGGCATTGAACTGCTGAGCCATGGTTAACGCATACTCAAACGCAAATTCAGAATTTTCCGAAAAATCTATTGCTGTAAGTATCTTTTCAAACGGCTTCACGATACGGTCTCCTTTTGAATTAAATAGGCTCAAACAGTTTTTAATATCTTGTTGATAACTTTTTTCAAGTCGTCATATCGAATTGGTTTGTTGATATATTCAAAGGCTCCCAGATTCATTGCTTCAAGATAGGATTCAACCTCGCCGTAGGCTGTCAGCATGATCACATTGCTTTCCGGCCGGCAGCGATTAAGTTCACGCAGGAAAGCCAACCCATTCATCTCCGGCATGTTTATATCGGTGATAATCAGTTCCACATCTTTGTTACGAAGATAATTGAGAGCTTCAACTCCGTTGGCTGCCGAAGAGACATCGTAACCATCGTGAGCAAGGATTTTCGAAAGCGCCTCGCGGGCATTTTCCTCGTCATCCACAACCAATATCCGTTTGTTTGCTTGTGGCACATCTGCTCCCGTAAAAGTGATTGAATGAAGGAAGTCTAGCACCGGGGGATGGGCTGTCAAGGCTGGAATTTATTATTCTCCTTTTTACAGGAAATCTGGAAAGTTAGCTGACATATCCCATAGTATTGAGATTAAGGTATAATTCCCTCTGAATTGAGTTCTACATAGACAGGTTTTCCTGATGGTCCGAGCTGTTTGTAAGGTTTTCCGTTCAGCTCGACTTCAATTCCATCGGCATTACTTACGTCAAGTGCGATGGTTTTTTCCGCTTTCCATTCAATAACATCACCTACCGTAAGCTCATAGATCTGTGGAGTGGAGCCATCTACCGTTACTGTCATGGAACCGTTTTTGGTGACCATGATCTTTAGGATAAATCCTTTGGCTAAATCTGCCGGTTGACCCGGATTCACTGGTTTTTCTTCAGCACTTACGTTTTCAGGCACGCTTTCAGCGCGTGGTTCAGTTGTCTTGGGCGGAGTTGAAACGACTCTTGCGGATGACTGTATCGGTTGTACCGGAACGTTTGTCACTGCAGGCGCAGTGGTTGCAACCGGTGGGGTTGTCTTAGGCGGCTCAGGAGGAGGGCGTTTGAAAAAAGTGGCGATGATCAAAATCAGAAGCAACAGTAAAGCTGGCAACGCGAGTTTCTGGAGCGATGCCATGCGTCGTGCCGGGCGTTTTTTTTCAGGCTCCTTAGCGTCGGTCCCGGACTGCTCATCTTTTGTGCCTTGCTGCTTATCGTACATCCGGGCCATGTCGTCCGAGTTCAGGCCAAGATATGCTGCATAAATACGCAAAAAACCCTTGAGGTAAGTCAGGTTCGCGAATTCCCGGATCTGGTCTTCTTCCAGGGCCCTGAGATAGGAAATGCCGATTTTTGTGGTTTCCGACGCGTCTTCCAGTGATAAACCGTGATATTCCCGACAGCGCTTGAGAATAGCGCCGGGAGAGTTGCTGGTTGCTTCGGTGGGGGTTGTTAACGGATCCGGCACACGGCCCTCACTTACTTGAGCAAATCCAGATAACCAAGAGCAGCACGCCCAAGTTCTGTGTCAGGAATTAGTTTGACCGCTTCATTGAATGCCGCGCGTGCAGCATTCAGATTGTTGAGTTTGAGCTGCGCTTGGCCAAGATAGTAGTGAGCCGCGCCGTAATCGCGATAGATCTCAATTGCTTTTTTATATTCGCCGATGGCCTGCTCGCTCTTGTCCATCGCAAACAGTACCCGTCCCAGCGAGAGCCGTATCACCGGATTGCGCGGGTTAATCGCAGCCAAGGGTTGTAATTCCGCCAGGGCTTTCTGATAATCACCCTTGCCAAGATAGGCCAGTCCAAGATTTATGGTTGCATTTTCGCTGTTGTCATAAAAAAGATCGTCTTTGACAATTTTAAACTGCTGGATTGCGTTATCCCATCGTTTCAGTTCCAAATAGGCGACTCCGAGGTCGTTACGGGCAGCTGAATAGTTGGATTTCAACATTATTGCACGCTGAAGTCTCGCCTCCGCCAGATCGGGGCGCTTTTTCCCCATATATGCCATGCCCAGATAATACAGAACATCCGGGTTATCGGGGGCAAGTTTTTCAGCCTCGGTCAGGTCAATCAGCGCGGCGGTGTAGTTGCGCTCTCCAAGGTATGAAAGCCCCATCTGATAGTGGTAAGCCACCGGATCCGGCTTTTGCATCTGTTCACCGCGGCTGGTAACGCAGCCCGGCACAGCCAGTAAGGCAATAAGTACCGTAATGTGGTGAAAACGGATTTTCATTTTATACCTAACCCTGATGAACAGGATAAGCGACAAGTGCGTTAGCGAATCCTGTTGAACCTAGCAAAACAATCTGAAATTGTCAATAAATCAAAGGTTTTTGGTTAAATCACAATGTCACGAAAATTGGTAAGGGACTTGAAACTTTTGTAGCGGGTTTCTATTTCTCTGTAATCCAGGCGTTTCATACGATTCAGACTGAAATCTTCCACATTAAAGGAGGCCATCACACTGCCAAAAATGATTGCCTGACGTATGCCCGCTTCTGACAGATCACCGGTGTTGGCCAGATAACCCATGAAACCTCCGGCAAATGTATCGCCCGCACCGGTTGGATCGAATACCTCTTCCAATGGATAGGCTGGGGCTGCAAAAACCGAATCGCTGGTGAACATCAGGACGCCGTATTCTCCGCGCTTGACGACCAGTCGTTTGCACCCAAGTGCAATTATTTGACGAGCGGCCTTGATAAGATTGGCTTCGCCGGTCAACTGACGTGCTTCACCTTCGTTGATCACGACTATATCGACTTTTTGAAGAACCTTTTTAAGAGAATCAGGTTTGGAAGATATCCAAAAATTCATTGTATCGCAGGCAATCAGTTTAGGCGCTTTTACCTGTTCCAAAACCTGCATCTGCAGATCAGGGTCGATATTGGCCAGAAAAAGATATTCGGCATCGCGGTAGGATTCGGGCAGATCAGGCTGGAATTCCATCAGTACGTTCAGCTGGGTGTCAAGCGTTTGGGCCTCATTAAGATCGTACCCGTAGCGGCCGCTCCAGTGGAAAGTCTTGCCGGGGATGCGCTGCAGACCGCTGGTGTCCACATTGCGGGACTTGAGGAAACTGACGTGCTCTTCCGGAAAATCTTCGCCCACGACCGCAACCAGCGAGACATCGGTAAAAAAACTCGCCGATGTGGAAAAATATGTGGCAGATCCACCCAACACGTTTTCTCCCTTCCCGAAGGGCGTTTCTACCGTGTCAAATGCCACAGTGCCGACAACTACAATGCTCATGGGTATTTCTCCTGTTTGATGAATTAACCGGCAAACTATCATGTGGCAGATGGTGAGTCAAAAGGATTGTATGCCATTGACTCTTTATGACCTGCCGTCCGAGCGCTCAAGAGAATCTGCATTACAAATTCGACTTTATGGTATATAAACACCAGCAAGATTATATTAATCCCATGATGCTCGGAGGCTGGTCATGTATAAACGGATTCTATATGCTGCCCTGACCGGTGTTTTAATGTTGTCCGTCAGCGGTTGCCTGGTTGCGGAGAGCAGCTACCTCAAGAAGGTCGAAGAGGCTGATACGCTGACAAAAAATATCGATGAACTGCGACAGAAATACACCCAGCTTTCTTCGGACAACTCGGCGCTTCGAGATGATTATGCGAAGCTCAAGGCTGAAGCTGCCGGATTGTCCAATGACAAACAGCGTATGTCAGCGGATATAAAGCAGCTGGAAGATGTTCTCAAGGCCAAGTCCGATACTTTTTCAACCACAATTACAGATTTCAGGCAAAAAAATTCTGAACTCGAGGCCAGTAATTCCAGGTTGAAGGATGAAATTAAAAAACTGAAGGAAGAGATAGCCCTGCTGCAGAAGGTTAAGGAAGAGAAGGTCAAAGAGGTAAGCAGCACCTATGAACAACTCTTATCCAACATGAAAAACGAAATTGCCCAGGGGCAGGTCACAATTTCCGAGTTGAGGGGAAAGTTGACTGTCAACATGGAGGCCGCAATCCTTTTCGATTCCGGTAAAGCCGATGTAAAACAAGAAGGGTTAGGTATTCTGAACAAGATGGTTGAGACGCTTAAAGGGGTCACGGATAAGGCCATACGAATCGAGGGGCATACGGATAATGTCCAGATCACCGGAGGTTTGACGCGAACTTTCCCCACCAACTGGGAACTTTCAGCAGCCCGTGCCATAAATGTTGCCAGATATCTTCAACAGCAGGGAATTGATCCGTTTAATCTCTCCGCGGCTGCATTTGCCGAGCATAAACCGGTTGCTGATAACAGCACCAGGGAAGGCAGGGCCAAAAACCGACGTATTGAAATTACACTGGTGGCCAAGGATTGATCATGGCCAAAAAAAATCGTCAGAAACCAGCCAAGCCCAAGGAATTTCATGCAACCCCTTTCAGCATGCTGAAAGGGGTTGCAGTGCCGGAATCTAAAAGGGAGCAAGCGATAAAGCCGGTTGTGCAAAAAACAGAAGATCCACCTGACGATGATCTGGATATTTTCATGTCGGCGGTGTCAGATGTTAGGCCTCTCCGGCGTAAAGACTCAATGCCGCTTGATAAAAGTGCCGTGCCCAGAGCAGTTCCCGAGAAACCGAAAGCAATCTCTGCAGCTGATGAGCAAGCCAGCCAGTTGTTTGTCCAGGAAATAAGCCGCCTCAAGCTGGATTCCAAATTTGCCGATTCCATCTCTGAAAACGACGAATTGCAGCCGCTCTCCAACAATCGGCTGCGGCAGGTAAAGCGTGGAGTTGTTTCAGTTGATTACCAGCTTGATCTGCATGGGTTGACCCGCGAAGAAGCAATGCTGGCTTTGCCGCGCTTTTTGATGTCAGCCCGGCAGAGAGGGCAGAAGGCGGTATTGGTAATTACCGGAAAGGGCCATCATTCGGTGGAAGAGCCGATACTTAATCAAGCGGTTGCGGCCTGGTTGCGGGATACAGGGCGTGACCTGATCTTGGAATATGCCCCGGCCCCGCGTGAAATGGGAGGCAGCGGGGCATATGTGGTGTTTTTGCGAACAGTTTTGCCGGTAAAAAAACCGGATTAGCCGGCCAAAACGTATTCGGCGATTGTCCTTGCCGTTTTCTCCGCGGTATTACGGTCATTATTAATAACCAGGTTGTACAGGTTCAAGTCATGTGCGTCCCGGTTGAGAAAGTCGCGGATGAAGGCATCACGAAGCTTCTGTTTTCTTCGAATCAGTGCGTCCGCTTCCTCTTCGGATATTTCAAGTCGTTGGGAAATTGACCGGATTTTAAACTGTTGCGAGGCGTACATCCTGAAATGAAAACAGTTTTTTAATGAATGTGTTATTACTGCGCCGCCTCGGCCAATCAGAATCACATTGCCTTTTTCCGCAAGAGACACCATATGACGGCAGATCAGGCGGAAATGGTCCTTATCTGTTTTCCAGTGAGGGGAAAATGTTGCCAGTATCTCATCCAGAAAACTTGATTTCTCGCCCAATCCCTTCAAGAGATCTTCCGAAAGATTGTGGTTTTTGGCGACCTCTTCCAGAAGTCCCTTGTCCATCACGATCCAGTTTTCATGACTGATCTTCTCCAGCTGTTTTTTCAGGTAATCCGCGACCGGATAAGCTTCACAACCGAACTCACGCGACAGCGTTATGGTTGGCCTGGTTTTTTCGATTACCGCCCGTGCGGACTTTTCGGCCATGTTCCTGCGGTTGAACTCCAATAGAGAACCCAAGCGAGCCTCGATTGCAGGTATCAGGATTTTATCCGGCATGATTAGTCCCTCCCGAAGTTTTGGATGTGATTAGTCTCCGGCAACTTTATCACCGATTGGTTGTTATGCAATATGCCACACGCGATGCATGTGAGGGCATTGACAGTGTTACACAGGAGATGTATACAAAAGACATTTTAGAACTTACTACAATTGCACGAAAGGATTAACCCCAATGATAACTCATCTTGTTTTCTTTAAGCTTAGTGATCCATCTGATGAAAACATGGCCGCCACCCGGGCCAAGTTGCTTGGCATGGAAGGACAGATCCCGATGCTGCGACATCTTGAGGCCGGGGTTGATGTCATCCGTTCCGAGCGCTCCTATGATGTGGCGTTAATCACGCGTTTTGATTCGCGGGATGATCTGCAGGCCTATCAGGTTCATCCTTATCATGCCGGAGAGGTGATTCCTTTCATGAAGTCGGTCTGTTCATCAATCATTGCTGTCGATTACGAAAGCTAAGAAATATATTGTATACTTTTTATCTTGACGAAACATATCAGTATGCGTAAAATCCGGTTCTACTCGGTAGGCCCCTGCTTTCTCTATACTAATTACCATAATAATTAGAGGTCTGACGGCTTAAAACAAGAACACGTTAATTATTTATCAATACAGGTTCCATCCCTGTAAACACAATAAACAAACAGGAGGTAGTAGATGTCTGATTACGGTACTCTGCAAGACCGCGTACGTCACAAGTCCCTTTTGAGCAAGGTCATGACGGCCGAAGAAACAGTTCAATTCTTCAAACCGGGTATGAACTTGGGCTGGTCCGGTTTTACTCCGGCCGGTTATCCGAAAGTTGTTCCGATTGCAGTTGCTGACCATGTCGAGAAGAACAACCTTCAGGGCAAGTGGAAGTTCAATCTGTTCATCGGCGCTTCCGTTGGAGCCGAGACCGAAGATCGTTGGGCAACCCTCGATATGATCGATCGTCGTTGGCCGTACCAGACCGGCAAGAATATCGCTGCCGGCATCAATGAAGGGCGAATCCGCATGGGAGACAAACATCTCTCTCTCTTCGCTCAGGATCTGGGCTATGGTTTCTACACCAAGGATTCCGAGACCGGCAGGCTTGATCTGGCCATCATCGAAGTTTCCGCTATCACCGAAGACGGCGGCCTGGTTCCGACTTCATCATGCGGCGTTATTCCTGAAATCCTGATGATGTGCGACAAAATCATCATTGAGGTCAACACCGGACAACCTTCCTTCGAAGGCATCCATGACATGGTTTCCTGTGGTACACCGCCGAACCGTCAAATACTGGGCATCACTTCGGCTGGCACACGCATCGGTTCCACCTCGATTCCCTGCGATCCGAAGAAGATCATCGCCGTGGTTGAGTCCAAATTGCGCGACAAGGGCCGTGCCTTTGCCGATCAGGACGATACATCGGAAGCGATTGCCAACCACGTCATCGACTTCTTTACTCATGAAGTTAAAATGGGCCGTCTTCCGGATAACCTGTTGCCGCTCCAGTCGGGCGTCGGTTCCATCGCCAACGCCGTTATCGGCGGCCTGGCCAAGGGGCCTTTCTATAACCTGTCGGTTTTCACGGAAGTTCTGCAGGACACCATGCTCGACCTGTTCGACTCGGGCAAGTTGGATCATGCTTCTTCCTGTTCGCTTTCGCTCTCCGAGACCCCCGGTTTCCCCAAATTCTTCGAGAACATGGACAAGTATTTCGACAAGATTACGCTACGTCCGCTCTCGATCTCCAATGCACCGGAGCCGATCCGTCGTCTGGGATGTATTGCCATGAATACTCCGGTTGAGATCGACATGTATGCCCATGCCAACTCGACCCTGGTTGGCGGTACCCGCATGATCAACGGCCTGGGCGGTTCCGGCGACTTCCTGCGCAACGGCTATCTGAAAATGATGCACACCCCCTCAAGCCGTCCCAGCAAGACCGATCCGACCGGCATCTCATGCGTTGTGCCGCATTGCTCGCACATTGACCACACCGAGCACGACCTTGACTGTGTTATTACCGAGCAGGGTCTGGCCGACTTGCGCGGTCTCTGCCCGCGTGACCGCGCCAAGGTCATCATCCAAAAATGCGCTCATCCGGATTACAAGCCAATCCTGACCGAGTACTACGAAATGGCTCTTTCTGAATGCCTCCGTCGTAAGGTTGCGCATGAGCCTCAGTTGTGGGACCGCGCCTTCAAGATGCATCTCAACCTTGAGAAGAACGGTACCATGAAGATCAAAAACTGGGATATCAAGTTGGATCTTTGCGAATAAGTTGTCCATGATTAAAGGACTGATAAAGCCCCGCCGGTATCCCGGCGGGGCTTTTATTATGTACAATATGACATTCATACTTGAACTTGAGAAGATGTTATGGTTTAAATAGCACGCTTATCTGTAAGATGATGCTTTATATGACTACTTCAGCGACAGGTTGACAAAGATGTCAGAAAACATCACTGGTTTTAAAGGAGCTGTTGCCGGTCTTTCACTGACGGACGTCATTCAGCTTAAGGGGCACAACAAGTATACCGGAGCAATTACCGTTGAATACGGTGATAGCAAGGGTGTTATTTATTTCGTTGACGGTGAAATAATCCATGCCGAACAGGGGCAAGAGTCCGGTGAGCAGGCCATATATGAAATAATCAAGTGGCCCGGTGGTACTTTCAATATTCACCCCGAAATGACTTCCAACGTTTGCACGATCCACTACCGTACCGATTTCCTGCTTCTGGAGGCGTTGCGGAGAATGGACGAGGAAAATGCCGGTTCCGCGGTGAACAAATCGGCCGGCCCCTCCGTGACTCCCCGTCGAACCATGAGCAAAATCGCGGCACATCTGCAGGAAATTAACAATATAACTTATGCCGTTTTGCTCGACAAGCAGGGGGTGCCGATCCAGGATTCAAGTATTGAGGCTGTTGCTTTGGCTGCCAAAGGGATGTTTCTGGCAAAAACCGGCAATCAGCTCGGCGATTTGATGGGGTTGGGAGAGATAAAGGCAGCAGCTGTGCATACGAGCAACTTTCACCTGCTGATGTACGATTCAAAACAACATTATCTGAGCATAGCGGTCAAGCCCGATTGTAATCTGGATAGTGTTGAAAACGAGATAAAATCTGCGCTTATGCCTGGCAAGTAGGAGGGTCGTCTGATGCAGGAAGTCCTGCAACATGTAAACAGGGTCGAAGGTGTGATCGGAAGTGCGGTCTTCAGTCAAAAGGGAGATGTATTGTCGCACGCCTTTCCTGCTCTGATAGATACAGTTTCTCTTAAAAAGGCTGCGGGCCTGACCTTGGAATGTGCCCATGGTCTGCAGATATCTCAAAGCCTCGATATCCTTGACATGCGCTACAACGACGGGCGAATTATTCTAAAAAGATTACCAAGCGCCATGCTGTTTCTTTTGTGCACCAAAAGCATTAACCTGCAAGTATTGTCAATAACGCTAAATCTGGCTGCTAAAAAGCTGGAGGCGCAAATGCCCCCAGAAGCTTCGGTTGACCAGCAACCTGACTCAACATCAGAACCGGCCAAATCAACTGATACCGATGGTGTACTCCGTCTTCGAATAAGCCATTTAGCCAACAAACAGGCCAGTGCCAGCTTTGATTCGCTTGGTATGATAGCGATCAGCCAGCCTACATCGCAATATATTAATGACTTCTACAAAGCAGGTTTTAAAAAGCTTACTCTCATAAATGTAGTTGCCGGCACAAATGGCAGCTTTCCGGTAATGGTGATGAAAGACATGGATCCGCAGTATGACGGTACCATAGTTGTTGGTCCTGGTATCGAAAAGAAGCTAAGGGTAAGCGAAGGTGATAAGGTGGAGGTTAAACTCTGATTTCCGCTGATCTGGCATCATGTTAAATGAAACGGGGAATGGGGCGACTCATTCCCCGTTTCTGTGTCAAGGTATTTTATTTGGTTCTGTCTGCATTGATGTGAAGCTGGCAGTGCAGGCAGCGTCGCAAGTAAAGCATAGACATGCCATTTACGTGGAAATAGTTTCCGCAACGCGGACACCTTGTAACCGCTGACATCATACAGGTGATGAGGAGCAGCACTACCCAAATTCCGATTGTGGTGAACATTGTTTTGTTGGTAGGAGATATACCGTGAATGATCCATATGGCTGGAATGTAGATCAGAACGACCCCAAAGAAGTATTTCCGACGCCTGCGTATCAGGTTTAACGCCGGCCCATAATCCGGTACTTCTTCTGCAATAGCTTCCGATGCTTCTCCCATATGATGTCTCCCTTGTTTCGTTGTTTTACAATACGGGATAACTGTATAACGATTATGTACAGGATCACATTTGAGTATATTTATAATAAAACGCCATAAAATCAAGAAGTAGAACCCGCAAGCATGTAAATTAATATACTAGTCACTGTATATGATTCCTATACTTAATATTCCCTGGTATTCAGATCCGCTGCGACCTCAAAATACTGTTGATAAATATAAACCAACGATATCAGCTGTCTGCAAGAATTGTTATAATATTTAAATCATTTGGCACGCTCGATGCTTTAGTAATAATCAGAAGACGGAAACAGCAGAAACAATTGAAGCAGGAAGGGAGATAGTCATGAGAGCCATATCAGCAGCAACATTTACAACAGCAATGATCGCCGCCAGTCAGGCATTGGCAGCCGGCGGAGCAGCCGAAAGCGAAGGTATCGGTATCCTGGCAGCTTGCTTCATCGGATTCGGCGCCATGATTATTCTTTTCCAGTTCATTCCCGGCATCCTGATGATGGCCGGCATCCTGAAAGGGATCCTGTCACTGGGCAGCACCGATGCGCGCCAGGCATCGACCGGCAAATAATCAAGCAATAACAACCAGCCATATTTCAAACGGCTATCAAACATATAACTGACAGGAGGATGTCATGAAAGCACTCGCAGCGTTAATCGCAACTTTGGCCCCCGCAACAGCATTCGCGGCATCAACACTTCACGAAGATAACAGCGGGATATTTGTCTGGGTATTCCTGGGATTCTGTGCCCTGATCGTGGTAGTACAAGTAATGCCGGCAGTGATACTGATGCTGGGATTTGCCAAGGGGTTGTCGGAAAAAATGTCTAAAAAACAGGAGGTGGTAGCCCATAAATGATACAACAAAAAACAGTCGTCAAAAGAGAGGGGTGGCTCCGATGGAACCATCCCTCTCTTTGTTTCAGGCTGTGTACACAACATCACATGGTCAGTATCATCATGCCCTTTAATATCAGCTTAAAAGGGGATATCGTCATCCTGAAAAGGGGGCTCTTCATAACTTCCCCCGCCGGAAGACTCATGGGATGAATCGCCGCCTCGGGCTCCCTCGCCTTTTGGAGATAGCATCTTCATCGTATCACCGACTATTTCGGTGGTGTAGCGGGTGTTGCCGTCACGATCCTGCCACTTGCGAGTCTGCAGCCGTCCTTCAATATAGACTGTCTTCCCCTTGGACAGGTATTGCCCGGCTGTTTCGGCAAGTTTGCTCCAAAGCACAATGTTATGCCACTCGGTTTTTTCTTCCCACTCGTTGGTTTGTTTACTCTTGAAACGTTCACTGGTTGCTATTGAGAACGTTGCCACTGCCGTGCCGGCAGGTGTATGGCGAAGCTCAGGATCCTTGCCCAGATTTCCAATTAGCATGACTTTATTCAGGCTGGCCATATATTATGCTCCTAGTGTGAAATGTTAAAAGTCGGGTTTAGTGCCCGTTTACAGCTGCTCTAAGCAGCTGGCTCGGTTTGAAGCTTAGAATCCTGCGTGCGGATATTTCAAGCGCCTGGCCGGTTTGCGGGTTTCTGCCACGTCGCGGGTTCTTGTGTTTTACCTCGAACTTGCCAAAACCGGATATCTTCAGATCCTCTCCGCTCTCAAGACAGTTTTTTACAAGGGAAAAACAGCCCTCTACCAGGTCGGAGGACTCTTTTTTCGAAAGACTGCATCGGCTGGAAACTCTCTCAATAATATCTGCTTTTGTCATACGGTTCCTCCGCTTAAATTGTACTGGACAATACACTAACATTTCCAGCAAAGCAAGTTGCACTGTGCATTCACGCAAAACAATTCGCGTCAATAATCCGACACGTTCAATCGTTTGACATTATAGCGTATCTATCCAAACGCTGCTGTGGCATCGTCGGATGCTCTCAACATAAGGGCTCAGAGTGCTTGGAGCGTGAATATGGAGTCAGTATGCTGATGGCACAAAAAATGCAATATGACGTTGCTTTGACACCAAACCAATAAGGCGGTCATCAAAAATAATCCCATGGCTAACGGTACAGTTGAAGCTATAGAGTTACGCGGATTTCGCAAAAACTCGGACATATATGTTGCGCTGGCACTGATCGGCATACTCTCGCTGATGATCATTCCGTTGCCGGCGTTCTTTCTGGATATTTTCCTGGCGGCAAATATTACTATTGCATTGGCGATTCTGATGATCTGTCTCTATACGGAGCAGCCGCTGGATTTTTCAGTATTTCCTTCTGTATTGCTTGTCACAACCCTCTTTCGGCTTGCACTCAATATCGCTTCCACACGCTTGATACTTCTTCATGGCAGCGAAGGAGCCGAGTCGGCCGGCGCGGTGATAAAGGCTTTTGGACAGTTTGTTGTCGGTGGCAACTACGTGGTTGGAACCGTCATCTTTCTGATTCTGGTTATTATCAATTTTGTAGTTATCACAAAGGGCGCCGGACGTGTCGCCGAAGTGGCCGCCCGCTTTACTCTGGATGCCATGCCGGGCAAGCAGATGGCTATCGATGCCGATCTTTCCGCGGGACTGATCACCGATAAAGAGGCTAAAGCCCGGCGAAGCAAGGTAGCGCGCGAAGCGGATTTTTACGGTTCGATGGACGGCGCCAGCAAGTTTGTACGGGGAGATGCGGTTGCCGGCATACTGATCGTAATGGTCAACATATTTGGCGGCTTGATCATTGGAGTCTGGCAGCAGGGCATGCCGCTGATGAACGCATTGAGCAACTACACCTTGCTTACTATCGGTGAGGGATTGGTTGCCCAGATTCCGGCGTTGATAATATCGACCGCCGCCGGCGTGCTGGTAACGCGGTCTGCCGATGAAAACAGTTTCGGCCAGGAGTTGACCGGGCAGTTTCTGAATTATCCCAAGGCGTTTTATGTCTCCTCGGGGGTACTGTTCCTGTTTGCACTGATCCCAGGGCTGCCGCATTTCGCCTTTCTGCTGCTTTCGGGTGTTACTTTCCTGGTTGGCAAGATGGCCCGCGAAAAAGCCCAAATTGTCGAGGATGCCGCCGCGCTGCCCGAGGCGACCGCCGGTGAGGAGTCGATTGACCAGGCGTCAAATATCCGGCCGCTGGATGTGCTTGAGCTTGAGGTCGGCTATGGCCTGGTGCCGATGGTTGATGCCGCCCAAAATGGAGAGCTGCTCGAGCGCATCCGCTCCATCCGGCGCCAGACCGCTCAAAAGATGGGTTTCGTTGTCCCTCCGATTCATATCCATGACAACCTGCAGCTAAAACCGTACGAATACAACCTGCTTATCCGTGGAGCAAGGGTTGGCGGGAGCGAGCTTACCGGGCAATACCTGGCAATGGACTCGGGAGGGGTTACCTCCAACCTGCCCGGCACACCGACCAAAGAACCGGTCTTCGGATTGCCGGCGGTCTGGATTCGCGGTGAAGAGCGCGATCTGGCCCAGGTGAACGGCTACACCGTAGTGGACAGTACAACCGTTGTTGCCACCCATATCAGCGAAATAATCAAACGCTACTCTCATGAACTGGTCGGAAGGCAGGAGATGCAGCAACTGCTTGATAATGTTGCCGTCAGCGCCCCCAAGGTTGTTGATGAACTGATACCCGGCCTGCTTAATCTCGGTACTGTACTGCGAGTAATCAAGAATCTGCTTAAAGAGGGCGTATCAGTCCGGGACATGCGGACCATACTGGAATCCCTGGCCGATTATGCTTCGCTTACCAAGGATCCGGATGTGCTGACCGAATTTGTGCGCCAGGGGCTGGGACGGTTCATCGTGGACCAGTACAAGCTTGATGATGATTCACTTTACCTGATTACTCTGGACCGCGAAGTCGAAGACCTGATTGCGGAAGCGATTCAACCATCCGACCAGGGGAGCTACCTGGCGATTGAGCCGGCGGCGGCTCAGCAGATTATTTCGGCAATCCGCAACATGTCGGAAAGATTCGGCATGAGCGGCGCCCAGCCGGTTCTTCTGGCTTCCCCTTCGATTCGCCGTCATGTCCGCAAACTGATCGAACGTTTTGTGCCGCACATGGCCGTGCTTTCTCACAACGAGATACCTCAGAATGTAAAAATCCAGTCACTAGGGGTGGTAAGTTCCAATGCTGGTTAAAACCTTTCAAGCGCCAAGCATGGCTGAAGCATTGAGAATGGTGAAGGCTGAACTCGGCCCGGACGCCATGATCCTTTCGACCAAGAAGGAAAAGACCGGCGGGATACTGGGATTTTTCAGCAAACAGGCCTATCGGGTAACCGCCGCTATCGATCCGGTCCGCAAACCGGCTCCTCCGCAGTCAGTGCCGGCAGCCTACCGTGAAGCCCCGGTGCGTGAGCGTACCGCCAGGGAGGAGATGGAGAGTTCGATGCTGGCTCCTTTGGCCAGGGAACTCAAGGATTTGCGCGAGAAGGTCGATGCCCTGGCGCGGCGCGAGGAGGAAGCCGGCAAGCTGGAAAATACAGTTGATGGTGAGCAATCTTCCGCTGCGCATGAGGGTGGAATCAATCTCAAGAACATCCCCCGCTCGGACCTGGAAGAGATCAAAAAACTGTTGCTGGCTACACTGACCAAAAGTCAGGAGGGGGGCGTCAAAACGGTGGAATGGCCGTCCGCCGGCGAGAGCAATCCTGCTGCAGAGCCGTCCGGAGAAGATCTGCTGCCGGAAGACTCTCCACTGGCCAGGGAACTGGCCAAAAGCGGTGTTTCGACCGATCTTATCCGCAAGATAATTGATACTCTCAACACTCTGCCGCCCCAGAGCGACAACCAGAGCATCAACGGACGCCTCGGCGAGACGTTCGGCCGCCTGATCAAGTTTGCCGGAGCCCCCAAGCTGAAAAAAAATTCACCCCGCATAATCGCGTTGGTCGGGCCGACCGGTGTCGGCAAGACTACCACCACCGCCAAGCTGGCCGCCATGTATGCTCTCAATCGCGGCAACAAGGTGGCCCTGATTACGATGGATATTTTCAGGGTGGGGGCGGTTGAGCAGCTTAAGACCTATTCCCGTATCATGGGCATCCCGTTGGAAGTTGCTTCGACTCCCAAGGAGCTAGAGAAAGCCGTTGAAAAACATTCCGCCTGCGACCTGATTTTCATCGACACAGCCGGACGCAGCCACAAGGACAAGGAAAAACTGGATGAAATGAAGAGCTTCCTTGAACACAAGATTCCGGTAGAGGTGTATCTTTGCCTCTCGGCAACTACCAAGGATCGTGAGCTGGAAGAAATCCTGCACCGTTTCAGTATCTTCCAGATCAGTAAGGTCGTTTTCACAAAGATTGATGAAAGTGAGAGTTTGGGGAATATGGTCAACTTATTGATGAAGGATAATCTTTCAATCGCATACTTTACAAACGGACAGCGAGTCCCTGAAGATATTGAGGTAGCGACTTCCGCCAAGCTGGCTGACATGATTTTGCGGGAGGTGGCTTAAATGAGCAATATTCCAGGGACGGGCGATCAGGCCGACACCCTCCGTCAGATGGCTCACAATGCAAAGAAAATCCAGCAGGCCGATTCCGTAAAGACGGGTGGTCTGTCCGACCACAACGGCATCAGGGTAATTTCGGTGACAAGCGGCAAGGGGGGCGTGGGTAAGAGCAACGTGGTGTCCAACCTCGCCATTGCCCTTTCCGCCCAAGGTAAAAAGGTGCTGTTGATCGATGCCGATCTTGGTTTGGGGAATCTGGATGTTCTATTGGGGCTGTCTCCCACCTACAACCTTAACCATGTCATGAGCGGCGAGAAAACAGTGCTGGAAATCCTGATCGACGGCCCGGCCGGCATCAAAATCATCCCGGCCGGCACAGGCGTTCAGGAACTGACCAGCCTGGGACAGCATGAGAAGCTGAAGCTGCTGGACGAACTGGACATGCTGGAAGAGCAATTCGATATCATGATCATAGATACGGAGGCGGGAATATCCGAGAATGTCACCTATTTTACGGTCGCTGCCCAGGAGATTTTCGTGGTGGTGACACCCGAGCCGACTTCGATTACCGATGCCTATGCGCTGATCAAACTTCTGGCAACGCGTTATTCTGAACATCATTTCAAGGTGCTGGTGAATATGGCCAAGGACAGTGAGGATGCGCTGGAGGTGTTCCGCAAGCTGGCCAATGTGGCCGGTCGTTTCCTCAATATATCCCTGGATTATCTGGGATGCGTCGTAAAGGACGAAAAGGTTGTGGAAGCGGTAAAACGGCAAAAGGCTGTCACGGAGCTGTTTCCCGATTCCGAAGCTTCCGCCTGTTTTGCAACGCTTGCTCGCCGGGTGATAGACAACAAACGCCAGTCCGGGATCAAAGGCAACATCCAGTTCTTTTTCAGGAGAATGATGGACAATCAGGGAGCACGCTAGGTTATGTCGATGGAGGCCTTGGTTGTAGCTGACAGGCGTCAGAAAAAGGTCGAAGTAGCGCTAGACAGGCGCCAGGACAAGGAACGTGAGCAGCTGATCGTTGCCCATATTCCGCTGGTACACTATCTGGTCGGCAGAATGATGTTCCATCTGCCGCAGCATCTCGACCAGCAGGACCTGATGAGTGCCGCAATGATCGGCCTGATAAATGCTGCGGACCGCTATGATCCTTCCAAGGGGGTGCTGTTCAAAACATTTGCCGAGCAGCATGTGCGCGGAACTATTCTGGATGAATTGCGATCATACGATGTGCTCAGCCGTTCGATGCGTGACAAGTACAAGCGCTTGGCAAAAGAGCTGCGTACCCTTGAACATGCTCTGGGACGGAATCCAACCAGTGAAGAGGTTGCTGGTGCGCTTGGAATGAGTCTGGATGAATATTACGAGCTTCTGGAAGATGTACATGTATTCACATTTATCAGCCTTGATGACAGCTGGGAAGATGACGACGGGAATCCGCTCTGCCTGGCTGACGTCCTATGCGAAACCGATGCGAAGAACCCGCAGCAGCAGGTAATGATGATCCAGCTGACCGAAGCTCTTGGGCAGGCCATTGATACCCTGCCGGAGAAGGAACGCCTGGCGGTGACACTTTATTACAATGAGGATTTCAACCTTAGAGAAATTGGCGAAACGCTGGGACTCACGGAATCACGGATCTCCCAGTTGATCAGTCAGGCCATGGTCAGGTTGCGGGGACGGTTGAAGCTGCACAAGAACTAGCCGGTTAAGAGGAGAATAATAATGAACAGCGGAATGTATGCGGCCATTTCAGGGAATCTTGCAGCCATGCGGCGGCTGGATATAATCAGCAACAATCTGGCCAACGTAAATACGGCCGGTTTCAAAAAAGACAAGATGTCCTTCGAGGGGTTGCTGGCCAGCAATACGAATCCCCCCAAAGTGCCTCAGAGCACAACTGCAGACCCGATCCTGCAGAAGGAAAATGTCTACATAGATTATTCAAGTGGACCGGTCAGTCAGACCGGCAACACTCTTGACCTGGCGTTGGACGGAGACGGCTTTTTCGCCGTTGCCGCGCCTGACGGAACCGCTTACACCCGTCAGGGTAACTTTCGCCTGTCGGCCGACGGCACCCTGGTTACCTCCGACGGCTATCCCGTTCTGGGCCAGGGGGGTGTCATCCGCATACAAGGCAACCGTGTCGAAATTGACTCCAAAGGGGGGGTTACGGTTGACGGCAATCCGGCCGGAACGATCTCGCTGGTCGATTTTGAAAAGCCTTACAAGCTGACCAAGCTGGGCAGCACCCTGTTTGTGTCGGCCGATCAGCAGGAACCACGTCAGAGCGCCACAACCCAGATTCGTCAGGGGCATCTCGAAGGTTCAAATGTCGAGACCATTTCGGAAATGGTGCAGATGATCGAAACCAACCGCTACTTCGAAGCCTGTCAGCGTGTCATACGCGGCTTCGACGACATGGCCGCCAAGGCGGCCAATGACCTGGGCAAACTCTAACCTCATAAAAAGCATATAACACAAGGAGTCCGACCATGATTAGAGCACTTTGGACAGCCGCTTCCGGCATGCAGGCACAGCAGAAGAATATCGATGTGGTTGCCAACAATCTGGCCAACGTCAATACCACCGGTTTCAAGCGCAGCCGGGCTGACTTTCAGGATTTGATGTATCAGAACCTGAAGTCCACCGGATCGCCGGCCACCAATGCCACCCAGGTTCCGACCGGCATCCAGATCGGCCTGGGCACGCGTCTGGCCGCGGTCACCAAGATTTTTGCGCCGGGAGATTTTTCCCAGACCGGCAACGAACTGGACATTGCCATCGAAGGTGACGGCTTTTTCCAGATTCAGCAGCCGGACGGTACCACCGGCTATTCCAGGGCTGGTGCCTTCAAACGGGACAGCCAGGGGCGGATCGTCACGACTGACGGAAATCCGCTTTTGCCGGAGATAGTAATACCCAGCAACGCAACCAAAATCAATATTGGCAGTGACGGTACAGTTTCCGTACAGCAGGCAGGCCAGAGTGCGCCCACAACCGTCGGAAGCATTCAGCTTGCGGCATTTTCCAATCCGGCCGGACTCTCCGCCCAGGGCAAAAACATCTATCTGCCTTCCGATGCTTCGGGTACCGCCACCACCGGGACGCCCGGTCAGAACGGGCTTGGCACGGTCACCCAGGGACTGCTTGAGATGAGTAACGTCAACGTGGCGGAAGAAATGGTCAACATGATAGTCGGGCAGCGGGCCTACGAAATCAACTCTAAGGCGGTGCAGGCCTCGGATGAGATGCTGCAGACCGCCAACAACATGCGCAGATAGGTTGGGAGCTGACCTGTTATGAAAAGTTTTTTGCCGTATATACTTTTTGCCATGTCGGTGGTCGTTGCGTTATTTCCCTGCAATGCACAATCAGCGGTGGACCGTGAAAGCGAAGTCCGCGGAGTTGTTACCGCGTTTATAACAACCCGCACTGCCGGTATGGGCTGGGATGTCCGTATTCGCCGGATAACGATCTCCGATGCGCTGAAGCTCCCGGAGGGGCCAATCGATTATGAAGTGGTAGCTTCTCAGCAGTGGGAAGGGTGGGGCACGTTAAGCATGGCTGTCCTGGCCCGCCAGAAAGATCGATTGGTGCGCAACATCCCGGTGCGGGTGGACGTTGATGCGCTGACGGAGATGGTTGTAACCACGCGCCAGATTGAGCATGGTTCGCTGATTTCGGCGGCCGACTTGGCCCTGCAGCAGCGCGAGATATCATATAACTCCAACAGGGCGGCTCGCAAGATCGAGGAAATCGCCGGTAAGAAAAGCCGGATGACTCTGAAAGCAAACCAGCCGGTGCGGGCGGACCAGGTCGAAAAGGTGCCGTTGATCAAGTCGGGCCAAATGGTTACGATCATCGCCGAAAACGAGGTCATGAAGGTCTCTGTAGCGGGGAAGGCTCGCAGTTCGGGGGGCGAGGGGGATATCATCATGGTGCAGAACCAGAGCTCCTTCAAGGAAATTCCGGCGCGGGTGATCAACTCCACAACGGTACAGGTGGGGTTTTAATCCTGGATGCATTCCGCACAATTGGCAGGATGAATGAAGAAGTCATGGTCATTTCGGCCTGGTAAATGTAGGGAATGGTTTTAACCTGATAAGGAAGAAAAATGAAACACATCGTTCTGTTATCAATGTCGTTGGCATTGACCTGCTGTGCCGTAGAAAACACACGCGTAAAAACAGCCGGTTATGATGAACAGTTGCCCAAACCGGTTGCGGATTACTCGAATGGATCGATCTGGCAGGCATCGTCCGGCGGGCTGACCGAAGACCTTAAGGCGCGCCGCAGGGGTGACACCCTGACCATTGTGATTACCGAGACCGCCAGTGCATCCAAAGAGGCCAAGACCGATACTTCGCGCGGATCTACGGTTAACGCCGGTATTCCCAATTTCATGGGGCTTGAGAAGGTCGGATTGCTTAAAAACAATATCGGAGATTTATCCAAGCTGATCAATGCCAGCGTGGACTCATCCTATAAAGGTTCCGGTTCCACATCCCGGGCTGAAAATCTCAAGGCGACCATGACGGCCCGTGTCATCGACGTGCTGCCCAACGGCAACATGCTGATTGAGGGGCGGCGCAATATCAAGGTAAACAACGAGGACCAGGAAATCATACTGGAAGGGACGGTTCGCCCACGCGATATAGGCGCCGACAACGTGGTCAATTCGATCTACATTGCCGACGCAAGGATCAGCTATTCGGGACGCGGCATCATTTCCGACCGCCAGAGTCCGGGCTGGCTGATGAATATTGTAGACAAACTCTGGCCGTTCTGATGGCATTCAAGTGTCACATGCTGCAAAAAAAGGTAATCCAATGAAAATAATCAATACCATCGTCGTCTGTACGTTGCTGCTCTGTCTCTCGTCCATGGCCCACGCCATACGCATCAAGGATATCGCTTCAATTGAAGGTGTGCGTGACAACCAGCTAGTGGGATACGGTCTGGTTGTCGGATTGAACGGATCGGGCGACAGCGATCAGACCAAGATCCAGATTCAGTCGGTGGTGAATCTGCTGGAGCGGATGGGCATCACCACCTCGGTCAATGACATCAAGCTGAAAAACGTGGCTGCGGTAATGGTCACGGCCACGCTGCCCCCTTTTTCCAAGCAGGGCAACCGTCTTGATGTTCTGGTCTCATCAATGGGAGACGCCAAGAGTATCGCCGGGGGAACATTGATCATGACCCCTTTGAAAGGCGCCGACAATCAGGTCTACGCGGTGGCGCAGGGATCGGTGCTGACCAACTCGTTTGCCTTTGGAGGCCAGGGGGCCACTGCCCAGAAGAATCATCCGACCGCTGGCCGGGTGCCCAACGGGGCGCTGGTGGAGCGTGAATTGCCGAATACCCTGGCCGGGAAGTCGGTACTGCATCTGAATCTGGAAACTTCCGACTTCACCACTGCTTCCCGAATTGTCACGGCGGTCAATGAGAAATTCAATGCCGGTGTCGCCACGAGCCGCGACTCCGGATCAGTGACCCTGACAATACCCGAGTCATACGCCAACCGGACGGTTGAATTTATCGCGGCTCTTGAAACTCTTGAAGTAAAGCCGGACGTGCAAGCCAAGGTGGTGCTCAACGAACGCACCGGCACGGTCGTCATGGGCGAAAGCGTGCGAATTTCCACGGTGGCGGTTACCCACGGGAGTCTTTCGCTGGTGATCAAGGAAACGCCTCAGGTTTCCCAGCCGGCGCCGTTCAGCAAGACCGGCGAGACCAAGGTGGTTCCGCGTACCGACCTGAAGGTTGAAGAAGAGAATCGTCGCCTGATGGTGATGCCGGAAGGGGCCAGCATCGGAGACGTGGTGCGGGCTCTGAATCTGCTGGGGGTCACTCCGCGCGATCTGATCAGTATTTTGCAGGCGGTCAAGGCTGCAGGGGCTCTGCAGGCAGAACTCTCGATCATTTAAAACTTAATCTAAAGCAAATCAGGACGATAAGAACGATATGGACATGACTGCCGTTACATCGATACCGGACAGCACCGACAACGCTGCCGCCAAGGCCCGCCAGCTCCAGCGCCAGAACCTGTCCGGAGATGGTCTGAGCAAGAAGCAGCTTCTCCAGGCCAAAAAGGTTTCCCAGGACTTTGAGGCGCTGGTGGTTGGCATGATGCTGAAATCGATGCGTGAAACGGTCGGCATGGACAAGCTGACCGGCGGCGGACATGGAGAGGAAATCTATCGCTCCATGCTGGATCAGGAATACGCCGCTGTATCTGTCAAGCGTGGCGGCGGCATGGGGCTGGCCAAAATGATCGAGAAGGATATCATTCGCCAGGAGAGCCGCAAGGCCGTGCCAAAAGTCGATCATCACGAGTAGAACGATAGATTCGGAGCAGGTGCTAATGGAACTTAAAAAACTGATGGAAACCTTGGCAATAGAGGCCGCGCTTCTGGATGATCTGCTGGCGTTACTGGAACGGGAGACCGTCGAGCTCGGCAACATCGATATCAATGCAATGGCTGTATCCAACCAGGCCAAGGAAGAGCTGATCAATAAAATCTCAGAGCATGCGCCGTCCTTGCAACAGGCGGTTTCCGCCTGCGCCGCTCGTGAAGGGCTGGCTGGCACGACCGCGTTAGGAGCACTGGCGGAGCATCTTGCAAAGCGGGGAAGCGGGGAGCTGCTCTCAAAACAGCGCCAAGTCAGCAAAGCCGCCGACAGAATCAAGCAGGCGGCCGCGCTGAACCAGGAGATTGCAGAACGGTTTGCGGCGATGGCAACAACGTCACTCGGCCTTATCACTCGTCTTATCAACCAGTCCAATGTGTACGGCGCATCGGGCGGATACCAGCAGCGGCCCGCCGCTGCCGTCATGATTAACAGGGAGGCTTGACATGGGACTTTCAGCGGCCATGGAGATTGGCAAGAACGGTCTCAATATTTACAGGATCGCGACCGAAGTGACGTCGGAAAATATCGCCAATGTCAACACTCAGGGCTATTCACGCCAGAGGGTGCTGCTGGAGTCGGCTCCGCCTACTCTGCATAACGGATTCCCGTTGGGAACCGGGGTGCAGATATCGGTAGTTGAAAGATACTACGACGGCCTCTTGCAGCAGCAACTCGTTAGCGCCCAGACAACCCAGGGTTTTGACACATCCAAATCCACAGTCCTTCAGCAGATTGAGCCTTATTTTAACGAAGTCTCAAATGACGGCATCGGTACGGCGCTCTCGAATTTTTTTGGCGCCTGGCAGGACCTGACTCTCAATCCGGGCGGCACCTCGGAACGCCAAGTGGTCATCACCCGGGCACAGATACTGTCGGACAATTTCCAGTCAGTCAGCAGGGGACTCAACGATGCCATTGCCACCCAGAACGCGACTCTTGTCCCGCTGACCGACAGCATCAACAGTACCTTGACAAATATTGCCCAACTGAACGGCCAGATCAAGTCCACCGAACTGCTGAGTGGCAATGCCAACGAAATGCGTGATCAGCGGGATCAACTGGTGCGTGATCTTTCACAGAAAATTGGCATAACCTTTACCGAGAATGTGGACGGTACAACTGATATAAAGTATGCCGATGGTGGCGCCGAACTTGTAACCGGTTCGAATGCCGGCGCCTTTTCACTGGACCAGACCGATCCGAACAACTTCGTTGTCCAGCTGACACCTCCAGGCGGAGCTTTAGCCATTGTTACGCCGACCACCGGTGAACTGGGTGCCACAGTGGCCATGCGGGATACGATCATACCCGGCTATCTGGCACAGGTGGACACGCTGGCCAAATCCATTGCCGATGCGGTAAACGCCCAGCATTCGATCGGCTTCAGTCCAACCGGTGGTACCAACCAGAATTTCTTTACACCGCTGGGAGTCGTGGACGGCGCCGCTGGCGCATTTTCAATCGATGCCGGACTTGACATCTCAACCATCGCCGCTTCCGGGAGTGCGCTTCTTCCCGGTGACAACAGCAATGCCCTGGCAATTGTCCAGCTGAACAGTACCTATACGGTGCCGTCAGGAGCGCCCACGGCAACATTCAGCAGTTATTACAGCAGCCTTGTAAGCAAGGTGGGACTGGACGTCCAGTCCAGCAAAACCACCGTGGCGCAGGATGAGGCTTTCAGCAAACAACTGACAACGCTCCGGGAATCCAATTCGGGCGTTTCTCTGGATGAAGAACTGACCAACCTGGTCAAATACCAACGATCTTACCAGGCATCGTCCAAGTTGATTACCACGGCAACCGAGATGATGGACATGGTGATCGGCATGATCCGCTAGCCGCCGGGCGGTTAGCTTGCGCATAACGCGATCGGGAGAATAACAATGAGAGTTACAGCCAACATGTCATCGGACAATGCAATTTACAATCTGCAGCAGGGTCGGGCCAAGCTCGATAAACTGCAGAACCAGATATCATCCGGGCAGAATGTCAATACACCCAGTGACGATCCGATCTCTTCGAGGTTGCTGCTGGAAATCGGCGACAAGCTCAGGGCAATTGATCAGCGATCAAGCAACATCAACAAGGCGACGTCCTGGCTGCAGTTCACCAGCACTTCCGTGGATGGGATGTCAGATGTTGTAAACCTGGCCAGGAAGGTGGCGGGCACTCTCAATACAGGCAGTGATGATCCCGCCATTCGTCAGAGCGCGCACGACCAGCTTGTTGATCTGAAAAAGCAGCTTATTGACATGGCAAATACCCAGTTCGGAGATCAGTATATTTTTGCCGGAGCCGACAATGCTACTCCGCCCTTCAGTATCACTAACAACAACTACGATGGCGATGGCACCCAGCTCTCTATCGAGGTGGCCCAGAATTCTGTGCAGCCACTGAACGTAACCGGAGACCGACTGCTCAAGGGCATCGGAGCAAACCCGACCTATGGAACAACTGATATACTTGAAACATTCGACAACCTGATCGCGGCAGTGGGGGATAATACAACGCCGAGCGATGTAGACGCGATTTCGCAGGCGGCTTTGGATCTCCAGAGTGGAGCCAGGCAGCTTAACATCGCTACCAGTGATATTCTGGCGCGGACGACCCGTTTGGACAACATGAGCAAACTCAATGAAAAAAACAGGAATACGCTGCTCTCGATCAGCACCAGGGTTCAGGAAGTGGATTACGCCAAGCTTGGAGTTGAGCTGAGTAACCAGAAACTGGCCTTCGAAGCATCGCTGTCGACCACTGCCAAGGTTACCCAATTGTCCCTCCTGGATTACCTCTGAACCTGGATAACAAACACACTGAACTTAGGCGGGACTCCGAAACGGGTCCCGTTTTTTATTGCTTAAATCCGTTGACCTTACAAATGTCAGGACTTATAAAAAAGCATGCGGTTCTCCCTGCCTACAATTCGTGCGGCACGTCACAAGCCTGTCTCGATAAGACGCGACGTCTTCCGCCTGTCCATGCCGGTACTGCTTTCGTCGCTGTTCCAGCGCCTGGTTTCGATTGTCGATATTTTCCTGACCGGCGGTCTTGGCGCAGCCGCAATTGCCGCCGCCGGACTCGGGCAGTTGCTGATGTTTGTAACCATGACGGTTTTCTGGGGGCTTTCCACCGGGACCACTGTCGTCATTGCCCACCTGTGGGGTGCCGGAAGACGCGAGGATGCCGGCCGGGCGGCCTGCGTCTCCTGTCTGGCCTGCCTGGCGATGACCGCGGTCTTCACCATCTTCGGCGCCGCCTGGGGCAGCGAAATCGCCCGTATGATGGGGGCCGCGCCTGAGGTGCAGGTGCTTGCCGCCGAATATATCCGCCTGGTGTTTCTCTGGCTGGTCTGGACCACTGGTCTGAATGTTCTCTCGGCGGTCATGCATGGCGTCGGTGATACCCGCACTCCGATGGAGGCCATCATACTGGTGAATATCCTGCATGTGCTGCTGGCCTGGCCGCTGATCTACGGGAAACTGGGCATGCCGGCGCTGGGAGTCAAGGGGGCGGCTATCGCGATCAACACCTCTGAACTGGTCGGATTCAGTTATCTGCTGGTTCAGGCTTTGCGAAAGCGCTATATCACATTCAGTTATCCCGATTTATCGCTGTTCGGCAGGATCTGGCGGGTGGGCTGGCCGGTCGCGCTGGAACGCATCGCCCAACAGAGCGGTCAGCTGTTTTATTCCAGCTTTATCATCGGCTACGGCACCAGTGCCTATGCCGCACACCAGATCGGGTTGTCGATCGAGTCGCTTTCATTTATGCCGGGCGCCGGCATGGGGATCGCTGCGGCAACCCTGATGGGGCAGTCGCTGGGGGCCGGGAAGATCCGCCGCGCCCGTATCAGCCACCAGGAAGCGCTGCGGTTGGCAGTGGGGGTGATGACCCTGATGGCGCTGCTCTTTTTCTTTTTCCCGCAGCACCTGATCGGTCTGTTCACGCACGATGCCGATGTAATCGAGAAGGGGAGTGTGTTTCTGAAGCTGGTGGCGTTCGCGCAGGTTCCGCTGGCGATCTCGTTCGTCTATGCCGGCAGCCTGCGAGGAGCGGGCGATACCTTCTACGTATTCATCGTGACGCTGTTGGCCATGTGGGGGATTCGCGTGGCGTTGTCCTGGGTTGCCGCCGGCTGGCTTCATCTTTCGCTGTATGCGGTGTGGGGGGTGTTCCTGATTGACTGGTACTTCCGTGGGGCGGCCTTTGCCTGGCGTTACCATCGCCGCGATCTGCACAGCGCGGTTCTCTGAATGTTTTCTGCCCCGGTCGGCGCTCCGCCCGTAACTTACCCCGCTACTGTTCCCCCATCTTCCGCAGTACCTTGATGAAATTCAGCGTCAGGGCCGGGTTGAGACCGGTTCCGGCAATTTTCAGCATGATGCCGGCCGCATTTTCGAAGTCCATGGAATCCTTGTAGACCCGCCGGGTGCGGAGAGCGTCGAAGCAGTCCGAAACCATCGTGATCTGGCTGCAGAGGTTGGTCTGCCAGCCCTTGGGAACGCTGGGGTAGCCGGTCATATCATATTTCATGTGGTGCTCGAAGGCGCTCATGACAGCTATGCGCGGCATGCCCGGCGTGTTGAGAAGATAATGCGCGCCGTGCACCGTATGCCGTCGCATCTCCAGCCACTCGTCGTCGGTCAGTTCGCCCGGCTTGTTCAGCACCTCGGGCGGCACAAACTGTTTGCCCACGTCATGAAGCATGGCCGCGATGCCGATGTCGTGCAGCAACTGCCCTTCGAAACCGAGCGACATGCCCTGGGCTATATTGAGAATACAGACATCGAGTGAATGGGTGAAGGTGTACTCGTCCATCTCCCTCAGCGGAACCAGGGCCAACAGCGGATTGGCCTCCCCCCGGAACGAAGTAATGAAACCTGCCACCAGCGCCATCACGGCCTGCAGATCAAAATGCTCCCTTGAAGTACAGGATTCAAAATCGTTTGCCACCCGGGCCATCAGCTCGCCCGGAATGGCCGAGTAACTCGGAATCGGTTGGGAAACCTCTTCCGGCTCCGAACGGGTGTCATCCAGCTCAACCGCTCCGAATATCAGGTGCGGCGTCGATTTCAGCTTCGAGGCCTCCTTCCCGGCAACTATCCGCATCAACAGCAGGATATCGGCGCTGCCAGCTCCCCGCATCAGGCTTATATGGCCGATGCCGTACTCGGACATCTGCTGATTGAGGCGCTCAACATGGGGATTCTTTTCCAGCGGGATGCCGCTGACAAAGAGTTCACCGCCGATACGGATGATTTTGAGCGTATCTTCAGCGGCAAGAATCAGGTTCAGGCTTCCCAGCGCACTGGCTGCGTGGCCGGTCGTCACCCTGTGTTCCGGTGAATAGAGCATCATAGCCTTGGCGGCCTGAACCAGGTTGCTGATGAATATCTCCAACTGCTCTTTGATGTAGGGAGTCATTGAATCGCTCCATCAAGGATTTTCAACGCCTCGACAGCGTGGAGTGCAAGCGGGTCTTCCGGTATCCGGGAAATCTTTAGCAGAATGGGCCGGACATAGTCCGCCCGGAAGCGTGGCAGCGCGCGTATGACTTCGATTTTGAGCAGGGAATGCTTGTTCCGATGCAGCAGTGGAGTACAGCTAATTATATTCAGCAATTTAGGCAATGTGGACGGATTGCCGATATTTGCCAGTGCCTGCACCACCGCGCTTTTCAGTTCAAGCTGGAAATCGGCAATTCCGCTGGTTTCGAGAATGTTGAGCAGCTGTTGCATCACATCCTTGTCGCGGCTCATTTCAGCAACCTGTACCGCGGCCAGCTTTCTGGCCGGGTCGGGGTGCTGCAGTTCCGTCAGGATCATCTTGTCGGCGGCCGGATCCCGGTAGTGGAGCAGGTTCTTCAGGGCTTCGCTTCTGACTTTCGGGTGAGGATACTCGGTAAGTTTGCGAACTTTTTGGACCACTTCGGGGTCACTGAAGTTCCTCAGCATCACCAGCAGATTGCGGATCACAAACCACTGCTCATCGTTCAGGCGGAGCAGCGCGGCATTCCGTACCATTTCCCCCATTCCGCCCAGACAGTCGAACCAGAAGCGGCGCAGGGAACGGTTTTGTTCCATTGCGAGTTTATCTATCAACGGTTCGATAAAAGGTGATCCGACGGTTGTGATCACCTCCCGGATCCCGCTGAAGCTGTCGCGCCCCAGGGTCGCCGCGAATTTGAGGATCCGCTGGACGAAATCGGAATTGAACAATGCGGTGTCGCTATCCTGATTGGCGCTGCCCAGAATTCGGCAAACTTTTGCCAGGGATTTGAAATCCCGGATCTCCATAAAATAATTCAACTGGTTCCTCAGATTGTTCCGTATCCCCTCTCCCTGTTTTTCCGGAGGTATGGCCATAACTATTTCATCAATTATATCGGTAAGCTTGCTCTCCAGTTGTTCTGTCCCCATTGTTGCGCGCAGCTCTTCCAGGAAATTGGATTCGGCGTCCGGCAAACTGTCCGTTGCCAGGATAGTCGTAAGTGTCTGCAGGTATTCTGGTGGAATATACTGCTCCAGATCCCTTTCGCGCATCAGCGTCTGTACCTTGGCTCCAACTCCGCTGCCGGAGAGGACCACATCCGAATCCAGGGTCGATTCCGAGTGTGACGCCAGCCGTTGAATGATGTTCAGAAGCATGTCGGGGACATGGGTACCCTGTGCGGTTACTGCCTGGACCACCTCCTGCAGCCCTTCATCAGGGAGACGGTTCAGCAGGCGCTCATTGAACTCGGTTGTGGCGTTAGAGGAATTGCAGATATTGAGAATGAAATCACAGCGCACTTGCGGAGCCAGGCCGGAGATAAAGGCGCTGATCTTGTCCAGTGAGTCGTTGCTGATCATGTTTGCATCCTGCCTGAGCGACCGGCCGACATAACATTCCGCCAGCGCTTTGAGGGTATAGCTGCGGCCTTCCTCCGGCACGCCTTCCAGCATGGCGGCCAGTTCGAAAGCCAGCCGCGAGGGTGGCGCAGATAGCAGTTCGTGCATTTTTTCCGGTGATGAGTTGAAACATCCCTTGAGAAGCTTCCGGACGAAAAACGCCCATGTATCGCCGTCCGTGCCCTGAACTTCATCGGTCAGCGTGAAGACCGATGGATCGATCGCCTGCACCATGATGGTCCGCACTCCGGAAATATCGAAGGCGTGTATGATGCCGCCTGATTCCCAGATCTCACTTCGCTGGCGGTTGATGATCCGGTTGAACTCGATAAGGTCTTCGGGTTGAATGTCGGCGGTAAAAGAGATGGCGATTATGCCGAAGGAGGCCAGCAAGGCGGCGTATTCACGGAATTTGACGTTATTGGGTTCGATCAGGGCTTCATTGAGGAGCAGTCCCTGGCGGGTAACTCCCAATGTCAATGGTTTGCCGCCGGTCAGAAGTGGCTCGAGCCTCCCGAGGGTTTTCTTCAGAATGTTGCTTACGGCGGGATGGGAGTCCGGATAGAACTGTATGTGGCTGCGGCAGACGATCAGGTCGGCTGCAAAAGTTGCGGCTTGCTGAAGCTCGGCGCGCGTATCTAGCGGCGTGCTGGCACTGTTCACAAAGGCCCCCGGAGCTACTGTCCCGTCAAACGCATTTCGGAAAAGGGCATACCGTTCTCAGGCGGTAAAACCACTTTCAATATTAACCGGATACCGGATTATGTCAACCGGGATAAGTGTCAGGATCAGGCCCGCTCCAGGCCGGCAAAACGGAGCATCAACTTCTTGGGGCCGACCGAGTTGAACCAGACGATAACTTTCTGTCCATCGCCTTCTCCCTCTATCTTGCGGATGGTTCCAACGCCGAACTTTCCGTGCCTGACGCGCATGCCGATGGAAACCCCTTCGTGCTCATCGGGCGGTTCCGGGATGACTTCCAGCTCGTTGGATGCGGCTGATACCATTGACAGGTTGTGGGAAGTTGAACCTGTAGTGGCGATCCGCTGGTTCGCCCAATCTGGCTCCGGTCGGGGCGACGCCTCGCTCCTACGGGAATATACGCTTGCAGTTCCACCATCCTCGATCAGCTCTGAGGGGATATCCTTGAGGAAGCGTGAAGGTTGATTGTTCTGTTCCTGTCCGAACAGGTAGCGGCGCCTGGCATTGAGCAGGTAGAGGCGTTCGCGGGCACGGGTCATGCCGACGTAACAGAGCCGGCGTTCCTCCTCCATGCCGTCCAGGTCGTCCAGCGAACGCACATGCGGAAAGAGCCGCTCCTCCATGCCGATCATGAAGACCGCCCGGAACTCCAGTCCCTTGGCGGCGTGCAGGGTCATCAGCGTCACCGATGCTTTGCCGCTCTCCCCCTGCTCCAGGTCCGACACCAGTGAAACCTGCTCCAAAAACTCCGAAAGTCCGGCTTCGGGGTTCTTCTCGCTGAACTCCTCGATCGCCGCCAGCAGCTGCTCCAGGTTCTCCAGCCGTTCGGCATCGTCATCGACTCGGCTGTCCTTCAGGCGCCCCAAGTAGCCGCTCTCCTGCATCACCGTCCTGGCCAGCTCCGCCAGGTTACCACTTGCGGACAAGTCCCGGAAACGCTCCATCATTGCGACAAAGGAGGCCACCCTGCCGCGCGGGCCGGTCGTTAGCACTCCTTCCACGGCAGCATCGCGCATGGCATCGGAAAAGCTGACATCGCGGGCGGCGGCCTGCTGCGAGATCTTGTCAACGGTGCTGTTGCCGATTCCGCGTGCCGGTACGTTGATGATCCGCTTCAGGGAGACCTCGTCGGCCGGATTGTCCAGCACCCGCAGATAGGCCAGGATGTCCTTGACCTCCATGCGGGCATAGAAGCGCACGCCCCCCACGATGTGGTAGGGAAGCGCCTCGCCCACCAGCGCATCCTCGATCAGCCGTGACTGGGCGTTGGTGCGGTAAAAGACCGCGATCTCATCCAGCGGGATTCCGCTGCCGCGCAGGCGGGCGATCTCTCGGCAGACGAAGCGCGCTTCCTCGCGGTCGGATTCGACCCGCTCGTAACGGATCGGCTCCCCCTGGGGATTCTCGGTCCAGAGCGTCTTGCCCTTGCGGCCGAAATTCTGTTTGACCACCTCACCGGCCGCCGTCAGGATCGTGGCGGTGGAGCGATAGTTCTGTTCCAGGCGGATGATCTTGACTCCGGGGAAGTCCTTCTCGAACTCCAGGATGTTGCGGATATCGGCTCCGCGCCAGGAATAGATCGACTGGTCGTCATCCCCCACCACGCACAGGTTGCGGCGTTCGCCGGCCAACAGGCGGATCAGGTGGTACTGCACCGGGTTGGTGTCCTGGTATTCATCGACCAGGATCCACTGAAAGCGCTCGCGGTAATAGTTGCATACTTCCGGAAAACGGGTCAGCAGGCGTACGGTCTGGATCATCAAGTCGCCGAAATCCAGCGCGTTACATTTCTTGAGCCGTTCCTGGTAGGCGGAATAGATCTCGACCACCCGCTGGTTGTAAACGTCGCCGGGGGGGATCGAACCGATCTCCTCGGGAAAAAGCCCCCGGTTCTTGAACGAATCGATCCGCGCGGAAACACCCTTGAGCTCGAAACGTTTCTCATCCAGGTCCAGTTCGTTGATCACATCCTTCAGCAACCGGTCGCTGTCGCGGTCATCGTAAATCGCAAATGAGGACTGGAAACCGAGCTGATGAATGTCGCGGCGCAGGATACGGCCGCAGGCGGCGTGGAAGGTGGATATCAGCGGCGTATCGCCCCCCCCCAGCAGGCGCTGCACCCGCTCGGCCATCTCGCGGGCGGCCTTGTTGGTGAAGGTCACCGCCAGGATGTTCCAGGGGCGCACCCCCCGCTCGCGGATCAGGTGGGCGATGCGGTTGGTGATGACGCGGGTCTTGCCGGAGCCGGCCCCGGCCAGGATCAATAGCGGCCCCTCGCCATGCAGCACGGCCTCTTTCTGGGGCGGGTTGAGATTTTTGAGTAGGTCCATGGAGGTGTTGTAGCCCGTAGCACCGGCAGCGTCAAGCGGAAACGGCAAAGCCTTCAGCCTCAGAAAACCGTCCCCAGCGGACTGGCCGCCACCAGTTTTAATGTCACGCTCTCGATCTCGGCGATCACCGCCCGATCCATCTTTTTAAGCCACCTCTGCGGTATGCCCTCCATGCCGTAATAGGCTCCGGCCAGCATGCCGCAGATCGCGCCGGTCGTATCCGCGTCACCCCCCTGGTTGACGGTCCCGACCAGGCATTCATCGAAACTCTTGCCACGGAAAAACCAGTGGAACACCGTCTGCAACGTATCGACCACGTAACCGCTGGCCAGTCCGCGATAGGGATCGAAGGCAAAGGATGGAAAGCGCGATGTCAGTCCGTCCACCTGTCGTCGCAGGCGGCTCTTCTCGGCTCCGCAAATCGCCAGGTGCAGCAGCTCCCCCAGGCAGATGCAGGCCGCATCGGAAACCGGGTTGTTGTGGGTCAGGTGCGCCTGCTCCAGTGTGTATTTTCTGAGCAGTTCCCCGTCCGGCAGTGAAAAAAGCGCCACCGGGAGCATCCTCATGGCGGCGCCGTTGCCGGCATCCCACTCGTTGGGCGGGGTTTCCATGGTGCCGTGCAGCATGTAGGCCCGGATGCCCTTGCGGCAGGTATCGCCGCAATCCACCGGCCTCGATTTCAGCCAGGCGGCAAAATTATCGGCAACCGCACCCAGTGACCAGGCCTGGCTCTTGACGATTGCTCTGGCGATGCAGAGCGCCATTTGGGTATCGTCAGTCACCTGGCCCGGTTTGAGCCGCAGCCAGCCGCCACCGATGATTTCCTTGAATGTGCCGTATTTTGAGGCAATCTCGGAGGCGGTCATGAACTCGACCGTGGCGCCCAGCGCATCGCCGATCGCCATGCCGATGAAGGCGGCCCGGGCGCGGTCGCGGATTTCATCGAGGTTGTAGTGGTTGAACATGTTCACATCCAATCTGTGAATAACACGGAGAAACGGAGTAACGGAGATTAGCCGCATGCAAGGAGTAATCCGACAGTAGTTCTGCTTAATAAATATGCATTGCATGAGATGGTAAAAGCCTGAAATCGGTTATAAACGACAGATTGGTCTTGAAATAGTTTTATTATGGTTCGCCCGATTTATCTGTTTTTCCGTGATTAAAGGGGTTTACGAGATGGTGTTCATAAGCTGGCACATTCTATGCTTTGAGTTTGCCAGTACAGGCAACGGCGCCCGTGGGACAACCTCCCGCGGGCGTTTTCATTTTGGAAGGAGATTAATCCATGGCGACAGCATGCGAGATGAAGAACAAGATCCAGGGGCATCCCTGCTTTGGTGGCAACCATCATAAAAACGGGCGCATGCATCTGGCGGTGGCGCCCAAATGCAACATCAAGTGCGGCTACTGTTCACGAAAGCACGACTGCGCCAACGAGTCGCGGCCCGGTGTAACCAGCCGGATTTTGACGCCGCTGGAGGCGATCGAAAAGGTGCGTGAAGTGATGGCCAGCCCGGTGGTCGGGCCGATCATCAAGGTGATCGGAATAGCCGGTCCGGGCGATCCGCTGGCCAATGAAGAGACTTTCGAAACCTTCGAGCTGGTCAAGAGGGAATTTCCCGATCTGATGCTCTGCCTGAGCACCAACGGTCTGCTGCTGCCGGAATCGATCGACCGCCTGTATGAATTGGGGCTGCACAGCCTGACCGTGACGATCAACGCCGTGGATGCGGAAGTCGGCGCGCAGATTTACAACCATGTGATCTACCACGGCAAGCACTACAGCGGTGTGGAAGGGGCTAAGATCCTGATTGCTAACCAGTTTGAAGGGGTCAAGCGGGCCGGGGAGCTGGGGATGACGATCAAGATCAATTCCGTGCTGACGCCGGGGGTCAACGACAGCCAGATACCCTTGATAGCTGAACGTGTGAAACAACTGGGCGCCTTTGTCATGAACATCATGCCGATCATTCCCCAGGCCGAGCTGGCTCATATCACACGTCCCAGCGAGGAGTACCTGGCCGAGGTAAGGAAGGCCAACGAGTCAACTATCGGTCAGTTCGCCCATTGCAAACAGTGCCGGGCCGATGCCATCGGCCTGATCGGTCAGGACCTCAACCTGACCATTGCCGAGGCCGCCTGCCCGGCACCATGACGATTGCGCCTTTCCTTCATGAGGACATATCCACCTTTCTGGCGCTGGCCGCGGCGGAGAACTGGATCTCGGAACGCTGGGAGCTGGAATTCCTGCTGTCACGCTTTCCGCAAGGGTGCTTTGCCGCACGTGACGAGCATGGAAAAACCGCCGGTTTTGCGACATCACTCAAGCATGGCCGCAGCGGCTGGATCGGCAATCTGATTGTGGCGGGTGAATGCCGTGGGCAGGGGCTTGGAGAACTATTGTTTGTTCAGACCCTGCAGGCGCTGCGTTCGGAGAAGGTCGAAACGGTCTGGCTGACCGCCTCGGATATGGGCAAGTCGCTCTACGAAAAGCATGGTTTCCGTTCGATTGATACCATAACCCGCTGGGTGGGGACCGGGCTTGGCAGTGCTCCATTCCACGGAGGTGGGATCTGGGACGGTTCAGACCTTGCGCCTGCCATCGACATCGACAGCCAGGCGTGGGGCGACCAACGCGGCCAGCTGTTGGCAACAACGCTGGAACGAGGACGTATGTTAAGCAGCGCGGCCGGTTTCGCCGGAATTCAGCCCTGCGGTGATGCAATGCAGATCGGCCCGTTTTCGTCGTTGGACGGCGGTACCGCCGGGGAGCTTTTTGAAGCTGCGCTGAGGATGATTCCCGGAGATACCAAAGTATTCATGGATTCGCCGGACTCCAATCGCGCGGCCGGGTCGATTTTCAGCCGTAACGGAATGCGGGGCGGAGGAAGCAATCAGTTGATGTGTGCGGGCGAAGTGCCGGACTATCGTCCGGAGCTGCTCTATGGCCTGGCGACCATGGGGAGTTGCGGGTAGGGTGTTGCGTTCAGGCGGGATGTTTCTCTCCGACTGCTTTCGCAGCAAAGCGGAAGGCATTCCGTCCGGCCTGCTTGGCGGTATACATGGCCCGGTCGGCGGCCATTTCCAGTTCCATCGAGTCATCTCCGTCATCCGGATAGACCGAAATGCCGATGCTGGCGCTGGTGCGAAGTTGCCTGTCGGCCAGTTCCAGCGGTTCCTCGATTTTATGACACAATGATTCGGCAATTTCTGCCAGGCTCTCGCCACCATTGATCTCCTCGATGATAATGAAAAACTCGTCACCGCCATGCCGGCTGATGGTGTCATAATTCCGCCGGCAGCATTGGCGAATTCGCTCGGCTGTGATTATCAGCACCTGGTCGCCGGTTTCATGGCCGAAAGTGTCATTGATCTGTTTGAAGCGGTCCAGGTCAAGATATATCAGGCCGAATTTTTCCCGGTTCCGGCGCGCTTTGGCAATGCTCTGGGCCAGCCGGTCCTCGAACAGTCTGCGATTGGCCAGGCCGGTAAGAGGATCGTGGAAGGCCATGTCACGGATGGTCTGCTCGTTTTTAAGCCGCTCCAGTTCGGCCGCCGCGCGGCTGGCAAAGATGCGGATAATGTCGCTGACCAGTTCCGGATTTTCGATCGGATCGCGATGAAAAGTACAGAGGATACCGATAACGACCCCCTTGGAATCAACCAGAGGGGCGCCGCAGTAGCTTTGAATCGACAGGTTGTTCAAGATCGCGGCTTCGGGGAAGAGCTTTGCTACATTTTCCGGAAATACCTGGATTCCGGAGCTGATAGCCATGGCACAGGGTGAACAGTTCAGGTCATAAGTGAAGAGTTCCGCGGGCTTTCCCGCGCAGCTGAAGGCCAGCGCCTGTGCGCTGGTTCTATCGTCGTTCAGCTCGCCCACCAGGGCATAGTCCATTTCCAGCGCTTCAGTCAGGTAGGAAGTCAGCGAGGCCAGGTACTCCGCGCCAACTTTGGCCGACACCCCTTTTGCGATATTGCCGATCAGATGCTCGTTTTGCACACGGCCACTGATGTCGCGGATGATCTCGACGCTGCCGGTGACTGCTCCGCGGGCATTGCGGAGCAGTGAGGCGGTACTCTCGATATGAATGATCTTTCTGTTGATCCGGCAGGAGCGTCTGGAGTTATGCGTGGCTCCGTCCGTCATGGCCATTACGGTCGGACAGTTTTCACAGGGGGAGTCCAGTCCGAAGATGCCGAAACAGGGCTTTCCCACATGATCGCCAAACAGGTCGCTCATGGCTTTATTCTGATAAACGATCCGGTAATCGAGGTCCTTGATTGTCAAGCCCTCCCCCAGGCACTCGACCACGGTCCTGAATTTCTGTTGTTCATCCTCCAGTTTTTGTCTGTCGGCGACGGTATCCGCGCAGCGTTTGACCGCCCACAGCAGTTTCTCTATTTCAATCGGTTTCAGGAAGTAATCGTTGAAACCGAGTTCGATTGCGGAGATGAGACAATCTGTTTCACGATTTGCGGAAGTTGCTATGATCTGGGCGTTTTTATCAAGCTGCCTGATCCGTGCCACCAGTTCCAGGCCATCCATGTTCGGCATGCAGATATCGGTCACAATGATCGGGTAACGTTTTTCTTCAAACCTGGCCAGTGCCGTGCCACCGTTGTTGGCGGTATCGACTACGGCGCCGCATTTGCCGAGTATGCGGGAAATCAGCGTGGAAGATGCCGGATCATCTTCGACTACAAGAATCTGGAGCCCCTGCAGGTTAATTTCCGATACCATTTTCATGATAGCTCCCCATTTACGGAATATCCGACACAATGCCGGGGTAGCAACTGATTCAGCTGTTCGATCAACTTTTCAATCCGCAACGGTTTTGTCAGATACCCGTCAAACCCCTGTGCCAGAAAACGTTCCTGATCCCCCTTGAGCGCGTGAGCGGTCAAGGCGATCACCGGGACATGCCTGCCGCTGCAGTTTTCATCATTACGAATCTGTTGCAAAGCCTCTTCGCCTCCCATTACCGGCATCTGGATATCCATCAGGATGCAATCAAAATGAGCGGTGCGCCAGGCTTCAAGCGCCTGTCTGCCGTTGCTGCTGCAGGTGACGTGGTGACCGATCCTGCGCAGGAGCGCCCCAATGAATTTCTGATTGGTGGGATTGTCCTCGACCGCCAGAATCGAGAGCGGAAGGCCTTGCCTTGGGTGTTGAATATCATGTGCGGCAGATACAGGTTCCGCGAGCGTAGCGACTTCGAATGGAAGAGAGATGTTGAATGTACTTCCTTTCCCTTCAGCGCCCTCAACGCCGATGCTGCCACCCATCAACTCGACCAGACGGCGGCAGATGGTCAATCCCAGGCCGGTGCCGCCGTAGCGGCGCGTGGTTGAAGCGTCAGCCTGGTTGAAGGCGCCGAAGATTTTTTCCTGCTGGTCAGGAGCAATACCGATGCCGGTATCACGTACGCTGATGTTGACGATGGCCGTGTCATCAACCAGGCTTTCAATTGCTGCCGTGACGGTAATCTCACCCTGTTCCGTAAACTTGATCGCATTACCGATCAGATTGAGCATGATCTGCTTGAAACGGAGCTGGTCTCCATGAACGGGTAGCGGAATTTCGGAACCGATTATGCAGTTTATTCCGAGATGTTTTGCCCGGATGCCTGATATTTGGGTGTTGATGACATCCCTGATAGCCTGTTCCAAAGAGAAATCAGCATGTTCCAGCTCGATTTTGCCGGACTCAATTTTGGAGAGATCAAGAATGTCGTTGATCAGGGTCAGCAGGTTGCGACCCGATGACTCGATATATCCCAGATATTCCTTCTGCTCTTCGGTCAGTTCGGTCATGCTCAGCAGTTGTGCCATGCCCATGATGCCGTTCATCGGGGTGCGGATCTCATGGCTCATGTTGGCAAGAAATTCGCTCTTGGTCCGATTGGCGGATTCAGCGGCTTGTTTCGCCTCCCTCAAGCCCTGCTCGAAATTGACGTGCTCGGTGATGTCTTCCACGACTTCGATAGCAGAAACGACAGTTCCAGTCCCGTCACATACCGGAGACGAGACCACCTTGTAGTTGCGGATGCCGTCCGGAGTCGGTGTCATGGTGACCGCTTCGTGGGTCTGCCCGTCCCGGAGTGTTTTGATGGTGGGGCAGTAGTGGCATGGCTCCGTTCCGGGAGGATCGTTGAAAAGCACGAAGCACTCCCGCGGGTCCCCCCGTTTGATTTTAGGGAACCATTTCCGCATGACCGGATTCAAGGAAAGAATTTTCATCTCCGGACTTATCAGGGACACGCCTACCCCGATATGGTCAAATATATCAGCATACATCGCATCAGTTGACCGCAATATCTGACGCTGACGTTCCTGCAGTTCCACCATGCTGTTGAACGACCGGGCCAGAGAACCGATCTCGTCATTGCCGGTGAATGACTCGGGAAGACGGGAACCGGCAAAATCCGGATGCCGCAGATGGCGTGCCATGATGTCCAGCGGAGCCAGAAAGCGCTGCATCATAAACCATACGGCAGCGGCAACAAATACAATGAGGACGGCAAATGCCGAAGTATAATAATTGCGGGCCCTGGCAAGGGGCGCAAAGGCTTCCTCTGAAGGGAAATTAGCCGCAAGTATCCATTCGGCCTTTTGTAATCTCTTGAATGATGTCAGGAAACGCAAGCCGTGGGAGTTGACCGTCTCACCGCTCCCTTCAAAGCCGGCGATCACCCTGTCAAATAAAATATTGGAACCGGGCGGGGTATCCTGCTTCATGATCCTGGAACGGTCAGGGTGCATGATCATGGTGCGATCGGTAGTGAACAGGTAGACGTAACCGCTTTTGCCGCTTTTCATGGTGGCCAGATCGGCAATCACGTTGTTTTCTCCCAGAAGGTCAAAGCTGCCGGCCAGAACGGCGATGATGCGCCCTTTGCGATCCCGTACCGGAGCTGTCATGATAACAACCGGGTGATCCTGGTTATGGGTGGAAATAAAAGGATCGGATATAAATGCTTTGCCGGTTGTCATCGTTGTACGGAAATATTCACGGTAGGAGATATCCCTGTCGCGCCGGCCGGCAATAAAGGGGCTCTCTGCAATCAACCTCCCATCGGCAGAGAACAGGAACATGGCATTCTTAAAGAGCGAGTCCAGTGAATATCGGGCGTTGAGGAAATACTGGGCCTTGTCATGGTCGGCGACCAGATCCTCCTCGATTTGCGAGGCAGAGCTGATCAGTGCGTTCTGGATCAATTCGAGCTTGTCATCGACACTTTGCGCCAGTGCGCTTACATACGAGAACTGTGTTGTCTCGATCGTCTCACGGATCGTATTTTCCAGGAATCGTTCACCAAGATAGCCGCAGGCGAGACTGAACAGGATGAACATCAGTGTTACCGCTCCTGCGGTTCTTGATTTCAGGCTGTGGTTTCTGAATGTGGCCGGAATTGACATTGTGAGCCTCAAGTAATGAGAACTTGATATAATGATACCCCATGTCGGAAATTAAGCAACCGATGTCGGATAATTCCTGACCGGTATGGCACACCCGATGCAATGAAGCCTGGCAGTAATAGTGAACAAGGCAATGGCGCCGCGTCTCCACTGGGGGCGCGGCGTTTTTGCATTTTGGAGGTTGTCATGATATGCACAGAAAACAGGCAAACCATCGTTATCGATGACACCACGCTGCGCGACGGCGAACAGACCGCCGGGGTGGTCTTCTCCAAACGCGAAAAAATCGCGATTGCCCGCATGCTGGATTCGATCGGCGTGGGAGAAATCGAATGCGGCATCCCCGCCATGGGGGTTGAGGAACAGGCCGGAATCCGGGCGCTGGTTGACCTGGGACTCTCCGCCCGCCTGATCACCTGGAACCGGGCGCTGGTGCCTGAAATAGAGGCAAGTATCGCTTGCGGTGTACGGGCGGTGGATATTTCGCTCTCGGTTTCCGATCAGATGATTGCTCATAAATTGCGCAAAAATCGCGCGGCGGTCAAGGAACAGCTTAAAGTCGCCCTCGGTTTTGCCAAACAGCATGACCTGTATGTGTCGGTAGGCGGCGAGGATGCCAGCCGGGCCGACATGGGCTTCCTGGTGGAACTGATGGAGATCACCCGTTCGCTGGGTGGTGACCGCTTCCGCTTCTGCGACACGCTGGGGATCATGGATCCTTTTACGATGTTCGACAAGGTGGCTTTTCTCAGGAAGGCCGTCCCCGAAGTCGATATCGAGGTCCATACCCACAACGACCTGGGAATGGCCACAGCCAACGCCATTGCCGGCATACGAGCCGGCGCCAGGTTCGTCAACACCACCATCAACGGTCTGGGAGAGCGCGCCGGCAACGCGGCGCTGGAAGAGGTCGTGATGGGACTGAAACATGCCTGCGGCCTGGAGACCGGCATCGATACCCATCGTTTCCGGGAGATGTCGCTCTTCGTCGCCAAGGCCTCCCACCGTCCGCTCTCGGTTTCCAAGCCGGTAGTGGGTGAACGGGTCTTTGCCCACGAATCGGGCCTGCATGCCGATGGCGTCATCAAGGATCCTCACAACTACGAAGGCTTCGATCCGGCCGAAGTGGGCCTGACCCGCAGCATCGTGATCGGCAAGCACTCCGGCACCGGCGGATTGATCGAGCGCTATCGCAGCATGGGTATTGCGGTTGAGCGGAAGCAGGCTACGCCGCTATTGGAACTGACGCGAGCCATGTCATGCAGGCGCAAGCGTGATCTGACCAACGGTGAGTTGATGTCCATCTATCTTGGCGAGGAAACGCTGCCAAAGGCGGCATAAGGAGAGTAATCATGTGTGGAGCGGGAACATCTTTTGTACCGATTGCCGAAGCGGCACACCTGCTGGAAACTACCGAGATGCGGGTGCTGATGATGCTCAAGAAAAACGAGCTGCAAGGGAAGATGGAGGACGAGGCCTGGTTTGTGGACAGTTCATCGCTCAATCTCTGTAACAAACCGAAAGCCGCCGACATTGTCAAGCCAGGCTGCGGCGGCGGTTGCGGCAGCGGTTGCGGCGGGCACTAGCACCACATGAACAGCTCGCCCTTGCGCCTTACAGCTTGAAGCGCCGTACCAGTCGCTGCAGTTCCTCGGCGCTGCCGTTCAACTGTGACGCCGCGGTGGCGGACTCATGGGCGCCCTGGGAGGTCTGCTGCACCACGCCGGTAATCTGGTGCATGTTGCTGGATATCTCGCTGGTGGTGGCGGTCTGCTCCTCGGCGGCGGTGGCGATCTGGTGAATCTGCATCGATACGGTGTTGATCTGCTCCAGGATTTCGTTGAGCGACGTTTCCAGTCGTGCTGCGTCCGCCGCGCCCCGCTCAGTCCCCTTGACCCCCTCTTCCATGGAGGTGATCGCCAGCCTGGTCTCCGACTGGATCGCCTTGATCATTTCGCTGATCTCCTTGGTGGCGCGGGTGGTGCGTTCGGCCAGCGCCCGAACCTCGTCGGCGACAACCGCGAAGCCTCGGCCCTGCTCTCCGGCGCGGGCCGCCTCGATGGCGGCGTTCAGGGCCAGCAGATTGGTCTGGTCGGCGATATCCTCGATTGTGGCAACGATGGCGCCGATCTGGTCGGAGCGGGAACCGAGCGATTCGACGATCTCGGCATTTTCACGGGTCTTTGAACCGCGAAACTTGATGCCGTCGATGGTCTGCCTGACCACGTCGAAGCCTTTCTGTGCGGTTTGCGTCGCCACCTGGGCGCCTTCCACGGCATACTGGCAGTTGCGGGCGATGTCTCCGGATGTGGCCGCCATCTCTTCGCCGGCGGTGGCAACGGTGGTTGATTGGGCAAAGACCTCTTCAGCGCCGGCCGCGATCCTTTTGGCGGTGCTTTGAACCTGACTGGCCGCCGTGGCCACCTGGGTTGAGCTCTCGGCAACCTTGGCCAGAGCTTCGGAGAAGGCCTCGGCCATCGTGTCGAATGACGCGCCGATTGTGCCCAGTTCGTCCCGATTTTTCAGGCGGACGCGTTGCGTCAGGTCGCCATTGGCCATGGCGTTACTGGCATGAATCAGTGCCGAAGTCGAACTGGCGATGGAGCGGATGATCATTATCCCCAGAGCCAGCGATATCAGGATGGCGCCGGCAATGGCGCCGATGATCCAGAACATCGTGGTGCGATAGTTGCTGATTGCCTCTTCGTGGGATTTTTGAGCCAGGGCCTTCTCGTTTTCATACAACTTTACCACCGCCTCATTGGCGGTCTTGAAGAGCGGATTGATCCTGGTCAGGGTCAGGGATATCGACTGATCGAACTGTCCCGCCAGGATCGCCTCGCGCGCCGGCAACAGTCCTTCCTTGACGAAACGAGTCCGTTTCTCGGCAAAATCATCGGCCATGCGTTTCTCTTCGGCGCTCATCGGGCTGCTGGCGTATTCCTTCCAGATAGCCGTGATCTCTTCGATATTCTTCATGACCTGATCGGTGTGGAAGTTAAGCGCATGATCGTGCAGCTTGACGATGTCGGGGCTCTTGGGGTCGTGCTGGAGCGAAAGCAGCAGCTGGATGCGGTTGTCGCGCATAAGCCCCATGATCTGGCTGAGCTGGGTTACGGTGGTAAGGTTCTGCTTGTAAAGCGTTTCAATCTGGCCGTTGCTGGATTTCATGCCGATCAGACCCAGAGTCCCGGCAACGATTACGGAAACACACCCTGCCAGTACTATGATGACAATCTTGGATTTTATGCTGAAACTCATGACTGTATTCTCCTCTATCTTACGGAAACTACTGGTTAAATATTTCGACTCATTGACTTGGAGTTTGTTTAATGAAGAATAGCACAAAACTCTATACTGTCTATTGTGGGAAATACGTAGTGGGAATAGTTGCAGGCGGGTTGGATTCGGGAAATCAAGTGCATTTACCGATTACATCTGTTCCGCGATGACCGCCCAGCGTGCCAGCATTGCCGCGTTGGTGGCGCCCAGTTTGTCCATCAGGTTGGAACGGTGCACTTCCACGGTTCTGAGGCTGATGCCGAGGCTGTCTGCGATTTCCCGTGAGGTGGCTCCGCTTCCCACCAGCAGCAGAACCTCGCGTTCCCGTGTGGAAATACGCTGACGGAGAATGTCATGCTCTTCCCTGAAAGTTGCCCTGGTGCTGTGCAGCCGGATCGTCTCAAGACGATGCAGGCGTCCGGTTACCGCGGCTACCAGTTCATCAGCAGTGAATGGTTTGGTCAGATAATCATCCGCTCCGGACGACATGCCCAGCCGTACATCGCTACGTTCTCCTAGCGCCGTAACAAAGATGAAGGGAATACCGGCCAGCTCCGTTTCTCTCTTCAGCACACCCAGCAGGGTATGACCGTCCATTTCCGACATGAGAATGTCGCAGAGGATCAGGTCCGGGTGCTTTTCATTAATGCTGGCAAGTCCTGAGAGCCCATCAGCTGCGGTGCGGGCATCAAAACCTTCCATTCGCAGGATCAGCTCCATGTTGCAGCAGAGCGCGGGGTCGTCTTCGATTATCAGGATCGAGTACATGGCAGCTGTTCCTTTTGGTCCAGGCGTTCAACGATAGGGATTTCCACCCGCATGGATGTGCCTTTGCCGGCACTGCTGTCAATGGAGATGGCACCGCCCAATTGCGATAATGCCTCTTGAACAATGGAGAGACCCAGTCCGACTCCGCGCCGTGCCTCGACATTATTGCAGCGGTAAAAAGCCTCGAATATCCGCTTTTGACATTCCTCCGGTATACCGATGCCCGAGTCCGAAATCACCAACTGCAGTCGGCCGTTCTCGCGGCTGACATGAAACGAGACGCTTCCGCCAGTCGGCGTATAGCGGAAGGCATTGGTCAGCAGATTCTCCACCACCCGGCGCAAGAGGGTCTTGTCCAACCGGGCTGTCCCGCAATTGTCGGCGATTGATACACTGAAGTCGTGACTGCTGCAACAGGCAATTCTAGCCTCTTCGGCAATACCCAGGCAGAATTGCCCGATGTCGATTTCAACCGCTTTATGACTGTGGATGTGCGTATCAAGAAGGTTGAAAGCCAGCACGGAATCAACCAGGCCTGACATCTGTTGCGCGGCGCTGCGGATATGGTCATGTTGCCGTATGCGCTCGTCACGGCTCAGTCGTTCGTCATAACGGTCGAGGATGTCGGTGCTGCTGGTAAGCAGGCTGAGGGGGGTGCGAAATTCGTGTGCAACCGTCGTCAGCAACCGGCCTTTGGCTTCATTGGCCTCTTGCGCCGTTTCCTTGGCCCGGAGCAGTTCTTCCAGGTATCTGGCCGAGGTTATCTCGAAATTGCGCTGGTGGTGCTGGTAAAACAACAGGGCTGACGTCAGGGCCAGAGCCAGTATCCCGAATAAAGCCCCCTTGCCGAAGGATTCCCGGCGCCAGTCGGCATACAGGGCCGACATGTTCCGTCCCACGGCCACCACCAGCGGCTTGTCCATTGCAACCGTGCCGGATCTGATGGTGCGCAGGGCCATCATCCGTTCGTCCCCGGTGGCATATACCCTGCCGGTCATGACATTTGCCTCAAGTCCGCTTTCCCGGTGGCTGGTAAAAAACGAGCCCGGCCGGTTAAGGTCCAGTCCCGCCATTCCCTTGCGTTCCGGCACCATCAGGAACTGCCTGCCATCCCCATGGGCCAGCGCGGCCCACATGTCCGGCGCGTAAAGCACCGAACCCAGCAGGATCCTGAAATATTCGGGATCCAGGGCTGCGGAAACTACTCCGTTAAATTCTCCGTTCGGTCCCGGAATAATCAGTCCGATGCTGATGACGAAATTCCCCAGGATGGTTTTGAAGGGAGGCGAAATGTACAGGGCGGAGAGTTTTTGGCCCTTGAGCGGGGCCTGGAAGTACTCACGGTAGCGGACGTTCTGACCGATGACCTGCTCGCGATTGCAAAAAGTTATCGACCCGGCGGCGTCTATGATCATAATGGTGCGAACACCCGGCATTGCGTCAGCCAAGGCCCGCAAGTGACGGTTTGCCAGCTCCGTTCCGGATTTACCCTTCCAGCCCGGCAGTTCCTTGCGGATACCTTGCAGTGCCAGGTAGATTCCATCCAGTTGTCGGCCCAGGTTCTCGTTGATTACATTTGCCTGGATGGCCAGCCGCTCACTCTCCCGTTGCCCGATGCGTCCATGTTGCTGATACATGGAGTAACCGATGAAGCAACCAGCGATCAGCAGGCCGGCCGCCAGTGCCAGTCTCGGGGCCAGATACTCATGCCGCCGGTGCGGTTTATGTCCTTGAGTGCTCATAGCTAGCCCATTTACGTGACGATTTAATGCTGTGACGTTACATGAGATGCCTGGTTCAGTCAAATGATAGCGGCAGCGCACGTCTTTAGTGATTGCCACTATGGTAAAATGCCTGATTGCCCATAATTATTGCATTTAGCGGAGTTATATTCCGGCGCCGGCTCACCTGTGTCAGGATATCTTGCTGAAACTATTGTGATCTGGCCTTTGGTACGTCAGATGCAAAGAACATTTTACCAAAGCTCCTCCATGCCTTCAGTGGTTCCGTGCCGGGAGGAGCAGAATTCAGGCAATTCAAAGAGGTGCACCATGCCCATAACCGTCAAGGCGTCGGATTTCAAGTTCAAATACCCCCGCGACATCGCCAGGCGCGAAAAACCCAAGTTTTCCGGACTGCCCGATCCTGCTCCCTTCAACCGTCATGACCTGTATGAAATCCTGCCGATGATGAATGCGGTGATGAACGGGCTGGGCAGTGAAGAGGGCGAGGTGCTGAACATGCTGGAAGACCTCCTCAACGATATGCCCGGTTTCATCTCGACCCGTGGGGAAGTCTACGATTATCTGCTCGGTTCGGCGCGGGAATGCTTGAAGCGCTAGGAGATATCTGGGCATACGCCGGCCGTGGCGTGCCGATTGTGATCACCGCCAATGGTTCGCTGACGCGTGACGGCCGGGCGGTCATGGGGCGTGGTGTGGCAAAGCAGGCGGCTCAACGTTATCCCGGGCTTGCGGTGAAACTGGGGCTGTTGATCGCGGAACAGGGCAATCACGTCTTTGACCTGGGCTGCGGTGTCATCAGCTTTCCGGTGGAAGAAAGCGCCTGGTCACTCCCGGACACTCGCATCATAAGCCGTTCGGCCGGGGAACTGCGCGCGCTGCTGGATCTTTCGGGATGGGAACGGATTGTCGTCCCGCGCCCCGGCTGTGGAGGCGGGGGGCTGGAGTGGAGGGACGTGCGGCCTCTGCTGGAACCCTGGTTTGATGAGCGGTTCATTGTCATCGGTCAGCAGAAGTAGCCGTTATAATTAGCGGATTTATAAGATTAATTAACTGTACTTGACAATATTTAATTAGATGTTATTGTGGCCGAAATTTGCCGGCCACAGACAACGGAGTCTCGGCACACTAACCTTTGTATGGAGGTTTTTGTAATGAGAGATTCCGGAGCCCGCCTCACACTCACGTCCAAACTTGTCGCCACCTGCTGTCTGATCGCCCTCGGCATCATTGTCCTTGTCGTAACCATGAGTCTTTCAACCGAACGGATCAAGGTCAACGGCCCGGTATATCTGGACATCATCAGGGGAAAAGACCTGATTGCCGATATCCTTCCGCCCCCCGAGTACATCATCGAATCCTACCTGGTTCTGCTGCAGGCCATGGGAGAGAAAGATCCTTCAAAAGTAGCTCCGTTTCAGGAACGACTGAAAAAACTGCGCGGTGAGTATGACGATCGCCATGCCTATTGGACCAAGGAACTGCCGGAAGGCAAGGTCCGAGTGCTGATGCTGGAGCAGGCCTACAAGCCGGCCGTGGAGTTTTACGATACCGCTGAAAACAAGTATTTCCCCGCATTGATCTCAGGCAACCGTGAACCGGCTGAAAAATTGCTTGCCGGCACACTCTCGCCGGCCTATGAGGCTCACCGCAAGGTGATTGACGAGATCGTCGGTTTGACCAATGCCGAAAACGTCGCTACCGAGAAACGGGCCGCAACGATGCTGTGGACGGCCAGAATTACGGTGGTTTCCCTTGGCGTAGTCTTTCTGGTGTCGCTCGGGGCTATTTTCTACTTCCTGATCCGTAACGTAAACAAGCACCTGGGTGGCGATCCGGCGTATGTTGCCTCCATTGCCCGCCAGGTGGCAAACGGCGATCTTTCTGTCAATGTGTGTGCCAAAGGCGGATCAGAAAGTGTGCTGGGGTCCATGAGGGAGATGGTTGAAAATCTGCGCGGTATGGTTTCACAGGTTGTAGGCTCGGCGGAAAACATCGCTTCGGCCTCGCAGCAGTTACACTCATCCGCCGGTCTGATCGCGAGCGGAAGTGAAGATGCGGCCTGCAAGGCCACGACAGTCGCTACCGCCGGAGAAGAAATGTCGGCCACATCCGGAGACATCGCTCAGAACTGTCTGATGGCGGCCAATGGAGCCGGACTGGCAAGCAACACCGCCAACAACGGGACCGAGGTAGTTAACGCAACGGTGCAGGTAATGATGCGGATTGCCGAGCGGGTCAGCGCCACGGCCCATACCGTTCAGAACCTGGGAGATCGTTCGGATCAGATCGGCGCCATTATCGGTACTATCGAGGATATTGCCGACCAGACCAACCTGCTGGCGCTGAACGCCGCTATCGAGGCGGCCCGTGCCGGAGAGCAGGGGCGCGGATTTGCCGTGGTGGCCGATGAGGTCAGGGCGCTGGCAGAGCGGACCACACGAGCCACCAGGGAAATCGGCGACATGATAAAAACCATACAGTCAGAAACCAGGCTTGCCGTCGATGCCATGCAGGAGGGGGTGCGCGAAGTAGAAACCGGCACCAGTGAAGCTTACAGGTCCGGACAGGCATTGCAGCAGATATTGAACGAGATCAATGATGTGGCGACACAGGTCAACCAGATTGCCACCGCGGCCGAACAGCAAACCGTAACCACCAGTGAGATATCAAACAACATGATGCAGATTACGGATGCGGTGCAGGCCACCGCCCGTGGGGCGGAAGAGTCAGCCCATGCTTCCGGAATGCTGGCACAACAGGCGGAAGAGCTGAAACTTCTGGTGGGAAGGTTCATACTCTGACCCATTCCATCGCTGTCCATGACCTGCATGATTACAGGTCACACTGTATAGAACATGATCATTTAATTGGTGATCCGGATTTCATTGCTTATGGGATAACCCTTTGAATGCGCTGAATACAGGGCTCGGCCTGTTTTTAACCGCTTGGCATGGATAGTGTAACCTCAGTTGTAAGGTGACCGGAAAGCGTCGCTGACAACAACCTTCAAACTCTGATAACCCGGCATCCGCGCCCCGCACTCAGCAATGAGATGCGGGGCTTTTTTTTACCAGGCATGAATGGAGCACAAAGCTCACAAGGCCGGGGATCATGACGACAGCGCCGCCGCCATGAGGCACCTTATTTCGCTGCCCCGATACACACAAGCGTCCACTGCGAGTGACGAGGGAGAATCATATGAGACAGATTGCGATTTATGGAAAAGGCGGCATCGGCAAGTCAACCACGACACAGAATACGGTGGCCGGTCTGGCGGCCCTGGGAAAGAAAATCCTGATTGTGGGATGCGACCCCAAAGCCGATTCCACCCGCCTGATCCTGCATGCCAAGGCACAGAACACGGTGATGGACCTGGTGCGGGAACTTGGAACGGTCGAGGATCTGGAGATCGAAAATGTCATGAAGGTCGGCTACGGCGGCGTCAAGTGCGTAGAGTCCGGCGGACCCGAACCGGGGGTCGGCTGTGCCGGACGAGGCGTGATTACCGCGATCAACTTCCTGGAGGAGAACGGCGCCTATACACCGGATCTGGACTTCGTCTTCTACGACGTGCTTGGGGATGTTGTCTGTGGCGGTTTTGCGATGCCGATCCGCGAAGGCAAGGCGGAAGAGATCTATATCGTCTGTTCCGGGGAAATGATGGCCATGTATGCAGCCAACAACATCTCCAAGGGAATTCTGAAATATGCCAGCTCGGGCAAGGTACGCCTGGCCGGACTGATCTGCAACGCCCGGAAAACCGACATGGAGTTTGAGCTGGTCACCGCCCTGGCCGAGAAGCTGGGCACCCAGATGATCCATTTTGTACCACGCGACAACCAAGTCCAGCGGGCGGAGATGCGCCGGATGACGGTCATCGAATATTCCCCGGAACATCCCCAGGCCCAGGAATACCGGACCCTGGCGCAGAAGATCAACGACAACAAGATGCTGGTCATTCCCACTCCGCTGGAGATGGAAGAGCTGGAAGAGCTGCTGATGAAGTTCGGGGTCATGGAAGAAGATGATGAAGCCAACGTAGGTGTGGCAGAGGCGGCATAATGTATACCATCTGATGATTGTTAATGTTAAGGCCGTATCCTTGCCGGGATACGGCCTTTTTTCTGCGTTTTTCAGTTACATCTGCCAGCAATTCTGGAACGCCGCGGAATCGGCCCGCTCCCTGGGAATCGGCGAAACATCGGTGCGGCGCTATGCGTTGTCGGAATAGGTGGAGGTAGTGCCGCTGATGGATTTGTGCGCCAAAGGCGGCTATCTGTTTGAAGGATTGTAAAAATGTGGCGTTGTGCGGTGGGAGATGGAGAAGAGTCGTAGGGCTGCGTGAAGGGAATGGCTGGTTGGCTTTTTTGGGTGTTTGTTAATAATGTTACGGCGGGTGCTGATTGCAGCGCCCTTTTTTTTATGGTATGACCGTTAAAGGAGATTATTGTATGGGTGTCGTAGCGTTATCGGATATACAAAATTTTGTGGCTGATATGGCACGTGAATTTTTGCCTGAAAAGGTGATCCTGTTCGGGTCATATGCTCGTGGCAGCGCTGGGACTGAGTCGGATATTGACCTGCTGGTGGTTATGCCCGAGGATGTTTCGGGAGCAAGGGTGGCTGCCGACATCATCACGCGCCTGAAACCGACCCTGCCGGTTGAGCTTGTTATCCGCTCATCCCGCCAGATCAAGGAACGGCTGGCTCTGAATGATTTCTTTTTGCGTGAAATTATGACCACTGGAAAAGAATTGTATGCAGCCCCTCACCACTGAGTGGATCAATAAGGCGGAAGGTGATTTGGTAACAGCTCGGCGGGAGTTGCGCGCCCGCACGGCCCCAAACTACGCAGGGGTGCTATGTCGCCAACACTATTGATTGAAAACGGCTTCAAGTTTTTTTCTATGCCAACGAACATCTCCCGCGACACATCCATGTTGTTAAGGGTGACGATTATGCTACTATCGATCTTACTTCGCTACCCGTGCGCGAAAGTTACATGAAACGATCCGATCTGAAAGCCGCTTTGACACTGATTTCGACACACAAGGAACAGTTTGAGAGGAAATGGGATGAATTTTTTAAAGGGTAAAGCGGTCCATGTCGATGAGCGGTACCTTCACGTCGAACTGAAAGATGGCAGGATGATTTCCACGCCGATGAGCTGGTACCCGGAGTTGAACAACGCCACCTTGTCCCAGTTGGCCGATTACCGCTTCATTTGCCGCGGCACCGGTATCGAGTGGCCGGAACTGGATTATCACCTGAGCATTGAGGCGATGCTTACCGAAACCCGGTTGGCGAAGGCGGCGTGACGATCTGTCGGTCCAAGAGCTTCATTACTATGTGTGTATTTCAATATTGTTGCGGCGGGCGCTGATGTGATCTTTTCTTTCTTCAACAAATCCATCAACGAATGCAACGTGGTCGGGACATCGGGTTCCGGTTTCGGCCCGAGCGGGGAAGCGTACTTCCGGTTGTCAGCCTTGGCCATCGTGAGAATGTGATAGGGGCGATGGAGAGGAAAAAGAAGAATTTGAAGTAGGAATGTGGAAGGGCGGCCGATTGGTCGCCCTTCTTGCATTTTGGGAAGTGCAAACGTATACTCCCGTCAAGAAAGTTTTAGGAGCGCGTCATGGTCAGCAACAAAAACGATATCATTATGTTCCTGCAGACGCACAAGGTTGAAATGGCGCAGCGTTTCGGAACATAGAGCGTCGGCCTCTTCGGCAGTTATGCTCGTGGAGAGGCTCGTGAAGACTCTGATATTGACATTACCATAGAGATCATGTCCGAAAAGAAGTCCCTTGGGAATTTCCTTGGCGTCAGGCGCTATCTCGAACAGCAGTTTGGCAAAACGGTTGATCTCGGCATTGAGAGTACCTTAAAGCCGTTGGTGCGGGAAATGGTAGCCAAGGAGATCATCCATGTCTGAACGTCCGCAGCTTCTCTATTGTCAGGATATTCTGGGCGAAGAATTCCGGCGAAGAATTCCGGAGAATTCCGGGAGAATTCCGGGAGAATTCCGGGGAGAATTCCCGGGGCGGGGAGAATTCCGGGGAGAATTCCGGGGACAGCATACTTAATTCAAGGGCGGCCAATCGGCCGCCCTTGCAGTTTCATGCATGACGCAAATTCGACGGTTTAATGAGCGCCTCGGCAGGTATACCAAGCTTGTTGTGCAGATTGCGGATCATGGTAAGTGTGAGCCCGCGCTTGTGGTTGAAGATTTCCGAAACCCTGGCACGGCTCCCCATCAAAGGCTCCAGTTCTTGCCGGGTGATGCCACGGCTCTCCATCCAGTACTTGATCGCTTCTACCGGATCGGGTGACGGGATGACATAATGGTTCTTTTCATAGGCTTCAAGCAGTGTGGTCAAAACTTCCAGCTGATCACCTTCCGGTGTGTCCGGGGCAGCATCAAACAGACGTTCAACTTCCGCAAGGGTTGCTTGATAATCATCTTCCGTCTTTATCGGTCTGATTTCCATGGCATGTTCTCCTTTATATCTGTGTCGCATCAATCCGGTCATATTCGGCATGGGTACCTGCAAACCGGATGTAGGCAATGCCAAAGCGGTAATTGACTGCGACAATTAAACGATAATCGTTGCCTTTGATGTTGAAAACAACCCGATTATTGGCGACGATGCTGGCGTTACGATAAATTGCCTTGATATCAGCAGGCGATTGCCATAGGGCGTGTTTCGCATCCTCGTACCAAGCCTGCAATGACTGCCGCGCCTGAGGATGAACTTCCCAAAACTCCCGCAAGGTTTTCAACGCAATTATTCTCATGCTTTGAACATTACCATGTTACCAAATTGGTAACAATATAAAAGTAAGCACTTTTTTTGCTTGAAGAGAACTCCTGACAAAGACCCACAAAGGAGCATACAGCCATGTACAAAGCAAAAGCCTATTCCGCTGCCTGAATATTCCGTCTTTCCGCTCAGCAGCTTTCCGTTTCGATCCGCTCCAGCAAGGCCAAAGCCGGCTGGTCATCGTATTCTTCAAACAGCTCGCGGATATTGTTGATGTAGGAGTGGATCAGGAACAACTCGTCCAGGCGCCTTCCGTCGTTGTGATCCGGCTGGCCGATGCTGGCCAGCTTGCTTTTGAACATTTCCCAGAAGCGGTTGCTCTTGTCCGGATCATCGATATGCCGCCTCAGCAGATTCATGAGTTCGCGCGAGTTCCTGTCCCCTTCGATGCCGATGAAGGACACGTATCGATCGGGCTTGTTGCCCTGTTGCCTGAAATTTCTCCCCGATTTCGCGATTGTCATTCCACATGATCCAGTCTGAGTGCGAATGTCAGGTCCAGCCCCGCCAGTGGATGGTTGCCGTCCAGCGTAATTTCCGTTTCAGCGACGTCGGTTACGACCATCATTCGTGAAATCCCGCCCTTGAACTCGATGCTTAATTTCTGGCCTGCTTTGATCTCCTTTCCGTCGGGAAAGCTGGTGCGGCTTACGGTGATGATGTTTTCAGGCAGGCGCGCCCCATAAGCCTCCTCGGCCTTGAGTACTACATTTTTCACATCACCGGCACACATGCCGATTATGGCCCGTTCCAGGGTCGCAAACACCTGGTCGCCGCCGATTGTAAAGGTCAACGGTCCCTGCTCGTCGGTACTGTGGAATATCCGGCCGTTATCCAACGTGCCGATATAACTGACGGTTACGGTGCTGCCGATCTCTGCTCTTGTCATGAAATATCCCTCTCGTCACTGGTTTCTGGTGCGCAGCCGCAGGTTCCGCAGGTGCAGAGCCGCAGGCCGCATTCCCGGCAGGCCGGGTTTTGCGGGTCGCGCCCGTCAACAGTCTTCCCGCAGACCGGACATTGATAGCGGAAAAAGGCAAATCCGCAGCTGCGGCAGACTAATTTATAGGCATCCCCTTCCTTTGGAATGATATGGATCGAGCCGCAGATCAGGCAGATCGTAGCCATCTCCGGCCTGTTCCTGATGCCGTCGCGCTGTTTGTGGTACTGTTCATACAGCTTTTTGGCGGTATCCCTGTCAAGTGCTTCCATGTCATTTCGCTCCCGGCGTTAACCGATTTGCACCATTCGCGCCAAAAAACAACCTGACTGAACTTGTCCGTGCGCCGATTGTGCTTGATGTGAGTTAATCGGCTGATGCCTCCGGACAGCTGCGCGGATGAAAAAGCATCAAACGGTGTTGTGTTCTCTCCATCCGGTGGTATTAATTAACGATTGGAGCATCTCTTGCATTAATTGCTGTTTATTACGGAGTTTTTGTCCGCGAAGATGGGTTGCAGACCTCTTCTCCCCTGGAGTTATCAATGAACATCGACGGATTCATGGCGCAAGTCAGAAAATACGGTCTCGGTATGATTGTCATCTGGACCGGTATCATTGCGGCTATTTTATTGTTCATCATCAATGTTTACCGCGAAAATACGATAAAAGAGGCTACCAGGGAGGCCCGGGACTACCATGCCCTAAACCTCCAGTACCGCAAATGGGGCGCCAGGCTTGGAGGTGTATATGCCCCGGCCGACAAAGTCGTGCCCAACCCTTATCTGACCGTGCCCGAACGGGATGTGAAAACCGAATCGGGTAAATCACTCACGCTGGTAAATCCGGCCTACATGACAAGGATGGTGTTCGAAGCCATAGTCAAGGAATCGAAAGAGCCGGTCGTCAACAGGCTGGTGAGCCTGAAACCGCTGAATCCCGCTAACGTTCCCAATGCCTGGGAGCGGGAAACACTCGGGCTCTTCGAAAATCGCCTGGAGACGGAGCGGACGCAGGTGATAGCAATCGATAATAAACCCTATCTTCAGTTCATGGCGGCCTTCATTACCGAGGAGAGTTGCCTCAAGTGCCATGCTCACCAGGGGTATCATGTCGGCGACGTTCGTGGAGGAATGAGTATCGCGATTCCCATGGGGGGGTACCTGGAGATAGAGGCCGAGAGGCGGAATTCGCTGGTAGCAGGTTTTGCGCTGCTGTGGTTGCTGGGTGGCGCGGGTATCGCCGCCTCTTCCACCAGGAGGCATCGGCAGGAAATGGCTCTGCTGGAAAATGCCGGGAGACTTGAGAATGAAATAGTAGAACGGCGGCGGATACAGGAGCAACTGGAGGAACAGACCCTTAAGCTGGAAGAGGAAATTGCGGAGAGGCAGGTTGCGCAGGAACAACTTGAGGAGCAGGCCGCCGCGCTGGAAGAGGAGACCGCCGAACGCCAGCAGGCCGTTGTGGCTCTTCAGAAGGCGGAACGCTTTCTCCAGGCGATCATTGATTCTGAACCGGAATGCGTCAAGCTGCTTGACGCTGACGGCAGGCTGCTGCTGATGAACCGGGCCGGACTGGAGATGATAGACGCCGATACATTTGAAAAGGTGCAGGGGCAATGCATGTGCCAGCTTGTGACTGAATCTTACCAGTCCGCATTTACGGAGCTTGCCCGAAATGCATATCAGGGTATTCCGGGCAGCCTGGAATTTGAAGCGGTCGGGCTAAAGGGGCGCCGGATCTGGTTGCACTCTCTGGCGGTTCCTTTCAGGGATGAAAACGACAATATCGTGGCCTGCCTTGCTATTACACGGAATCTGACCGAGCTCAAGCTTTCCGAAGAGGCGCTTCGAACCAGTGAAGAGCGCTTTCGCGGGATCGCCGAGAGTCTCGCGGACTGGATCTGGGAGGTTGACGCCGGCTGCCGCTATACCTTTTCTTCCGAGTCGGTGGAGCGGGTTCTCGGCTACACCCGCGATGAAGTTATCGGCCGGCTGGTCTACGAGTTTATCGATCCGCAGGACGTTGACAAGGTCAGAAATACCTTCATGGAAATTTCCGGTTCCAAGGCCAACATCAAAAACCTGGAAAACTGGAATGTCACCAAGGACGGTAGACGGGTCTGCCTGTTGACAAACGGGGTGCCGATACTGGATTCGCAGGGAGAACTGATCGGGTACCGCGGTGTCGATTCCGATGTCACCGAACAACGCATGCTGGAGTGTCAGGCCTTGCAGCAGCAGAAACTTGAGGGCATCGGCCTGCTTGCCGGCGGGATTGCTCATGATTTCAACAATCTGCTGGTGCCTATCTTCGGTTATGCCGAGATGATCAACATGAGGCACGCTGCTGATGAAAAGACCGCCGGCTATTCCGCGACCATTCTGAAGTCGGCCGAAAAAGCCAGGGATCTGGTCAGTCGTCTGCTCAGTTTCAGCAGACAGCAGACCCTGAGGGTAGAAAAACAGGATCTGAACGAAATTATCGACTCATTCATGGTCATTCTTCAGAGAACTATCCGGGAAAACATAGAAATCAGGCTCCGGCTGAGCTCGGAAGCGTGCATGGTGCTGGCGGACAAAACCCAGATCGAACAGGCGTTGCTCAATCTGGCCGTCAACGCCCAGGATGCCATCTGCGGCGGGGGTGTAATCACTATAGAAACCGGGCATCTGATGTTCGACCAGGAATACTGCCTGCGTCATCCCGGCACAAATCCGGGGCGCCATGTGATGATTGCCTTCTCGGATACCGGCAGCGGAATCGATGAGGCAACATTACCGCATATCTTCGATCCGTTCTTTACCACCAAGCCGACCGGCCAAGGGACCGGGCTGGGACTTTCAACCACATTCGGAGTAGTCAAACAGCATGAGGGAAGCATCGACGTCAACAGCCGCAGCGGTTTTGGCACTACTTTTACACTGTACTTTCCTGAGCGGAACGGGGACGAGCAGATCCGGGAGCAACTCCAGGTATCGAAAGATTCCGAACAGCGCACCGGCACCATTCTGGTGGTCGAGGACAATCCGATGGTATTGCTGATGGTGCGTGAAATCCTGGAGGACGCCGGGCATCGCGTGATTGCCGTCGATGAGCCCTTTCAGGCCATCGAGGCGGTGCGGTCGTGCCGGGACACGATCGACCTGCTGGTGTCGGATGTCGTCATGCCGCACATGAACGGTCCCGAGCTATATGAACGGATCATCGAGCATATGCCGGGGCTCAAGGTGCTGTTCATGTCCGGTTATGCCGGGGTGGTCACGTCCAGTAACGGCCATCTGGAGGAAGAGGTTAATTTCATCTCCAAGCCATTTACCATGGAGGCCTTCATCCGCAAGGTATCGGAAGTAATGAATGACGATCGAGCTTGAGCGGCATTACGTGCATGTTTTTAAGGCATTATGCTTATGGAGCGGTCAGTCGTTATATAGCTTGAAATATAAGGATAAAAACAGTATTGTTGCAACATGGCGTTAGCAAAGGTTTTTTGTCTAAATGGTTATTGGCATGGATCATGTAATTCAATTTGTAAATCAGCATCGCGGGAGAATCGGGCCATGAGAAAAACCGGACCCAAGCACGATACCGGCATATCGGGCAGTTTGTGGCTCAACCGGTCGGACAGCAAATTTCTGGGGGGCGACCGCATCGATCTGCTGGAAAAGATCGGTGAGCTGGGTTCCATCACCAAAGCCGCCAAAGAGGTTGGCATCAGCTATAAAACCGCCTGGGATACGATCAACCTGATCAACAACCTGGCGGAAAAGCCGTTGGTCGAGCGTCTGGCCGGCGGCAAGGGGGGCGGTGGAACCAGTCTCACCACCGAAGGGAAAAAGGTAATCAACCAATACAAAACCATCCAGGAAGAACACCGCAAATTTCTGGACAACCTGGAAACCAGGCTGGGAGACAGCGACAGCCTGTACAAATTTCTGAGGAGGATTTCCATGAAAGTCAGCGCGCGCAACACATTTTCCGGAACTGTAACTAATATTACCAAGGGCGCCGTCAATGCCGAAGTCACACTGGCACTGAAGGGCGGTGTGCCGCTGACGGCTGTCGTCACCAACGGCGCGATCGACAACCTGGGTCTTGCGACCGGCTCGGAGGCTTATGCCATCGTCAAGGCCAGCTCGGTCATCATCGGCACCGACCTGCACGAAGCCAGGGTCAGCGCCCGCAATGTATTCTGCGGCACGATCGCCAAGATCATCGAGGGGCCGGTCAACACCGAGGTCGATGTGGAGATTGGCGGCGGCAATACCGTCAGCGCGGTCATTACCCATGGCAGCTCAACAAGTCTCGAACTGAAAGTTGGCGGCCACGCCTGCACGATGTTCAAGGCCTCCAGCGTCATCATTGGCGTGAGCTAGTAGTTGAAGCAGTAATAAGGGACATCCACGGTGCTGTCCCTTTTTTGTGGCATATCGCTGTATTGTAAAAAACATAACGCGCCCCGTGAAAGGTTAAAAATGCTCTCCAGCCTCCCTGACAGTGATATTGAGCGATTTATTGATGAAGACTGCCTGTACGGCGACCTCACCAGCCACGTGCTGGGCATCGGTACCGCTCCCGGCCGCATTGTTTTTGCAACACGCGAGGAGACGACGCTCTGCTGTACGGAAGAAGCAGCAAGGGTACTGCAGAAATGCGGTGCAACTCTTACGTCCTGTATGCCAAGCGGCATCAGGCTGTCAGCGGGTATCGAGTTCCTTGCGGCTGAAGGCTCGGCACAAGCGCTGCACATGGGCTGGAAGGTGGCACTGAACTTGCTGGAGTATGCATCAGGCATTGCATCCCGGACACAGCGCATTGTTGAAACGTGTCGGGCCGTCAATCCGGCATTATCGGTTGTCACCACCCGTAAATCATTTCCTGGAACAAAAAAGATCGCTATCAAGGCCATCACTGCTGGCGGTGCATTGCCTCATCGACTGGGGTTGTCAGAGACGGTGCTGGTGTTCAAACAGCACACAGCTTTTCTGGGTGGACTGGAAGCATTCCTTGGCTCAGTCACGGAGCTGAAACTAAAGGCACGTGAGACAAAGATCATCATTGAAGCCGACACTGTTGAGGAAGCCTTGCTGATTGCTTGCAGTGGCGCCGATATCGTGCAACTCGACAAAATTGCCCCTGCGGAGTTGTCCGCCGTTGTTACGGCACTGCGGGCGGCTAATCCGAATATCCTGATTTCCGCCGCCGGGGGTATCAACGAAGCCAATGCGGCAATGTATGCCGCCACCGGCATCGATATCATCGTCCTGTCGTCGGTCTATTTCGGAAAACCGACCGATATCGGTGTGACAATCACTCCAATGGAGCCTCTTGCAGAGATATGAAAGGAGATTTTAAAAGATGAAACGTGTATTGCTGCTTTTATTGTTTCTTATGGTTCCGGTTTGCCCTGCCCTCGCTGCCGACCTCCATCTGGCGGTTGCTGCTAACTTCACCGGCCCGATGGAACAGCTGAAGCCGGTGTTTGAGAAGGCTACCGGACACAAGCTGATCATTGCTTACGGCACGGTGGGTAAGTTCTACGCCCAGATCAAAAACGGTGCGCCGTTTGAACTGCTGATATCCTCGGATGAGGCAACTCCAAAAAAGCTTGAGAATGATGGTTTGGCTGTTGCAGAAAGCCGTTTCACCTATGCCATCGGTAAGCTTATGCTCTGGAGCACAAAACCGGGCCTGGTTGATGGCAAAGGTGAGGTGCTAAAGCGTGGGGAGTTCAAGTATTTGGCCATTGCCAACCCAAAATTGGCGGTTTATGGCGCCGCTGCTGTCGATGTTATGAAGAAGCTGGGAGTTTATGAACAACTCCAGGCAAAGCTTGTGTTTGGTGAAAACATAACCCAGACATATCAATTTACAGCAACCGGCAATGCAGAACTGGGTTTTGTGGCATTATCACAAATCTACAAAAACGGAGTCTATGCCGATGGTTCTTACTGGCAGGTGCCTTTCAACCTGTATCCACGGATAAAGCAGGATGTCGTACTGTTGACACGGGGCCGCGATAACCCTGCAGGCAAAGCATTGCTGACGTTTTTGCAGTCGCCTGGGACAAAGCAGATTATCCGCTCATATGGCTACGACATATAAACCTGCAATTCAATCCCATGAATAAGAAAGGAAACAAATCATGAAACTGATCAAACTGTTGTTCATTGTCTGCTCACTATTGGTAACCACCACTGCCCATGCAGAAAAAATAACTGTTGCTGCTGCCGCTGACCTGAAATACGCCATGGACGAGATTGTTAGCAGCTTCAACAAGAGTCACAGCGGTCATGAGGTGGAAGTTGTTTACGGCTCTTCCGGCAAGTTTTTCACCCAGATACAGCAGGGCGCCCCCTATGACCTGCTTTTCTCCGCCGATATCAACTATCCTCGGGAACTGGCAAAAAAAGGGTTTGCAGCTTCGGAAGTCATACCATATGCTTTCGGCAGGGTTGTGCTCTGGAGCAACAGCATGGATGCGTCAAAGATGACGCTGGCGAACCTGTCTGATCCGAAGATAACCAAAATTGCCATTGCCAATCCCAAGCACGCACCCTACGGCAAGCGGGCGGAAGAAGCTCTCAAATCGGTTAAGCTTTGGGATATCGTGCAGCCCAAACTTGTCTTTGGCGAAAACATCGCCCACACCGCCCAATTTGTTCAAACCGGCAACGCACAAGCGGGGATCATCGCATTGTCGCTGGCGCTTAATCCTGCGCTTTCCAAACAGGGGGGCTATTACCTGATTCCGGAGAAATTACATGAACCTCTGGAACAGGGGTATATCATCACCAAGCGGGCTGAAAACAAAGCGTTGGCAAAGACTTTTTCCGGCTACATGACCTCAAAAGAAACCAGACGAATTATGACCAAGTATGGCTTTGTCCTGCCTGGCGAGACAGTCGGAAGGTAACGCATGCTTCTGACCGAAAGTGATCTGCAGGCGATCTGGCTGACGTTACGCCTGGCAACAGTTGTGACGGCAATTCTGCTGGTCGTGGGAACACCTGTCGCATGGTGGCTGGCACGCAGCCGTTCATGGTTCAAGGGTCCGATAGGCGCCGTTGTGGCGCTGCCGCTGGTGCTGCCGCCTTCGGTGCTCGGATTTTACCTGCTGCTGGCTATGGGGCCGAATGGTCCGGTTGGCTGGCTCACCCAAACGCTCGAAGTTGGCAACCTCCCCTTTACCTTCTGGGGGCTGGTGCTGGCATCGGTTTTTTACTCGTTTCCTTTCATGGTGCAGCCGCTACAGAGCGCTTTTGAAACAGTTGGTGATCGTCCGCTGGAGGCTGCCGCCACTCTGGGCGCTTCACGTCTGGATACCTTTTTCAGCGTTGTTGTTCCTCTATCTCTGCGCGGCTTTATGACCGCCTCAATTCTGACCTTTGCTCACACCGTCGGCGAATTCGGCGTGGTATTGATGATTGGCGGTAATATCCCCGGAGCCACAAGAGTTGCCTCGGTGCAGATCTATGACCATGTGGAGGCGCTGGAATACGCCTCCGCCCACCGCATGGCGGCAATAATGTTAATATTCTCGTTTCTGGTGCTGCTGGCGCTCTATGCCTGGCGTTCGGAAGAAGGAAAAAAATACTAATATGAACCTTTTGCTGAACGTACAGAAAAATTTTCCCGGTTTTCAGCTTGCCGCCGATGTTACGCTCACCGGTGACCGGGTCGGTGTTTTCGGCTCATCGGGCAGCGGCAAATCCACACTGGTGAGCATGCTGGCAGGTTTTTTAAAACCTGATGCCGGCGAAATAGTGCTGGATGATGAAACGCTTTTTTCCAGCTCTCGGAAAATAAACGTACGCTCCGAACAGCGCCGCATCGCCATGGTGTTTCAGCAGCACGCCCTGTTTCCCCACTTGAATGTCAGAAACAATCTGCTCTACGGATACTCGCGCTGCAAGGCTGCACATCGTTCAATCCATCTCGACGATATCGTCCCGGTGTTGCAGCTTGACGAGCTGCTAGATCGGAACATCGGCAAACTCTCAGGCGGTCAGCAGCAGCGCGTCGCACTGGGGCGTGCCATCCTGGCCAATCCCCGCCTGTTGCTGATGGACGAGCCGCTTTCGGCGCTGGACGATTCGCTGCGCTTCCAGATCATTCCCTACCTGAGGAGCGTCAGTGAGCAGTTCGGAATTCCCTATCTGTTTATCTCCCATTCGCTTGTTGAAATGCGGCTGATGACCGACAGCGCGCTGGTTTTCGAAAAAGGCGTGATGGTCGAGCAGGTCAGCAGTGAACAGCTGGCGCGAAACCGCATGGGGCAGAGCCAGGTCGGCTATATCAACCTGCTCAGGCTGGGTCGGTCGCTGCCCTCCGCCGGGCTTTTCGCCTATCCCTGGGGCGCCGGCCAGCTGCTCTTGTCGGTCGGTTCGGAGCGGGACGACTCGATGGCTGAACTTTCCTCCAAGGATATCATCCTCTTCAAGCAGCATCCCGAGGCGATCAGCGCCCGCAACCTGTTGCAGTGCAGCGTCCGGTCACTGTTCAACTCGGGCCGCAAGGTTGGCGTGGAGCTGGAATGTGACGGCAATTCGCTGATCGCCGAGGTGGTGCAGGACGCGGTTAATGAATTGAGCATTACCCCCGGCTGTACTATTTATGCAGCCATCAAGGCCTCGGCTTTTCGAATGCTGCCGAGCTGATTAAATTTTTGGCAGCTGCCTACCCTGCTGGCGCATCTCCCACTCCATATGTACCCCTCGTGATAGCCTCTTTTATATGCAACAGGTTGTAATATGCTGATATTGCGCATTAAAACAATATTGGCACGGCAAATGCTTTAATAATGGCAACCAGCTACTACAGATCGAATCAATCAATATCCATATGATGACCAAGGCAAAGGCGCCTCCATTAAAAACGGGGCGCCTTTTTATTTTGCCCCAAATATCCCCCACGGGCCACGGATTGGTGGCCGAAAGGAGCAACACAATGAGACAGATCGCAATTTACGGCAAGGGCGGCATCGGCAAATCAACAACCACACAGAACACGGTAGCGGGCCTGGCCTCTCTCGGCAAAAAAGTCATGATCGTCGGCTGCGACCCCAAGGCTGACTCAACCCGTCTGATCCTGCACGCCAAGGCACAGAATACGGTTATGGACCTGGTGCGCGAACTGGGCACCGTAGAAGACCTGGAACTGGAAGATGTGATGAAGGTCGGCTACGGCGACATCAAATGCGTCGAGTCCGGCGGACCCGAGCCGGGTGTCGGCTGCGCCGGCCGCGGCGTCATCACCGCCATTAACTTCCTGGAAGAAAACGGCGCCTATACCCCGGATCTGGACTTCGTATTCTACGACGTACTGGGAGACGTTGTCTGCGGCGGTTTCGCCATGCCGATCCGCGAGGGCAAGGCCGAAGAGATCTATATCGTTACCTCCGGCGAGATGATGGCCATGTACGCCGCCAACAACATTTCCAAGGGTATTCTCAAGTATGCCTCCTCCGGCAAGGTGCGCCTGGCCGGCCTGATCTGCAACGCCAGAAAGACCGACATGGAGTTTGAACTGATTTCGGAGCTGGCCCGTCGTCTCGGCACCCAGATGATCCACTTCGTACCCCGCGACAACCAGGTCCAGAGGGCCGAGCTGCGCAGGATGACCGTGATCGAGTACTCCCCCGAACATCCCCAGGCACAGGAATACCTGACCCTGGCCCAGAAGATCGCCGACAACAAGATGCTGGTGGTTCCGACCCCGCTGGAGATGGAAGAGCTGGAAGAGCTGCTGATGAAGTTCGGCATCATGGAAGCGGAAGATGAGGCGATTGTCGGCGTAGCAGAGGCAGCGGCAGCGTAAGGAATTGGTCATGTAGGGGCGATCCTTGTGATCGCCCGACAATTCGGCAAATAGCAACATCGGGCGAATACGAGATTCGCCCCTACAGGATCCATACATATTTTCAAGGAGACATATTATGTCAGACAAGATACGAAAAATCGAAGGCATCACCAAGGAATCGACCCAGGCCATGATTGACGAGGCGCTGTCGGTCTATCCGGAGAAAGCCAGAAAAAAACGCGCTCCGCACCTTGCGCCCAATGACGCCGCCTCCGGCTGCGCCAGTGTGAAATCCAACAAGAAAACAGTTCCGGGCGTGATGAGTGCCCGTGGCTGCGCCTACGCCGGCGCCAAGGGCGTTGTCTGGGGTCCGATCCGTGACATGGTTCACGTATCCCACGGCCCGGTCGGCTGCGGCTGGTATTCCTGGGGTACACGCCGCAACATGATGACCGGTATAACCGGCGTTAACAACTTCGCCATGCAGTTCACTTCCGATTTCCAGGAAAAAGACATCGTTTACGGTGGCGACAAGAAGCTCAAAACCCTGCTGGAAGAAGCCAAAGAGCTGTTTCCGTTGGCCAAGGGGATCTCGGTTCTGTCCGAATGCCCGGTCGGTCTGATCGGCGACGATATCAACTCGGTGGCCAAGGCATCCGCCAAGGATCTGGACATTCCGATCATTCCCTGTAACTGCGAGGGTTTTCGTGGCGTTTCCCAATCTCTGGGCCACCACATCAGTAACGACACCATCCGCGACTACATCATCGGAACCCGCGAATTTGCCGAGCCCGAGAGCCCCTATGATATCGCCCTGATCGGCGAGTACAACATCGGTGGCGACGCCTGGTCCACCAAGCCGTTGCTGGAAGAGTGCGGTCTCAACGTCAAATCGGTCTGGACCGGCGACGGCGAGCTGGAAAAGATTGCCGCCACCCACAAGGTCAAGCTCAATGTAATCCACTGCTACCGTTCCATGAACTACATGTGCAAGGTGATGGAAGAGAAATTCGGGATTCCATGGATCGAGCTGAACTTCTTCGGACCTACCAAGATCAGGCAGAGTCTGCGGGCGCTGGCCGAACTGTTCGACGACAACATCAAGGAGAAGGTTGAGGCGGTGATTGCCAAGTACGACCCGATCATGCAGGCGGTTATCGAAGAGTACAAACCACGCCTGGATGGAAAGAAAGTCATGCTGCTGGTGGGTGGTCTCCGTCCGCGTCACACCATCGGCGCTTATGAAGACCTGGGCATGGATTGTGTCGGATCCGGTTACGAGTTTGCCCACACCGACGACTACGACCGTACCGCACCGGAAATGCCCGATGCCACTGTCGTTTATGACGACCCCTCCGAGTACGAGTTCGAGAAGTTTGCCGACGCGCTCAAGCCGGACCTGGTCGGCAGCGGTATCAAGGAAAAATACGTTTTCCAGAAGATGGGCATCCCTTTCCGCCAGATGCACAGCTGGGATTATTCCGGTCCTTACCACGGTTACAAAGGCTTCGAGGTTTTTGCCAGGGATGTGGACATGGCAATCAACAGCCCAACCTGGAATCTGGTAAAGGCACCTTACTGATGATGTAGGGGCGATCCTTGTGATCGCCCGCATAATGGGGCGAACAGAACACCGGGCGAATACAAGATTCGTCCCTACAGGATGTACAATTTCCGGACTGTGGACGGATGAGTCCCAGCCGCTGAAAAGGAGCAAACCATGTCAAATTTACTAGGACTTGAAGTCAAAAAAATAGTCGAGACCACGCCCGAAGAGGTGGAACGGGTTAAGGAATGGATCAATACCGAAGAGTATAAAGAGAAAAACTTTGCCCGTCAGGCGCTGGTGATCAACCCGGTTCATGCTTGTCAGCCGCTGGGCGCCCAGCTGGCCGCCCATGGTTTTGAAGGGACGCTCCCCTTCGTGCATGGTTCCCAGGGCTGCGCTTCCTACTACCGCTCCACCCTCAACCGTCATTTCCGTGAGCCGGCTCCGGCCGTGTCCGACTCGATGACCGAGGACGGCGCGGTGTTCGGTGGCCAGAACAACCTGCATGAGGGGCTGGAAAACGCCAACGCCATCTACAAACCGAAGATGATCGCGGTCTTCACCTCCTGCATGCCGGAAGTTATCGGCGACGACCTGACCGCTTTCATCAAGAACGCCAAGCAGAAAAGTTGCGTGCCCAAGGATATGCCGGTGCCTTTTGCCAACACCCCCAGCTTCAACGGCACCCATATCCATGGTTACGACTCTATGCTGGTTTCGATCCTGCAGACCCTGACCGAGGGCAAACAGATCGAGGGGCGTTGCACCGGCAAGCTCAACCTGATCCCGGGCTGCGACTTCAATACCGGTGATTACCGCGAGTACAAACGTATCCTGAAGGAATTCGGCATTCCCTACACCATGCTGGCTGATATCTCCGACACCTTTGATTCACCCTGCGACGGCAGCTATCACATCTACGCCGGCGGAACCAAGCTGGAGGACGCCGCCGATTCGATCAACGGCAAGGCCACCATTGCCATCGGCCCCTATGCCACACCCAAGACCTTCGGCTGGGTCAAGGACAACTACTCCGGCAAGCATGTGAGCATGCCGATGCCGATGGGTATCGCCAAGACCGATGATTTCATCATGAAGGTGGCCGAGCTGTTCGGCAAGGAAGTGCCGGCATCCCTGAAGAACGAGCGCGGCCGCGCCGTGGACGCCGTGACTGATTCGCACCAGTACATGCACGGCAAGAAGTTCGCCGTCTACGGTGACCCGGATTACCTGATGGGCTATGTCTCCTTCCTGCTGGAGATGGGCGCCCGTCCGCACCACATCCTCTGCAGCCGCGGCAGCAAGAAAGTCGAGAAAGAGTTACAGGCGCTGCTGGATGGCTCGATGTACGGCCAGGGATGCAAGATCTACATGAACAAGGACCTGTGGCACCTGCGCAGCCTGCTGATGACCGATCCGGTCGATGCCGTGATCGGCGACAGCCACGGCAAGTTTGCCACCCGCGACGCCAAGATTCCGCTGTTCCGCTTCGGCTTCCCGGTTTTCGACCGGGTCAACAAGCACCGCTACCCGCTGATCGGCTACCAGGGCGTGGTCAACATGGTGACCGAGATCTGCAACAAGTTCATCGACATCAAGGATGAAACATGCGAGGATCGGGACTTCGAGTTAATGAGATAGACGGAGCGCAGCTTTTTCGCCCTGGCGGCGTAAGTCTTCGTGATCGGTTGTGCGGCGTAGCCTGCTACGCCTCCGCCCAATCCCTCGACAGCCTTGCCAGAACAAAAAATCCGCACTCCAAATATATGGATAAAACTGGAGCATAAACAGAACGGGCGGCCATTTGGCCGCCCGTTCCGTTTATATGCTCTGCTTGCATATTGAGATTGTCACTGCTTACTGCTACCATGGCTGTCCCGATCCTCCCCGACTACCACCACTCAAAGGCCTCCCATGACTACCATCCCTGATAAGACACTCTTGCTGCTGGACACGATCAGCACCCTTCATCCGGAAGAGCGTGCGGCGCTAACCCTGCTGGCGATCATGTATGCCCCGGTTGCCCGTACACCTTTTGCCCAGTGCCTCCATAAAATCGGCATCAGGAGCGCACAGGGAAAGACCATGACTCTGCATGATGTGCCGCCGCTGATGGCGAAGCTTGTCAGCAGTAATCTGTCCGTCGAAACAGATGGATCCTATTGTTGCAACCCGTTGCTGTCCCATTTTCTTGCGCGGCAGGCGCAGAGGGAGGGGATTTTTGAGCAGTATGCAACAGTGGTGCAGAGTGTCATTGCGCCCCGAGAATCATGGGGAACTGTCTACTACCGTTCATATGCCCTCTGCGTGCAGGACATCCGCATCGCCCTGTATCGCGGCCTTCACACAATTCTAACCGGGCTACTGGCAACCTGTGCAACCAGCTATACGCGTGAATTTGCGGAGCATCACCCCTTTTCCCTGATATGTCCCGAGCCGCTTGACAGAGAATGGATTCTGGAAATGCCTGAGTCGCTCCGGCTGGCGATCATTTCGTACCATCTCGATCACTCCCTGGTGCATCTGCAGCCAGCACCTGATTCCTTCGAACTGCTGGAACAACTCCTTAAAAGCCGCTTGGAACTGTCCGCCGAAAGCTTGAAGCTCTACCTGACGCAACTGTTGCTGCGGGGAGATGTCAGTAAAGCCGCTCTGATCCTGAAAAACAGCGAAACAGTGCCGCTGGATGAACTGCGCGGCTGGCTGGCGGTGTTGCAGGAAGATGATGATCAGGCTATTGCCTGTTTTGAAAAGGGACTTGCCGCACTTAAAAAAGAGACCGGCAAACGCAAGGTCTTTTTCCGTGATCTCTCAGGCCTGTTTTACCTGCTGGCGCTGCTCCGCGGCGGGCTGCCGCAGCAGTTACAGACTGTTGTCGAGCTGGGGGAATGGGTAGTCAAACAACGGAACCATCCCCAGCAGTTCGTGATCTGGATGCTTTACCAGTATGCCGAGGTCAAGCTGGGGAAAAATCGCGCCAAACATGATCTTGAACAGCTTTGTAACCGCGAACATAATCTGGGGCCGATCTCGCAACTGATTCATTCACTGGTTGGCTCGTGGCTGGCGGAAACCGTTGCGACACCGCACTTGAAAGCGTTGAAGCAGATCCAGGCCATGGCGACAACAGCCGGATACCGCTGGATTGCCGCGGAGGCGGACTTACTGCGGGCACGCTTCAACCCGCCTGACAAGGATCAGGCCAGCGTGGCCCGGCAGTTGTTTGCTGACGAAGGGATCGTCAGCATCAGTGGCCGGGGAGAGCGGGCCGACAACTGGGAACGCTCGCTCAAGGCGCTGATGTCGTTGGGCGGCGCTCTGCCGGCAACAGGAAAAGTTGCGGCAGTGAAAGAATCCCGCATCATCTGGATGTTGTCCGGTAATGAGAGCTACGTCGATATCCAGCCGATCGAGCAGAAACAGAGCAAAAACGGCTGGAGCGCGGGACGCAATGCGGCGCTGAAACGCTTGAAAGAGGAGGGCGTCAAGCTGGATTTCCTGTCGCCGCAGGATCGGGAGATCGTGGCCTGTATTAAAAAGAACCGCAGCGGCTATGGCTATTACGGCAAGGAGGTCTACGAGTTCGACACGGTACGGGCGATCAGGGCCATGGCCGGGCATCCACTGGTATTTAACGCCCTGCATAATGACGAGCAGATCAGCGTGGCTAAGGGCGAATTTGCCCTGGAGGTCAAGCGGGTAAAAGGTGATCTCTGTATCACGCTGAAGCCTTCGATCAATGTCGAGAACAATGCCTTTTTCCGCTGGGAAGGGACGAACCGCCTGTTGCTGTTCGAGCCGACGGCGGATCAGCGCCGCATCGCCGGAATCATCGGCGATAAACTGATCGTGCCGCAGGTCGGCGAAGCGCAGGTGATTGCGGCAATCACGGCGGTTTCGCCGCATGTCACCATCCATTCCGACGTGGCCGGCGAGAATGCCGCGGCCGATGTGGTCGAGCCGGACAGCCGCCTGCAGATCATGCTGCGTCCCAACAACTCCGGGCTTGTGATGGAAATAGTCCTGCTGCCTCTGGGTGAGGGAGGCCCCCGCTTTATTCCCGGTCGCGGCGGCGCTACGGTTATCGCTGATGTGAAGGGCAGGAAGTTGCAGACCAGCAGACAGCTGGCCAGTGAAAAACAGAACTTTACTCAACTGGTCGATGCCTGCCCGGCGTTGGAACTATCTGAAATACGGGACGGGATCTGGCGTTTCGAAGATCCGGAATCGTCCCTTGAGCTGCTTGAAGAACTGAAAACAGTTGTCGCCGGAAAGCCAGAACACTTCAGCATCAACTGGCCGGAGGGTGAGAGCTTCAAGCTGCGGGGACGCGCCGAATGGCCGAAGATGAAGCTGTCGGTGGGCTCCGGCAAGGAGTGGTTCACTCTGAGTGGTGAAGTTGCCGTTTCCGATGACGAAGTCCTGTCGCTGCAGCGATTGATGGAGCTGGTTGATGGCGAAACCGGGCGTTTTATCCAACTGGCCGACGGTGAGTTTCTGGCCCTGACCGAAGAGTTCCGCCGCAAGCTGCAAGATCTGCGGAGGCTGGTGGAGAAGAACGGCCGCTTCACCCCGCTGATCGCGCCGCTGGTGGAAGAGACCCTGCAGGGCGCCGCCGGGGTCAAGGGCGATAAACAGTGGAAGGCCGACATGACCCGCTTCAAAACGTCTCAGGAACTTGTCCCGCTGCTCCCACCGACGCTGCAGGCCGAGCTGCGCGAGTATCAGCGCGAAGGTTTCGACTGGCTCTGCCGTCTGGCACAGTGGGGAGTAGGGGCCTGCCTGGCGGACGACATGGGGCTGGGCAAGACGGTGCAGGCGCTGGCGCTGCTGTTGACAAGGGCTGCTGCAGGTCCGGCGCTGGTGCTGGCCCCCACTTCGGTCTGCTTCAATTGGGAGAGTGAGGCGCGCCGCTTTGCGCCTACACTCAACCCGCGCATTTTCGGGGGAGGCAACCGCGCCGAGTTCATCGCACAGCTGGCGCCGTTCGATCTGGTGATCTGCAGCTACACCATGTTCCAGCAGGAAGCCGACCTGCTCACCGGGGTGGAGTGGCAAACCGCAGTGCTGGACGAAGCCCAGGCGATCAAGAATATGACCACCAAACGCTCACAGGCCGCCATGCAGCTGAAAGCCGGGTTCCGTCTGGCCACCAGCGGCACCCCGGTGGAAAACCGCCTGGACGAACTCTGGAACCTGTTCCGGTTTCTCAACCCCGGCCTGCTCGGCTCTCACACCAGTTTCAGCATACGCTTCGCCATCCAGATCGAAAAGCACGGCAGCAAAGCCGCCCGCACCCTGCTGAAGCGGCTGATCCGTCCCTTTATCCTGCGGCGCACCAAGAGCCAGGTGCTGGAGGAGTTGCCACCGCGTACCGATATCCTGCACCGGATCGAACTTTCCCGGGAGGAGAGCGCATTTTACGAAGCGCTGCGACGCACGGCGGTCGAGAAACTTGCCGGCACGGAAAACTCGCCGCCCGGAGAGAAGCAGATTCGCATCCTGGCCGAAATCATGCGCCTGCGTCGCGCCTGCTGCAACCCGCAGCTGGTGATGCCTGGCAGCGAGATTCCGAGCGCCAAGCTGGCGGCGTTCCGGGAGATTGTCGAGGAGTTGCGCGAAGGTGGCCACCGGGCGCTGATGTTCAGCCAGTTCGTCGATCACCTCTCGATCCTGCGCCGTGACCTGGATAGCGCCGGAATCACCTATCAGTACCTGGACGGTTCGACCAGCCAGAAAGATCGCCAGGTCCGGGTGGCCGCCTTCCAGTCCGGCGAGGGAGAGCTGTTTCTGATCAGCCTCAAGGCGGGTGGAGTCGGCCTCAACCTGACCGCTGCCGATTACGTCATCCACATGGACCCCTGGTGGAATCCGGCCGTTGAAGACCAGGCCTCGGACCGCGCCCACCGCATCGGCCAGAACCGGCCGGTCACGGTCTACCGCCTGGTGGCGGCCAATACCATCGAGGAGAAGATCGTCGCCTTGCATCACCAGAAGCGCGACCTGGCCGATTCGTTGCTGGAGGGGACAGAAACGTCGGCGCGGGTTTCGGCGGAGGATTTGATGGAGCTGTTGCGGGATGCGGGGGAGTGACTTCCCTCCCAGATTTACGCCCCAAAAAAGTGCATTGACTACGTAATAATCCACGATATGGAATTGAAAAGGGCTCCCCGTAAAAAGGGCGCCCTTTTTTATTTTGATCAAGTGTCATAACAGGCAGTAACGCCTTGAGTTAGAGTGGCAATCAAGTATAATGAAAATTTAGCACGCTGTTTCGAATCCAGCACAGGGTAGGTTGAACCTGCCAGCCGGCGCGGTTTGTTTCCTGTTGCACCACGACATGACCAT
>Ga0209212_1000418_pt1 | contig 84199 bp, 80 predicted proteins | sample RifGroC2_FD_183996 | JGI IMG/M metagenome (GOLD analysis project Ga0209212, IMG submission 183996) | Groundwater microbial communities from Rifle, Colorado, USA - Groundwater C2 (SPAdes) (version 2) | ecosystem: Environmental > Aquatic > Deep subsurface > Groundwater | place: Rifle, Colorado...
ACCCGCGCGATGGTCGGCACTTCCACGGCGGCGGTTTTGACGAGCGCCAACATTCCGTACGGCTCGCTCATTATTGCAGACGGAGCACTCTGCGTGGATGACGGCGGCGCGAGCAACTGCGCCGACGCGGCCATTTCCCGAGGAGAAATCGCGGCCGAGACCACTACCATCCAGAACATTGACCTTGCGGAGAAATACCCGACGAAAGACGCGACACTCGTTGCGGGCGAGCTTGTCATGCTTGACCAAGAAAATCCCGTGTTTGTTTCCCGTTACGACCGGGCGGCGGCTTCCTCCACGCTCATTGGCGTCATTTCCACCAAGCCGGGCGTACTCCTCGGCGGTTTCGGAAACGAATTGTATCCCGATGACCATAAGGTGCCCGTAACGCTCTCCGGCCGCGTGCCGGTCAAGGTGAATCTTGAAGGCGGCCCCATTTCCATCGGCGACCTCGTAGCGCCTTCGTCCGTCGCCGGCGTCGGGGCGCGCGCCACGACAACGGGCATGACGCTCGGTGTCGCCCTTGAGCCGCTTACGGCCACATCCACGGAATCGTCCGTTCTTGTCTTCGTAAACCGCCAGTTCTATTTTGGTCCGAACGATTTGGCGATTGATGCGGCGTCAGGAAACCTGACTATGGCGTTTTCTCCTGAAGCGAAGGTCGGTATCGGCACCACAACGCCGCAATACAAACTGCATGTGGCAGGAGATATTGGCGCGAACAGCTTTATCAATGTTTCAACCCGCGGCGCGAAAAAAGACATTGAATATGTGAATGAAGAGAGCGGCGCGGATGTCATTGAAAAAATCCGCGGACTTGGCGTCGCCAAGTATCGGTACAGCTATGAGGATTCTTCCGCGCCACTTCGGCTCGGGCTCATCGCCGAGGAGTCGCCTTCTGAAGTTCTGTCGGCTGACGGAAAGGGAGTGGATTTGTATAAACTGTCCACATTTGTTTTGGCAGGTATCAAGGAGCTTGATAAGCGACTCATAGGCATTGAAACGCGGCTTGCGGATCTGGAGAATCTGGTTGGCATTGGCGATGGGGCCGCCACTTCCGACACAGCCGGCAGCGGCGGCGTGCTGGGGCTTTTGGAATCGCTTGGCGCGAAGTTCACAAACGGCTTGGCTAGCTTGAAAGCGGTAGTTGCTGAAGCATTTACTGTTGGAAGTCGCGAGAAACCGTCTGGTATTACGCTTTACGACGAAGACACGGGCGAGCCGTATTGTTTGAAAATGAAAAGCGGAAACATGGTAAGCACGCCGGGAAAGTGCGTAGCCACCAACAACCAACAACCAACAACCAACAACGAGCCACCGACAACTGGAAATGACGGGGCGCCGGTGATTACGATTAATGGCAACAATCCGGCGGAGGTTGCTTTACATACTTCCTATGCCGACCTCGGCGCTATGGTAACAGATGACAAAGATAACAATCTCGGCGTTAACGCGTTCGTTGACGGGATTTCGGTTGGAAATGTCAGCAATATTTCCCTAGACACATCTGTTGAGGCCACTCACGCTATTGACTACGTTGCCACCGATACTGACGGCAATACGGCGACTTCTACACGGACGGTAATAGTTGGAGGCCAACAACAAACGATTGACAACCCCGCCTCATCGGCGGGCGGGCAACCACCGCCAGAAACAGCGACTTCCACGCCACCGGTAGCAGAAACACTAGCGCCAGTTGACACCGCAACTTCTACGCCGACCGTTTCAGAACCCGCAGGAGAACCCGCAGGAGAACCCGCAGGAGAACCCGCAGGAGAACCCGCAGGAGAACCCGCAGGAGAACCTGTTGTAGAACCAACGCTCGAGCAGGATGTAACAACAGCAGATGGCGGAGATACGGCGACTACCACGAGCAGTCAGTAACAATTAAAAAAATGAAAAAAGATTTCAAGAAATGGCATAACAAGAAGGCTCTCATTGGTGACATAATGAGCGTTAATTTTGAGTCCCTAAAGAAAAAGTTCAAGGCGCTTTTGCCTTGAACTTTTTCTTGTTACCTCCGCCTTGCGGCGGAGTCGGGCCGAAGCCGTTTGTACCAATATGCTAGCAAACCCATTAAAAAAGTCAAGAACGATATCCACACTATTGGTAATAGTGATTTTCGCCGCGCTTTTGGCGGCGGTTTGGTATTTCTTTGATTCGTCTAAAGAAAGGTCAGACCTTTCTGTAGATTTAAGGTCTGACCTTTCTAATCCAGGACTCTCGGAAATTTATCCCGAAACCATCCCCGAACCGGAGCAAAAAGCTCTTGATTTGCCAAAAACTTTCCGACACGAAAGCGCCAGGTTTTCGTTTTCTTACCCTGATGGCTTTTCGGTATCGCGGTTATCCGCTTCAGCAGAAGGGGTGGGCGAAACAATCGTAATCCAAGACCCAAAACGACAAGCTGGTTTTCAGATTCACCTTGAACCCTACGACGACCCGGATACCGACATTACCGCCGAACGGCTCGCCCGCGATATTCCGGAAATGAAAGTCAAAGACCCGCAGGAAGTAATAATCGGCACGCAACCCTCCCGAGCATCTGATTCTCGGGAATCCCGAGAATCAGATGCTCGGGAGGGTTCGGCGAGGCAAGGCAAAGGTCTCGCTTGGGTTGCTTCCGACACCGGCACGAGAGAGGTTTGGTTTATTTTCCGCGGCACGCTTTATCAGCTCACCGCGCCGCTCTCAAATGACACATTATTGCAGAGGGTGTTGAATACGTGGAACTTCAGATAGAAACTCTAAACTCTAATTTCTAAACTCTAATCAAGTTCAAAATCTTAAACTCAAAGGTCAAAATGATATTAAGAGCCAGAACAAGAAAAACTCGAAACTCTAACTCCAATCAGGTTCAAAATTGTAAAATCAAATTTTAAACTATGAATGAAAATCAAAAACACAAACCTTACGATTTGGAAGAAAGAACTTTTCAGTTTGCAAAGCATTGCCGTGAGTTTGTAAAATTTCTTCCAAGAACGGCAGGTAATTTTGAAGATAGCAAGCAGTTGATTCGCTCTTCTGGTTCCGTGCACGCTAATTTTATAGAATCTGTTGAAGCGTTAAGCAAAAAGAATTCGCTTCATAGAATGAAGATTTGCAGAAAAGAGGCAAAAGAAAGTCGGTCTTGGCTTCGTCTGGTTGATATTGGCCCGGATTTGTCTTTGGCAAAAGAGCGAGATATGCTAGTTAATGAATCAGTGGAACTTATGAGGATATTCGGTTCAATTGTTTCCAAGAAAGAATAATTTCTGGTAATTTCCCCAATTTAAATTTTCAACTTTGATTTTTGAGTTTGATTAGAATTTAGAGTTTAGAACTTAGAGTTTAATAACATGTTCCGTTTTCTCACAACAGTAATACTGTTCACACTGATTATCCCAGTCTCGCTTTTAAGCGTGCCCCACAAGGCTGACGCCGCTGCTACCATCAGCAAAACCCTCACTCGTCCCATAAACGAAATCGGCCTCGTCGGCTGGTGGACCTTTGACGGCCCCGACACGCTCACCAATGTTGCCGACAAAAGCGGGCAGGAGGATACCGGACTCTTGTTGCACAGCGGCTCGGGTACCACGACCGCGCCCGGTAAAATCGGCCAAGCCCTTACCTTTGATGGTATTAACGATTACGTAACCCTGGGCGCCTCTTACAACGGCGTGCAAACAGTTGCTTTTTGGATTCAGGTGTCAACTTCCACCACCTTGCAGAAGATTCTTGACCTCAACGGCACCGCTACCGTTACCATTGATTCCGGCACCCTTAACGGAAACAACTTCACAAGCCCCACCCGTTATGTGGACAGTGTTGCGGCTTCTACCATTAGCGACACCAACTGGCACCATGTGGTAATTACCACCGGCACGGGCATCAATGCGAGCGCGATGGACATTGGACGCATTTCCGCCGCGTATCTTGGCGGCTCGCTTGATGATGTCCGCATTTACAGCCGCGCTCTCTCCGCCGCCGAGGTAACGCGGCTTTATCAAATCGGCGCAACATCCAAAATCGCCAAGACTTTGCAGGGCCGCGATTCTTTGACCTCCGGCCTCGTCGGCTGGTGGACCTTTGACGGCCCCGACACGCTCACCAATATCATTGACAAAAGCGCGGAAGGGAACCATGGGTTTCTCGTCCACCAGGGAAGCGGCACGACCACTACTTCCGGTCCAATTGGACAGGCCTTCGGCACCGATGGAAGCAACGATTATGTCAACGCCGGCTCGGCCGCTTCTCTAGACGATATCCAGACGAAAGGAAACGGAGGGATGTCGGTGAGTTTATGGCTAAAAGTACGTTCATATGTCGTAGTTAACCCGCATTTAATAGCCAAGCCCGATGTTAATACTACGGCGGGCAGATGGGGGATTCGAATAGAATCCAGCACAGCGAGATTCCGATTTTTTAAGGATTTTAACGGCGCTACTGATATGACCATCGCGTCAGCCAACAACACATTCACTACAGCTGAATCAAACAAATGGCATCACATGGTCTTTACGTGGGCAAGCACCACTGACGCCTCCGCGAGTGGTACATTTTATCTAAATAATGTAGCCTTATCGATGAATAATACCAATGCAACCGCCAATTCAGGCCCGGTATCAGACGCCTCTACAAATCTTGGCATCCTTAATGCCGCAGGTACCACTGTTGCTCCCATCGATGGTTATCTAGACGACGTCCGCCTCTACAACCGCATTCTCTCCACTACAGAAATCACCCAGCTCTACCAACTCGGCGCCACCTCAAAGATTTCCAAGACCCTGCAGGGCCGCGATTCTTTGACCTCCGGCCTCGTCGGCTGGTGGACGATGGATGGGCCGGACACTTTAACCAACATTGCCGACAAAAGCGGGCAGGGGGATACTGGCAACCTCATTCACGGCGGCTCGGGCACCACCACTGCCCCCGGCAAAGTGGGCCAAGCCCTTACCTTTGATGGTGTTAACGATTATGTAACCCTGGGCGCTTCTTACAATGGCGTCCAATCAGTTGCCTTTTGGATTCAGGTGTCAACTTCCACCACCTTGCAGAAGATTCTTGACCTCAATGGAACGGCGACGGTTACTATTGACTCAGGAACTCTCAATGGAAACAACTTCACGAGCCCAACCCGCTATGTGGACGGCGCCGCGGCCTCTACCATTGACGACACCAACTGGCATCATGTGGCGATTACGACCGGCACGGGCATCAATGCGAGCGCTATGGACATTGGACGGATTTCCGCCGCGTATCTTGGTGGGTCGCTTGATGATGTCCGCGTCTACAGCCGCGCTCTCTCCGCCGCCGAGGTTCTTCAGCTCTACAATTTAGGCCGGTAACAACCTCAGCCGCTAGCTGTTTGCTGTTGAAATCAGATATCAACATCAGATGTTGATATCTGATTTCAACGGAATGATATAATTTTTAATAAAAACGTGATATAATCGTGGGGAATCCCGAGAATCAGATGCTCGGAAACCGGGACGGGGAGGTGAAAAAAGAGAAAATAATAGCATAATATGCGTATGTTAAATAATGTTGCCAAGAAACTTCCATCATCATTTCGCCCTCTTTTGTGGGGGCTCAAATGGGACGAGTTAGATATTAAGGATGATAGGGAAGATATTATACTTGGTGTTATAAACGGCGGGACGATTCAAGATTGGAAATGGCTTCGTTCAGTATATGGCGAAGACGCGGTTCGTCGCGTACTTGAAGGTCGTCTCTTTAGCGAACTTTATCCAGAATCTAGAAATCTGGCAAAGATTTTCTTCTCAGTAAATTCATTTCGCCATGCACGAAGAAGCGCTAACTAAAGAATCCGCCTTCCTTTTGTCGTCCTTTGGACGGTTTCCAGATTTCTATCTGGTCGGAGGCACGGCTTTGGCGCTCCAAATCGGCCATCGTCTTTCGATTGATTTTGATTTTTTCTCATACAAATCTCTTCCTGAAGATCTGCTGAAAAAAATCAAGCGAGTTTTTGAGGGACGGCAATTGTCGGTAACCTACTCGGCGCCAGAGCAACTTAATCTGATTGTTGACGGCGTGAAAGTTACTTTTTTCAATTATCCATACCAACATATTTATCCACTCGTTCCGTATAAAGAAATAAAACTAGCGAGCATATTGGAAATCGCGCTTATGAAGGCGCTTTCCATAGGTAAGAGGTTGTCGTACAAAGATTATGTTGATTGGTATTTTATACTCACTGGTGAACACATTTCTTTACAAGAAGTGATTATTGGCGCCAAGAAAAAATTTGTAGCTGATTTTAATGACCGACTTTTTCTTGGGCAACTAGTTTCAATGGAAGATATTCCATCGCAAAAAATAGATTTTTTAAGAAATCAGATAAGTCGAGAAGTTGTCGAACAGACGTTGCAAACGATAGTCAAAGAGTTTAGTGAGAAATAATAATATTTCCGATAAGTGGGGAAGCGCTGTCGTGTCCCGAGCATCTGATTCTCGGGATTCCCGAGAATCAGATGCTCGGAAACCGGGACATGGTATACTATGTTTTATGCGTGTTGAACCTCGTGCGGTAGGATCATATGTGCATGCCTTGAAAAGAGGCGCGCGCGGTCTGCCCATTACAAAAGACACATCCGAGCAGTGGAGATTTGTCCGCCTTTTGTTTTATATGAATGACGTTTATTCAAATGATGACTGGGAAAGGGAAACGAACGGTATCGGAATGTTTGGTCGACCAGATTCATGGCCCGAAAGAAATCCGCTGGTAAAGATTTTGGCATGGACTCTTATGCAGAATCACTTTCATCTTTTGCTTAAAGAAATTAAAGACAGGGGTATTTCAAAATTTATGCAAAAACTCGGTAATAGCATGAGCACGTACGCAAACTTGAAACACAAAGAGAAGGGAAGCTTGTTTCAAGGTGCATATAAAAGCAGGACGGTGATGGAGGATAGATATCTAAGGTACCTCGCACCGTATATTATGGTCAAAAATGTTTTTGAATTATATCCAGGTGGTTATAAACGGGCAGTTGCGGAGTTTGATCGCGCGTGGCAATGGGCGCTAACATACTCATATTCAAGTCTAGCTGATTATGTTAACAATCGCGAATCGCCTATCACTGACAATGATATTTTAGGAGAGATTTTCAGTTCGCCACGTGAGTTTCGGACGTGTGCCCGTGATATGGTCTTATCTAGAAGATTTGAGGATGAAAGTTTTGCATCACTAGCAATGGATAATATTCCGAGCATCTGATTCTTGGGAATCCCGAGAATCAGATGCTCGGATCACTCGTCTTATTACAAAATGTCTTTGTCCTGTATAATAAAAAGCATGAAAAAAATCAGAGTTGGAATTAACGGGTTCGGGAGAATCGGGCGGGCGTTTTTTAGGGTCGCGCGCGCGCGGCCGGAGATTGAGGTGGTCGCGGTCAACGACTTGGGCGACCCGGCGACTTTCGCTTATTTATTAAAGTATGACAGCGTCTACGGCTACGCGCCGTTTACGGTTTCGGTGTCGGCTGACGGCAAAGCGTTGGTCGTGGATGGAAAGGAAATCAAATTTTTGTCGGAGAAAGAACCGGCGAAACTGCCGTGGCGCGATTTGGGTATTGATGTCGTCGTTGAAGCCACGGGGTTTTTCGCAAGCTACGAAAAGGCAAGCGCGCATGTGAAGGCCGGCGCCAAACGGGTCATCATTACCGCTCCCGTTAAGGATGAACCTACCGGCGTTACTGGCGCAACCGTTCTTCTTGGTATCAACGAAGAAAAGTTGAAGATGAGCGAGATTGTTTCAAACGCTTCCTGCACGACAAATGCCGCAAGCCCCGTTATCGCCATTTTGGATAAAGCCATCGGCATTGAGAAAGCAATCCTCAACACCGTGCATGCGTATACGGCAACACAATCACTCGTTGACGGTCCCGCGGGAAAAAAGGGTTTGCGGGAAGGGCGAGCGGCCGCGCAAAATATCATTCCGTCCTCCACCGGCGCCGCGCTCGCCGTGACCAAAGCATACCCGGCGCTTGAAGGGAAATTTGACGGAATTTCGCTTCGCGTGCCGGTCATTTGTGGCTCCATTGCCGACATTACATTCATTGCTAAGCGAAACACAAGCGTGGAGGAAGTGAATCAAATCCTCCAAAAAGCCGCCGCTGAAAAACGATGGCAGGGCATATTTGCTGTTACCGAAGATGAACTCGTCTCAAGCGATATTATCGGCCGCCCCGAAGGGGCCATCGCAGAACTTTCCATGACGCGCGTTGTGGATGGGAATCTGGTCAAAGTTTTGGCGTGGTACGACAATGAGGCGGGATACGCAGGCACGCTCGTGAAGCACGTACTCGCGGCCGGGAAGTTTATTAGTTGAGAAGTTCCGCTCGTTACACTCGCTAGAAGTTTGTTAGTTACCGAACATGGCAACAGGACTAGAGAACCTGAAGATTTATCAGCTAGCGGCGGACCTTGAAGTAACGGTACACGAGATAATAAGAAGATTTCCCAACGACGAACGCTTTCGAAGTGTGGACCAACTAAGTCGCTCGTCGTCTTCGGTCACCAATAACATTGCAGAGGCATATCACAAGCGTTCTTTAAAGGAAAAAATCAGGATACTCAATGATATCGTCAAAGGAGAAGCGGAAGAGACAAAGAGAAACTTAGATGTGTGTTCGCGTAAAGGTTTTCATTCTAACACGGAGATTTCCGCTAAATATACAGATTTACTAAAAATGGTCAGTGGCTACATCCGGTTTCTTCGTGCCCAAACTAACAAACCTCAAAACTAATCAACCATGAAACTAATCTTCGCCGGCGATCACGCCGGATTCGAGCTCAAAAGCAAACTCATCGATTATGTTCGTTCACTCGGGCATGACAGTGAGGACTTGGGGCCGCTTCTGCCGAAGGCAGGAGACGATTATCCCGATTATGTGATTCCGCTCGCACAGAAAGTAGCGGGAAAGCCGAGCACTGAAGTACGAGGCATTGTGGTCGCGGGGAGCGGACAAGGCGAAATCATCGCCATGAACCGCGTCCCGGGCGCGCGCGCCGCGCTTTTTTGTCCTTGCAATTTAGAACTCGTCAAGGCATCACGCGACCATAATGACAGCAACATTTTCGCCATCGGAGCGCGCTTTTGTACGCCGGAAGAGGCAAAGAAGGGAATACAGGTATGGCTTGAAACGCCGTTTTCAAACGAGGAGCGACATGTACGAAGACTCAATAAGATTGAGTCCTTAGCACGTAGCTAGTAGAAGGTAGAGGGAAGAAGAGAAGATACCGCTTATGCTTTTCTACCTTCTACCTTCTACCTTCTACCTTCTACCTTCTATTTTCATGCACATTATTCCCGCCATTCTTCCAAAAGATTTTTCCGAGATTACGGCGAAGCTTAAACTTCTAAGAGGCGCTGTGGATGCGGCGCAAATCGATATCGCCGACGGCAAGTTCGCTCCGAATAAGACATGGCCATACGCGGGAGACCGCGGAGAGTTTGCCTTGATGCTAAAGGAGCGAGAAGGATTTCCATTTTGGAAAGATTTTGATTTTGAGTTTGACCTCATGGTGTCAAAGCCGCAGGAGGTCATATCGGACTTTGTGCGCGTAGGAGCAAGTCGTGTTATCGTGCATATCGAAAGCATGGAACCAAACGCGCTGTCGGACCTTATCAAAGAGTGGAAACACTCAATCGATATTGGGCTCGCGCTCAAACCTTCCACGCCCACGGCCACACTTGAAACCTTTCTGCATGAAGTGGTGTTTGTCCAATGCATGGGGAACGACAAGATATCTTTTCAAGGTGTCGCGCTGGACGAACCAGTGGTGCTCCCCAAGATTGCCCATTTGCGAAAGAAGTATCCGGAACTTACCATCTCGGTTGATATCGGAGTAACCCTTGAAACGGCTCCGCGCCTCATTGAGGCGGGGGCGAATCGCTTGGTAGCCGGCTCCGCGATATTTGGGGATGCGAATCCAGTGGAAGCGATAAGGCGGTTTGAGGCGCTGTTTCCCCAGAATCACTAAAATAGTTTTTATACAACGGCCGTAGATAAAAACTATGTTGCGGGTATGGAGGACTGTTTTTGTCGATGAATTGAAGGATGATATACTTTAAAGAAATATAGTATACGCATGTCCTCATCCTCTAAAAATTCAGAAGCAGTGATTAATCTTGCCGACACGCATCTTACTGACGCGCAAATTAAAACACTCGCAGTTAAAGCGAACGCTATTCGCATTACGCTTATCGAGGCACTAGTCGAAGCTGGTTCAGGACACACTGCCGGCCCTTTAGGCATGGCGGACATTTTCGCGTATCTCTACTTTCATGAGTTACGGCACGACCCCAAGAACCCAAATTGGCCTGACCGCGATCGGCTCGTGCTTTCAAACGGCCATATTTGCCCGGTGCTGTACGCTACAATGGCCCACGCTGGCTATTTTGGAAAGGACGGAGTAGAGCAATACAAAAAAACGCTTCGGAAATTCGGCAGTATGTTCCAGGGACATCCGCATCGCGAATACCTGCCCGCGCTTGAGACCTCGTCGGGCCCCCTTGGTTCTGGCCTTTCGCAAGCGGTTGGGATGGCGCTTGCGGAGAGAATAGACGGCGGACGCTCGTACAAAAAGTGGATTTACTGCCTCATGTCCGATGGCGAGCTTGATGCAGGCAACAGCTGGGAAGGCGCAATGCTCGCTGGAAAAGAAAAACTAGGCAACCTTATCGCCATCGTAGACCGCAATAACATTCAGATTGACGGTTTTACCGAGGACATTATGCCGCTTGAGCCATTGTCGGATAAATGGCAGGCGTTTAATTGGCACGTGATTGAAGTGAATGGACATGATTTTGCCGACATCCACCGCGCGGTTGGCGAAGCCAAAGCGGAGTTTGATAAACCATCGGTCATTATCGCCAACACCATTCCCGGCCGCGGCGTTCCCGAGTTTGAGCGCAAGTACGAATGGCACGGAAAACCACCTAATAAAGAAGAAGGCGCGATGGCATTGAAGAAATTACGGGAGTTGGGGGAGAAAATAAGCAAATAACACGCATCAGTATGGAGGTTATCTACCTGCCGAAAGCGGAAGGATTTGTACGCTCGCTCGACCCTGTCGCGAAAAACCAAACGCTGGTTATGGTTGATATGCTGGAAGAAATGGGATACCTTCTCAAAATGCCGTTTTCAAAGAGTTTAGGAAAAGGACTATTTGAATTACGAGTTGTCGGCAACAACCACGTCCGGATATTTTACTGCTTCTGTGGCGGTAAGGTATATCTACTGCATGGAATCTCAAAAAAGACTCAAAGAATTCCTCCGAAAGAGACCGCCTTTGCAAGGCGAGTGAAGAAAATGCTTGAATCTTGATAACGCATATGTTATACTTGTGACTATGAAGATGATAACACACAAAAAGTTTAAGGCGGAGCTTTTACGCGATCCAAACGTGAGAAAGGCGTATGAAGAATTGAAGTTCGAGTTTGAGATAATCAAAGCGATTATTCGCGTCCGAGCGCAAAAGAAACTCACTCAACGACAACTCGCCCAAAAAATCGGCGTGGCGCAGTCCGCGCTCGCGCGGTTTGAATCCGGCAGAGTAAATCCAACCCTTTCTTTTTTGAAAAAGGTGACTCACGGACTCGGGCTTACATTGACGGTGAAGTGAGTATGAATAAAAATGAATTATGAATAATGAATAGGACCTACGCAATGATTGTTCTAAAAACAGTAAAAAGATTTTTGGAGTGGATAAAATTGAAGGAGAAATTGCACATACTTTCCAGCAAGCCGCCGCTTTTTAAGGAGAGCGAGATCTGGTGGTGCAGTTTGGGAGAAAATATTGGTCGGGAAATAAATGGAAAGAGTGATTTATTCTCCCGACCCGTTTTAATCTTTAAGAAACTTTCCAGCGATACGTTTCTAGGTTTGCCTACAACATCTCAAGACAGGAAGGGGAGTTGGTATGTGGAAATAACATATGGAGGCAAGATAGTAACCGTGATACTTTCTCAAGCTCGTGTTCTTGATTACAAAAGATTGTCTTCAATCATCGGGAAGATTGACTCTGCGAATTTTAAGAAGGTGAAAGTTGGATTTCGTGACTTATTTTTACCAAAATAAAATTCCCCCCTTGCGGGGGGCCGTGGCGAATGCCAAAAGTATTTATAGTATAATCAATTGTAAATTTTAGTCAAATGCTTTATCCACAAGTGAGACTGAATCATAAAATTTTCGATAATGATGTCCCACAAGTCCCAATACGAAAGGGGTTTGGCGAGGGACTTTTGGCTGCGGGTGAAGCTGACCCGCGGGTGGTAGGGTTGTGCGCCGACCTGACCGAGTCCACGCAGATGCATTTGTTTAAAAATAAATTTCCGGAGCGGTTTGTGGAAATTGGGGTGGCAGAGCAGAATTTGGTAACGGTCGCGAGCGGCATGGCGGCGATGGGAAAGATTCCTTTCGTCTCATCGTACGCGATGTTTAGTCCGGGACGGAACTGGGAGCAGATTCGGACGACCATTTGCTACAACGACCGGCCAGTCAAAATTGCCGGTTCACACGCCGGAGTGTCGGTTGGTCCGGACGGCGGCACTCACCAGGCGATTGAAGACATCGCATTAATGAGAGTTTTGTCAAGGATGGTTGTCATTTCTCCCTGTGACGCGATTGAAGCACGCAAAGCGACAATCGCGGCAGCCAAAACTAACACCCCAGTTTATATCCGCCTTGCTCGCGAAAAGACACCGATTATCACGACCGAAGAAACGCCGTTTGAAATCGGTAAAGCCCAAGTGTTCTTCGAACCGCGGATTCACGCGGATGGCAATGCAGATAAACGCGGATTTGAAATCAGCGTAAATCAGCGGGGTAATCAGCGTTCATCAGCGTCCGTGGGAATTGTGGCGACAGGGGCGCTTGTGTACAAAGCGATTTTGGCCGCGCGCGAGCTTTGGGAAAAAGAAAAAATCGGCGCGGCAGTATTGAATCTTTCCACTATCAAACCGATTGACGAGAAGGCGCTTGTAAAGCTCGCGCGCGAGTGTGGCGCGATTGTGACGGTGGAGGAGCACCAAGTCGCCGGAGGGATGGGAAGTGCGGTAGCGGAAGTCTTGGTACGCACCGTGCCGGTGCCGATTGAGTTCGTTGGCGTTACAGACCAATTCGGCCAATCGGGAAAACCGGAGGAGCTTTTAGAGCATTACGGTCTCGGGGTGTCTCATATTAAGGCGGCGGCGAAAAAAGTGCTCGGTCGGAAGAATGCATGAAAAATGTTCAACCTTTCAGTCCAAAAGGTTGAACCTTTCGATCCGTCCGGTATAATGCCCCATGATATGCATAATCAGAATCAAAAAACGTTTGAAACAGGAGGAAGCAATACGCTGGAAGCATTTGACCCGATTTTTGAGCTTAAGAAAGTGGCGGAAAATGCGCGCGATAGAGTTAAGCAAGAATTCTCACGCTCCCAAAACACCTGGCTTGACTGTTTCATTAATGATCTTTCAGTCCTTCTTCAGATTATCGATACGAAATTGCTACCACCGCAACTGGAGGAAATTGCGAAACGCCGGTATACGGCTCTTCTCGAGAAAGTACTTGAACTTAAAGAGGAATATCCAACAAGAGAAACCATTCCGCCTGTTTCAGTGCAGGATGAGCTATTCTCGGCCCTCCGTATCATTGATTAGGTATCGTAGCGGCCAATCTCCTTCTCGAAATATTGACATGAGTCATGATCTCTTTTATGATATAAAAGGATGAATGGGTGCAAGATTCCCGTTGTCTGTTTGCGGTTAGGGCAGAACACACAGAACATCAGCAGAATATGCGCACAAAAACAAACCATCGGTCAGGATTCACGGCGTTGGAAGTAATGTGTACGGTCGCCGTCATCATACTCTTTGCGGCCATTGCGATTCCTAACCTCAAGAGAGTACATGAGAAGGAACAGATTGGCGCAATCGTCCACAATCTACGCATCATTGAAGATGCCAAGTATAAGTGGGCGCTGGAACACAAAAAGCTCGACGGCGCCGCGCCGGTCGCGACGGACCTCATTCCTTTCATGAAAACTGGCGCTTTCCCGCCAACATTTGTGGTTGGCGAGACGTATGACATCAACACCATCGGCACGCACGCCACGGCGGAAATTCCAGTGAAGCTCGGGAAGTACCCGGCCGGCGGCGTGGTGACTCTTCCATAGTACATCCGGCCTTCTGGCTTCAGTATTTCGCCGCCGTCGCTCATCAATCTCCGACGGCGGTACACTTTTCATCGCAGGGCTTCCTTTCTCGCAAGAGAGGAAGCTCTTTTTTATCATATCTTTCGTGGTTTGTAGTCGCTCGGAGCTTTTTTTAGATATTCTTCCAATTGTTCCCTCGTGAGCAATCCCTTTTGCGCTCCGATTTGCTGGACAACATAGGCAGAGTTAACAGGCGCCCATTGAAGCGCTTCTTTTACCGCCTTCCCCAAAATTAACGCGGAAGTAAATGTTGACGCAAACGCGTCTCCGGCTCCGGTGCGGCTTACCGGAGGATTTGGGTCCGGATACATGGGCTGGAACCAATACTCATTAGTATATCCATCATACGCGTACGCTCCCTTAGGACCGTCAGTTATACAAACGATTTTCGGACCAAGAGAGCGAAGGGCGGTGAGAAGCTCCTTTATAGAAACAGTTTGGCCAAGCTCTAAAATCCGGCGCGCCTCTTCCACGTTCACGACAAGAAGTTCCGCGCGTCTGTAAAAATATCTCATCACTTCTACCCCCGCGTTTATTTGAAATGTTCCGGGCTGAAATGTAAGTTTCGTCTCCACATGCTCTTCAAGATATTTTTTTAACTCCTCGTGATAGGAAAGAGTTTCCGCGCCGAGCGAGCTTAGATAGACCCACATTACTTCCGGAAGTTTGGGAAGTACATAATCAAACTTCTCGTGCTTAACGAGAATCGTGCGTTCGGCTTCAAACCAGAGCACATAATGATAGTTGGTCTTCGTTCCCGTATGCTTTGTCACAAAGCGTGTATCAACTTTTTCTTTTTTAAGCGCCTCCAGGCACTCCCGCCCATTTTCATCGTCTCCGATATCAGTCACAAGACCAGAGGAAAGTCCGAGCCGCGCGACAGAAACCGCCGCATTCGGAGCATTGCCGACGGCGCGCACCACCTCCACGAATTCATAGGGAATCTTGTCGCCGAACCGGACGCAGAGCTCACACGCATCAGAATCAATCTTACAATGAACATGCGCGTCTTTGAGACGAATAAATGCGTCAATAGTGATGTCGCCAATTGCCAAAAAATCAAGCTTGTTCATACGATATACTATACCACGAAGCACAGTTTCTAACCGCCAAAAAATGAGTAACTCTCCACACCTCTTATTCTCCCTTTCCTTCCGCCGAAGGACGGATCCGCCTCTGGAGGAAAAGGGAGTGGCCGCAGGCCGAGGGATTTTAGAAATCCTCCGGCCGCGAAGCTCGGCCACCTCCCCGCCTGCCAATCGGCGGGCAGGCTTTAGGAAAGGAGGAATTACGCCATGTATCGGCAGGTGTGGAGAGTTACAAAAATGACGGACGACTCGGCGATTGAAGGTCCCAACCTCCAAACCATTAAATTGTCTCGTGCTGTGCCATAAACTTGTGCACAGGGGAAGCATCATGGTTCTTTCGGCGACTGTGGTAAAATTAACGCAATGAAAACGAAGAAGCTTTTTGTTTTCGGGATTTTGTTCGCGGTCTTTTTATTTGTCGGCGCCGAGGACGCTTTTGCGGCGAATTGGTATGTCGCCACCAACGGAAATGATTCTAATTCGGGGAGCCAGAGTGCTCCATTCAGGACAATTCAGAGATGCGCGAATGTAGCGCAGGCGGGAGATACCTGCCTCGTCAGCGCGGGAACATATAACGAGAACATATCAACAGTTCGGTCGGGCACCGCGTCAGGAAAAATCTACATAAAAGGAGCGAGCGGCAAACCCATCGCGAGCGGGTTCAATATCAACCACGCGTACACGGTCGTGGACGGATTCATGATTGACGGTGCCGCCGCCTCCGTATCGGTTAACCCCGGCGGAAATAATTGTGAGATTCTCAACAACGACTTCCGCAATGTTGAAAACGGCATAGAGATGGACAGGGGCAATACCACAGGGCCCAGTGGTTGTCTCATACGGGGAAATAAGTTTTACGGCAACACCACGGTCAGCGTCATGGTCGGACTCGGCGGACAAGGACACATTATTGAGGGAAATGATTTTGGACCGCTTGTGATGCACGAAGATGCCTTCCGGCCATTTGGATTTAACCACATTATTCGGGGCAACACATTCCATGACATCAGAAGCGGCGGCACCGGCGGCCATATGGACATCTTCCAGGCGTGGGGACCTATCGGCAATCTCACCTTTGAGCGGAACTTCGTGCGCGACTGGCCGGGACAAGCATGGATGATTGATTGTCCTCAAGCGGGGAGAGACGAGCTCATAACCATTCGGAATAATGTGTTCTCAAATGTAAACTCCGCCGGCCAGAGTTATTGTCCGCGGACGCTGATTTACAATAACACCTTCGCCAACTCGGGGGAGGGGAATGGTCGGGCGGCGATGATACGGAGCGAGAGCGGCCGAGGTCTGGGAACAAATTCAAGGATACAAAATAACATCTTTTATTATGTCGGCTACTCGGACGGTTCCGCCCCCGCCTACACGGTTGATTCGGGGGCGGGAGGTTTTGTAAGCAGTAACAATCTTGCTTTTCCGAGCCGCGAACTGCCCGGCGGTACCGGTAGTGTGATAGAAAATCCTCAATTCGTGTCTGGAACCGATTTTCATCTATCAGCAAGCAGTCCGGGTATAAATAAAGGCGCATCCCCATCAGGCGTTCGGGAAGATATTACCTGTAAGGCGCGGCCCCAGGGGAGCGCCTATGACATCGGTGCGTATGAATACGGAGGCGGCGACGGCAGTTGTCCTATTAGTATCAGCGGCGGTGGGGGAGGCGGTGGTGGTAGTGGTGGGGACACCCCTCCGCCAAGCCAGCCAGCATTGAAAATGGCCGTGCCGGCGTACTTTAGTCCGACGACTCTTTATGACCGGACAACGACTTTGTGGAGTCGGATGGTCAACCAGTCCCCACCGGCGACCGGATTCGTGATTATGAATCCCTCTAATGGTCCGGGGACAAGTCTTGACGCAGATTACTTGCCCGTCCTCGCTTCTGTGAAGGACAAAGGCGTAAAAGTCATTGGGTATGTGGAGACGATGGATGCGATGTCTCGTGTCCGAGGCGCCAATCTCATTAAAACCGAAATTGACAGCTATACATCATGGTATGGCGTTGACGGCATCTTTTTTGACGAAGCGGCGTCAGACGATGGTCATATTCCGTTTTACCAAGACCTGGCGAATTATGTTAAAAGCAAGATAAGCGGAGGCATAGTCGTTCTTAATCCAGGAGTAGTTCCGGCGGAAGGATATATGAATGTCGCGGATGTCGTGGTGATTTTTGAGAGCAGTTATTATGCCTATCGTTCGGCCCAATTTCTGTCTTGGGGGCGCAACTATCCTTCAAGTAAAATCGCTCATCTTGTGCATGACACCCCAACATCAAGCGATATGACAGACGCCCTGCGGCTGGCACGGGAGCGGAACGCCGGCTATGTGTATGTTACCAATGATTGGTACACTTCAAACCCGTGGGATTCGCTTCCGACATATTGGACGGAAGAATTGAGCGAGATGTTAAAGAATTCTTCCGGAGAAAATAAGCCGCCTTCGGTTTCCATCACCTCTCCACAAAGCGGCGCTCCTTTCCCGACAGCACCGGCAACTGTCAGGGTTAGTGCCTCCGCTTCAGATTCAGACGGAATACAACGCGTTGATTTCTTTCGAAACAATGTTTTTCAAGGTACGGCTAATCAAACCACATCTCCTTTCAATTACGACTTCGGATTAACGGCAGGTTCATACATCCTTAAAGCCGTCGCGTACGACTTGCAAGGCGGGAGCGCCTCCGCTTTCATAAGCGTCACGGTAGGTTCCGTTGGTTCTTCGTGCACACCTCCGTACTTCGGCGCTTCGGAAAGCGCATTGGCGGATGCCACCGCCGACCCCTGTCCCGTGCTCTCGGTTTCAAACTCTCCCATTGATTCCGGCGACCCCGTTGTCATCACTCTTGCTCCCCAGAATTCAGCGCAATATATCTACAAAAAGATTTTTGTTTCTAATCCTGTAACGAAGACATGGGTTGAGTATCCCCACGGTCCCAACTGCGGAAGTGACGCGTGGTGTACCATGAACGAAGGTATTAAATCTCTGGTCCTTGATGCCGAATATATATCCGACAAACTCGGAGGCAGTGGCACCCACTACGTCGCTTCCTGGGACTGGACGTATGACAGCTCCAAAAAGTGCTGGTTCGGTCCAGGTTCAACTGAATGCAATAAAGGTTCCATGCGTTTGCAGAAGTTTGTGGTGCAGGAAAAATGATCTACACAAACTGTTTTCTTGTGTCAACCGCGCCATGTAGTATACAATCAATACTAAGGAGGATGCATGATGGTGCTTTCGCTTTCGAGGTTGAAGCATCCGTCGAGATTGGTTCCGTCCGCCCTAGCAACAGGCGGATGCGCCGCGGGTTCTCATGATGAGACCCGCGGCTTTTTTGTCTATGCTTAACATGTGATACCATACGCATATGCCAAAGTTGGTTTATATCACTCGAAAGATTCCCGAGCTGGGCCTCCGCCTGCTTCAAGAGAAGGGGATTGAAATAGATGTGTCGCCAAAAGACCGGCCGCTCACCAAGCGAGAGCTCATACGCGCGCTCCAGAAGAAGTCCTATGACGGCGTGCTCTCGCTTCTCACCGACACGATAGACACAGATATCTTTGATGCCGCGCCGAGCATAAAGATTGTTGCGAACTATGCGGTCGGATTCAATAACATTGATGTCGCGGAGGCGAAGAAGCGGGGCATTACGGTGACTAATACCCCCGGGGCGCTGACAGAGGCGGTTGCCGAGCACACGATTGCACTTATGCTTTCTCTTGTACGACGTGTCGTAGAAAGCGATGTCTACCTGCGCACGGGCAAGTTCAAAGGCTGGGGACCGGAGCTTTTTCTTGGGGATGAGCTTATGGGGCGTACGCTCGGCATTTTGGGCGCGGGAAGAATAGGCGGGAGAGTTTCCGACATAGCAAAGAAAGGTCTGGGAATGTCGGTTATCTACTATGATGTAAAACGAAGCGAAGAATTTGAGAAATCCTGCGGCGCCAAGTTTCGGCAGACACCGGAGGAAGTGCTTCGGGAGGCGGATGTCGTTTCAATCCATGTGCCGCTCCTGCCGGAGACAAGACACTTCATAACTCAAGCTCGCCTTGCGCTCATGAAAAAGACCGCCTATCTCATCAATACTTCTCGGGGTCCGGTTATTGATGAAGACGCGCTCGCGGGAGCGCTTCGCGCTGGCGTCATTCGCGGAGCGGCGCTTGATGTCTTTGAATATGAGCCGAAACTTGCCAAAGGTCTCGCAAAACTTTCAAATGTTGTCCTTACTCCCCACATTGCGTCCGCTACCACAGAGGCCCGCCTTGACATGGCGCGCATGGCGGCGGAGAATATCATTGCGGCGCTTGAGGGGAAAACGCCGCCAAATCTGGTAAGTTGATAACTCAAACCATTATGAGCGTTGTATTTGAAGAAGACAAAACATATCCGTCCGCTCCGCTAGGGAATGCCGCCTCCGGCCAAGGAGGGTTTTTGGCAAGATTTCTTCTGCGCACAGGTCTCGTCAAGACGGAATCCGGCGTCAACACGCTCTCTATAATACTCGTTGTGATTTTCTTGATTGCCGCCGTCGCCGTATATTTCGTATTCGGCAGAGCGTCGGAGTCGCACGCGGTGCCTGAAGACATTATCAATACGCCGCAGCCGACCTATTCTCTGTAGCACTGTAAATTACGAAACTCTTTTCTCGGCGCGTGTTTTCGGGAGCACGCATCAACATCTGCTGATTTTTTGCTCTGCTCGCGCCGTCGCGCTCCGCAAGGTTCCCGAAAACACGCGCCTTCGACGAGTTTCGTAATTCAAAGTGTAGTAGGTATGAAATTTTTAACGAGCAAAAATCATCGACGCGGTTTCACCCGAACATCTTTTTTTGGACGGCGCGTTTGGGGAGGAGGACAATCCGAAATCTTTCAGCATTCTTCACCCGTGATGACCTCTGCTTCTGTGAAAAAGATGCGCGGGTTCACTCTCATTGAACTTCTGGTGGTGATTTCCATCATCGGCCTCTTATCGTCGGTAGTACTTGCGAGTTTAAATACTGCGAGGTCAAAAGCGAGGGACGCGAGGCGCAAGTCGGATTTGAACGAGATTCGGACGGCTCTGGAGTTTTACCTTGATAAATACGGCACCTACAAAGTTGCCGGTAGCGGGTGGAATGGTGGCGGGCAGGGATTTCTTGGTTATGAGAATGGGGCAAATTACCCAACATCGGTCACGCGGGTTCTTAATAATGAAGGATTTCTCGGCGCACCCCTCATTGATGACCCCAAAACCAAACCCGGTTATATGATTTACTTATGCGACAGTTACAAAAGAGCGGCCATCTCCGCCACCTTGGAGAATCCTTCTGCGGGGGACATCGCCTACATTCAAACGACCTGCAACGGCACCGGCTCGAACGGCACCTATACAAACTATGGCAAGAATTACGCTTTAGAACTTCGGTAGTTCACGCACTTTGCATTTTTTCCGCGCTTTGGCTATAGTATCGCCCTATGGCCATTGTGCTACCGTTTGAAAAGAGGGACACGAAAGTGTCCCCCAACACCCTACGAAGGGCCGGCAAAATCCCGGCGGTTTTTTACGGACGAAAACAAACATCCACTCCCATTACCATTGCCGCTCGCGATTTTGAAAAGGTCTGGAAAAGGGCGGGGGAACACACTGTCGTCAACCTTCTCGGGGCGGGAGAGGACATACCAGCGCTTCTGCATGCCGTGGACAAGCACCCGGTTACCGGAGCGCCAAGGCACGCAGATTTTTATGTGTTTGAAAAGGGACAGAAGCTTAAGATTAAGATTCCCATAGAATTTACGGGCGTGTCTCCGGCGGTGAAAGACCTGGGCGCTGTGCTCGTCAAGGTGGTACACGATTTGGAAGTTGAAGCCGCCCCCAAGGACCTTCCGCAGAAAATTCAGGTGGATATTTCTTCCCTTGCGGCGTTTGGCAATGTCATTACGGCGAAGGAAATAAAACTCCCGGAAGGTGTCGGTCTCGTCGTTTCTCCCGATGATGTCATCGCGTCCGTCTACGAGCCCAAAGAGGAGGTCGTGGAGGAAGCGCCGGTTGACCTCTCAACCATTGAAGTTGCGAAGAAAGGCAAAGAACCCGTTCCTGGCGAAGCGGATGCAGCCGCCGAAGGAGCGCCAGCTGGCTCTCCCGCGGAGCCAAAGAAGGAAGAAAAGAAAGCCGCGAAAAAGTGACACAAAGAAACCTGTGGTGTGCCACAGGTTTCTTTGTGTCATCCCCGCGCAGGCGGGGGTCCAGAAAAGATTCAATCTGGATTCCCGTCCCCGATCGGGCCGAGGACAAGTTTCCACGGGAATGACAACCCGTGTAAACCCAGCACCTTCTACGCAGGGCGTTCAAGGTGCTGGGTAAATTTCTCCTGGAGACCGCGCACATTTTTCCTGCATGTTATAATGGCACGCATGCGGAGAAATTTCTGTATGACGGGCATAGTAACGGCACTTATTTTGTCGCCGTTTCTTGTGGTCTTCGCGCAAAATGTTGCAGAGCGCCGCGCGCTGCTTGAAAAAGAGCTCAAAGAGGTGGAAGCGCAGATAGAAGAGCAGCAAAATATACTCAATGCTCGCGCCAGGGAATCGGTCACGCTCGAACGCGATATCGCGATTCTCAATGCCACCATCGAAAAAGCAAAACTCTCGATTCGCGCGAGGAGCCTTGAAATCGAGCGACTGGGCAAGGAGTCTGGAGAAAAACAAGTTGTCATAAAAAGACTTAGCGCCAAGATTGAGCGGGAGAAAGAGTCGATAGGAGAGCTTATCAGAAAAGCCGACAAAGCCGATTCATTCTCACTCCCTGAAATAATTCTGGGTGGCAAGAACTTTTCAGAATTTTTTCAAGATATAGAAGAATATCAGGTGATAAAGGGAGCGCTTCGCGATTCATACAAAGAGCTTGCAACCGATAAAAAAGAAACCGAGGAGGAACAGGAGGCGCTCGACCTAAGGCAGACAGAAGAAGTGCAGCTCCGCAAACTTCAAGAGCTAGAAAAAAAGAAGATAGAGGCGCAAGAAGCGGAGAAAAAACGAATTCTGAAGATTTCCAAGGGGATTGAGGCGGAGTATCAGAAAATTATAAAAATAAAACAGCTTAGCGCCGCGCAGATACGCGCCGAGCTTTTCACCCTGCGCGGCTCCGCCGCGATTCCGTTCGGCAAGGCGCTAGAATACGCAACCTTGGCCGGCAAAAAGACCGGAGTCCGTCCCGCGTTAATCTTAGGCATAATTGCCGAAGAGTCCAACCTTGGAGAAAACGTCGGCACCGGAAACTGGCGCGTAGACATGAAGGCTCCCCGAGATACGGAACCCTTCCTTGATATTACAAGGAGGCTCGGGTTTGACCCGGACAAAATGCCCGTCTCAAAGAAGCCGTGGTACGGCTATGGTGGCGCCATGGGGCCAGCGCAATTCATCCCTTCCACATGGGTACTCTATGAAGAGCGCATCGCAAAAGCGACTGGACATAATCCGCCGAATCCATGGGAACCATTTGACGCGTTTCTGGCCTCGGCTCTACTGCTCATGGATAACGGAGCTGATAAGGGTACGCCAGCGGCCGAGCGCCTGGCTGCTCTTCGCTATCTAGCGGGGTGGGCGAACGCCGGAAAAAAAGCCTACGCATTTTATGGAGATGATGTGATGGAACTCGCGGAAAAATATCAGCGACAGATAGATATATTGAACAGTTCGTAGGAGCGAACTGCCAAATCCTAAATCCTAAACTCTAAATTCTAGACAAATCCCAAATCCCAAATCCCAATTTAAAAAAAGCGAAGACCCTTACTTCAATTTGTCAATTTCTGGATTTTCTGGTAGGGTTACGGAGTACGAAGGAGCGAAATAACCCCGGTTAAGTCCGCCTTAAGAAGGCGGAAAAATCGTAAGAACGATTTTTACTTAACGGGGTGGCGATTTATATAGTCGCTTCGCTCCTTACAAATCAGCCATGAAAAAGGACATCCACCCACAATATTTTCCCGAAGCCAAAGTAACCTGCGCTTGCGGTAATAAGTTCACCGTTGGTTCAACCCAAGAAAAGATTGAAGTTGAAATCTGCAGCGCCTGCCATCCGTTCTACACCGGCAATGACAAGATGATTGACGCCGCGGGCCGCGTTGAACGGTTTAAAACGCGCGCGTCAAAAAGCACCGCGAAGAAAGCTACCAAAAAGAAAGCGTAGTGTATTTCCTGTTTTATTCCAGCCCGGTATAGGCCGGTGTGTTGGCGTGCATTAAAACACAAAGCACAGTGTCCAAAAACCCAAACAAACATTTCAAGCACAGTACACAAAAAGCCAAACAATGAAGACAAACTACCCAAAACACAGTTCACAAAAACCCAAAAAGGAAGTCGACAGGGTCAATGTCGACACCTGTGGACGGGATGAGTTTGTGTTTTGAAAAAGTTTGTGTTTTGTTTGGACTTTGTGCAGTCTGTGTTTTGTGAAGCTTATTAAGATGGATTTAGAAAAATACAAATCAAACCACAGGACGGCCTATCTAGCCGAGAGTTTAGAGCGGCTTCAGAAGGAGGAAGAGGAAATAAAGGCAATGCTCAAGACAGACTCTTCCATGGCCGAGCTTGCGAAAAAAGAGCTTGCAGACCTTGAGGTACAAAAAAGCACCCTCAAAGTGCAGATGGAAGAAGTCCTTAGGGAAGCAGAGGAAGAAGATACATTTCCGAACGAACTCGTACTGGAGGTAAGAGCCGGAGTCGGAGGCGATGAAGCCGCGTTGTTCGCGCGAAAGCTCGCCGATATGTACAAAGCCTATGCGCAAAGACAGGGCTGGGCGTTTATTCTCATGTATGAATCTTCCACTTCCATCGGCGGATACAAGGAAGCGTCATTTGAGATAAGCGGAAAGAACGCGTATAAGGCGCTGCGATTCGAAACTGGCGTGCATCGCATTCAAAGGGTACCCGATACCGAGAAATCAGGCCGTGTGCATACCTCGACAGCGTCAGTAGCTATACTGCCGATAAGGAAGAAAACGGATTTTGAAGTACCGCCGTCTGATATAGAGATAGAATTTTCAAGAGCCGGCGGCAAGGGAGGACAGAACGTCAACAAAGTTGAAACAGCCGTGCGCCTTACGCACAAACCCACCGGCATTGTCGTGCGGTGCACTTCGGAGAGAAGTCAAGGGCGCAATCGCGAGAAAGCCATGGGCATTCTTCTCTCCAAGCTCCAGCAGAAAAAAGAAGAAGAAGAAGCGAGAAAATACGCCGGAAAGAGAAAGGAGCAAATTGGAACAGCGGACAGGTCAGAAAAGATTCGCACCTACAATATCCTGCAGGACCGGATAACCGACCACCGTATCAAAGAATCGTGGCACAATTTACAGGCGATATTTGAGGGGAATCTCGACCTGATTTTGGAAGCGCTTGAAGCGGCAGACAGGGAGTTAAAAAAACAATAACCAAGATACAATAACCAAACAAATTTCAATGACACAAAACTCAAACAAAAAAACTCTTTAGAATTTGGTGATTGGTTATTGTTTGGAGCTTGTTTCTTGGTGATTGGTTATTTCAAAGTTGCTTCTTCACAAAACATTTGTTACACTCACACACCATGGATAAGAGTCTGAAGACAGCAAGCGACCCCATTATCGACGGCCTATTCGCGGTCGGCGCTCATTATGGCTACCGGCGCTCAAAGCGGCATCCGACAGCAGCTCCATTCATTTTCGGCGCCAAAAATGGCGTTGAGATTTTTGACCTCGAAAAGACCAAGCCAGCCCTCCAGAAAGCGGAGGAATTTGTAAAAAATCTCGCGCAATCAGGGAAAGTGCTTCTGTTCGTTGGAGGAAAAAGCGAAGCTAGCGACACGATAAAGAATGGAGCGCAAAAGCTTGGTATGCCTTCCGTGTTCGGCCGTTTTGTTGGAGGCACACTCACCAACTTTGCGAATATCCGCGCTCGTGTCGACAAAATGCTCGACCTTACTTCGAAGCGCGAGAAAGGAGAGCTTGCGAAATACACCAAAAAAGAACGCCTGCTCATTGACCGTGAAATTACTCGCCTAGAAACACTATTCGGCGGCCTTGTTCCGCTCAAAGCTATTCCAGGGGCTATATTCGTCGTTGACCCCGGCAAGGAACATATTGCCGTTGTAGAAGCAAAAAAAGAAGGTGTTCCAGTAATCGCTCTTGCAAGCTCCGATTGCGATCTGTCTATAATAGATTACGTGATTCCAGGGAACGACGCTTCCCGCCAAAGCATCACCTATTTTGTGGAGAGAATAGTAGAAGCATATCAGGCGGGGAAGTCTAAAGAAGCGGTTAGCGTTTAGCGGTTAGTAAGATTCGGGAAAACAGTTTCCGTGTCTTTTTCTAAACGCTAAACGCTAAACGCTAAACGCTATGGTAACTACCGAACAAATTAAGACGTTGCGTGACCAAACCGGTGTTTCCATCATACTCTGTAGGAAAGCGCTGGAGGAAGCAAATGGCGATATTGAAAAAGCCAAAGTGGTCTTGCAAAGAAAAGGCGCCGACGCCGCGGAAAAGAAAGCAAGCAGAACGCTCGGAGCTGGCACTGTTTCGGCATATATTCATCACGGCGGCACAGTTGGCGCGCTTGTCGAGCTGTCTTCGGAAACAGATTTCGTTTCTGGGAACGAAGCGTTCAAAGCTCTTGCGCATGATATTGCCATGCATATCGCGGCTTCAAGACCAGAATTTGTGAGGCGCGAAGATGTGAGCGAAGAAACACTCGCGCGCGCTAAGGAAGTACTCAGAAAGGAGGTGGAAGGGAAACCCAAGGAAATGCAAGAAAAGATCCTTGAAGGCAAACTTAATTCATACTTTGCCGAGAGGATACTCTTGGAGCAGCCATTCATTAAGAACCCTGACCAGACGATTCGCTCTCTTATAGAAAACGCTACGCAGAAGTTTGGCGAGAAGATTGAGGTGACACGTTTCGCGCGATTAGCGGCAGGCAATCGGACATAACACCATCATGTTATCTACTGCAGTATTCGCGATTTCTCTTTTGGGGCTCTTGGCGCTCTTTGGTTTCAAAATGCTGGAGCTTAACTGGAACACCAAAACTCCTCTTACTCCACTCCGACGCGTCGCAGACCCTATTTTAACTCACGGCTGGGTGTATTGTAGAGACCGCTTACGCAAAGCAGTGTCCGCAGGTTTTCACGCATCAGTAATTTGGGTCAGCACAACGGTTCGGAAAATTGAAGTTGCATTCTACGCTACTGTGCATGGCATAACGGCGCGTCTAAATCGATATCTTCGGACGCGTCGTCTACACATACGCCACGGAAACGAAGTCTCCGCTCATCTTAAAACAGTCCTCGAAAAGACGGAGAAAGACAGCAAAGAATCCGGCTCGCATTAATTTTTGACAGGTCGGCGCGCAACCGATATTCTTTTCCTCAGGAATGCCGCCTTAGCTCCCCAGTAGTGGAACCTCGGAGACTCGGTTCACTACGGGGCAAGCAGTTGGCAAACAACGCTTTTGCCTGTCCCGCACATATGCCGCCTTAGCTCAGTTGGTAGAGCGCCACTTTTGTAAAGTGGATGTCCCCAGTTCGAATCTGGGAGGCGGCTCCAGTTTTCTACAAGACACTCTATAAAATAGCTATCGTATTTTAGCTTCAAATACTTTTGCTGTCACCGCCTCTAGTTTTTTGTGAATAGCGTCCACTTCTGGCGTTGTTAAAGTTCTAACTAGAGAGCGATACGTGATTCGGTATGCGTAACTTATATTATCTTTTCCAAACTTATCAGCATTTTCGTATTTATCTAGCAACACCACTTCTTCTACCAAATCTTTGCCAGTGTCTCGCACTAAATCAAAATAGTCATTTGGGATGAAGGTTTTACGGACAATAAAAGAAATATCGCGAACAATTGGCGGGTATTTGCTAACCTCAAAAAACTTACTCCCAATTCTTAGCTGTTTTTTTACTCTTGGATCCTCTGACCAGAGTAAGCGAATATCCGGTAGGTCCATGGAAACCATCGCTAAACGCTCGATTCCAGGTCCAAATGCCCACCCGTTCCACTTTGATGAATCAACACCGAATTTCTCTAAAACACTTGACTTTACCACGCCACTACCGAGCACCTCCAGCCATTTACCGTTTTTCTCAACCTCCATTTGAAGTGACGGGTCGGTGTAGGGAAATGTATCAGGAAAGATTTTTAGATTGGCATCAGGGCCGAATACGGCTCGTGCGATACCACGCAACGCATCACTTAACTCTTCCTTGCCAATTATTTTTTTATCTTTTGGCGCCAAATACCAGCCGTCAATTTGATGAAAGACATTCATATGGTTTCTGTCAATCTCGTCTTTACGATAGACTTTGCCATAAGAAAAACAGCCAACTGGTTCATTTGCCTCCATTTTGCGCTTTACATCGGGCTCTTGCAGATAGTAGAACCACATCACAGTTGTGTGGGTACGAAGAATATGTCTGTCGTCTACATAATATGTATCAGACTTTCCGCGCGCGGGATGGTCGGAGGGGAAATCAAACAAGTCGAAACTTATGTCGGCTGGTACTATTTCCGGCACTTCAATAACATCAAGATCTTTGAAATCTGGCAAAGAAAGTATTCGTTCAACAACTTCGGCAATAGGACTGCCTGCTCTGCGTGATAAATCTGGCATAGCCAAGTAGCGTTTTATTCTACTGCTTTCACTGTCACTTCTTTTTTCCAAACTCTTTAGAAGTTTCTTTTCTTCGCTACGACTTGCAAAATAAGTGGTCCTTCTCATATTTTAATAGTTTAGTTAAGAATTTATAAAAAGTAAACCCAGCACCAGTCTACGACTGTCTTCGACTTGACCACAGGGCGTTGAAAGAGGATGGGTAAACACCAACTCAAGAAGGCTGGCGTTGTTTCGTGTCAGCCGTAAGGTTGAACCTTACGGAACCGAAAGGCTCAACCTTACGGACAGTCGTAGATATGAAAACGCCAAACACTTTGTGTGTCTGGCGCGTGGTGGCAGGGATTACTGAAATTCTTACCCCTGTTGCTCCTTGATCGCCTTTTTGATTTCTCGCGTAGCAATAATGATTTGCATTGCGACGGTTGCTAGTGCACAGAAAGCCCCAAGGAAGATCCACAGAGATCGACCGAGGTTGTGTTGCGCTAGTGCTGCCATTCCGAAAGAGAATGACGAAAGGACTGCGGTTATGATAGTCATGATGTTGTTTTGGCCTGGGATGTATTGAAGCATAGAAAGAATGAACCGTCAACTTTTCAGGCGAATCTTTTATCCACTTTTTACTTCAAAAGCCGCTTCCAAAAGGGACGGGGATTTGGTATACTTTAAGTGTTAGAAAAACGCCAAAAGTGGCTTATTTTATTTGTTTTTTTAGGTTTGGGACTTTGAGCTTGATTAGAATTTAGAATTTAGAACTTAGAGTTTTTTGACACCGCGAAATGGCTAAAAACAAGGGTAAGAAAGAAATTGCGGCAAGGAAGTCGGCAAACGGCAGCGGGCATCACTACGACGCCTCGTCTATTACCGTTTTAGAGGGTCTTGCGCCGGTGCGGAAACGTCCGGGAATGTACATCGGTACGACAGGTCCCGACGGACTGCACCACCTCATTACCGAGATTTTTGACAATTCGCGCGACGAAGCGATGGGCGGTTTTTGCAATGACATTGAAATTGTACTTCTCCCCAATAATCGCGTGCGCGTAGTGGATAACGGTCGAGGCATTCCCGTTGACACGCACAAGGCGACCAAGGTTTCGGCGCTTGAGACAATCATGACCACACTTCATGCCGGAGGCAAGTTCGGCGGGGAAGGATACAAAGTTTCCGGAGGACTTCACGGCGTAGGCGCTTCAGTGGTAAATGCTCTCTCTATATATTGCGAGGTCGTGGTACATCGCGATGGGGGCATCTACCTTCAGGAATACAAGCAAGGCAAACGAAAGGCGGCAGTCAAGAAAATCGGCAAATCAGACCTCCACGGCACGATTGTTACTTTTGAGCCGGATGCCGAAATCTTTAAGGAAGGCATTGCATTCGACTTTAGCAAAGTCGTGAATCATATGCGCCAGCAGGCGTACTTGGTAAAAGGCTTACGCATCAGTGTCATTGATGCCAGAAGCTTTGGGAACATAGACCTTGCGGATGTGTTCTACTTTCGCGAACTTGAAATCGACGCGCCGTCGGAGACTTTTTATTTTGACGGAGGATTACTTTCACTCGTAAAGCATTACAACGCGCATTTCAAAGTGGTACATAAGAACATCTTTTATGTCGAGCGAAAAACTGAAGGTAGTGAGGGGGTTGAAATTGCTCTTCAGTATGTGGACGATATATCATCCCGCGTAATGCCGTTCGCGAACAATATCTACAATTCTGAAGGAGGAACGCATCTCACCGGTTTTAAAACCGCGCTGACGCGAACGCTCAACACCCATGCCAGAAATAACAACTACATCAAGGAGAGCGAAGAAAATTTCACCGGTGAGGACGTGCTCGAAGGTCTCACTGCTGTAATATCAGTCAAGCTCCGTGAGATACAGTTTGAAGGACAAACCAAAGCCAAGCTCGGCAGTATGGAGGCGCAATCCGCCGTCGCAGCGATTTTCGGGGAATCTTTTTCCGCGTTTCTCGAGGAGAATCCAGATGACGCGCGGGCGATGGTGAACAAAGTCATTCTGGCGCTCAAAGCGCGCAAAGCGGCGAAGGCGGCCAAAGATTCGGTGCTTAGAAAAGGCGCGCTTGAAGGTATGACGCTTCCGGGGAAGCTCGCTGACTGCGAAACCAAGAGCGCGGACGAAGCTGAATTATTTCTGGTGGAAGGCGATTCGGCCGGAGGCTGTTGGAGTGGAAACACAAGAATCTCTTTAGTGGATGGAAGGGAATTAAGTTTTATAGATTTAGTTAAAGAAAGCGAAAACGGCAGGCAAAATTTTTGTTATACAATGCGAAACGATGGACATGTAGGCATTGCTCCGATATTAAATCCGCGATGTACTAAACATAATGCTTCTGTAATCAAGATAATTCTTGATACAGGCGAAGAATTAATTTGCACCCCCGACCATCTTTTTAGACTTGTTGACGGAAGTTATATTCAAGCATCTCAACTAACACCTTCTCAAAGTATCTCGCCCTTATATCGTAAAATCTCAAAAAAAGGCGACGGAACAAATTTAAATGGATATGAAATGGTCTTCGATCCAAAAAAGAAAGGGTGGATGTTTACTCACATATTAGCTGATATCTATAACCTAGAAAATGGTGCTTATAAATCGTATAAAGGAGACCATCGGCATCACTCTGATTTTAATAAGAGAAACAACAGTCCAACCAATATCAAACGCGTAACTTACGAAGAACACATGGCATTGCATTATGCCTATATGAAAGGCGCCCTACATCGGCCGGATGTTAAGTTAAGGTCTATTAAGGCTAAGCAAACTTTAAAATATCGAGAAGCTGCTAGACAGAAGAGTCTTGAGAAACGTGAGCTTTTCAGTGCTAATGCCAAGAAGCAATGGGAGAACCCTGAATACAAAAAATATATGACCGAGAAATTTCTTGCGTTTTATCGAGAAAATGCAGAGTATCGAGGGCGAAATAACGCTCTGCTTAATGAGGCACAGCAGAAATACTGGAGCGAAGAAGCTAATCGACAAGCGCAGTCAAAGCGAATCGAACAATTTTTCGTTGACCACCCCGAACAAAAAAAAGCGCTTCGAACATCTGCAGTATTGCAGTGGAATGATGAGAGACTTCGAGCATGGCGCAAGGTGGAAACAAGAAAGCAATGGACACCCGAATTTCGCGAGCGGCGGAAAGCGGCATACAATCGTACCTATCTCCGAAAAGCCATATCTCTCCTCCATGAGATATGGAAGGACTCGGGTGTCATAGACGAGCATACCTATGACCGAATCCGAAAAGAGCGAAGAGACAGAAGTTTAATCAAAGTGCAAACTATCGCGCAACGCTTTTTCGAGGACGATCGTCGCAAACTTCAAGAGGCGGTCGTGAACTATAACCACCGCATTAAAGCGATACTACCTCTTTCAGAGCGTATTGACGTATATGATCTAGAAGTACCCGAAACTCACAATTTTGGGCTTGCGAGCGGCATATTTGTACACAATAGCTCCAAACAGGGGCGAGATCGAAGAACGCAGGCGGTTCTTCCACTCAAAGGCAAGATTCTGAATGTAGAACGGGCGCGGCTCGACAAAATACTGGGATTTGCGGAAATAAAAGCGCTAGTCATTGCTCTTGGTACCGGCATTTCGGACAGTTTTGACATTTCGAGACTTCGCTACCACAAAGTAATCATTGCGACCGATGCGGATGTTGACGGCGCGCACATTCGTACCCTCCTTCTCACGCTCTTTTTTCGTTATTTCCGACAACTCATAGATGGAGGATTCATCTACATCGCCAAGCCGCCGCTCTACAAGGTGAAGCGCGGAAAAGAGTTCCACTATTTCTATTCCGACGAAGAAAAGAACGCGTTTTTGAAAAAAGAAGGAGTTGAAGTAAAGGAACTCGAGGAGAAAGGCGTGGAAGATGGTGAAGAAGAAATTGAGGCAGAAACTGCAGAAGCTGACACTAACCGCTCCACGCTAAACGCTAAACGCTCTCTCAGGGTTTCCATCCAGCGTTACAAAGGCCTCGGTGAGATGAATCCAGAAGAGCTTTGGGAGACGACTATGGACCCGGAAAAGAGAACCCTCAAGAAAGTGACGGTTGAAGACGCGCAGGAAGCAGATAAGATATTTGATATCCTCATGGGCGAGGATGTCCCATCACGCAAAAGCTTTATCCAATCTAACGCGACGAAGGCAACGCTTGATATATAGATATAGCAGGACTTGTTATTATTTCCTCGTCGTGTCATAATCAACCGTAGATATGCGTGAAGACTCCTTTGACTTTTCAAATGAATTCAGAGAATTACGCGGAAGTGTAAGTAGCGAAAAGATGCTTGCGCCCGCTATCTCTGTAGAGCGGCTTCTGCAACTGTGCGCGGGAGATGAACATCTTACCGAGTTGCTTCACGGCACCTTGGAGCAATGTGCGAGGTACACTGAAGATGTTGCTCGTTTCCTGCAGATTGAAGCGGAAGGAGAGGAGTCAAAGAAAAGCGGTGAATATTACGAGATTGATGCCAAACGGACACGAACGCACGATGCCACGATTGACAGCATAAATATTTTGGCCCGAGAACTTTCTCGACGAGGTCGGGACGGCTCTTTCGTTGAAAGATTTGCTGGAAATCGAACAGCATACATGAAATTTGCCATCACGCTTACCTTTGACTCACTGCAACCTCAAACATAAAAGCTATGGAAGAAAGAAACAAGAAACTATTGCGATACATTGAGTTGGCCGCGCGAGATTCGAGGAACGCCTGTGGGCAGGAGTGTCAGAGGGAAATGGAGCTGATTCTCGCCGAACTTGCTTGCTCTCACGACGAAGCGATACAGTCCGGGAAGAAGCTCATGGAGGAACTTTCATGATTCCCCAGCGCACAAAGAGGGTACCAAGTGCAAACTTCGGTACCCTATTTCTTTTTCTGAATCTCTTTTGCCAGTCGCGGAACAAGACTACTCAATACTAAGGTCTCCTTGCCTCCAGCTCGGCCTTCGAGCGTAACCGTCTTTTCCGCTTCCTCCTTCCCGCCGACCACAATCCAGTAAGGGACTTTTTCTAGTTTTACCGTACGCACTTTTTTGCCGAGGGTTTCGTTTGATTCGTCCAGTTCAGAGCGAATGTCTGCGGACAAAAGCTCCTGATTTACTTTCTTCGCGTACGCCAAGAATTTCTCTCCAACTGGCAATATCTTCACCTGCACCGGCGAAAGCCAAAATGGAAACGCCCCACCATAGTGCTCAATAAGGAATCCGATAAATCGTTCATGAGTTGAAAGCGGGGCGCGATGAATAATGAGCGGTGTTTGCGGCTTACCGTGTTTGTCCGTGTAGGTTAAATTAAATCGGCGCGGCTGGGCGAAGTCTACCTGATTGGTGGCAAGCGTGAACTCTCTGCCAATCGCGCTCCATACCTGCACGTCAATTTTCGGTCCATAAAACGCTGCCTCATTCGGCACCTCCACAAATGGAATCTTTGACGAAGTGAGCGTTTCGCGCACCATATCTTCTGTTTTCTTCCACAGAGCCGGCTCATCAACGAATTTTTCTCCCAACCGCTTCGGGTCGTGGGTTGAGAAACGCATGACATATTTTTCGATACCAAAGATTTTGAAATATTCCAAATACAGGTCATTTACTTTTTTGAACTCATCCGCAAACTGCTCTTCGGCGCAGTAAATGTGAGCGTCATTCATCTGCATTGAGCGTACGCGCATCAGCCCAAACAGCTCGCCAGATTTCTCGTGGCGATAACAGGTGCCGTATTCCGCGAGGCGGAGTGGTAGGTCACGATAGCTCTTCGCCTCGGCGAGGTAAATCTTGTGGTGATGCGGACAGTTCATCGCTTTCAGGTAATATCTGCCTCCCTCGCACTCCATCGGAGGATACATCGAGTCCTTGTAATACGGAAGATGTCCGCTCGTTTGGTAGAGCGACTCCTTCGCGATGTGCGGAGTCCGCACGCGCTTATACCCGCGCTCGCGTTCCTTATCCTTTGCCAGTTTTTCTAACTCTTCAATAATTATCGCTCCGTTTGGAAGCCACAGCGGAAGTCCTGGCCCTATATCATCATCGAACGCGAAGATTTTAAGTTCCTTTCCGAGTTTACGATGGTCATTCTTTTCCGCCTCGGCCATCATGTCCTCATATTCTCTGAGCGCTTTTTCGTTCTCAAACGCCAAGCCGTAGATACGGGTGAGCATTTTATTTTTTTCATCGCCGTGCCAGTATGCTCCGGCGATGTGGGAGAGCTTCCAGCTGTTTGCCGGAATATCCTTTTTGGGATTATTGACATGCCCGCCTCTGCACAAATCTATGAAGGATGAATTATGAAGTATGAATAATGAATCATGAGAAGAGGGGATGCCAGACTTGGGACCGGAATAATACAGGGTTATTTTTTCTCCACGCTTCTCTATTTCACTAATCATTTCAAGCTTGTACGGATTACCTGCAAACAGCTTTTCTGCCTTGCCCGCCGTTACTGGAATTTCAGAGAACATCTCCCAATGTTTCAAGTTCTTGCGCATCGTTTTCTCAATGAGGGAAAGGTCGGCGTCCGCAATCTTTTCCTCTCCAAAATCTATGTCGTAATAAAATCCGTTGTCTATCGCCGGCCCCAAAGTAAGTTTCGCGTCTTTGTAGTGTTCCAAAACAGCCTGCGCCAAAAGATGGGCAAGCGTGTGGCGGATATTAGCGAGGCTCTCATTTTCTCCCATGAGATCTATAGTAGCATTATTGGATTTTTTTGCATCTCCAGCCAACTCGTAATGGAAGGAGAAGGTTTGTCGAGACAGGAAACTGGACAGCAGGATTATGGGATTTGGTTTCGAAGAGAAGAAGTTGGAGAACTTTCAAGCATGGCCTAAAGACGCATGTTTTTACATCTTAGTAAGTAATACCTATCGGTGCTATTTGCGAAGAGCATTTCCCTTGACGCAAACACGGCGTATGAGATTATGGGAGAGGTACCTTGCGCAAAAAGGCCTCACTTCCGTGAAGCTGCGCATGGCGCAGATTAAGAAACTGCGACAGAGTCAATTCGGAAACAGTTTGACGTATGGACATATTGACAAGCCAAGATTTTACCTTCGTAGGCAGCAAAGGTTGCAGTCGCATTAGAATCCCGGGAATTGGGAAAGGGGAAGTTATATCTCGGAAAAGAAAGAACAAAAAGTGGGGTTGGTGGCTTGGTTTAGGCGCGCTACTCTTTTTTGTGGCGAGCTGGCTAACCTACATCACTTGTCAATTTGTAGCGGTGCCGCTCGTTAGCGAGTTGCAACTTTCCTTCAGTGAAGTAGTGGCGGTTGTCGCGGTGTTCAGCCTCAGTATGACGATAGTTTCGCTCGGTGCCTTCGTCGTATATGTATGGTGCTCATTGCGTCGTCTTCATGCATGATTGGCGACATCATCAAAGTCTTGCTATTCCTAGCGACTAATCGTCCTAGGTCAGTCCACCAGCTTGCTCGCCAAAGTTTCAACAAATTCCCCTCTTTGCCAAAGACCGGTAGAGGGGATTTTCTTTTACCGCGAATAATCATTTTTTTGTTTTCCGTAAGATGTTATCATTAGAGGTGCTTTTTTCATATTCATGATTCTTGATTCATACTTTAGTCTACGACTACTTCGCATAATTCTGCTTTTATGTATCTGAAGTCATTAGAACTTGCCGGTTTCAAATCATTTGCCCGGAAGACGGAAATTCTCTTCAATACCCCGATTACGGCAATCGTGGGACCAAACGGCTCCGGGAAATCCAACATAGCGGAGGCGTTTAGCTTTGCGCTTGGCGAGCAATCTATCAAGAGTATGCGTGGCAAACGCACAGAAGACCTTATCTGGAACGGCTCGGGGGAGCTCGGACGCCAAAGCAGAGCCTCGGTAAAACTCCTGTTCGATAACCGCAAAAGATTGCTTGATATAGACGTTGATGAAGCGACGGTTGAGCGTGTAATTTATCGCGACTCGGTGAGTGAATATCTCGTGAACGGCTCACCCTCGCGTCTGCGCGACATCGTGGAACTCCTTTCCGGAGCGCACATTGGCGCGTCGGGGCATCACATCATCTCCCAAGGCGAAGCTGACAGAATCTTGAGCGCGAATATGCGCGAGCGCCGAGAAATTATTGAAGACGCTCTCGGTCTTAAGATATATCAGTGGAAACGCGAGGAGTCGCAAAAGAAACTCGAAAAGACCGAAGAGAACATGAAGCAGGTTAATTTACTGCGTCGTGAAATAGCGCCGCACATCTTGTTTCTCAAAAAGCAGGTTGAGAAGATAGAAAAAACAAGGGAAATCAAGGAAGAACTTCGGGCATTATACGGCGAATATCTGAAGCGGGAACATTCATATATCACATTTTCAAAGCAGAGAATCGCGGAAGAAGAACGCGCTCCGAAATCGGAACTTCTTGACCTGGAGAGGAAAATCGCCGTTTCAAGAAAAATCCTTGAAAAAACGCACAATAAAGATGAAAGAACCAGAGCCGTTATCGCGATTGAGCAAAAGCTTCGCGGCCTCCGAAGCGAACGTGAGGCACTATCACGAGAGGTGGGGCGCCTCGAGGGAGAAATCGCTGGAGCGCGGCGTCTGCAGAAACTAAAAGAAGCGCAAGAGCAGGGTAGTGTAGTGATTCCGCTTTCCGAGGTTGAAGGATTGGTGCGACAGATAGACGCAGTTTCCGCTCCAGAAGATGAAATGGATTCCGGTATTCTTCTTGCCACGATAGGGCGGATTAAGGAGGTCATGCACATTTTTCTTGAACGCCACCGTGGAAAGAAAAACCAAGACACTATCGATATGGCGAAAGAAATCGATAGACTTTCCGAGAAGAAAAAAGTTCTTGAGCAAAAGCTTCTCTTAATTCAGGACGGCGAACTTGCCGCGCAGCAAGAAGAACATTCTCTTCGCGCGGAGATTGACAAAGAAAAGGACTCAAGCCGCGACGCGGAAAAAGAAGTATTCCGCATTTTAGCCCGTCAAAACGAACTTCAAGGCGCGCTAAACGCGCTACGCGCTCGCACGCAGGCGCTCCTGCACCTCGAGGGAGATTTTAAGCGCGAGCTTACGGAGGGGGTTCTGCTCATCGGCAGAGAGATTTTAGAATACGAAAAGGTGGAGGTGAAAGATGAGTCTGGCAAAAGCCTAAATCTTCATGACATGACTCATGAAGATCGGCTGAGACAGGAAGAACGTCGGAGAAAAGTGGAGAAATTCAAGATTCGCATTGAAGACGCTGGTGGCGGGAGCGGGACAGAAGTGCTTAAGGAATTTGGGGAAGTGACCGAACGCGACCAGTTTCTCGGGCGCGAAATCGGCGACCTCGAGAAAAGCGCCGAAACGCTTCGCGAGCTTATTTCTGAACTTGAGCAGAAGCTGGATGAAGAATTTTGCGGCGGCATAGAGAAGATAAATGAAGAGTTCCAGAATTTCTTTACACTTATGTTCGGCGGTGGTACCGCAAGGCTTTCAATTAGGAAACCAGAAAAGAAAACGCGGCGCGAAGCTGATGATATTCTAGATACCGGGATTGTCGAAGATGCAGGCGACAGCGAGCGCGGAGAACAAGAGACCGGTATTGACATTGAAGTCAATCTACCAAGGAAAAAAATAAAGTCTCTGATGATGCTTTCTGGAGGCGAAAGAGCGCTCACCTCCATTGCGCTCCTCTTTGCCATGTCGCAAGTGAAGCCGCCGCCGTTCATTATCCTTGACGAAACGGATGCCGCCCTCGACGAGGCAAACTCCAAGAAATATGGAGATATGGTAGAGAATCTTTCCAAGCACTCACAGCTGATTCTCATTACCCACAACCGCGAAACCATGTCCCGCGCAGGCGTCATCTACGGCGTCACGATGGACAGGAGCGGAGTTTCCAAACTTCTTTCCATTGCGTTTGACGAGGCGGTTGCGGTGGCCAAGTAAGCGTGTAGCGTGTAGCGTGTAGCGGTTAGCGTTTAGTGAAAAAAAGGCCGCGCATTTCCCGCGCGGCCCGCACCCGATTCTTGGATTAGTCCAAGAGCCCTTTCCCCAACTTCACGATACTTCCGCGCTTTTTTCGCCTTTGCGTTTGCGCGGCAATATCTTTCGATTCTGGAGCAGGGCCGTTTGACCACCCATCTAGCGTTATGTCGATTGCGTTCATAGCTACAATCTCGAACATTGATATTGCCACTTTTGTTATACGAAATTCTTATACCAATCTGTAATCCAGCGTCTTTCTCTCCACATCGGCCGAGGCCACTCTAAAGCGCACGCTGTCGCCAAGCGCGTATTTCTTCTTTGTCTTCTCGCCGACAACCGCGTAACTGCGCTCCTGAAGGACGTAGTAGTCGTCTTTTAGGTCGCGGAGCTTCACCATACCTTCCGTCCGCGTTTCCTTATCCTCTATGTAGATGCCCCATTCGGTCACTCCAGCAATGATTCCTTCGAATTCCTTGCCGATACGTTCCTTCATATATTCCACCTGTTTCAATTTGATGGATTCGCGCTCCGCCTCCGCCGCGGCAATTTCTTTTTGCGTGGCATTACGCGCATACTCTTCGAGTCGCGCGAGCTTTTGAGGGTCAAACTTATGCTGCTCTAGAATAGAAAAGAGCGAGCGATGCACGAGAAGGTCAGGGTAACGTCTAATTGGCGAGGTAAAGTGAGTATAGTATTCAAAGGCCAAGCCGAAGTGTCCGATATTGGAGGTAGAGTAAATCGCTTTAGCCATGCTTCGTATCGCGGCAGTTTTTATTAGGGATTCGGAGGCATGTCCTTCTATCGCGGAAAACAATGCTTGAAGGTCTTTGCCATGCACTCCTCCTCCTTCTCGCGCCGGGAGCTCATGCCCAAGAGCCCGCACGAAAACACGCAGTTGATCCAATTTCTCCCGGTCTGGCACATCATGAGTGCGATAAATGAATTTTAATTTGTTGCCTGATTTCGATGCCGCTTTATAAAAAAAGTGAGCGACTTCGCGGTTCGCGAGTAGCATAAACTCTTCGATAAGCTTATGGGTATCAAGACGTTTCTTCTTGAAGATACGGACAGGGCGTCCGCTCTCATCCAGCTCGAAACCAATTTCATCCTGTTCAAAATCAATCGCACCTTGCCGTGTTTTCTCGGCGCGGAGCTTTTTGGCGATGGAATTCAAAATACAGAGGCATTCTACAAGGTCCGACCTTTTTCCCGATACAAGGTCGGACCTTGTAGAACCCGCGTCAATCAGCTCTTGCGCCGACTCGTAAGTGAACCGCATCTGTGAATGAATCACACTCTTGCCGAACCAGCGTGTATACACACGCCCGCCCTCATCCATCACAAAGACGGCGGAGAAGGACAAACGGTCTACATTAGGATTTAGAGAACATAAATCGTTTGAAAGCGCGTGCGGGAGCATCGGAATGGTACGGTCCACAAGATAGACGGAGGTGCCGCGTTCGCGCGCTTCGCGGTCGAGCTTAGTCCCTTCACGGACATAATGCGATACATCGGCGATATGAATTCCAATCTCGAATCTGTCTCCAGATTCGCCCGCCGTAGCTTTAGCGAAGGATGGCAACTTTCTAAACGACAGTGCGTCATCAAAATCTTTCGCATTAGCAGGGTCAATGGTGAACAGGGTAGTTTCGCGAAAGTCGCGACGCTTTTTAATCTCATCTTTCGGAATAGGGGAGCCCGTTTCCCGTATCAGCCGCTTTGCTTCCTCGGCGATTTTTTCCGCTTCAGTTTCAACTTCTCGCGAGAACGAGCTCTCAAACCCTCGTTCCAGAATGATGGATTCCATCTCAACCTCGTGTCCGCCCTTTTTGCCGATGACTTTCACAATTTCGCCCTGCGGTTCTTTTCTCGTTTTCCACTCTTTGATTAGAGCTAGGGCTTTGTATCCGTTTTGTGCGTCCTTCGGTGGCCGCGGTATGACGATAGGCGCGTACATTCGAAAATCGTCCGGCACGAGTACAAGCTTCGTGCCGCGCTCCTCAATTGTGCCGACAAAGCGCGTCTTGGCGCGCTTAACAATTCGCACCACTCGTCCAATGTGGCGGCCCCGAACCTTTCCTTTGAGCATTTCCACTTCCACTTCATCGCGGTTGAGCGCGGTATTCAAATTCGGCGTTTCAATCATCACATCATCCTTCTTCTGTTGGTCTTCAATAAAACCAACTGCGCGGGAATTCACGCTTAAAATGCCGCGGATAGCAGGGACGCGTTGCTTTTCTGAAAATCGTTTATTTTTCACGAAGGTACTATAGCATATTCATTATTTTTGTTTGCTTTTCAGTGGAAGGTCAGGTAGGGTGTGATTTAGTATGAACGCACAACTGCTCTCAATACCTTTGGCACAGCCCCTTGTCCTCAGTGAGTTCGTTAGGATCCTGCAAAAACTTCACGGCACGCACTTCGGTTCCATCGGTTTTGAAATGCTAGGCTCTGATATGCGCATCTTTCTAATGGAATACCTCCCCTCACTTGATGGGTGGGTGAACTTTTTTGCAGACATCCCGATCGCTAAAGTATCCTTTACGCATGAAACAAAACCAGCACGTATCGAGCACCTATTTTCCGCGGCTCGCGTATTGTTTCGGTGTGGATTCGATGCGCTGGTCATCAGAGTAGTCGATGTAAACATTCTCTGTCTTGAACCCAAGCGATAGAAAAATGAGTACAATTTCCCTCGAGCGGTTTCGGAACGAAACCGCTTTGACTTTTTTTAGTTTGCTGATACTATAACCCCCATGTTAAAAATCAGATTACAGCGAGTGGCGCGGAAGCACATCCCGATTTTTCGGGTGGTTTTGACCGATTCCCGCAATTCCACGAAGAGCGGCAAATTCCATGAGGTGCTGGGAACCTATAATCTTGTGACGGACGAGAAGCGAGTCAACGCCGAACGCGTCAAATATTGGATTTCAAAAGGAGCACAGCCGTCAGGAACGGTGCATAATTTTCTCGTCGGCGAGCGCATCATTCCGGGGAAGAAGATAAATGTGCTTCCCAGAAGGCGCCCAATAGTGAAAGAGGCGAAGCCGGAGGAAAAGCCCGTCCAAGACGGGTCCGCCTCCGGCGGAAAAGAAGAAGTGAAAACAAAAGGTTCCGCAGAGAAACCGGCTGAAACGCCGGTTGCGCAGGCGGCGTAACTGTCGTAGGATTATGGAAGGTCGTTCAGTAGGAAAGAATTATCAGTATATTTAGTGAAAGAATCATGGCACAAGAAAGTGATGTTGCGTTTCTCGAATATGTCATCAAGGCGCTAGTTGACGCTCCTGATGAAGTCAAAATCAATCGCACAGTTGATGAGATGGGAGTCCTTCTCACGCTCTCTATCGGTTCGGCGGATATGGGCAAAGTAATCGGACGCAGTGGCAATACGGCCAAGGCAATAAGGACGCTACTCCGCGTCGTCGGCATGAAGAACAACGCACGCGTTAACCTCAAGATTAACGAACCTGAAGGGGCGGCCCCGAGGGAGCGTTCTACGAAGAGCGTTGATGAGGCGATGGAAGACCTGAAGATTTGAAGAAGCGTTAAGCGTATAGCGTTTAGCGTCTAGTAAACAAAAAATCCGTCCCGACGAAAGTCGTGGCGGGTTTTTTGTAATGCGTGCTTTTCCTTGAAAATATCCGGAGAGTAAGGTAAAGTCTTTTCAGAGTACACAAACCCTATCACTTTAAGTGGCAGGGTAAACAATCAACATACCGAATACCCATGAAGAAATCCTTTCATTCCGTCGTTCTGGTCTTGTCATTTGCACTGCCTGCCTTTTCTCTATCCTTGCGAGCCGCTGATACGGGTTACACCATTACCGCGTCGCCAACCAATCTTGTGGTCGGCGAAGAGTTCGTCGTAAAATGGACAGTACCTTTAGGAACATTCACCTTTGACGACTGGCTCGGCATTTTTCTTGTTTCCGCCTCGGCAAACGATACTGTTGTATGGAAGTATGCGGCCTTCCGCGCAGGAGAAACTGTTTTTGATGCTCCAGATAACCGCGGTGATTACGAGTGCCGCTACTTTGAATGGAGTCTGTTTGGCGGCTCGCGCCATGTCGCGACAAGCGAAACGCTTCGCGTGCGTTTGTCGGTGGAAAACCCGTTTGCAGTCCGAAACTATCCGCCTCGTGGCAGGAACATCATCGCATTCGGCGACAGCTTAGTTATCGGAAAGGGAGTAGCGCAAGGCGATGACTTTCCGTCGGAACTTAGCCGCCTCCTCGGCAAACCAATCATCAACGCTGGTGTCGTCGGCGATACGACCGATGACGCGCTCAAACGCATCCAGACAGATGTTCTTGATAAGGAGCCGAGGTTGGTCGTCATACTTCTCGGTGGCGGAGACATATTGGACGGCAGATCGCCCATCGAAGCGGTCAGCAATCTCAAAGTAATCATTGAGCGCGTGCATGAAAGTGGAGCGTCTGTCATCTTGGTCGGCGTTCAGGGAGGATTGTTTACCGACCGTCTCCGTGACGGACTGCATAAACTTGTTGAGGAAACCAAAGTAGCTTATGTGCCAAACATTTTGCGAGGTATTATCGGGAACCCACTCTTGTTAAGCGACGCCGTTCACCCAAACAAGGAAGGTTACAAGCTTATGGCCAATCGGATTTTTCCGGCTCTCTCGGCTCTTAATGCAACTCCGCCTGAGGCGCTTTCGCTTTCAATCGCAAAAGGTGGCAAAACCGTTGTCATAAGATGGTCGGGTCAGTCGGATAAATCTTACCGAGTTTTGGCAAGTTCAAATCTAAACGTCGCTTCGTTTGCGCCACTCGCTGTAGTGCCGGGACGAATCGGAAACGAGTGGTCTGTTTCTCTACCGGCCGATTTGAAGGCGCAGTTCTTTCGGGTCCAGGAAGCATCACAATAGTAAATACTGTGGTCAATGGTCGCTATTTCATTTTCGGGTGGAAAGCGGCCTTTTTTCTAAGCAGAAAAAATCCGAGGAGGAGCGCAAAAGTGGGTGGCCTTATACATTTTCTTGCCTTTTTTCTTACTACTTACTACTATCTACTTGCTACTAACTGCCCCTCCATGACTTTTCACATCATCACCTTATTCCCGCACGCATTCGATTCCTACCTTGGAGAGTCCATCTTGAAACGCGCGATTGAGGATAAAAAAATACGGGTGAAGTTTTACAACCCGCGCGATTTTACGAAAGACAAGCACAAGCGCATTGACCGCGCGCCGTACGGCGGCGGTCCGGGAATGGTCATTCAGGCGCTTCCAGTCATTAGGGCAATAGAGAAAGCGCTTGCGAGCGCAAAACGCAAAACGCAAAACGCAAAACGTCCGGAAAAAACGCTACACGCTACACGCTACACGCTACACGTTCCTGTCGTTTGGTTAAGCCCCAGCGGAAAACAATTCACCAACGAGCGTGGAATGAAATACGCCAAACAGTCTGACCTCATCATCATTTGCGGGCGGTATGAGGGAATAGACGCGCGGGTGAAAAAGGCATTCAAGGTTGAAGAAATCTCCGCCGGACCGTTCGTGCTTACTGGTGGGGAATTGCCGGCTATGCTTATGATCGATGTTATCTCGCGGCAAGTTCCTGGCGTACTCGGCGATTTTAATTCCCGCGAGGAATCCCGTGTTGCAAGCCCCGATGTCTATACTCGCCCAGAAGTGTTTGAATACAAAGGCAAAAAACTCCGCGTACCAAAAATTCTCCTTTCCGGTCACCACTCGAAAATCGACGAGTGGAAACTCAAGCGCAAGAAATAATCTATACCCTGTATCTATTCCACCATTCGCGCGAATGGTGGAATAGATACTGCTGTGAGATAATAAGGTTGCATGACTGCTGATTTCAAGAAGTTGGAAAGACTTAACAAAGCGGTAGCGAACCGAAGACGACTTGCGATTTTGGCGTATCTTAAAAAAGAAGGGGAGGCCGCCGTTTGGGATATCGCTGAAGCAATCAAACTTTCCCTTAAGGCGACCTCGCAGCATCTTGGCGTGCTTCGCGCCTCCGACCTGGTACTTTGGGAGCAGAGAAGTCTTGAGGTTTTTTACAGACTCGCCCCTGCTCCGCATCCCATTGTTGAAGCGGTATTTAAATCTCTGTAGTAGTTTCGGCCTGGCTACGTCTTGTCTATTCCATTATTCGCGCGAATAATGGAATAGAGAAGATAAGCAAATAATAAACAGAAGAGGTCAACTGGCGCGTTTGCCGTCTAGGAGGCCGAAGGCAATGAGCGCGACGAGAATGAGGCCGAGCGAAAGCGTGAGCGCACTCGTCGCTCCGAAGTTCTGCCAGAGGAGTCCCCCAACAACGCCGGAGATGAGTACTCCACATCCGATGGCGGCATTGAGAAGCCCATATGCGTTGCCGCGCTCTTCTGGAGAAGTTAATCGGGCGGCAAACGAACGTTGTACGCCATCGGTGAACGCGCTACCAATACCGAGAATCATAAAGCCGAAGGCGAGCGCGGTTAGCGTATGGTCATAAATCATGAAAAGATAGCCGAGCGCGATTAGAAGATACCCGCCGAGAATCACCGGCTTGTATCTTCTAATCGCCGCCATGCGGCCGGCTTTAATTGAGAAGAGGGTATACGAGATATTGAAAAAGAGATAAAAGAGCGGGATAAAACTCGGCGTAAGACCAATGTCCACTGTTCGCAGGAGAAGAAGCGCGATAGGGAGATTCGCCAGTGATAGTATGAAGATAATCACAAGAAATCGCTTAAACTCTTTTGTATGAGCCTTCAGTCTAAAACGGATTTTCCCTCCCATTTTGTGTACCGTATGTATTTCCTTTATGAATACAAACGAGAACAACGCGAGAATTCCGACAAAGAAAGCAGTCAGAAACACTTTATTGAACGCTCCGGGAAACGCTGAAAGTATGAGAAACGCAACGAGTGGACCGAGGATTGCCCCCGCAGAATCCATCGCTCGGTGGAAGCCGAAGGAACGGCCTACCGATTCCTGCGTTGTCGAAAGGGAAAGGAGAGCGTCTCGAGGCGCCTCGCGGATGCCTTTTCCGATGCGGTCAATCACTCTAATGCCAAGAACATGTCCCACCGATGACGAAATGAGATAAAACGGCCTCGTCGCGACCGACAAGATGTATCCCGACAAAGCCAACAATTTTCTTTTTTGAAGTCTGTCGGAGAGGCGTCCAGAAAATATCTTGGTGATGTTTGAGAGCCCGTCGGCAACACCTTCAATGAATCCTAGGGAAGCGGCTCCTGATTTTAATACTGAACTGAAAAAAGCCGGGAAGACCGAAATAATCATCTCGTTGGAGAAGTCGTTGAAGAAGGAGACAAGCCCCATGAAAAAGACATTCTTTTCAACGCCGAAAATACGTTTCATTCTGATTATTCTAGCATGTACCTTGTCATCTGATATACTAGCAAGATGAGAGAAATAAATTCGGAACAGTACTTGAAACGGATAGCGAACGAAAAAGACAAGCTTCCCGAATCAGAAATTGATACTGCGCTTGCTCGTCTTAGTACTCCTTTCAGAGAAGTTACCTATGGGGCAGAAGGGAAGGAAAAAGTGAACGTAGAAAACTTTTCTTTTGAATTTTCCTATTCCTCAATTCATGACTCAAGTCAGAAGGAAGAGATCGCTGAAAACCTTCGAAGACTTCAAATCGACCAAAAAGTTGCATATGCCAATCCTGAAAATTGGAGGAAACTTGATATGCTCATTTTTGAAGTAAAAGGGAAACACATAGATTTGCTCGATAAACTGCCCCCCGACACCCAGATCTTTTTTTGCCCTACCAGCGCAAAATTTCACGGTTCAGTGAGCAGACCGCCAGTTCGAATATACATTTTAGGTGATATTACCACTCCGCGCTCCCTCGTAACACTGCTTCATGAGGCGGGTCATGTGTTTGATGACGCAAATCTTGAAAAACTAGGACGCGAAGACATGATGGACACGCAATTGAATGCCTACAGAGCAGAAAAATTGCGCACGGAGCGCTCTGCTTCCGCGTTTGCATTTAAAGCTATCAAATCGGTGGTTCCGGAAGGGCAACTGCGAAACGACGCCCGAACTTTTTTAAAGAGTTATGCTTTGGAAAGTTATCAAGCGTCTATCAAAGCTGATGTCGCGCATGATGCGATGATGTCGCATCACCTTCGGTCCGAGTATGATTACTATATGGTAAGTCCCCGCGAGGACGAAGAAAGAGCGCGTTTTGATGATTTTGAGAAATGGCGAAAAACCAATGCCTTCAAAAAATGGAAAGAAACGCCCGACTATGCAAACCTCAAAGAATATTCAGATGAATATATAGCGTGGAGCCGATGGGTGGAAGAAACAGGCCATGATTATTACAAGGACATATATCCGGAGGCGGGAGAATCGATTTAGCATTTACCTGGCACCTTGAATGCCCTGCGCTCCGCGCAGGGTTCGGGTCTTCCTTGGTCATCACTAACGGAAAGTTAGTGCTGGCCTTGACCACAGGGTTAATGCCCTGTGGTCAAGGTGCTGGGTTTACTCGCGGTCGTGAGCAAATGCTAAAAAGCTTTCAGTTGATTCCCAGATTATCCTTTTCCTGGAGTAAGTAGTCAAAAAGGACGCCTGTGGACAAGGTCGTTGTTGACAAAAAAGAGGGCTTAGTATATGCTCTTTTGCACCTGCGGAATGAGTGAGTTCCGTCCTTGCCCGTCCAAGTTTTGCATAGCAAAAGTTGCGTAGGGCCTGCGGGCAAGTGTTAAAGGCTTTGTCCTAAATATCTTGCTAAGCATAAACTAGCAATCTTCAAAACAAGAAAGACCCGAAAGACCGAGGGCCTTTTTCTTTTTGTGCGTATCCACAAAATCAAGGAGCGTAGCGACTATGATTTTGGAAGACCCAGCACCATTTTGCGGAGCAGAAATCAATTGCAGGAAGTGAAGCCCTTTTCACGCATTATCTTAAGCAAGTGAAATTTATTGTTTGGTGAAAATGGTGCTGGGTGAAGATTTTTATAAACTCATTATCATTCGTTTTAAAAATCAATCATGAGCAAAGAAAACAATCAGGAATTACAAATCTGGCCGAAGAAATATTTCGGCGCGTATGCTCCCCCGCTCACCACGCTCCCAAACCTAGTTGAGCCGCAGGTCAATTCATTCAAGTGGCTGCTCGAAACAGGGCTTAAGGAGGTCTTCTCGGAATTTTCTTCTATCAATGACTACTCCCGCAAAAAGTTTGAGCTTGATTTCGCCGGTTTCAAACTTTCCGAAGCCAAGTATGACGAGTTTTACGCGAAGCAAAACAAACTCTCGTATGAAGCTCCGTTGAAAGTAACGGTACGACTCAAAAACAAAATTGTCGGCTCCGTGAAGGAACAGGAGATTTTTATGGCGGACTTTCCGCTTATGACAGCTCACGGCACGTTCATAATCTCCGGCATTGAACGCGTCATCGTGCCTCAACTCGCGCGCTCATTTGGCGTATTTTTTACCGCCGATGAAATAAAAGGACGAAAATATTTCGGCGCGAAAATCATTCCTTCACGCGGAGCGTGGATAGAAATTGAGACGGACATTGACGGCGCTCTCTACGTGCGCATTGACCGAAAGAGAAAATTTCCCATCACGTCACTACTTCGTATTCGCGGAGGGAAAGATGAAAAACATATCCTTGGCCTATTTGAATCGTTTCCGCAGGCAATCCCGCATCTTACGGCCACTTTCGCGAAGGACCACGCGAAGACAGGCGACGAAGCGTTTATCGAGATTCACAAGCGCCTCCGCGACGGGGAAATCGGGAGTGTTGAAAACGCGAAGGAGTTCATCAACTCTATCTTCGAATCCGAACGCTATGACCTCTCAAAAGTCGGCCGGTTCCGCTTCAACAAGCGTTTCGGGAAATCAATGGGCGACAAAGAGATGGAACGGCGAACCATCTCGCTCGACGATTTAGTGACGATTATCTCGCACGTGGTTTCACTCAATAACAATGCCGAGGCCATGGAAGATGACATAGACCATCTCGGCTCGAGGCGCGTCAGATTCGTCGGAGAGCTTTTTCAGCAGAAAATTCGCGTCGGTATGGCGCAAATAAAGCGCAACGTGCAAGACCGCATGTCCACTGTAGAATCGGATGTTACGCTTCCGGTCAATTTCATCTCGCCAAAACCATTACAGGCTCGCATTAAGGAGTTTTTCACCACGAACCAGCTTTCGCAATTCATGCAACAGGAGAACATTCTCTCGGAGCTCGAGCATTTGCGCACTCTTTCGGCGCTCGGTCCGGGCGGGCTTACTCGCGAGCGCGCGGGGTTTGAAGTCCGCGACGTGCATCCGTCCCACTATGGGCGGCTCTGTCCCATTCACACGCCTGAAGGTCCGAACATAGGTCTTATTCTTCGCCTCTCAACATACGCGCGGCTCAACAATTTCGGCATGATAGAAACGCCGTACGCGAAAGTTAAAAACGGAAAGATTACCAAGGAAGTGGAGTTTCTGAACGCGCTTGAGGAAGAGAATTTTAAAATCGCGCATGCCGCTATAAGGTATGACAAAAATGGGAGCATCCTTTCGGAAGAGGTAGAAGTGCGCCTAAACGGCAAGCCAGAGCTCGTGAAGCGCATTGACGTCGACTATATTGACGTGGCGACCAACCAGGCGTTTTCCGTGGCTACCTCCATGATTCCGTTCCTTAACCATGACGACGCGAACAGAGCGCTCATGGGTTCGAATATGCAAAAACAAGCGACCCCGTGTCTTATACCTGAGGCCCCGCTTGTCGCGACAGGCATTGAAGAAGCCGCGGCGCGCGATACCGGGAGGCTCGTTATTGGAGCGGAGGATGGAGTGGTAAGCCGCGTGGATGCTCGTCGCGTCATAATCAAAAATGCCAAAGGAAAGGAAAAGGAATACCAGCTTGTCAATTTTTCCAGAACTAACGGCTTCACATCGTCCCACCAGCGACCGACTGTCGCGCTCGGACAGAACGTGAAGCTCGGAGATGTACTCGCCGACACATCCTCGAGCGACAGGGGACAGATGGCGCTTGGCCAGAATATTCTTACGGCGTTTATGTCGTGGTCAGGTTCTAACTATGAAGATGCCATCATTATTTCTGAACGACTGGTCAAAGACAGCAGATTTACCAGCGTTCATATCGAGGAGTTTGTAGTGAACGTGCGCGATACAAAACTTGGTCCAGAAATTACGACTCATGACATACCAAATGTTGGTGAAGCCAAACTAAAGAATCTTGATGAAGACGGCGTCGTGCGCATCGGCGCCGAGGTTCGTCCCGGCGATATTCTTGTAGGTAAGATAACTCCGAAAGGAGAGACGCAACTTACGCCGGAGGAGCGCCTTCTTCGGTCTCTCTTTGGGGAAAAGGCGCGCGATGTAAAAGACACGTCAAAGCGCATGGAGAACGGCAAGCGCGGGCGCGTCATTGGTGTAAAAGTATTTTCTCGCGAAAGAGGCGATAAACTCGATTCCGGCATCATAAAACGCATTCATATAGAAGTTGCCGAACTTCGCGCCGCTTCCGTCGGAGACAAACTCGCCGGACGGCACGGAAACAAAGGTGTCATCTCGCGAGTACTTCCGGAAGAGGATATGCCGTATATGGCGGATGGCCGGCCGGTTGATATGATTCTCACTCCGCTCGGGGTGCCTTCACGTATGAATCTCGGACAAATTTTGGAACTGCATCTTGGGCTTGCCGCTCATACTTTAGGTTATCAGGCAATCGTGCCGCCATTTGCCGGCGCTACCGACACCGAAATTAAGGGAGAATTGGTACAGGCCGGTTTTTCCGCGAGCGGAAAGATGAAGCTCTTCGACGGACGAAGCGGAGAGAGCTTTAGCCAGGATGTCGCCGTGGGCTATATGTATATCATGAAACTGCATCACATGGTTGAAGACAAAATCCATATGCGTTCCATCGGGCCCTACTCCCTTATCACGCAACAGCCGCTTGGTGGAAAAGCGCAGGGCGGAGGACAACGCTTCGGTGAAATGGAGGTCTGGGCTCTTCTCGGACACGGAGCCGCCTATACTTTGCGTGAAATGCTTACAATAAAATCAGACGACATACTGGGACGTTCCGCGGCGTTTGACGCGATTGTGAAAGGCGAGCGAATAAAACAAATGAACGCACCCGCGTCATGGAGCGTACTCCTAAATACCCTTCGCGGACTCGCGCTTGATGTCGAGCTACGGAAAGAAGGAGAAACGGGACATGAACTTCCTGCCAAACGGTCGAGTAATTATGAGAGGCGAAGGGAACGAAGGACCGCCTAATCATACGAAGATACGAATTATGCGAATATACGAATTGCTACAAATGAAGAATTCTTATTCGTTGCCATTCGTAGGACTTTAATTCGTATTTTCGTATAGCACATTTATGAAATCAAAAACCATCTCCAACATCAACGACTTCGACTCCGTGTTCATCAGACTCGCCTCGCCTAGCGATATCAAAGAGTGGTCTTTCGGCGAGGTGACGAAGCCAGAGACAATAAACTACAGAACGCAGAGAAGCGAAAAAAACGGTCTTTTTGACGAGCGCATTTTCGGTCCCGACCGCGACTATGAATGTTACTGCGGAAAATACCGAGGTGTTCGCTACAAAGGGATAGTCTGCGAAAAATGCGGAGTTGAACTTACTCGCTCCATAGTAAGGAGGGAGCGCATGGGTCATATCGACCTCTCGACGCCAGTATCCCATATTTGGTTCTTGCGGAGCATGCCATCGCGACTCGGTCTTCTTCTCGGCATGTCAAGCGCCGACCTTGAAAAAGTCATCTACTTTGCCGGATACCTCATTACGAAGGTGGAGCCGCTTGAACGCGCAAGACTACTTCGCGAGCTCGACGGCGAATACCGTTCCAAAGTAAAAGCTCTCGCGACTGAAAAAGACCGTGACGAGCTAAAAGAACGCTACCTATCCGCGAAGCGCGAAATTGAAGATATAGTTAAAGGCGCTGTACTGGATGAAATAGAGTACCATTCATTCTCACTTAAATATGGAGCGCTTTTTGAAGCAGGCGTTGGCGCGGAAGCAATCTACGCGCTCCTTTTGGCGCTTGACCTTGAAGCCTTGCGCAAAGCACTCGAAGCGGAAATCGACAATGTAAGCTCTGTAGAAAGAGACCGCATGAATAAGCGGCTCTCACTACTGCGTTCCATGATATCAGCCAAGATTCGCCCAGAATGGATGTTCCTCACAAGCATTCCTGTAATTCCTCCGGCACTCCGCCCCATGGTTCCGCTTGACGGTGGGCGCTACGCCACTTCGGATGTGAACGACTTGTATCGGCGCGTCATTAATCGAAACAACCGTCTTCGCAAACTGAAGGAAATCAGCGCTCCTGATGTCATTTTACGCAATGAAAAGCGTATACTTCAAGAAGCTGTCGATTCTCTCATAGATAACTCTATTCGCCACGGCGCGGGAACCGCGGGAGCTCTTACGGCGTCGCAAAGGCGTCCGCTCAAATCTCTGTCGGACAACTTAAAAGGGAAACGAGGACTTTTCCGTCAGAACCTACTCGGGAAACGCGTAGATTACTCCGGCCGCTCTGTTATCGTAGTCGGTCCCGACCTCAAACTGCATCAATGCGGCCTTCCGAAACATATGGCTCTCGAACTCTTCCGGCCGTTCGTTATTTGCAAACTTCTAGAGAAGGAACTCGCGTTCAATATTCGCGGCGCTGGTCGCCTAATTGAGGAAGGAGTGCCGGAAGTCTGGGCAATTCTTGAGGATGTCATTCGGAATAAATATGTGCTTCTTAATCGCGCGCCTACCCTTCACCGCCTCGGCATTCAAGCTTTCCAACCGGTGCTTATCGAAGGAAACGCGATTCATGTGCATCCTCTCGTCTGCACCGCTTTTAACGCGGACTTCGACGGCGATCAAATGGCTGTTCACGTTCCTCTCTCCGAAGAGGCGCAGCTTGAGGCCAGCGAAATTATGGCCGCGCATAAGAATATCTTGAAACCGGGTTCTGGTGACCCGATTGTGTCAGGAAAGATGCTCGATATCGTGCTCGGCTGTTGGTGGATGACCAAGGTGCTCCCTGGAGCTTTAGGCGAGGGTAAAATATTCGCGCGTCCCAACAACGCCATCACAGCGTGGGATTTCGGCATTGTAGATTTCCGGGCGAAAATCAAGGTGCTTACCACAGACCAGAAGAAATACAAGGAATACGACGGCAAAGTATTTGAAACGACCGTGGGACGGCTTCTCTTTAACTCGGTGCTTCCTAACGATTACGCTTTCATCAACAAAGAAATAGAGCGTAAAGGAATGGCGGCGCTTGTTGATGACCTCATCAACCGTTACGGTATCTCTGAAATCCCGTCCATCATGGACAGAATTAAAGCTTTTGGCTTCAAATACGCGACATATTCGGGAATTACATGGGGTATAGATGACGTGAAGGTCCCGGAGGGCAAAGCCAGTGTCGTCGAGAAGGCAAAGGAGAAATCAGAACTCGCCTATTCGCAGTGGCGTGGCGGACTCCTATCAGAAGAAGAGCGTCTGCGAAAGAATATTGAAATTTGGCATGCCGCCAAAGGCGAGGTTGAGAAACTCGTTCAAGAATCGCTCGACCAGAATGGCTCGGTGTACAACATGGTCTATTCCGGCGCCCGCGGTTCTTTCTCGCAAATTACCCAGATGGCGGGTATGAAGGGTCTTATCCAAAACACCGCAGGCGAAACGATTGAGTTTCCAATTCTCTCTTGCATGAAAGAAGGCCTTACGCCGATTGAATATTTTATTACTACGCACGGCTCAAGAAAAGGCCTTACCGATACCGCACTCAATACCGCGAAGGCCGGCTATCTAACGAGAAAACTTTTCGTTGTGGCGCAGGATGTCATGATTACTGAAGAGGATTGCGGGACGAAGGATAGCATCAAAATCGGTAGAAGCAGCGCTTCTGGAATCGACATACAGCTTGGCAAGAATATCCGCGGGCGTTTTCTCGCGGCTGACATCATAGATAAAGATGGAACAGTACTCTTCAAAAAGGGAGACCTTCTCTCGAAACTCGACGCGCAGAAGGTCCAGAACGCCAAAGTAGACGAGGTGTTTGTGCGCTCCCCTCTATCCTGCAAGAGCGTATCCGGAATATGTCAGAAGTGCTACGGACTCGACCTCGGAAAGCACGAAGTTGTCGGACTTGGCGAAGCCGTAGGAACGGTTGCCGCGCAAGCTATCGGAGAGCCTGGAACACAGCTTACCATGCGCACATTCCACACCGGTGGAGTATCGTCCCTAGGCGGCGATATAACGCAAGGTCTCCCGCGCGTGGAAGAACTTTTTGAAAAACGAGCTCCCAAGAGTCCGGCCGTCGTATCGCGAGTTGATGGCGTCGTTTCCGAGATAAAAGACCTCGGCAAGGAAAAAGTCATTACCGTCCTTCCAGATATCGCCGATAAAGCAAAGACAACAAAAAAGAAGAGCGAGTCCGAATATGTCACAAGCTACAACCGCATTCCTTTCGTTAAAGTCGGAGACAGAGTCAAAAAAGGTGAACTTCTCACGGACGGGGCCGCCGATATTGATGAGCTCTTCAAATACGGAGGACGCGAACGAGCTCAAGAATATATAATCACTGAAGTTACCAAGCCGTATGACCTTCAGGGAGAAACTGTCGCTAGAAGGCACATAGAAACAATCGTTCGCCAAATGTTTTTCAGGAGGAAAGTGAAGGACAAAGGCGGTACGACGCTCTCCGTGGGAGATATAGTTGACCCGCAGACGCTCCATCGCGAGAACGAAAATGCCAAGGAACGCGGCGGGGACGAGGCCAAGGCGGAATCGCTCGTCATGGGTATCTCTGAGGTTTCGCTCTCGCGACGAAGCTTCCTCTCCGCGGCATCCTTCCAACACACGACACGGGTGCTTATCAATTCCGCCGTGCGTGGAAGCACCGACACACTGCGAGGCCTCATGGAAAATGTCATCATAGGGCGTCTCATTCCCGCCGGCACCGGCTTCAAAGGCAGTACAAAGGCCGCCATGATAGAAAAACTACAGAGGGAACTTGATGGTACGGAAATGGCTTCGGAGGAACTGGAACAGTAGAACAATCACTGGAACTTGTGACTGTCACTTGTAACTGGAACTGAAAGAACAGGACAGTAGAAACGGCCTTGTCTGGTTCCGGTTACTTGTTACGTGTTACAGTTATCTGTATGTCAACACCGGTTGAACAAATAAAAGAACGACTCGGCATCGCGGATGTCGTGGGTTCGTATCTGAAGCTCGAGCGCGCTGGAAGCTCGCTTAAAGCGAAGTGTCCGTTCCACAACGAAAAAACCCCGTCATTTTTCGTTTCGCCGGCCCGAGGCGGTTATTATTGCTTCGGCTGCCAGGCGAAGGGCGACATCTTCACCTTCGTGCAGGAATTTGAGGGACTCGACTTTATAGGCGCGCTTCGGGTGCTTGCGGAGCGCGCCGGCGTTACCCTTACGAAGATTGACCCGAAAGTTAAAAGCGAGCACGCGCGGCTGTACCTGTGCCTTGAAAAGGCAACGCGATTTTATGAAGAAGCGCTTCAAAATAATTCGGAAGCAAAAGCGTATATAGAAGGACGAGGACTTACGCCAAAAACAATACAAGAGTGGCGACTCGGTTTTGTTCCAAACGACTGGAGGCAACTTTTTGAGCATTTGCTGAAAGAAGGTTTTAAGCCCGAAGAGATGGGGAAGGTTGGGCTTATCAAACGCGCCCAAACAGAAGGAGAAGCAATAAAGTTTTATGATACATTTCGCGGCCGCGTAATGTATCCGATTCGTGACAGCGCCGGGCGCGTTATAGCGTTTTCCGGGCGAATTCTTCCAACGCTTGATGACGGAAAAACCGGTAAATACATCAACAGTCCCGAGACCGTTCTTTTCAGCAAGTCCAATACGCTGTACGGTTTCGACAAGGCCAAACTCATAATCCGGGAGCTTGACGCCGCTATTCTTGTCGAGGGACAAATGGACCTCCTTATGGCGCATCAGGCGGGTTACGGCAACACCGTCGCGTCTTCCGGCACCGCGCTCACGGAGGAGCAACTTACGCGACTAAAGCGACTTTCGGAAAATCTTCTAATTGCTTTTGACTCCGACAAAGCGGGACTTGTGGCATCGGAGCGCGCCATCAGGCTCGCTCTCGCTCTCGGCGTGAACGTGAAGGTCATCTCGCTTCGTGAAAAAGACCCCGCAGATCTCATCTTAAAGGAGCCTGGCGAATGGGAGCGCGCGGTAAAGGGGGCCAAACACATAATTGATTTCTTGCTGGAGAATCTTCTTCATTCAGCGAAAGAGGGCAGAGAACGAGCGCTCGCGATTGAAAAAACACTCCTTCCGCTTCTTCGCCTGCTTCCATCGAGCGTCGAGCAATCTCACTTTTTGAAAGTAATTGCCGAGAAAAGCGGTCTTCGCGAAGAAGCGCTGTGGACCGCGTTCAAGAAAATTCCGACCTCGTTTCAGGGAAAGGAGCAGCAAGAATCGCCGAAAGCGAGTGGAACCGTTCGCTCGAATACACTAGAGAGAAGAGTGTTTAGCGTTTATTTTCTCGCGGAATCTCGAAATGACGCTACTCTTCTTGGTCGTGTAAGAGGGAATCTCATTCGCGCATTGGGACAGGAACTTTTTGACAAAAAGGTAAAGCAGTATGAGGCGCTTCACGACGTACTTCTTCTCGAAGCCGAAACTCTTTATGGAGAGGGCGCACTCGGCCCAAATGAAGAAGAGGAACTTATCCGCCACTTGGAGGAAGACCACATAACAAGACTTCTTTCCGGCGCGATGGACGCACTCGCGAATGCCGAGCGGGAAGGGAGGAAGGACGAAGCTAACCGCCTTCTAAACACATGTAAAGAGCTTACGCAAAAACTGGCTGGTCTTAAATCCGCAAGGTTCCTTCCCTAAGATTGGTAATTATTCAAAACTTCGCAAAACACAGTGTCGTAAAACACAAAGCATAGTTGGGAAAGACACAAAGCACAGTACACAAAAAGCCAAACAAAGCACAGAGACTCAAACAATCACAAACTAAGCCATTTGTGTTTTGAGAAGTTTGAAGTCTTGTTTGGATATTGGGCGGTTTGTGTTTTGTAAAGTTTCCGGACGGCGGTTGCCATTAAGCCATTTTTAGCTATATTTATCCCGTTCGAATTCAAAACGAGTAATCACAAATAAAGTAGCACTATCGGTGTAAGCATGATAAGGTATTCGCGTCAGCAACAGTAGAATTCTATTGGGACTATTTCCACCATGTCAAAAACAAAGAACCCATCAAAGAGTAAGAAGAAAAAGAAAATTGCTTCCAGGAATGGAGCCGCGAAAAAGCATCATCTGCCAAAAAGAAGCGCGCCAGGAAGAGAGAAGCTCAAGAAGGGCAGAGACGAGCGCAATATAAAAGCTGGACGCCTGCTTGCGAAAGGCAAGGAGCGCGGTTTCGTTACCTTTGATGAAATCCTCAAGGAATTTCCCACAATAGAGGAGAATATAGTTTTTCTTGACGAGCTCTACACGAAATTTCACAGCATGGGCATTGCCGTGCACGAAGGAGGCGGCATGCTCGAAAAGGAAGCGGATGAACCGCACCGCGCGAAGAATGTATACCTTGGAAAAGGAGGCGACTCGTCTTACGATTCCATACAAATGTATTTGAAGGAAATTGGCCAGTACCCGCTCATCAACGCGAAAGACGAGAAAGAACTCGCCAAGCGCATTCAAGCCGGCGATATGGAGGCAAAGAATCTGCTTGCTCGAGCGAACCTCAGACTCGTTGTTTCAATCGCCAAAAAATACGTCGGCCGAAGTCCCGACCTCACGCTCCTTGACCTCATTCAAGAAGGGAATCTCGGCCTCTTCAAGGCGGTGGACAAATTTGATTGGACAAGGGGCTACAAATTTTCAACCTACGCGACATGGTGGATTAGACAAGCCATTACTCGCGCACTCGCCGACCAGTCGCGGACGATTCGCGTGCCGGTACACATGGTGGAAACCATCGCCAAATACAAGCAAGTTGTTCGAAGGCTTTCCCAGGACCTCGGACGCGACCCGCTTCAGGAGGAAATCGGCGTTGAGATGGGTATTGAAACTGACAAGGTGTATCAGATTGAAAAGATAGACCAAGACACCGTATCTCTCGAAAGTCCTGTAGGGGATGAGGGAGACGACGGCAAGTCAACGCTTGGAGATTTTCTCCACGACGACAAAATCCTTTCTCCCGACCAAGAATCTTCGCGCCGCATTTTAGGCGACCAAGTGAAGGAGATTTTGGGCGACCTTTCCGAGAAAGAGAGAAAAATCTTGGAGCTCCGACACGGGCTTCTCGATGGCGTTACTCATACGCTTGAGGAAGTAGGTCAAAAGTTCGGCGTTACCCGCGAACGCATCCGCCAGATTGAAGCGAAGGCGCATGAGAAGATCCGCCAGCATCAAAAGGCGAAGAAGTTGCAGGGATATTAGGGGGGCGTGTAGCGGTTAGGAACTAAAGATATGCACATTTTCGAAAAGGGAAAATTTGAATCCTTGTCAAATGAATTTAAACAGCAAGGTCTATTAGCACTACAACAATTATCTGAATTTCAGGAAAAATTTAGTGTTTACGACACTGACACGACTATTAACTCAATTCGAGATACTATCGTCGCAAGTTATTTAGGTTTCGAGCTCATTAACACTGAGAAACACGGTTTTGACGCAAAAAGGAACCGAACTGGTGAATTTCTTGAGGTAAAGCAGTGTAGCTTATCTGCTAAAAGGTGGGGAGGAACTTGGAACGATACAAATATAGAGAAAGCAAAAGCATTCTCTGACAAGAGACTTTTTACAGCGATTGCTGTCTGGCGTGGCGCTAGTGATTTACAGTTTATTGTCTTTGGCCAAAGTGAAAAATTGGGAGAGTATCTTCTCAAGAGAGTTAAAAACAGGAAAAAGGGTAGCCGTTCAACCCAAAATGTCGGGATAGAAAAGTTAATAGAATGGGGTTTTTCAGTCCTTGTTCCTCCTGGTAAGAGTAGTAAATTGCTTTTGGAACAACTCCTTGTTTACAACAAACGGTTGTCAATCAGAATGGAAGATATTAAGACAATCGGATAAGGGTAAGATATTTTGCAAAGTTGCTACATTGAGGAAATTACACGCTTGGCAATCTTGATGTAATCCGGATTAATTTCAAAGCCAAGATATGATTGTCCCAATTCTTTTGCTGCGACACATTCCGAACCGCTACCAACAAACGGCACAAGCACAACACCCTCTTTTTTCGGCATAGCGGATTTTATCAATTTTTTAGATAGCTCAAGTGGTTTTTGTGTTGGGTGTTTCAAGATTTCATGCCCGTCATGATTTTTTAATTGTCGTGGTTCGTAGACACCATCGCAAGTCTTGCACAAAAACCACCTCTCGATCATTCCGGCTCCACCGGCGAGAGCAGGAATCTTTATGACATCTCTCGGTAAGGCTCCACCCTCGTGTGCTTTATAGACAGTTTCTAATCCGCTGCTACTAAATCTTCCTAAAGTTCCTTTCCGCATCCTTCCAGCCGCTCCATTCAAAAAGCCCTCCGTGTAAGGCTCTCTGACCTCGTCCCTGTTGAAAACAGGCTTTTCCTTCCATGCACAAATTATAGCTTCGTGACTTCTTTGCCAAAAATTAAGCGAAGCAACGTTTTTATTTGTATAGTACCAAATCAGCCAGCGTTTTTGCAAAGGAATCTCAACGGAAAGGTGGGCTAAGATTTCACTAAAGCCATAAATGAACATTGTACCTGACGGCTTCATCGTCCGAATGCATTCATTAATCCAGCTTTTACACCACCTTACATATTCTGTCAGTTCTCTTTTGTCCAGATTATTTCCAAAATCTTTACCAATGTTGTAAGGGGGGTCGGCAATAACAATGTCGCAACTATTATCGGGTAGCTTCTGAAGTTCTTTTATAGCGTCTCCAAGAATTATCTTGTTGAGCGGTAGTTTTTTGTTTTGAATCGTAGACTGTATAGAAACATTCCCCACTTCATATTTAGGAGGTTCACGACCAATCACATCAACTACTATCCCTTGAATCTCAAACGGGGTATCTTTTTCCACAATAATCGGTTCGTGATTTTTGTTTGCCGGTTGGAGACGAATACGGCCTCTCTCCTTGTAGAAGGTTTTAAGAGTTGTTTCAGTGTTATCAACAAGCGCCACCACATTCTCTCCGTTCTTAGCCGTGTTTTGTTTTTTAACAAGCGCTATATCTCCGTCACTAATGTTTTTTCCGACCATACTGTCGCCGGAAACGCGCAGCCCGTAGTAATTTCCGCTGGGGAAGGGGAGTTTGCTTTGCGGCACGGCGATAGTTTCTCGAGTCTCAATAGCCTCTTGTAATTGTCCTGCGGTAATGTAGCCAAGTAAAGGAATAAGAACTAACTTCTCGTTGTTCGGTTCTGTAACCTCAATTCCCCGTGCGCGACGCGGGTCTTTTTGCAGGTACCCTTTCTCTTTCAATGTTTCCAGATGTTGATGTGCGGTGGAGGCGGAAATACGAAAATGACGGGCAACTTCACGCTCTGAAGGTGCTATACCTTTTTGCTTAATGATTTTGGTGACAAAATCTTTTATCTGTTTTTGTCGTGCGGTCAGCATGCAACCAGTATAGCAAAATAACCGAGCAAAACACGAGCAGTTGTCCACAGGTATACCCCCACACCAACTTTGGAACAAAGTTGGTGTGGGGGTATACTCCCGATATGTCCGAGACTGCATTCAAAGAGGCATATAAAAAGCTGAATCCGAAGCAAAAGGAAGCAATGGAGGCGATTGAGGGGCCGGTGATGGTAATCGCGGGCCCGGGGACGGGGAAGACGACGGTGCTCACGCTTCGCATCGCAAACATTCTCCGAAAGACCGACACGCCGCCGGACGCTATTCTCGCGCTCACCTTTACCGATTCCGGGGTGCACGCGATGCGCGAGAAACTCTCGCGCCTCGTGGGCCCCGTGGCGTATCAGGTGCCGATTCACACCTTTCACAGTTTTTGCAATGGCGTGATTAAGGAGCATCCCGATCGCTTTGCGCGCATTATCGGCGCCTCTCACATGGAGGAGATAGAGCAGGTTCGGATTGTCCAGGAGCTCTTAAACACGCTCCCGCTCCGCATATTGCGCCCTAAAAACGACCCGTCGTACTATGTCAAGCCGGTGATATCGGCCATAAAGGAACTCAAGCGGGAAAACATTTCTCCGAAGCAATTTCAAGCGCTCGTGCGTACGGAGACGATGGAAGCGAATCAAAGGAACGCGCCTGGGAAGCGCGCCGAGAGACAACGCAACAAGGACAAAAACAAGGAACTTGCCCGCGTATACGCCGCTTACGAGCGCACGCTTGCAAAAAAGCGGCTCTATGACTTTGAGGATATGATTATGGAAACGGTTCGGGTGCTTGAGCGCGACAAGAAGTTGCTCCTTCTCCTGCAGGAAAATTATCACTACCTTCTTGCCGACGAACATCAGGATGCCAACAACGCGCAAAATCGGCTTCTCGAGCTTTTGGCGAGTTATCACGCAAGCCCAAACCTTTTTATCGTCGGAGATGAGAAGCAGGCAATTTTCCGATTTCAGGGCGCCTCGCTTGAAAACTTCTTGTATTTCAGGCGATTGTTTCCGAAAGCGCAGATAATTACCCTTGAGGAAAATTACCGCTCCCATCAGAAAATTCTTGACGCCGCTCATTCGCTTATCAGCCAAAACAAAATAGCTGTTGGAGAAACCCATTTCCCGCTTCGTTCCGCCGTTAACCCCGTTAGAAGCCGCGAGGGCTCGCAGCGTGCCTTTGCTTCTGACGGGGTTAACTTCGCGCCGCGCCGCGTTTTGGTTTTGGAGGTAGCCGATGAAGTCGGAGAGCTCGCGTTCGTCGCGGAAGAAATAAAAAAGCGAATCAAAGGCGGTGCGGAGCCGAGAGAAATCGCCGTTCTCGTCCGCGAAAACAAAAACGCCGATTCGGTTGAGCGGGTACTGCGAGCTGCGGGCGTGCCAGTAGCGAAATTTTCAAATGCCGACGCGCTTTCCCACGTTCGGCTTGACGCGTTCTTAAAATTTTTAGAGGCAGTGATTGCGCCGAGCGACGAAAAACTGGCGCCAGTTCTTTTCTTTGATTTTCTTAATCTTGAGCCCCACGAGGTTTTTGCCCTTCTGGAAAATGCGAGGGAAAATCGGCGCGGAGTTATTTTTGAAATGAAACGCGGTGCGTTAGGCGGATTCGTCGCTAAACTGTCCCGTTTCGCGTCAATAGCTCGCAATGAACCGCTGGTTGCCGGCTGGAGCAAAATCGCTGAAGAATCCGGCTATCTTTTCCATCTTATTTCGTTAAACGAGAGTTCCGAACTTCTTCCGCTTTATGAAAGTTTGCTCCGCGCGGTTGAGCGATTTGCCGAGCGAAATAAACTCGCGCTCGTGAAAGATTTTTTGGAATATTTGGCGGAGGCGCGCGAGCATGGCTTATCCATATCGGCCGAGGCGGGAATTTTAGACGGCGTTGTCGTTATGACCGCCCACCGCGCCAAGGGACTTGAGTTTGAGAGCGTTTTTATTTTACACGCGAACGATGGTGTGTGGGGCGGCAGACGAAGCCGCGAGATTTTCAAACTGCCACTTCCGGGTGGCGCGGAAGACCACGAAACGGAAGACGAACGACGGCTATTTTATGTGGCGCTTACGAGAGCAAGAAAGGATGTAACGGTTTCATATCATCTTCGCGGCGACGACGGTCGGGAGCGTTTGCCCAGCCGGTTTTTGGAGGAAATTTCGGAGAAACATCAAACGAAGAAAACAATCAGTCCGAAACCGCTTCACCGTAGAGTTGTCGTCTCTCCGCCAAAACTTTTTGCCGACAAAAAATACCTCCAGACGCTTTTTGTGGAGAGAGGACTGTCAGTAACCCACCTAAACAATTTTCTCAAATGTCCGTGGCGGTATTTCTTCATGGATTTAATTCGGCTCCCGAAGTCCAAAACTCCGGCGCTTCTCTACGGCTCGGCGATTCACGGCGCCCTCAAAGTTTATTTTGACGCTTACCGAAGGGAAGAAGACCTATCCATTAAAAAGACGCTTGAATTTTTCAAAGGAACTCTTCGCCGTACCCATTTAAGCGAGCGAGAATTTCAAACTCATCTCAAAGAAGGTGAGCGGGAACTTAAAGGATATCTTTCCCACTTTAATTTTTCACGAACAATTTGGAATGAGTACAAAATTGCCGGCATACCGCTTAAGATTTCGGCCAGCCGGGAAATTTCTTTGAATGGCAAATTGGACAAAGTGGAACTTTTACCCGACGGTTCGGTTAATGTCGTTGATTATAAAACTGGCAAACCGAAAAGCCGAAATGAAATTGATGGTAAAACAAAAGGGAGCGATAGCAATTACAAACGCCAGCTCGTCTTTTATCGGCTTCTCATTGAGGGAATCGGGAAGTGGCGAATGAAAACCGGCACGATTGACTTTATCAAACCCGACCAGCGAGGCCATTACCGCCGCGAAGTCTTTGAAATAACCGATGTCGAAGTCGCCGATCTAAAGACACTTATAATTGATGTCTCCAAACAAATTCTCTCACTGTCATTTTGGGATAAAACCTGCGCCGAACCCGACTGCGAGTGGTGCCGCCTGAAAAAGCTGCTAGGTTCTAGCTTTTAGCTGCTAGTGCCGTTACAGCTTAATTTTGAGACCATAAAGATTCAACGAGACGTATGCGGAATAAGGAGAAATAGTGCATCGGACAGGTTCAGTTTTAAGTTGTAACGGTACCAGTCTGAATCATGCAAATCCAGACTTCGCAGGAAAACTCAAACTCACCGCGAGTTGGAATTGCTTTGCTTGTTCATAAATCTTAAATCGTATCTCTATAGGCCTATTTTAGCAGAATATCTATGGTTGACTTTAGAATCTGGTAGGGAAGCGCGCCAGTGAGACTGAAGCGCAGACCGTCCTCTGAAAAGTTAATGGGAAGTTCCCCGCGCGAATCGCGGAATTGTTCCATGAGTTCAAGTAACGCTTTTGTGTCCGCCTCTCCAATAGGGCTCTTAAGCACTAAAACGCTATGCGGAGTTCCCTCAGCGCCGGCCGCGACGCCGTCATTATAATCGCTCTCTACAAGCTGCTTGGTTCGTCCGCTTGAAAGGCAATCGTTAAACAATCCTTCATTCAGGCCTATTTCAGATGCTATGCGCGGAAGCTCGCTTGGGTCTAGTCCGTCATTAGAAGGTGTGATTTCAAAAACGCGGTCAATATATTCCCAAAACTTGATATTTCCTCCAAGTTCCGCCGCGCATTCAAGGGCTTCCGATTCTTTTGGCGCTTTTGAGTGCAGTTGCACGATTGGGAACTGCCTATAAACCCAGGCGACTTTCCCAGACTTGCCGAATTCGGCGAGTATCTGTTGCATTGTCGCATGAAAACGTTTGCAAAACGGACATTCGGTGTCTGAAAACTCCACGAACACAATATCCGCGTTTGGATTGCCGCGAATATGGTCCCGCTTTTCGTCTATTGGTTTTAGTGTAATCGTATCGAGAGAAGGGAGAGGCGGCATCGCTACTTTTGGAGCGGGTGGAGTTCGAACGTCTTCACTCGAGTTTCCTTTGAGGAATATCGCCCCTGCCACAAGTATTCCGGCAATCACGATTGCTATAGGAATGGTAATCGGGTTTTTTGTCTGGGTTGGTTCCATATGGTGAGAGTATAAATGTAGTTTCCAGATTTGTACAGCCTCTGCTATTCAAATTCAAAAATCTAAGACCTAAGTTCTAATCAAGCTCAAAACCTAAAAATCAAAGTTCAAAAACAGTAACGGACAGTAAGAATGAAACTGCTACAATTTGCGTTTTGGACTTTGAACTTGATTAGAGTTTCGAGTTTAGAACTTAGAAATTAGAACGGCAATGTATGTGTGAGTACATGCTCCTTTTTCATTTCCCAATCTGATGTATTCAGCAGAAGTTCGTGAGGCATCTTACCGTCCACATATTTCACTTTTCCGTGTCGGAGCGCGTGGTCGTAGAGTTCCTTCGTGATGCGAACGTCGTCTATGCAATAATCCACCACTTTTTTCTTCTCTCCCTGCCTCCACCATTGTATTGCAAGTCCGCCGTCCGCGGACTTCTTTTTCCCGAGCGTAGCCGATGCTATTGCGCCAAGGCCGATGCGCCTACCGAGCGCTTTTTGTATTTCCTTCATAAGGTCTATGCTTTTTATGGCCCTAAGGTCGCCCGGATAATACTTATTCAAAATCGGTATATCAAAATGATCAGAATTATATCCGATCAAAATATCCGCCCCCTCAAGTATCGGCCAGAGCTTCGGAAGGTCTTCCTCAAAAAAACTACTGTACGCATCAGTCGCAGAATCGTGGACGCAGACGCAGGCGAGCGAGAGGGAAGCCGGGTCGTTCGACCCGGTGTCTGTGAAGAAGTTTGTTGTTTCGATGTCAAAAACTATCTTTCGCATAGCACCATGATACTAAACAACGAATTAAAGATACGAATCAACGAAAACATACGAATAAGAAATTAGTATTTTTTCGTAGCAGTCGCATTCATTCGTAGATTGGTATCATATATTATTTTTAATGAATGTTGCTATTTTATCTTCCGCTAGTGCAACTTCTTTTCCCGTCGCCAGCTCTTTAACTTTAATCTCACCGCTTGCCTTCTCGTGTTCGCCGATTATGGAAACGTAGGGGACCTTCACGCGGTCCGCGTTTTTGATTTTGGTACTTACTTTTCCTTCGCTGTAATCAACAATGACACGGATGCCCTGACGCCGCAAAGTTTGGGCAAGGTCGTTCACGTATCCGTTGTATTCCTTTCCTGTCGCGGACATATAGAGTTCGGCCGCCCTAGGAAGTTCCTTAGGAAGAAGACCGTATGCGAAAAGCATATCCCTCACAGTTACATCTCCCATGCCAAACCCAACGGTCGGCACTTTCTCAACGCCGAAAATGTCCAATAAATCATCGTAGCGTCCTCCGCCGAACATTGAGCGAAGATTTCCAGGATGTTTGTCGTACACTTCAAAGACTAACCCAGTGTAGTAGTCAAAACCGCGCATAAGACTTTGGTCAAAGATTACATTTGTTATGCCAAGAGAATTGAGAGCGCTGATGAGATTTTTGATTTCCTCAAGATTTTCCGTAAGCCCTTTTTCCTCAGGAAGATGCGAAATAAATTCCTCAAAATTTTGTGAATTGAGCAATGTGAGCATCAACGGATTTTTTTCTCCGACAAGCTCGCGAAGACTTTGCTCGAATACGCCTTTTTCCATTTTTGCGCGACGGTCAATGAGCTGGGCAGTTTTCTTCGCCGAATCCTCGCTAAGGGCAAGTAGCGTACCGATAATATAATTCATTACTTTGCGGCTGTTAACGCGAATCTCAAAATCTAAATCCTTCATGCCGAAATTCCTTAAGACCTCATACGCTAGCGCGATAATCTCCGTTTCCGCTTCAATGCCATTAACGCCGAATATATCGGCGTTGAGCTGAAAGTGTTCGCGCAAACGCCCCTTTTGTGGACGTTCATAGCGGAAGAAATTCTGTATAGAATACCATCGAACCGGAAAGAAAAGCGTCTTTCGCTTTGCCGCAATCATGCGCGCGACGCTCGGAGTCATCTCCGGCCGGAGAGTCACCTCGCGCTTGCCGCGGTCCACAAAAGTGTAGGTTTGCTCGTTCACGAGTTCTTCTCCGCTTTTGGCGCGGTAGAGCTCGGCGTTCTCGAGCGGCGACGCGGCATACTCTTCATAACCGAAACTTTCCGCCGTTTTGCGGCAAACGTCAAAAATGTATTTTTCTATAGCAAAATCCTGCGGATAGAAATCCCGTACGCCCTTGTACGGTTCCGTTGAAAGCTTCTTTTTAGCTTCAGCCATAGTCACGCTATTGTAGCGCAGCAGTCTTAGACTGCATAGTAGTCGTAGACTAGAGAAAACAGATGCTTCCACAAGACCTTATACATTGTGTTGCCTTTTTAATCCGTTTTGCTATAGTAGTTGTGTCTTTTTTCTCAAGGAGGTGTTTGCCTAGAAGGTGTAGCCGTATTGAGGAAGGGGCTAAACCCGCAAAGTCGGGTCGCCCAAGGTCGGAGACAGTTAATTAGTAATATGTCCTAGTAGTTAGTAATCGTTAACTATTGATTGCTAGGGACTCAATATGGCAACCAAGCTTTACGTTGGCAACCTGTCGTACAACACTACGAGCGACAGTTTGCAAAACGCTTTTGCCCAGGCTGGAAAAGTTGTTTCAGCAACCGTGCTCTCCGACAGGATGAGCGGCCGTTCACGCGGGTTCGGTTTCGTTGAGATGGAAGATGCCGATGCGGCAAAAGCCATCGAAATGTGGAACGACAAAGACCTTGACGGAAGGAAACTTCGCGTCAATGAAGCACGTCCGATGGCCGAACGCCCTCCGCGGCGATTTGACCACGGTTCTTCCGAACGCCGAAGCTTCTAACTCACGTTCGAGAAATCAGAAAAACGAAGACCGACTCCGAAAATCCCGGAGTCGGTTCTTTGTAGCAACATAGAAAATCCATTTCTATTAGCGACGTAGAGCGAGAGAAATGAAAAATTCTGATTTTTCATTTCCGAGCCGAGGAGCTAATATAGTCCAATACTGCGCGGCTCTGCCGCGCTAGAGAACGAGCGGAGCGAGTTCCAATATTACCTCGGGGCTTGCCCCGAGGGACTATATTATCTTGCTTCCTCGAGTTTTACGAGTCCGATAAGTCCGAGGAGTATTGGCCAGACTACGGCAACAACTGGAGCAGATAGCGTATCCGTAGCTTTAAGCAGAAATGTAAGAGCGAGAAGGATAAGAAGAATCGGAATAAGGTGACGAAATCCACTGGAAGAGTTATTTCGCATAGATGTTTTGGATGATTGAGACATTGAAATGACCTTCGACCTTTGTGCCTTTCTCTTGTCTTCCGCCTTCCCTTCACGAAAGAAGCTTACTGGCGTGAACCGCGATTAAGGCTAGTCCCATAAATTATCTCACGGCGCGCGCTCCAGATAAAGGGGTGCTGTGGAGAACTCCCTACGCAGGCCACACAAAGACGCTGTCCGAGGCATAACGTACCGCCATTGATTTGAGTTGCAGAAGACGGCAAAGGTGGGTACTATCATAGTGAGGCAATAAGCGCCACTTACTATGTTTTTGGAGGAACAAAACACGAAGAAGGACCTAATAGCGAGCTTGTCGGATGAGGAATTGCTGAAACGCTCATTTGACAACCCGCATCTTTTTGAGAGGTTACTTGACCGTTATGAAGAGGCTTTTCTTCGCAAGGCATACTACATTCTGGGTACTAAGGAAGCGGCGCAGGATGCGGTGCAAGACGCGTTTGTAAAGATTTACAAAAACGCGCGAAGATTCCAACCTCAACCTGGAGCCGGATTCAAATCATGGGGTTATAGAATTCTCGTGAATACCTGTTTTACGGCATATAAAAAAACCAAGAACGCGGCCAACTTTCTTGCCGACCTTGACCCAGAATTTCAGGAGCTCGTGTCGGACAAAGGAGCCATAGAGCAACGTGAGCAGGAGCTCAATCGCGATGAGGTAGAATCATTTTTATCGCAGCTTTCAGAAGGGCTTTCCGAACCAATGCGCCTTCATTTCATCGATGGGAAACCACACGCGGATGTCGCCAAGATTATGGGCATTTCCGAAGGAGCAGTTCGCGCTAGGGTGCATAGGGCCAAGCAGGAGTTAAAAGCGGTCATAGAAGAAAGAAAGAGGAGGACCGCCCAATGATCAATTTCCAATTATCAATTTTCAAATAAAGCCCGAAATCTTCTAATTTTCAGAATTGGAAATTAATTGAAAATTGAGAATTGAAACTTGAAAATTAGAATTGCCACTACACCTATGCACCCCGCATATAAACAAGATATAAAGCCCACAACAAAAACTTTTAAACAGCGGATTATGCGCCGCATTTATTTTGTGTTTATGGTCCGTAACCTTTCGCCGTTCGCGTTTGATTGTCTTGCGATAGTAATAGTCGCATTCATAGCCACGCTTTTTGTTTCAGTTAATGATGTTCTTCTAAACCTATCCACCGCGCAAAACTCCGGCAATCTTTCCAATTTCTCATTGTCTGCATTTTCGGCAACCGAACTTCAGACCAAGTTATTGCTTGTGGTTCTCGGCGCAATTGGTTTCTTCGCCGTACGCCACCTTAAGTGCGCACTGCGGGCGGTCCGAACCCTGAAGCATGGTACATCAGAAACACAAAGCACAGTACCCAAAAACCCAGACAAAACACAATTTTAAGACAAACAAAACACAGATGAGATGTTTGATGAAATTTGGGAGTTTGCCTTCTTTGTTTGGATTTTTGATAGTTTGTGCTTTGCTTTAGAGGTAGTGTTTCAGATGCTCCTCCAGTTTGTTTATTTCGTCGTGCGAGAGATGATGATTTTCAGGATGATGCCGAAGGTAATGAAGACCTTGCTTCATCTCATCCTTACTCATACCCGCGCTCGAACCGCCTTCCCGCATATCGCCGCGAAAGACGTTTTCCACCTCATCGACTTCATGGTTAGAAAACCCGTCTCCGCGCAATTTCCATAATGCTTTCTTAAACTCTTCGCGTGAGATTTTGTCACTCATAAAAATGGAATTATGAATAATGGATTACCAATAGTATAAAGCACAAAACACAGTACACAAAGACCAAACAAAGCACAAGAATTCAAACAAACAAACAAACAAACAAACAAACAAGTACCCTCTTAATTTGTGTTTTGAAAGACTGTGTATTGTTTGGATTTTTGGATACTGTGTTTTGGCAAGTTTGCTTAACTTATGATTCTGCTTGTCGACAAACCACAGGGCATCACCTCTTTTGATTGCATACGAATTTTGCGCCGTAAGTTAGGCGTACGAAAGATGGGCCATGCCGGCACACTTGACCCAATGGCGACAGGCCTCATGATTATCGGGGTAGGCGAAGGAACGAAGAAGCTTCAGGATTTTCTGAAGTTGGACAAAACATACAAAGCCGAGATTTTACTGGGAGTGTCTACTGATACAGGTGATATTACGGGCAAAATCCTGAAGGAATTAGGAAGTATGAATTATGAATTATGGAAGGGAAAAGAGGCAGAAATTAAGAAGATTCTAGAAGGAATGGTGGGGAAGCTTTCGTTGCCCGTTCCCGCGTACTCAGCGATCAAACGCGGTGGAGAGCCACTCTACAAAAAAGCAAGGCGTGGCGAGAAAGTTGAACCGCCCGTGAAAATAATGGAAGTGCTATCGGTAGAATTTCTTGGAATGGCGCCGAGTCGAAATTTAGCATTTGCTCACGGCCGTGAGCAAATGCTAAAAAATCAAAATGAAAAGGCGAAAGAAAGAATAATAATTAATGGCTTTGTTGAATAATTCCTGTCCGCGACGGTTTTCACCCGTCGTAGCCAGGATCTAGGCAACAATGTAACTGTCGGGCATTCCAAGAGTTGTCATGAGGTTGAGGGCTTTGACGCGCAGAAGCAATTCAACGCGTTGCGCGGCTTCTTTCCTCGAACGCACCTTGTCAGTGAAAATGGTCTTGAGACGAAACATGGTTGTTTCCGCAAGGCTGCGGCGATGGTAACCGCTTTCTTCTTTCCACTTCGCTCGCCCGACTTCTCTCACGCGGCGAAGATTCGCGTCCCTCGGTATCCTTTGCTCCTTGGAGTTGCCGTGCTGCCAAATGTGAGCGTTTCTCTGCGGAGGAATGACGATATGCTTCACCCTCCGTTTCCGCAACGCGTCATAGCACATTCTTCGGTCAAAGGCGCCGTCAGCAGAAACTTGGTCAATGGAGGTCTCCGCGGGCGCTTGGTTAAGGAGCGGCTCCAGCATTTCGCAATCTGCCGTGCCATTGCCGGTAACTTCACCGAGCAGGATGTCCCCCGTTTCCTCGTCTATGCCAAGGTGCAATTTCTTCCATGTTCGGCGTTTCGACCAGCCGTGTTGTCTGACTTTCCATTCCCCCTCGCCGTACACTTTGGCGCCAGTCGAGTCGACGACAATATGAATCGGCTCGTTGCGAATGGCTCGGGCACGGATGATGACGGCGAGCGTCGCGGCGCGAATGGAAAGCGTTGAGTAATCCGGCGCTTTTCTTCCGCTCCCCATCTTACGGAGGATGCTTCGGAGAAACCCTTCCGCTTGGCGGAGAGGCAGATGGAACACCTCCCTAAGGGTGAGGGCGGTTTCAATGGCCAGGTTGCTGTAGAGCTTAGGTTTGCCTCGTTTGCCGGTTTTCTTTCTCTCCTGCCACTGTCGCAAGGCCTCATCCGTAATCCAGAAAGCGACGCTACCTCTGTCTACCAGACTTTGGTTGTACTCCCGCCAGTTGCGCACCTTGTATTGTTTCTTCTTCCCTCCGCGTTTCTGCGCTTTTGTTGGCTTTTTCATGCCATAATGATACCAAAAGCCCAGAATTATTGAGAGAAGGTTAGGGATTTATTCAACAAAGCCATTCCTTATTCATAATTCATTTCTTGTATGTTTGTAAACAAAGTCTTTCTTTACGGTAACTTAACCCGCGACCCGGAACTCAAAGCGCTCCCCTCCGGTAGTCAGGTGGCGGAATTCGCGGTTGCGACAAATCGCGTCTACAAAGACAAAAATGGCGCGAAACAAGAGGAGGTAGATTTTCACAACATTGTCTCGTTCGGCAGGCAGGCCGAAGTGATAGCACAGTATCTAAAAAAAGGGCGCCCTATCTTCGTGGAGGGTAGGATTCGCACCCGCAGTTGGGAAGCGAAGGACGGGACGGGCAAGCGTTATAAAACAGAAATCGTACTCGAGCAATTCCAGTTCGGCCCAAGTCTTCGCGATAGCACGGGCGGCAGCACGCGTCAGGAATCGCAATCGCCTTCTGCGCCCGCGGAAAAAGAAGAAGCGGGTTCGGGCATAGAGTACCCTAAGGAGGAGATCAATGCGGATGATATACCTTTTTAACGTGAAGACCCGTTAAAAAGAATTTCTAATTTCGAATATCTAATTTCTAAAAATACAGAAATTGAAACTCCCAATGCAGAAAAACCTGATTGGTTTCGGGTTTTTCTTTTCTCTTTCTATATTTTTCGAGATTCGAGATTTCTCCTACTACCTCACCACAAACGGTAAAAGTCCCATGTACCTTGCACGCTTTATCGCGAGAGCAAGCTGGCGCTGATATTTTGCGGACACCCCGGTGCGCTTACCTGCCTGAATACGGCCGTGTGGATTAAGAAACTTCTTGAGAAGCTCAATATCCTTATAATCAATATGTTTGATATTGTTCTGCGAGAAATAGCATTGTTGCTCTTTTTTTTCCATAAAGTTAGGTGTTAGCTTACTAGCTTTTTGGCTTTCTAGCAAGCTAATCAGCTAAAAAGCTAATTCGCCCTTTCCACATACTCCCCCGTGTCCGTATTGATGCGCACCACATCCCCTTCACTGATGAACATCGGGGCATTTACGGTCGCGCCGGTTTCGAGCGTGATGACCTTTGTTCCGCCCTTCGCGGTATCGCCCTTAATCGCGGGTGGTGCCTCGGTGACTTTGAGCTCTACCTTAATGGGAAGCTTGAGACCTATCATTCTGTCATTCCAGGTGAGTACTTCAATAAGACTATTTGGTTTCAAGAATCGGCCTCCCGCCCCGACCACGTCTTCTTTGGGGGCGAATCGTTTGGAAGGGTCGGCGACCTCACAAAACCAATACTCGCCCCTGTTTGTATAGAGATATTTTATCTCACGCGAATTTATGTCCGCCTCGTCCACTTTATCCGCCTGATGAAAGGTCACTTCTGTCACCTTCCCAGTAAAAAGATTCTTCAGTTTCGTTTGATTGACCGGCTTTCGCTGTTGCATGCGAAAAATGCGCGCGTCCAGCACTTCAAACGGCTGTCCTTCGTAGACGATATATTTCTTGGAAAGAATTTCGTTGTAATTTAACATGTTGAAAATCTCGAATATCTAATTTCGAATCTCGAAAAATATCTAATAGGAAATATTGAAACTGAAAGAAATTAAAAGGGTTTTACTGATTTAGTTTTTTTGTTTCGTGTTCTGTATTCGCTATTTTTAGATATTCGGTATTCGAAATTCGATATTTCTTATTCGGCTATTAGCTTCTCAATCGATTTATCAAGCTCGGCTTCAGAGACCGGAACGCTTACTGGAGGGCTTTGCGGCACATTCTTTCGCTCTCGACGGTCTACTCTAAGACGGCCTGCTGTGAGAGTATGTTCTCGAACAGTTTTGATAAGGAGATAGCGAAGAATTAGCTTGTTTTGCTTGAATTCTTGCTCGATGCGCAACGCGTTCTTGGGAGACGCTTCAAATTTCATCCAACCGAAATATCCGTTAATGCATTTTTCATACCCATCGCCAGACCGCTTTTGCATTGTGTACGCAAGCGTCTTCTGTTTTGGAAATTCTTCGGAAATGATTAAAGCTTTTTCTCTATCGATAGCGTCTTTGAGAGTCGTGACTTCACGCGGCAAATCTCCTTCTGGAACTGTGGGTAACATAAGATACCCGACTTCGTAAATACGATTCTCTTGTTCTCCCGCTCTTTCTTCCATGCCCGCCGGAGAAGTGGCGAGAGTAGAACTCTTTTTTGTGGTGTCTTCTGCCATGTAAGCTGCTTTATGGATAATATAGATAACCCAGTACGTGCTGAAGGGCTACCAAAGCAATTCCGCACAAAGATGGATAGGCTTGGTGCGGAGCGAAGTCCCGAAAGGTTATCATGACTCTTGCTGAAAGTCCACTCGAGAAGCTTTTTGGCTGGTTGGCTTTCTAGCTTGCTAGTCAGGAGAAAAACCAAAAAACCACTCCATTTTTTAAAGATTCTCGCCTTACGCGAGAGAAATGTTGAAGAGTTTCTCTGCGTTTTTGAGAATCTGTGTTCGTGCTTTTTCTTCATCCTCGTTTCTAATGCGCGCAATCGCCTTTACTACCTCACGGACATAGAGCGGCTCGTTTCGCTTGCCTCGATACGGCGCGGGGGCGACATAGGGAGCATCGGTTTCGGATAAAATCCGACCAAACGGCAGGTAGCGAATAATCTCGTCGTAGCTTCGCGCGAAGGTAATAACGCCGGTGAAAGAAAACGTGAAGCCGGCGTCAAGAAACGGTTTGGCTTCTTCTATCGTGCCAGCAAAGAAATGTAAATTGCCTCGCGGAGATGAATTATGAGGTATGAAGTATGAATTAAGAATGGAAAAAGCGTCGTTGTAAGCGGAGCGATTGTCCCCATTCCTGATGTGGAGCATTAGTGGTTTTTTAACTTCAATCGCCAACTCAATCTGTCTCCGAAATGTCTCTTCCTGCCTTTTTTGCCCCCCATTCATAATTCCTAATTCATAATTCTTACTTCTATAGTAGTCGAGCCCGCACTCCCCTATCGCCACCACTTTCGGATGACTTGCTAACTTTTTATAATACTCGTAATCAAACTCCTCCCCACGCGACACAAAACCTTCCTTGCCCTCCGAAGCCTCGGCGAAGGAGGGGCCTAGTTCTTCTTTATCATGAAAACTCTTCCCGGTGTGAATCGGGTGGAGACCAACCGTCGCGTACACCCCGTTATACTTTTCCGCCAGTTCTACCGCCACTTTGGAAGTATCCTTCTGCGTCCCGACCACATTCATAAAGACCCCCGCTTCAAACGCGCGTTTAAGCGCCAAATCGCGGTCGCCGTCAAACGCCGCAAAATTCGTATGGGAATGAATATCAAAAAATCTCGGGGTCATTTTCTTGGAAACAATGGTTGATTCGGAGCTTTGCCAGTTTTAATTAAATTAAGAATTTTTTCGGCAGTTTCCGACAAAAACGGCAGAAGTAACTTGGCGATTTCCCTAAGTTCCGATAGTAATTCGCCGATAATTTTTCTGGCTTTCTCCGGTTCGGTTTTTACCAGTTTGAACGGCTCCGTCTCCTGAATCTTTTTATCAGCCGCGTGGATTTTCTCCCAGATAACATCCATTGCCGACTTCAAATCGTATCTCTCTATTGTCTCTTGATATTGTCTTTCTGTATTTTTCTTTTTCCCATCAGACGTTACAAGTTTTGCGTTACAAGTTACATGATTTTGCTCTGCCATCTTCAACACCCTACTCACTAAATTCCCTAATCCGTTCGCTAAATTGGCATTGTAGGCCTCTTTGAATCTTTCCTTGGTGAATGGCGAATCCTCAAACGGATGAAGCTCGCGCGTGACGAAATAACGCAAAGCGTCGGCGCCATACTCATTCACAATTTCTGCCGGACTAACGGCATTGCCAAGCGACTTGGACATTTTCACTCCGCCTTCGCCGGTGACAAAGCCGTCAATGACGATTTGCCGCGACGGCGGCAAGCCGGCGGCCATTAACATCGCCTGCCACATCGCCGCCTGCTGGCGCAAATTGTCTTTGCCGCAATACTGCACCATCCCTCCGCTGTCCATTTGCCATTTTCTGAATTTCTCCAAATCGCCGGGCCAGCCGATGGCGGAAATGTAATTTACCAGCGCGTCAAACCAGACATAGAAAACCTGCGTCGGGTCGTCGGGCACTTCTATGCCCCACGGCATTTTTTCTTTCAAACGAGAAATGCTGAAATCCTGAAGTCCTCGCCTGACAAACGATTTTATTTCACTCAGCCGTTCGGCCGGCACGACAAAATCAGGATACTTTTCGTAAAGCGCTAGTAGAGGTTTCTGAAACGCCGAAAATCTGAAGAAATAATTTTCTTCTTCTATTTCTTCAATCTTTCTCGTCGGGTGAAGCGGGCACTGGCCGTTAACCAATTCAGAATCGGTTTTTTCCAACTCACAGCCGACGCAGTATTTTATTTTATAGGGTTTTTTGTAAATATGGCCGTTTTGGGCGCAGATTCTCCAAAATTCCCCCGCCGCTTTGATATGAGGCAGATCGGTGGTCCGGATGAAATTCGGTTCGGAAAGATTAAGCAAAGGAATCAAGGTCTGAAACTTTTTTGCCGCTTCGTTAACATAAACCTGTGGTTTCTGGCCGGCTTTTTTTGCCACCTCAAAGATTTTCGCACCGCGCTCGTCTGTGCCGGTATTGAAAAAAACCTCAAATCCCTGTTCCCTTTTCCACCGCGCGATTATATCGGCGCGAATCACTTCCATCGCAAAACCGATATGCGGATCGGCATTTACATAGGGTAGGGTAGTGGTGATGTAAAACGGTTTTTTCATGAAATATCAAATCTCGAATACCTAATATCTAAAAATACTGAATACTAAATACTCAAAGAGAAAGGGGTATATCTTGCTTTATTTGTCAACTATTTTTGTTTTTATATTTTTCGAGATTCGAAATTAGATATTCGATATTAAGCGGCAATTTGTTTGCGTCGCTGTACATCTTCCAGATATTCCATAAGCGTTGCGGCAAGCGGAACCGATATGAGGAGTCCGAGAAACCCGCCGAGTTTGGCTCCCACGATAAGTGCTAAGATAACCGTCATGGGAGGCACCCCGATGATTTTCTTAACCACCAAGGGATAAATGAGATGGTTCTCAAATTGCTGAATGATTAAATACACTCCAGCCACAAAAAGCGCGAGTGAAAGACCATTAGTGCCATAGGCAATTGCAACGGCCGGAATCGCCGCAAGTATAGGACCGAAGAGGGGAATGGTCTCGAAGAGAGCGGCGAGAGCGGCAAGAAATAGCGCGTTCTTTATGCCAACTATCATAAGCCCCAGATATACGAGCATGCCTACAAGCACGGCGAGAAGAATCTGTCCCTGAATCCAAAAACCTATTTTACGCTGCGTCCTTTTCCAGAGTCCTATAACATATTGCTCGTGCCGTTCTGGAGTAACAATCCGGAGGAATGCCGCCACTCCGTCATCTTGCACCGCAAGATAAAAGGAGAGTACTACGATAAGTATAAACTGCACGATGCCGCCGAATACTACCGACACATTATCCCAGAATCCATTGGCGAAGCTCCCCAGTATCTGGCTAAGGTCAGTGAAAACCGCGGTAAGGGAAGAAGGATTCGCAGTCGCACTGATGCCCGCTGAAAGTGTCTGCGCGAGGTCGGCCCCTTGTATGACGGCTTCGGGTTCGAGATATACGCGCGTCGGGACACTTTCAAGAAGTTCCGGAACCGCGCGCAGGAAATTAGCCGTATCCGACAATAGAAAAGGAACAAAGAAATAGAACACTCCGACAAACGAGAGTGAAAGCAAGGCATAAGTCCCCATGACGGCGAGAATCCGCGGTATTCGAAACTTCTTCAGAAATACCGTCAGCGGCTCAATTGAAGAAGCGATGACAACGGCCGTAAGCACAACAAGAAGAAGGTCGCGAAGATAATATAGCAAAACGAAAAATAAAACGACGAGCACTATTCTTACTATCGTGCCGGTGGTGATGCTTATGTTGGTCGGGGGAGGCAATGACATAATTGCATCATAACACAACGGGAGAAAATCCGAAATTCGAATATCGAAATCCGAAACAATGCCTAAATTCAAAATCCTGAAAATCTAAGAGTTTGAGACATTCGGATTTCTGGTTTGGGATTTGTTTCGGATTTCGTGCTTCGTGCTTCGTGCTTCGTGCTTCGTGCTTCGAATTTACTTTTATAGGTGCAGTAGCTTTTCCAATTCTTTTTTACTTTTAAGCGGCCCGATAAGCGCGAGGTTGAGTCCCGAATCGACAATATACTTGTCCACCAGACGCTTGATGTCCTGTGATTTTACTTTTCGAATCTTCTCTTCGATTTCCTTAGGAAGGAGCAAAGGTTTTTTGACTATTTCTTGATACCCATAGAATTCCGCTAGTGAATCTGACGATTCGAGCGAGAGATACATATTGCCGATGAGATATTCTTTGACACGCGCGAGTTCTGTCTCATCTATCGGCTTTTCCTTAATAAGCTTAAGCTCTCCTATAAGCGCGGCAACGGCTTCAGGAAGACGCTTTGCAGGAACTCCGGCAGTAATTTCAAGAAAGCCATGGTCGGTAAACGATTCGTGGGCCGCACCGACATAGTAGCAGATGCCAAGCTCGTCGCGCATCTTCTGGAATAATCGCGAACTCATGCCGCCTCCGAGGATTGTCGAAGCGACCCTCATAGCCGGCATATCATCACTGTATAGATTGAATGTCCGGAGCGCGAGCGCGAGGTGTACTTGGTCGGTTTCTTTGTATTTGATGGCTATATTCGGTTCTTTTTGCGCCTCTTTGACTGCGGTTTTCTGGTGTTTCCTGCCGCTTGGCATATTTGCAAATACTTGTTTTACTTTGCTCGCCACTTCCGTCTCATCCGCGTTCCCCGCGACAATCACCGATGTCGCTCCGGATACATAGTGCTTTTCACGGTACGCGACCATACTCTCGCGCGTTGTGCTTTTAACTGTCGCCTCTGAACCGGCAATATCCCAGCCGGCCGGCTGGTCTCCATACAAAAGCTCCATAAGCACGTCATGGATATGGCGCGTAGGCATGTCTTGGTACATCCGTATTTCCTCGATGATGACGCCCTTCTCTTTTTCTAGTTCTGCTTCGGGAAACGTGGAATGCAAATAGATGTCGGAAACGACATCAAGAATCTTGCCGAAATGCTTTCGGTCGGACTTGGCATAGTAACCGGTCATTTCCTGCGCGGTGAAAGCATTGTATTGAGAGCCAACGCCGTCTAGCTCACGCACGATATCCACGGCCTTGGGGCGTTTTGTCGTCCCCTTAAAGCACATATGCTCCAAAAAGTGCGAAACACCGTTTATCTTTTTGGTTTCGTACTTGGAACCGGCCTCCACAAGCACCATGACCGTAACCGTCGGGTTGTCCTTCATGGGAACGGTGATGAGCCGCAGGCCGTTTGGGAGGATTTTTCTGGAAAAATTCATAAAACATTAGAGGAGTCTAAGAAAATCCTCTTTTAAAATTTTAGAGTCTTTGAGAATTGCGAGGAGGGTGCCTTTGGGGATTTCTTTGGAATGCACGGGGACTACGGTTCGCCTGCCATCCTCATGTTTGAGGACTAAATGACTGCCGCTCATTTTCCTATGCTGAAAAAACCCAACTGACTCTAAAACACGAATTAAATCTTTGGGCTTAACGGCTGGCAGTCTAGGCATAGGTTTTCTTCAGAGGAAAAGAAATTGTCTCAAAAGATTCAAAACTTGCGTCTTCTGGAATCGCTTCTCCGTCGTCAATAAGACTTTCCACATAGACACTGATTGCCTCCTTTAAATTTCTCTTGGTTTCAGTGATTGTCTTGCCAAAGGTATGGCAACCGGGAAGCGCTGGCGCATAGCCGTGAAAAGATTTCCCATCTGGTTCAATTATTGTCCTGTAAGTATGATATCTCATCATGGAGTAATCATAACATGATAATTAACCGCATCAAAATGTAGTTATCGCGTTTGATCATATGCTTCTTTGATTACTTCAAACACATAATCAACTTCATCTTTATCTTTAAAATTAATTCTCCCCTTCCAACCAAATTTATAACTGGTTATATCTTTGACAATTCTTTTAGTGTCTTTAAGATATTTTGGTTCTTTTAGGGTAATCTCCAGATATGAGGGGTAAAAAGAAAAACGGACAAATTTTCTGTTTGACTTATACGAAATTCCAGTTTTCTGGCCAAGTAATTCCTCTACTTCCGGCAAAGAAAGAATTCTCTGCCGCAAAGTTTCTGCTTTTTCCTTTACATACTCGGAACGCAACAAAGAAAAATGATAATTTTTGTCATAGACCTCTGTGCTACCGCTTTCTCCAACAACAGAGGTGACTATCTTCTTGTCAGGCATTTCTATACCATCAAGATGAAGAATGTCTGGCTCATAACACGCATAGGTTACCAACTCAACATATTCAATCTGCCTAACCGCCCTTTTTATTTGTCTGCTAAAATCTTGAGCCACTAGAATAACTCTTGGTTGGTCCCAGTTTACCTCTATGTCATTACCTAGTTTGCTTTTTACAAGGTCTTGAAAAGGTCTTCTGTTTTCCTGCAACCAACCGTAATAGTCCAAACCCTGTGTTAAAACTTTATCATCCTTATCCCATTTGTACTCAATTATCACCGGGGAATTATCGTCATCTATCCCAAGAGTATCTATCCTAGCTTCTGTTATCGGATATTCCTTCTCTAGAAATCTTACTCCCAATAACTGTTCCAAGTTTTTTTTAAAGAAATCCCTCAGTTCAAATTCGCTCTCGAAAAAATCATTTCTCCTTTTAGATTTAATCGCCTTTGCATTTTCTTTTGTAATCTTAAAAATTGCCATGTTTCTTGAGATAGCCCTGTAATTCAGAAATCTGCACCCTTTCCTGCTTCCCCGTATCCCTATCTCGGACGGTTACATCATCTTTTTCAAGCGAATCAAAATCAACCGTGATGCAGAACGGCGAGCCAATTTCGTCCTGACGGCGGTAGCGCTTACCGATATTGCCGTTGTCGTCCCAGGCAATCGTGTAACCTGTAGCGTGTAGCGTGGAACGCAAAGAGTCATACACTTCGCGAGCTTTCTTTACAAGCTCGGGTTTATTTTTAAGAAGTGGAAAGACGGCGACTTTGACCGGCGCGATTTTTGGAGAAAGTTTGAGGAAGGTTCTTTTTTCGCCGTTCATCTCATCTTCGGTGTAGGCGGAAGACAAAACAGCAAGCAGAAGCCGGTCAACGCCGAAAGACGGCTCTATCACATGAGGAATAAATTTTGTTTTGAGCTCTTCATCTAAATACTCAAATGGAACACCAGAGTTTTTTTGGTGCGCCGACAAATCAAAATCGGTGCGGTAGGCCAAGCCGGAAAGCTCTTTCCGACCAAATGGAAAATCAAACTCAAAATCAATGGTGCGTTTTGAATAATGGGCTCGCTCGCCATCTGGCACCTCAAGCTCGTGAACATCTTCTTTCGGCAAACCGACTGACTCAAAAAACTTCACTGTCTCGCTCCGAAACTCCTCAAAGTGTCTCTCCCACTCTTCTTGTTCTGCGTTAGTCTGCGTGCCGTCTACGTGTGTCCGCGAGGCCACCTTTGGCGGCCTAACAAAATACTCTATCTCCATCTGTTCAAACTCGCGAGTCCGAAAGAGAAAATCGCGCGGCGCGATTTCGTTCCGAAACGCTTTGCCGATTTGCGCTAAACCAAACGGCAATTTCGGATGAAGCGAGTCAACGGTATTTTTGAAGTTAGCAAACATCCCCTGCGCCGTTTCGGGACGAAGATAAGAAACCGCTGTGTCGGACTCCTCTGCTCCAACATGAGTCTTAAACATCATATTAAACTGCCGCGCTTCAGAGAGTTTACCGCCGCAATCGGGACACCCGCCCGAACGACTGGAATCGTTCCCCGCCAGAATGACCTTGTCGGGCTGGAGTCGGGCAGGTAAAGGTTGAACCTTTTTGGGGTCTTTAAGGTTCAACCTTGACGAATCAAGTTGGTCAGCTCGAAATCGGTGCTTACATTTTTCGCACTCCACCAATGGGTCGCTGAAACCCTCGGCGTGCCCGCTCGCCTGCCACACTTCCTGCCGCATCAAAATCGCCGCATCCATGCCGAACATATCCTCTCTGTCCAAAACAAATTGTTTCCACCACAGGCGCTTCACATTTTCTTTGAGCGCCAAACCGTAATGTCCGTAATCAAAAAAACCGGAGAGTCCGCCGTAAATCTCCGAACCGGGGAATACAAACCCCCGCCGCTTGCACAGCGAAACTATCTTTTCCATAAGGTTTTCTTCTTTCACCATGATCGTAGCTCAGCTATCTTAAATCGTAAATCCTTTATTTTGTAATGATTCCGCTTTTCGATGTCGCTCCGACATCGCCAAGTAAGCCGGTGGTAAGCGGGGGCCTGGTATTACTGACTACCTCTGTTCCAGTGAAAAGGTCGTTCCCGCGAGCCATACTTTCCCCTATTACGACCGGAGACGTGCCGACTTGGCTTAAGCTAGGAAGCAGGGCGACCTTAAATGACACTTCGAGAGGCGGAGCAAGAGCGCCTACACCGGCCTTCACTTCTCCTATGTTCCAAACTATTTCACCGCCTACCTGACTATAAGAAACGCGTTCCGAAGGAGGACTCATCTCTCCCACCCATTTTACGTAAGGAGGAAGTACCGCAGACACTTTTGTGTTCGCGACTCCGTTTGACGCGTTAGAGAGCGACCAAACCACGGTGTAGGTGGTTTCCTGTTCGGCCTGTGGCGGGATTGGACCTTGATTTGCAAATGGCCCATCGTCATGCAAAAGCCTTGAAGAAAGCGCGAGTACTGTCGCAACTTTGATTTCTTTCTTCACGGAAGAAACGACATCTTGATAGAGTCCTTGTTCATCAAGTCGTTTCCCGCGCGCCGTAACTTCAATGGTCATTTGAGGATTTTTGAAAGTCGCTGGGTCAATCGCGACTGGCAGTATGCCAAGACTAAAACTTAAAGTTCCGTTAGCTCCTGGTTCTACAGCCGCGAACTTAGCGATTTTTCGTTGGTCCCATAACAGAGCTCCTGTATTAGAATCGAAGAATCCTCCCACCGACGACACCGATGTCTTGCTGTAAATATCACCTATGAGCTTGGCCGTGATTTCAAGATTTGCAACCTTGGCGGCAAGATTATTCAGCCAAGTAATGTCGGCCCGTATAATCTGGCCGCTTCGTCCAACAAATGTCTCTCCTTCTTTGCCGTTCACCAGAAGTTCTAAATTTATGAAGGATTTTTGTATTAAAATCGATGGAGCCTCGCTAAGAAATACGGCGCCAAGTTGCCTCTCGTCTTTCGTGTTTTGTGTTCCCACGGAAAAATGAAATGTACGTTCCTCCTTTTCAGTTGCCTGAAGTCTGCCTCTGACGAGAATTCGACGTGAGCCTTTAGGCGCTAGGTCCCCGAGAAACCATGTGTCCTTCCCAAATGAAGGATTCGGCTCGCTTTCGACGAATTGAAAGCCAAAAGGATACTCCGCCTTGACGAGGAGATTCTCCTGCGTGGCGCTTGAATTTGAGCTAAGGTCAATTGCGATATCGAAAATCTGGTCAGCGTTTACCTCCTTGGGAAGTTTAAGCGTAAATATAACGGGCGATGAGTTTACCATGAACGCGTGTTCAATCTTCCTGGAAAAAATGGCATTTGAATCTTTGGGACGATATTCCACTGTAATTTCCAATTTCTTATTCTCTCCTTCTTCTCCAAAAGGGACAAAAGAAAGTTTCCGTGATACGCGCTTTCCGGCTGGAAGCAGGCCAAGAGCGTCGCGGTAGCGAAGCAGCGGTAGCGATAGATTGTCTGGCTTTCTCGTGCCGTCAGGAAACTCAACTAATAAATCGACCGAATTGAGGTTGATTGTGTTTTCATTTCCTATAGTGATTTCAACGCTCATTTCCTCGCCAGCAGGAGCGCCAACCGGCCCGATAACGTCAACGGAGATATTTTGCGGAGATACCGTATTCTCGCCGCGCCAAACACCAAAAAAGGCTATTCCAGCCGTGAACATGAAAAAAATTATTGACGCTACAAAAAGACGTTTAATCCAAGGCATTATTGTCGCCACGATAGAATAAAGCGCGGACTCTTTTCTCTCCGCCTCCGAGGTCCACTCCGGAGCTATGCGAACGTGCCTCTCCTCTCCCATAAACTCCTCATCATGCCGCAGTGGTGGAGGAGTCCGCGAGTAAAGACGGTGTTCAAGATTCTCGAGACTGTCTTGAGGTTGCTCGTGCGGCTGATTCAAAGGGGGTGGAGCCATAGTACCGACAGTATATCATGGGTTTACGGACTACGAATCTATACAGATATACGAATCACGCTATCAGTATATTCGTACTTTATCCGTACTCCGTATACCTAGAGTTGTGTCTGCTGCAGCGAGTTGTTGATTTCTGAAATCGCCAGGGTGCGGAATAACAAAGCGCTAGAAATTATTGATTCATCCCAAAGCGAAGACTGCGAGAGAAACGGGTCAAATTCTCCACGCGGCGCGAGGTAGCCAAGGAGGTAGAGGATTCGGAGTACGAGTACGATTTCAATTCCGGAAACCATGTCAGCGCTATTTTTTGTCCGCATGAATTGCAGTCCTTCAAGCACGGCGGTAAATAATGGTTCATTCTTTTCTTCTCCGGCGAGCAGACGGCGAAGTAACGCGAATATCCTGCCGACTGCACGCGAGGCCTTTCTTCTATCACTAAGTTCCTGAAAGACATTCTCCTTGAGGGACGCGTGCGTGAGTCTCCAATACTCTCTCCCGCGAATAAGCGCCACTTCGGAGTATGAAAAATCCTGTAGTCCATAGCGCAGTTTTGAACGCTCTTCGCGGACGCTTTGCGCCAAAGCGGTAAGAAAACCAAACTCTTTTGTAAAGAGCGCGATAGTCCTGCTTCCCTCTCCAGAGAGGGTCCCGCCAAGCACAAGGGCGTCGGTGTGGTAGAGGTGGTAGGACATAGAGAAGCTTTTAGCTGATAGCTTTTAGCTTTTAGCTTCAGAAAAAGACAAAAGAGCCGAAAGTACAGACGGAAGCGCAGTTACACCATCGCTTGCGCAAAAGTGTCCTTTGCCGCGCTCCAAGATTGTTTTCGCGCCAAGCTCTCTTGCCATTTCAAGAGATTTCTCCATCGGCACATATGGGTCGTTGTCGGAAAAAATCATGACAAACTTGTTGCAATGCGTTTTTGCTTTTTCTGCGTCAAACGGCGGTTCATAAAACTTCAGTATCTCCGGCACATTAATGCGCCCAGAAAACCCGGCCACAAAAACGCACCCACCAACCTTCATTTTGGGCGAAAGCCCCTCAAGATACCGGGCAATCGTGATGCACCCCAAGCTGTGGCCGACAAAATATGTGTCTTTATCTGGCCTTCCTACATATTCTTTCAGAAATCCGGTCCATTCCGACACTCCAGGCTTATCCGGATGTGGCATCTGCGGCGCGTTCACTTCCCAACCCTCTGCCCGGAGCTCAAGCGTAAGCCACGGAAACCAGTGATCGTTGGGTTTGCCTTCCCAGCCATGAATGAGAAATGCTCGTTTCATTAAGACTATTGTAGCAAAATCGCCGCATTGACGGGAGATGTGTTATGGGTAGTATGGTGAAAGAACTGTTCGCCGTATCGTATACGGCCTTCACAAACGAGAAAGGCTACAAGATATGAATCTCACGCTACCCGGGAATCCCCGCTACCAACCGAAATCGCTTCAACCGTTCTTCGGATACGACAACCTGATGCGCCCAATTGGAGAGGTTGAGCTCGCATCACTCGAAGTCCTCTCTGAAGTGGGAGTCATCCCCAAAACAGAATGGGCAACGCTCACTCCGGCAAGACGCGAAGCGGTCCTTGGTATTGAAACCAGCCGCGTGGATGAGGTTGAGAGAAGGGTTACCAAGCAC
>Ga0209212_1000419_pt1 | contig 83750 bp, 90 predicted proteins | sample RifGroC2_FD_183996 | JGI IMG/M metagenome (GOLD analysis project Ga0209212, IMG submission 183996) | Groundwater microbial communities from Rifle, Colorado, USA - Groundwater C2 (SPAdes) (version 2) | ecosystem: Environmental > Aquatic > Deep subsurface > Groundwater | place: Rifle, Colorado...
ATTGATACATAAAGAATAACTTTGTGTGTTATGTGGTTAAAATGATACTAAAAGTACAGAAAAGGCTTGCAGCACAGATACTTAATTGCAGTCCAAAGAGGATTGCGTTTGATCCTGATAGATTAGAGGACATTAAGCAGGCTATCACTAATAGGGACCTGAAATTGCTTATTGGAGAAAAAGCTATCATTAAGAAACCAATGAATGCCACATCAAAGTTTAGGGCAAGAAAAATAAGAGTTCAGAAAAGCAAAGGCAGGAGAAAAGGCCCCGGATCACATAAAGGAAGCCATAATGCGAGAGTAAACATTAAGGATCAATGGATGACTAGGTTAAGAGTCCAGAGGGCATTCTTAAGAGAGTTAGTCGATAAAGGGGTTATTTTGAGAAAAGCATACAGGGAATTGTATCTGAAAAGCAAAGGCGGTTATTTCAGAAGCAAAAGACACATTAAATTATTCCTTGAAGAGCATGATGAGATGATTGCAAAGAAACAAGCATTGAAATCAGTTATTAAACCTGAATCAGAATCAAAGAGTGTTAAAAAAAGAATATTAAAAGAAAAAGTTGCTGAAAATGAAGAAGAGAATTAAATTTGTTCAATATAGAAGAAAACGTGAAGGCAGAACTAATTACCGGAAGAGATTAAAGATGCTTATCAGTGGCACTTCAAGAATAGTAATTAGAAAAAGCAATAAGCATATTACTATTCAAGTAGTGGATTATGAAGCAAACGGAGATAAAGTTATTGTTACAGCAAAATCTTCTGAATTAAAGAAGTATGGATGGAATCATGCTTGCGGAAATATCCCTGCTGCTTACTTGACAGGAATGCTTGTAGGCCATAAGGCTGTAAAGAAGAAAGCCAAGAAGGCAATTGTTGATCTCGGATTGCAGATTCCTGCTAAAGGATCAAAGATATATGCTGCTGTCAAAGGCGCTATTGATGCAGGCCTTGAGATTAATTGCTCTGAAGAGGCATTGCCTAAAGAGGACAGGATTAAAGGAAAACATATTGATGCTTACAAACAATCTGGTGTTGAAAAGGATTTTGAGACTGTAAAGAATAATATTGGAAAATAATTATCAAGATTGATAAATTAAAAAATAAAAATTAAATTTAAGAAAATTACGAGGCTACAAATGAAACCTGTAGAGGAAAATGTTGTTATTGAACCAGTAGAGGAAGAGGTAGTTGAAACTATAGCATTAAGTGCAGATATTGAGAAGTGGCATCCAAAAACTGATTTAGGAAGAAAAGTAAAGAATAGGGAAATAACAGACATCAATGCTGTTTTAGATTCAGGCAAACCCATATTAGAGCCTGAAATAACTGATATGCTGCTTTCAAATTTAGAGTCAGATCTTTTGATGATCGGTCAGTCAAAAGGTAAGTTTGGCGGTGGATCAAGAAGGGTCTTTAGGCAGACCCAGAAGAAGACAAAAGAGGGCAATAAGCCTAAATTTTCTACATATTCAGTTATTGGCAATAAGGATGGTTTTGTTGGCTTAGGTTTTGGAAAAGCTAAAGAGACTGTTCCAGCAAGAGAAAAAGCATTGAGAAAGGCAAAGCTTAATATCATGAAGATCTCAAGAGGCTGCGGATCATGGCAATGCGGTTGTAAGACATCTCATTCAATACCATTTGCTGTTATGGGAAAATGCAGTTCAGTAACTGTTGAATTAAAGCCAGCACCAAAAGGAACTGGATTAAAAGCAGAGCGTGAAGTTGCAAAAGTATTGAGGCTTGCAGGAATCCAGGATATCTGGAGCAAAACCAGAGGACAGACAAGAAATAAATTAAATGTGATTGAGGCCTTGAGAAAGGCATTGGTGAAATTAAATTCAACTAAGATACAAGAAAAGCATATTGAAGCACTTGCTATCAGGTCAGGATCAAGAGGAAAGGATTAAGAGGGCAATATGGAAAGATTAGCAATCATAAGGATCAGAGGAACTGATGATGTGAATTATAAGATGGTAGATACAATGAAGATGCTTAAATTGTTGAAGAAACATGTCTGTGTTGTCTATGATAAGAATCCTGTAATACTTGGTATGGCAAAGAAATGCAAGGATTACGTTACATATGGAGAGATTGACGATGAAACATATAAGATGCTTGTTGATAAGAGGGGCATTAAGAAAGATAATAAATTAATGAACTATTTCCATTTACAACCACCTAAAGGCGGTTTTGAGAAAAGAGGATTAAAGGCAGCATATGCAATGAAAGGAGCTCTAGGATATAGAGGAGCAAAGGTCAATGATTTGATCAAGAAGATGTTATAATTATTAGCATCTGTTCGCTCTAATCAATGTTCAATCAAAGGTTGGCATCCCCGTAAGGGACATGTCCCCCTACCAACAGAATGTTGGAGAGATATTCGCTCGCCTTATGATGCTAATAATTGAGGTAAAAAAATGCTTAACAGAAGAAAAAAAACAGTGAAATTCAGAGGACATCACACTCATGGATATGGAAGCAAGAAGAAACATAGAGGCTCAGGACATCAAGGCGGTGTTGGAATGGCAGGGACTGGAAAAAGAGCAGACCAGAAAAAGCCATCAGTATGGAAGGATACTAAATATTTTGGAAGACACGGATTCCAGCCACAAACAAGTTCAAAAGGCATAAACATATTCTATATAGAAGATCATTTCGATACATTGTTTGAAGAAGGAAAGATCAAGAAGCAATCAGATCTTTTTATTATAGATCTAAAAGACTTCAGAGCAGACAAGCTACTTGGATCAGGCAATCCGACAAGAAAATACAAGATCAAATGCACAACAGCATCATCAAGCGCACTAGAAAAGATCAAGAATGCCGGTGGAAGCGTTGAAGTGAAACCGGTTGTTGAAAAGATAGCTAAGAAATAATTTTACAATTCTTGTACCTGTTTTAGAGAATGATTTATAGTTGTGTTTAAATCAAATTTATACTTCTATTTACTACTAATTACTTCTAATTTACTTCTAAAATGGTCGATAAAACTTAAAATAGAAATACTTTTAAATGCTTCTAATTACTACTAATTAAATATGGATGAGCACCAAATAAGAGAAATAATTAGTCATAAAGAAAATCAAGAAGTTGAATTTAAGCAATCCTTTCATAGTGCTCAAAAATTTTAAATGGGTTTATTTGTAAAAATGTTATTTAGTTTTTTCCTTATTCTCTGTGATTATTTGAAGCATTTCCTGGACAAGGTGCACGACTTGAGTTGATGGGTTGCTTTGAGTGCTGAGCAATTCTAGTCCCGCGGTAAGAAATTTTTGATTTAGCTTATTTGCTTGTCTGATTGCGGCATCTCTTTTTGAAAGAAGCTCATCAAAATAATCTTTTACCTTATCGTAATATCTTATATGGGTTTCAAGTTTTGATTGTAGGTCTTCAGTTGTAATTCGTTGATCATAATAGCAGAAATGAAGAAGATACCATAATTCAAAACAAGGATTTGATAAACATAATTTCACTTTGTTATTAGTTAATTTTTTTGCTTTTTCAATATTTTCATTTGTGTTTTGGTCTGCATCAAATACACACCAGACTTGGTCACCATTATCAAAGTCAATATCATACTTATTTATTTGGCTTAATGCAAAAGAAACAAGATTTTCAGGATCAGTAACAGAAGAGTTCGGAGTGAATATGAGGAGTCCGTTGTTTCTTTCACGATATCTGTTAAAGTATATTCTCTCTGTTTTTTGGCCTTCACAAACTATTAAGAATGTTGTTTCTTCTTTCCTTATGTTTGTTTTTCTTTTGCTGTATCCTTTGGCCATTAGAAGATCCTGTTTTCTTTTATGAATGGCAGAGCACCATATTTTCCGGCAAGATATCCCTTCTCGATATCTTTGTCTTTTCTTGGACTATACTCTGTCAATGAATACAAATCACTGCTTCCTTTCTCAGGATTCTTCTCAGTAAACCAAATCTGGTCTCTTCGAAAAATATCTTGATCTAACAAGTTAGTGTTGTGAGTTGTAAATATCAACTGTGCATTGCTTTTATTTTGTGTTGGATCATGAAATAGTTTTATTAAAAATATATTCAATAAGTGATGAAGTTTTGTGTCTATTTCGTCAACAACTAATATTCTTCCATTCTTTAAAGCATCTATCCAAGGTCCAATTAAAGAGAATATTCTTTTAGTTCCTTCTGATTCTTCATCTTGAAAATCAAAAACAACTCCTTTGTGCAATGTTTGGATTTGATATGCTTCAATTTCAGGCTTATCTCCTAATATTAATTTAATTACTTCTGGCGGTAAATTTTTCAAGTCTTCAGGAGAAACTTTCTTTGAAATTGTAGAAACATCATCTATTCCAACATCGGCTTCAAGAAGAGCTTTTAGTACATAACTCTTTAACTCTGCATCTTTTTTCATTAGTTCTATTGTAAAGTTTGCTAATGCAGGATGATCTGTTGTTCCAACAACTTGTAGATTATCTTTAAACCAATCAAATGCTTCTGCAGTTTTCTTGTAATTTTCTTGAGTAGATTTCGAAAGATACAATACATTAGGCAATGTTCTTTCTGAGATTACTTTTTGTTCTTTTTCATCTATTGTAAATTTGAATCCTTTAGAATCACTTCTAGAAAAGATTACTGCTTTTTTATTGTTAGGATAATAGTACAAAGATTCTTCTATTACTTTTTCATTATCAAAAGATACTTCGTAATGATATTTTACTTCATTTTTCATGAAGACAATCGACATCTTTGTAGGTTTAGTTAAGTATTTCTTGTCTAATTTGAATGGAGTAAACCTTATTTCTTGGCCTTTTTGATGGTTATGAGAATTCATAACTAATGCTTTTAAGAAGCCTAAAGCTAAGATTACGTTAGTTTTTCCTGAAGCATTTGCACCATAAATTACGGCGCTTTTAAGCAAGGTGTCTTCTTTTAATACGTCTTTTATGAGATTTCCATCTAAAGAAATGTCCTTTGTAGCGATCATGCTAAAGGTTACTTTCTCTTTGATAGAACGGAAGTTCTCGATGCTGAATTCGATTAACATTTTGCAAAACCTCCATTTTGGCTTATTTTATATTAATCTTTGTGATATTATCACAAATTTTAAAGATTAAAAGTCGTAATTCTATATAAATGTTTCGTTTATGTGGATTTGACAAATTCAATAAGTTACAACATATGTTTACTTATTAAATAAGCGAAAAGTTTATATAATTGATTAAATTACTACAATCATTATGACACAACCTAAACTTCCAACATGGCTAGAAAACAAATACTTGGCTCTCTGGGACAAGCTAAAAGACACCACGTTTAGAATGGAGGATGCACAACAAATCCTCCAGAAAAGCGACGTAGACAAAGTGCAAGGCGTAGCAGTGGTTTTATCTGAACTAAGAAAAGCAGGTTGGGTTGTAGTCGAAACAGATAGCCGTGATGCACGAAAAAGTATATATCACTTAAAAAGTAAAGATGATATTGTAAAAAGTATATTTAATGTTGAAACATTATCAAGATCAGATATTGAAGGAATACTCAAAAAAGCAGCAGATCTTATCAGAACAAGAGTCGATTACAAATTTATTCTCGTATTATTATTTTATAAAAGAATCAGTGATAAATGGGAACTTGAATTTCAACATGCATGTGATCAAGCAATAAAAGATGGATTTACTGAAAAGGAAGCAAAACAAGAAGCAAAGAATTCAACATATCACGATTTCATAATTCCAGAAGATTACCTTTGGGAAAATATACGAAAAGAAGTAACAAAACTCCCAGAGAAATTCTCAGAAGCACTCAAAGTTCTTGCAGAAAAAAATCAAGAACTCAAAGATGTTCTTGACAATATAGACTTTATTCAATTCACAACCAATAGAGAGAACGCAGAAATATTAAGGCAACTTGTAGAGTTGTTTAGTGAGAGAAAATTCCATCATGTTTCTGCAGATATACTAGGAGACGCTTACGAATGGGTCCTTAGATATTTTGCTCCAGATAAAGCAAAAGAAGGAGAAGTGTACACGCCTAGAGAAGTCATAAAATTACTTGTTGAAGTTTTAGACCCACAGCCAGGACAAAGCGTTTATGATCCAGCATCAGCATCAAACGGAATGCTTATTATTTCCTATAAACACGTCGAGGAAAAGAAAGGAAAGAAAGAAGCAGATAAATTATTCTTATTCGGCCAGGAAGCCAATCATAAAACACTTGCTTTCGGAAGAATGAACCTATATATACATGACATTAAGAATGCCAAGCTAGCATTCGGAGACACACTTCTTTATCCAAAATTCAAAGAAGCTGACGGAGTAAAAGAATTTGACGTTGTAATTGCAAACCCGCCTTGGAATCAAGACGGATATGATGAATTTGTTCTGAAAAAAGGAGATTTCTGGAAGAAAAGATTCCCATATGGTTTTGTTCCAAAACAATCAGCAGACTGGGCATGGATACAACACATGCTTTCATCCTCAAAAGGAAAAGTAGGAATCGTTATAGATAACGGTTGCTTATTTAGAGGAGGAAAAGAAAAAATAATAAGACAATTAACACTAGAAGGAGATGCTCACCAACAAGGAGATCTTATAGAAGCAGTAATCTTACTACCTGAAAAACTATTCTATAATACGGGAGCTCCAGGAGCGATACTTATTTTCAACAAGAATAAGAAGAGAAAAAAAGAAGTCTTATTCATTAATGCTTCTTCAGAATACGAACAGCATCCTGATGTCCGTAAATTAAATTGGCTTGCAGAACCGCAAATCAAAAAGATTGCAGACACATACAAAACATGGAAAGAAGAGCCAGGATTCTCAAGAGCAGTACCACTTGACGAGATAAGAAAGAACGACTATAACTTAAACGTTTCTCTATATGTTTATCCTGAAGAAGAAAATGAAACAATAGATGTCATGAAAGAATGGACAGAACTCAAAGCAATTGAAAAAGAAGAAGCAGAAGTCGATAAAAAGATTGAAGGATACTTAAAGGAGATAAAATAAGATGGTAGAAGATCAAAATTCAAGTAATGAAGTGGTTCATTCAGATAATGATACAAAAACTATGTATCATTATGTTGATCAAACTAAAAGACTTGATTTACTATCCAAAGAAGTATATAAAAAAGAAGACAAAACAACTTATTATCCATTCTATATAAATAAAGAAAATGAAATAAAACAAAAATATAGAAAAATTCAATCAATAACCTATGAGGGTTTTAAAAATAGTTTACCGGGTGGATTTATAAAATCGTATACTAGGGGATATGGGTTTACTAAACAGCTAAAGCCATTAATAAATTTTGTAGAATCAAATCTTGAAGTTCAAAACATTATGGTTTCTAAAAAAAGAAAAACTGAAATCAATGCCACTGCATTTATAGTTAATTTTAAAGATTTAGAAAAGATAAGGAAATATATCAGTGCAGAGTTGAGAAAATGCTCTGAAAATAACAAAGTAAATGTAAATAACTTTTTTGCTTTATTGTTACCTTCAACATTCGAGCAAATAAGGAAAACTTATCAAAGAGGTTTAATATGTAACATTTTACAAGAGTACGATAACTTATCAAATAATCTTTCTGCAGATGATAAAGAAGCATTACTTAATCTGTTTGAAAAATTATCATTAAATAAAAAAGAATTATTTGAAAAAAGAACACTTATAAAAACAAAAGAGACAATTGATCAGATTTATATCGAAGATGTTTTAAGGGAGTTTGAAAGACTACTTGGTTTGAAAAGAGTAAAAGAAGAAGTATGGCAAGACTTTTTTAAAAGTAATTCTTGGATATTTTCGCAACTATTTGCATACCCTACTGTTTTGCTTAAAGACAAAGCATATGTTGGTGGTAAAACTATTGATAATAAAGAAGGGAAAATCGTTGATTTTCTTTACAAAAATAAACTTACTAAGAATTCTGCACTAATTGAGATAAAGACTCATAAATCGCGAATCATGAGTAAAAAGCCTTATAGGGGATCTGACGTTTTTCATTTGGATAAAGAACTTAGTGGTGCTATTAATCAGATATTGGATCAAAAAGATACATACGGAAAACAATTTAATTCTGTTCATCAAGGAGGAGATTACGAAACATTCAATCCGAAATGTGTTATCATCATTGGTTTGATCTCTGACTTTGATAAAAAACAATTAAAATCATTTGAACTTTTTAGAAATAGTTCTAAAGATATTGAGATAATTGCTTTTGATGAACTTTATGAAAGAATAAAATCGATTGTAAGTATATTCAAAAAGGATAAAGATGAAACAGAAACTAAAACAAACTGAAATAGGAATGATTCCAGAGGATTGGGATGTTGTAAACATAAGGGAGGTTTCTGATACTTACGCAGGAGGAACTCCCTCTCGAGCTCATAAAGAGTATTACAATGGCAATATTAGATGGGTGAAGTCTGGAGAAATAAACTTAGGAGAAATATTTGAAACAGGGGAAAAGATAACAGAAACTGCTCTGAAAAATAGTAGTGTTAAGGAAATCCCAGAAAATACTGTTTTAGTCGCAATGTATGGTGCTACAGCTGGAAAAGTTGGTATTTTGAAAGTAAAAGGAACTGCTAACCAAGCAGTTTTAGCAGTACCTAATAATAAGAATAAATTCCATTATCAATTCATGTATTATCTTTTATCTTCTAAAACAAATAAATTAATCAATTCTACACAAGGAACAGGACAACCAAACCTTAGTAAATTTTTAGTAGATAATTTAGAACTTCAGTTTCCACAACTAAGTGAGCAAAAAGCGATCTCAGAAGTGCTTTATACTATTGACAAACGTCTTGACATCGTAGAGAGAGAGAGACGAAGTATCGAGCGACTCAAGGTGGGCTTCATGAAGGAGCTGTTCGATGGAAAGTGGAAGAAAGTAAAACTCGGAGAAATTATATCTTTAGAATATGGAAAAGGGTTATCTGAGAAAGAAAGAAAAGGTGGGAAATTTGCAGTATATGGTTCAAATGGGATTATCGGATATCATACTTCTTCATTAGTTAAAGGGCCAGGCATTATTGTTGGAAGAAAAGGTTCTATTGGCGAAGTTTGCATGTCTGAAATTGATTTTTGGCCAATAGATACTTCGTATTTTGTAGTTCTTAAACAAGATCTAAATCTTAAATGGGTTTATTATTTGCTTACTACTTTGAATTTATCAAAATTAAATACCGCTACAGGAATACCTGGATTGAATAGGGACTTAGCTTATGGTCAAGAAGTTAGATTGCCTTCATTAAAAGAACAAAATCGAATTGCAGAAATATTAATTACATTGGACAAAAAGATTACCATACAATCAAATAAAAAGTTTAAATTAGAACGTGTGAAAAAGAGTTTGATGGATGATTTACTCACTGGAAAGAAGAGAGTTAAGGTGAATGATTAAAATGCCTGTTCCTTTGAAATTGACAATTGAACTCGTACCTTCTACAGTTTGGTATGCTAGTATTTATCAGTATTATAAGAAGACAAATAATCCTCAGAAATGGGTTGAAATAAAAAAGGAATTATTTGCTAAGGAAGGAAACAAATGTTGGATTTGTGAAAAAGAATCAAAGCCTTTAGATGCTCATGAATTTTGGAAGTATGATGATGTTAAGCATATTCAAAGATTGGATGCAATTCATCATCTATGTAGATTATGCCATAAGATTAAACATATAGGTTTATGGTTACATACTGAAGATGGAGAAAGAATGCTTATAAAAGAAGGATTAACTAAAGAAGATGTAATCAAACATTTTTGTAATGTGAACAAATGTTCAATAGCAGATTTTCAGAAATTTGAAGATGATGCATTAAAAGTATGGGCTGAAAGAAGCAAGGATGATTGGAAGCAGGATTTTGGAGCATATGAACCAAAACTAACTAAATCACTAAATAATTCTACACTTAAGCAATTTACGAGGGATAATTAAGATGCCAAGGTTTAATGAGAAGTCTGTTGTTGAGGATTATATTGTTGATGAGCTTGTCAAGAGAGGCTGGAGTTATGTTCCTGGCAATGCTTTGGAGAGGGATAGTTTTGATGAGCCTATTCTTACAAGGATTTTAATCAAGCAATTGAAAGAGATTAATGCAGTGGACTTGAGTGATGAGGATATTAAGACTGTTATTAATGAATTGAGGTTTAAGCCTAGCACTCAAGAGGGTATTAAACAGATTCTAACGTACTTTAAAGAAGGTATTTCTATTAAGTTAGAGAAAGATAGGACTCTAAAAAAGATTAAGTTATTCGATTATGTTGACGTTAAAAATAATGATTTAATCGTCACTAGACAAGCTGTTTATACTAGGGGAGATAAGCAGATTAGAACAGATATAATTCTTTACATAAATGGTATTCCTTTGGTTGATGTTGAGTGTAAGAATCCTGCGAGTTTTTCTGAGAATTGGTATGATGCATTTAAGCAGATTAAGTCTTATGAGCAGGATATTCCTGAGCTTTACAAGTATATTCAGATTGGTGTTGCAGCTGAGCAGACTGCTAAGTATTTTCCTATTGTGCCATGGAATGATAATGTAAGAATTGATGAGTGGAAATCTGGTGAGTTTGATCCTGTTGATTCAATTGTTCAGATGCTCATCCCAGAAACATTACTCGATATAATCAATAATTTTGTTTATGCAAGAACTCAATTTGGTGAGGCTACAAAGGTTTTGCCAAGATATATGCAGTATCGTGCTGTCAATAAAGTTGTCCAGAGAGTTCTTAATAATATTCGAGGAATTGAAGAAAAGAATAAAGGCCTTATCTGGCATTGGCAAGGCTCTGGAAAGACTTTAGAAATGATTTTTGCTGCAAATAAATTGTATCGTTCTGAAACTATGGAGAATCCCACTTTGTTTTTAATTGTTGACAGGCAGGATTTAGAAGAGCAATTGTATGATGAGTTTACTGCTTTAGAACTTACTATTCCTGAACTTATCGGCTCTGTTACTGAGATGAGAAAAGTATTGCAACATGATGATGGCAGAGGCAAGAGAGGAATATTTATTACTTTAATTCATAAGTTTAGGCCTGAGGAATTATCAGTATTACAAAAGGAACTTGAAAAATTATCAAGCAAAAAAGAAACAATACTTACACGAAAGAATGTTGTTGCATTTGTTGACGAAGGACATAGAACACAATACGGAACACTAGCTGCACAAATGAGAGCAATACTACGAAACACTTCTTTCTTCGCATTTACAGGAACACCAGTCTCCAAACCTAAACATGGAGTGGACACTTATGATGTTTTCAGCTATCCTCCTGAAGAAAAATATCTTGACAAATATTTCATAACAGATTCTATCAATGACGGATTCACTGTTAAGATTGCTTATCAGCCAAGATTAGAAAAAGAAGTTCACCTAAATAAAGAAATGCTTGACACATTCTTAGATGTTGAGTTTGAAGAAATACCTGAAGACACAAGAGATGTAGTTAAAGAAGATGTTAAGAAAAAGATTAGCTTGATGAAAGCATATCTTGAAAATCCTCAAAGGATTGCAAAAGTAGCAAAAGATATTGCTGAACATTTCAAAGAAAGTGTTGACGGAAAATTCAAAGCAATGGTCGTCGCTGTTAATAGAGAATCCTGCGAATTATACAAAAGAGAATTAGACAAACATCTTCCAAAAGAATATTCAGAAGTAGTCATTAGCTTTGGCGCTAGAAACGAGCCAGAAAGATTACAATTATACGTTAAAGAAAAAACAGCACAGTACGGAAAAGAGTTTGAAGATATAAGAAAAGATGTCATTGAAAACTTTAAAGAAGAGCAACTGCCAAAAATAATGATTGTTACAGACATGCTCCTAACAGGATTCGATGCCCCAATACTACAGACGATGTATTTGGACAAGCCACTAAAAGAACATAGACTATTACAAGCTGTTGCAAGAACAAACAGACCATACAAAGACGTAAAAGAAGCAGGATTAATCTTAGATTATATAGGAATTCTTAAGGAATTTAAGAGAGCATTTGAGATCTACAGCAAAGAAGAAATCAACGGAGCACTTTATAGCATTGAAGAGATAAGAAAAGAATTCGTGCAATTAGTAAACAAACTTTTAGACATTTTCAAAGAAGTACCTAAAAACCAATATGATAGGCAAACAATGCTAAAAGCAATAAGAATACTTACTTCAAATGATCAAAACAGCAAGACATTCTTAGATGATTACAAACATATGACTAAGATCTTTGAGCTCTTAGGGCCTGATACAATAAAAGCAGAACTATTCTCAGAATACCAATGGATAAGTGCCATATACACTTATTACACTAGACTTGTCCTAAGAAGCCAAGCCAAAGATAATAGATACTTTGAGCAATACTTCAAAAAGACAATAAAATATATTCACAAAACAACAGAACTTGAAGAGATACAAAAATCCTTGCCGATAATAGAATTTGACGAGAACTATTTCAGAAAACTAGAGCAACATGTGAAAAATAAAGAAGAGAAAGCTGCAAACATAGTATTCACATTAAACAGATTTGTTTTAGTTGATAAATTCAAAAACCCAGTCTCAGAAAGCTTAAGTGAAAAAGTCCAAAGACTTTTAGAACTATGGAAAGAAAAAACAAAAGATTATGAAAAAGTCTATCAAGAAGGAGTAAAAACATTAAAAGAATTTATGGACTTATCAAAAAGACAAAAAGAACTCAACCTATCAAAAACAGAATACTCAATACTCCTTGTTTTAGAGGATAAATACGGAGAAGATGAGCAACTTCTAAAAGATATAAGCGAACTTTCAGAATCACTTAAAGAATTAATCTATCCAGGATGGGCATCACAACCAACTGCACAAAAAGAAGTAGAAAAAACCATTAGGCTGTTTATGAGAAGATACATTAAGCGGTACAATCAAAGCTTAGATGATATCAATTTATTATGTGAAAAGCTCATCGATAGAGTGAAAGCCTATGCAAAAGAAAACTAAAATCTACGATATGGATATAGACTACACTGTAGATCGCAGACCAGTCAAGTATCCACGAGTAGAATTCAGAACAGGACACTTACACTTAATTCTCCCAAAAAACTATAAAAACGAAAGCAAAATAATAGATACACATAAAGACTGGATATACAAAAAACACAAAGAAATACTTCACTCATTAAACAAAAGCAAAGATAAACAACTAGTCAAGAGAACTCCAGAAGAATTCAAAACATTAGTAAATAAAATATTAAAAAAGAATTTAACAGAACTCAATCTAAAAGTAAACAAGATATACTTTAAACAAATGACTTCAAAATGGGCAAGCTGTAGTTCAAGCAAAAACCTAATGGTAAACAGTCTACTGCAGCACTTACCAAAATTCTTAATAGAATATGTGATCCATCATGAAACACTTCATTTAATAGAGAGAAAACATAATGAACACTACTGGAAATTAGTGAGCAAAAAATACAAAGATCACCAAAGAAAAGAAAAAGAACTATTCCTATATTGGTTTTTAGTACAAGATAAAATTTCAAATACATTCCTTCTGCAAAAGAAGCCAAGGAATTGTCTGCAGACACCGGTTATGCGGAAATATAGTGTGTTTTAGCAGATATGCGAAGAGGAAAAGTAAATGGGTTGGATTAGTATTCCTGTATTAAGCAAAAAATGTGAACTGTTTATTGAGAAGAATCCTCAATTAAAAATATCTAAATTTGCTTGTAAAAAAGGAAACTTTATATTTTATAGAGAATACGTTAACATTCAAAAAGTAAAATGTGAGACTGCAGATATAAGGATTTGCCTTGTGAAAAATGATAAAGGAATTGAAAGCTGGAGTGTTGATTATATGAGACATACTGGTAAATGGCAGAATATTCTCATATTCAGAGATTTTGATGAATGCTTAAATGAAATTAAGAGCGGAAAATGGTAGTGTTAAATCCGCTCAAATAAATGAGGTAAACACAATGAACACATTATCAAAAGAAGATGCATTATTGTTTCATAAATTGATGAATTCCTTATTATTTTTTGTAAACAAAAAAACAGGTATTATAAAAAATGCGACAACATTAAAAGATCTTTTCAATAGGGATATTGCTGAAACACAACCCATACGAAAAAAGATATTTTCAGATAAATACAACTTTATGGACACTTACATACGAGAAAATCCTGATACTCTGAATCAAGAAGAGCTTAAAATAATTGCCTCTTGGAAAAAATACGAAACAGACAAATTCATTGTAATAAAGCACGTGAAAGAATACAGCTTGTTCTTCAATCCAGACAATCAAAAAGTTTACGGCGTCAAAGGGATAACTGATTCTTTCGAAGAAAAATTCCGAGGTTATGCTCCGGTTATGGTGGATATAACATTAATACCTTTCAAAGAGCATCTAATCTATGACGGGTTGTTTGCACCATACAATATTTCATTTGGAGGAGGAATCCGTTCTTCTTTAAAACAAGAATCTGAGGCGGCAATTCAAAGGTTTGGAATAATAACTGATTTATCTATTATCTCTAAAGAAAAAGAGCAGAATGATGAAGAGATGCTCGGATTTTACATGAAATCATTCGATAACAAGATGAGATATGAAGAAGAAATCCGTAAATTAAAGAATAAATCGAAAGAATTAGAGGCCGTTTATTATCGGGAAGAGGCAAGAGATTTTGCAAGGCATCCCAAAAAAGAATTTAAAGAACAAGGAATAAAAGGTTGCTTTGCAGTATTGATTCATAGTGTTGTTGCAAGTGGCCAATCCGAAAAAGATTTGAAAGAAAACATTTCAAAAATTGTTCCTGAAGAAAAACAAAGCTGGGTCTATACATTCAAATTATGATCATTCCAGCTCCACCATCCATCTTTCCCAACAATAACATGATCCAGCACCTTTATTCCTAGTATTTCTCCTGCTTCAAATAGCCTTTCAGTCATCTTCAGATCTTCATCAGATGGTGTCGGGTCTCCTGAAGGATGATTATGAACTAAGATGACTGAATGAGCGCTCTCCTTTATTGCCGACTTGAATACTTCTCGTGGATGTGCTATTGTTCCAGTCAATGCACCAACAGACACAATTTCGTCTTTAATCACTCTGTTTTTCGTATCCAAATGTAATATTATAAACTGTTCTCTATCCAAAGAAGACATCCTAGGAGAGCAGTACTCAAACACGTCTTTAGCTGTCTTGATTGATTTTCCATTTGTTTTAGAATATGAATGTCTTTTATTTAATTCAAAAAGTGCAACTATCTGACAAGCTTTAGCTGAGCCAATGCCATTAATCTCTTGCAACTCCCTTGGGGAGCACGTTGAGAGTTTTTCAAAGCCATATTTTGAAATAAGGCGATTAGACATATCTATAGCATTTTCTCCTCTATTGCCTGTTTTTAAGATAATTGCTAAGAGTTCAGCATCTGATGAAACAGAAGGTCCTTGCTTTTCTAATCGTTCTCTTGGCCTGTTTTCTAATGTGATGTCTTTAATTCGCATTGAAAATGATAAGACTAAATTCTTTATAAGATTTTCTTAAGAAAAATCGGAAAATATACGAGAATTCCGGATTATTTTTGAAAAAGTTAATAGGATTCTTATAAACAAATAAATTTTCAGCAACATGAAACCGCAACATTTATATATCTATTTCATGACGTTTTCTTGAATTAAGAGGTTTGAGTTTATGCCGTCACCAGTAATCAAAGTTGAAAAGGTATCTAAGGTTTTTGATCGTAGGATAATTCTTGATAATATCGATATGGAGATAAATGCAGGAGAGATCTTTGGCATTATTGGCGCTTCTGGATCTGGAAAGACTACTCTACTTAACATAATAATTGGTTTTATCAAGCCAGAGACTGGCGATGTTATGTTCAGGACAGAGCATCTTCTTGATCATAAGGAGTCTCATTCATTCAGGTCTGTATTCAAGTATCCTGATGAATTAAAAAGGATCATAGGAATGGCCGCGCAGACACCATCATTCTATACGACATTGTCTGTGAGAGAGAATCTTGATTATTTCGGAACATTATACGGATTGACTAAAGATACACTCAAGGCAAACACCAACACTTTGATCAATCTAATGGACTTGCAAGGATCAGAAGGCAGGCCTGGAAAGAATCTTTCTGGAGGAATGCAGAGAAGGCTTGACATGGCATGCTCATTGATTCATGATCCTAAGATATTGATATTAGATGAGCCAACAGCAGATCTTGATCCGTTGCTAAGAAATCATATTTGGAGACTTGTTAGAAAAATCAATAAGAGAGGGACAACAATTATTCTTGCCTCTCATCATTTGTCAGAGCTTGAACTGCTCTGCTCAAGGATTGTAATACTTAAGGAAGGAAAAGTCTTGGCAGTCGGAACACCTAATGAGATAAAGGAGAGATTCAGCAAGAATGAAGAGATACATCTTGAATCATTCCCTGGAAATTATGATAAGATAGCTGACATTAAAGATAAAGATGTTCTGAAAGAGATAGCCAAGATAGAGGATAAAGGAACAAAGCTAGTGATATATACATCAAAGCCAGAGATTGTCCTGAATGAGATAATAAAAAAGCTTGACCAGCATAAAGAGACAATTGTTGATCTTAAAGTCACTAAGCCAACATTGGATGAGATATTCATCATGATTACTGAATCAGAAAAAGACAAACAGGAAGAGCAGGATGAAGAGAAAGAAGAGATCAAGAAAAAACAGTCAAGGAAATAGCATATAAGAAATCAAGCAGATAGCAAAATGAAGGTATTCAAGATAACGACAAAAAACCTGAAACTTTTATTAAGATCAAAGACTAGCATGTTTGTTATCATATTCGGACCTTTATTGATAATGCTTTTAGTCGGTGTTGCTTTCAATAATCCTTCTGCATCAAAGATGAATATAGGCTATTATGCAAAGCAAAAGACTAATCTTACGACTTCATTTATCCAGGCATTGCAGGACAACCCGAATTTCGCAGTTGTTGAGTATGCTAATGAACCATTATGTATTGAGATGATTGAACAGGGCAAGAGCCATATCTGCATTGTGTTCCCAGAAGATTTTAGAGTGGCTAATGATAAGGAGAATGAAGTAATATTCTATGTCGACCAGTCAAGGGCTAATTTTGTTTATGCTGTCATTGATACTGTTTCCACAAAGATTGATTTCACTTCTAGCCAGATTAGCTTCCAGATGACAAATGAGCTATTATCAGCACTAGCTATGGCTCAGAAGACAAATAATGAGAATATCGGAAAGATAATTTCATTAAAGGCTTATCTAGGTTCATTATCAACAAATCTTGAATCTGTAAAGACAAAGCTTGGAAGCATTGATTTAACCCAGTCCAAAATAAATAGTGTACAGTTTGTTGATAGCTTAACTCTTATACAGACAGATGTCACTAATCTGAGGAAAAAAGGGCTTGATGTGATTGATTTAAGCTATGATTTTTTGAGTGATATAGATGATGATGGTTATAGTAATGGAAATTTAACTGGCGCTTATAGCGCATCACTTCTTGAATCAAATCAAGGGATCAATTCCACTTATAATCTCACATCCAAACATATAACCGCATTGAATGGTCTTCTTTCAACTCTTGGTACAGATATGGATTCTTTGAACAAAAGATTGGCTGTGGCAAGAAATGCAACAATAGACAGCAAGACAAAGATAACAGATGCACAGACAGCTCTTGATAAAGTTAAGGCAGATCTTGATGCAATCAAAACAGCCTCTGAAAACCTGAATGCACATATCAATTCATTGAAAGTCACATCAGCTGAAAGCATTGTGAATCCTATCAAGACAACTGTAAAGCCTATAAATGCAAGGACAAATAATCTTAATTTTGTCTTTCCGTATCTTGTAATATTGATAATTGCATTCATAAGCATAATGCTTTCAAGCACAATAATAATTATTGAAAAAACATCTAAGGCATATTTCCGGAATTTCACCACGCCTACAAAGGATTTCACTTTCATAGCTTCAGTGTTCCTCACAAGTTTTGTTGTCGTGATAATACAATTGATCTTTGTATTGATACTGGCATATTATTTCCTTAACACTTCAATTCTTACTAATGTCCTTTTGACGCTTTTGACATTGCTTGCATCCCTGGTGCTTTTCACATTAATCGGAATGATAATAGGTTATTTATTCAACAGCCAGGAAGCAGTTACTATGGCTTCAATCTCAATCGGTAGTGTGTTTTTGTTCCTTTCAAACCTTATTCTGCCTTTAGAGACAATGTCATCAACAATCCAGAATATTGCGAGATACAATCCGTATGTTGTCGCTTCAGAACTATTGAAGAAAGTGACTTTGTTTAGTACTGAATGGAATCAGTTGACCAGAGATTTTATGCTACTAGGAATTTATGTTGCTGTTGCATTAGTTTTGGCTTTGATAATTCAGAAGATGAGCAAGATACAATACATAAGCAGAAAGCCTATTGCAAAGCAAATTGTGAAGAAAAAAGAAGAAATTATTGATAAATTCTTCAAGCTGAAAAGCGGTATTTTGCTGAGAAATGAGAAGGAATTATTAGATGAGCTGAATAAGATATCTGATGAAACATTCTCAGAATATGTGAATAAGAACAAGAACGACTTTGAGTCATGGATGTTATTGAACAGGAACAAGCATTTGGCAAAGATGCTGGGCAAATGCAAGACAAAACAAGAGATGATAAAGGCTCTTGAAGAGTATAGGAAAGAGATCAAATAAATCATAAACTATTAATACTGTTCTAAAATATTGGCTTCATGGACATAAATTCATTTGTCAAGCAGTTTGATGTTGGACTTGATCAATCTAAGATAGTCAAATCAGGGAAGAATTATTTTTATGCTAGTCAAGAGCTACAGGATGTTAGATCAAAGATAAAGAGAGATGTTTTTTCTCTTGGCATCTATTTAGGATGTGATTCCGGAAAGCATTTTGAGCCAAGCCCTGCATTGATCGATATCATATCAAAGCTTGCTGGAGCAGAAAAATTCAGGATCTTCGTCAATGAGAAAGCAGAGACATTATTCTTGTATGGAAGGAACATCCTTGAAGAATCAATATCAAGAAACCCGAATAACATCAAAGAAGGGCTTGTTCTGATCCAGAATGATAAAGACGAGAATCTAGGCTATGGATTATTCCAGACTCAAGGGGATGATGTTGTGATCAAGAACCTGTTGGATAAGGGAGAATATCTGAGAAAGGAATCTAAGAAGAAGAGATAAACAGGGAATGATCTCATCAATTTCCCTTGTCAGAAAAAATAAAACTTAATTCTTATATTATTCATTAAATAGATTAGTGCTCAAGTATTTCTCTCCCCTGTCTGGGCAGAGGACTACAATGATTCCAGATTGTATCTTTTTAGCCACTTCAATTGCTGCATACATTGCAGCTCCACTACTCATTCCAACAAAGATTCCTTCCTGCTTTATGATCTGTCTTGCCATCTCATAAGCTGCTTCTGTCTCGATCATTATTGTTTCATCAATTGCTGAAGGATCATAAATTGATGGCACTATTGCCTCTTCCATGTTCTTTAATCCTTGGATATAATGCCCTCTGACTGGATGTGCGCAGACTATCTTTATATTAGGATTATTTTCTTTAAGGGCTTTTCCCACTCCCATAATTGTTCCTGATGTTCCTATTGCAGAAACAAAATAGTCGATCTTACCATTTGTTTGCTTCCAAATCTCTTCACCTGTAGTCTTATAATGTGCAATTTTATTATACTTATTTGAAAACTGGTCAGGCATAAAATATTTTTCAGGGTTTGCTTTAACAAAATTCCTTGCTTCGATTATTGCGCCATCAGTTCCTTTTTCTGCATCAGTTAATGTTACTTTGGCTCCATATGCCTTAATTATTTTTATTCTCTCAATAGATACTGCTTTGCTCATGACTATTTCAACATCATATCCCTTCACTGCTCCAATCATTGCTAATCCAATACCGGTATTTCCAGATGTTGATTCAATGATAGTTTTTCCTTTCACTAATGTGCCTTCAGCCTCTGCCTGCTCAATCATCTTTAAAGCTATCCTATCTTTGATGCTACCACTAGGATTAAATCCTTCAATTTTAGCATATATAGAAACATTCGGGTTCGGATTCAGTCTATTTATCTTAACGAGAGGAGTATTACCAATAGTCTGTAAGATATCTTCAAATATCATTGTAAGATTGTTAAGAGTGAAGAGTATTTAAATTTTCTCTTCAATTGATTATCTTCTTATCAATTTGCTAATCATGCTGAGTAATATTTATAAATTAGATTCAAGTATAGTTGCCGACAAAAGTAATGCATAAGTTAGCATCTTCGAATCATGCAATTAATTGCATGTTCGAGCTGGCAATGAGAACTAATTCTCATTCCAGAGATGCTAACTTATTATGCAAAATTAATGTCGGCAACTAGTATGTTTAGTGATGAAAAAACCAAGCAATAGATTCAAAGCAATTTTTGCTGCAGTTTTGATTTTGATTGTTACAGCTATATTGCTCGGACCAGCTTCTTTTTATAATAAGCCTTTATGGTTAGGATTGATTTATTTTGTTTTTGCATACGTGATCGTTATTTTCTTTTTCTTTCTAGTATTCAGATTCTTTAACAATCTAATTAATGGACAACAAAAATTTGTTGAGGCAAGTTCAATATGGCCATTGATATTCTATATTATAAATTATGTATATGTATTTATTAAATTACCTGGATACATTGTTTTTAATATGGTCATAGCAATCATTGGTTTGATTGGTTATCTTGTTTTGTATTTAAGCAATCGTAGAAAAAATGCTAAAGTGCCTGCCATTACGTTACTTCTGCCTTTGATCTGCTATGGGAATCTTATATTTATGAACTTAATGTTGATAGGATTATAAAGGATTTATGAACTAACCTCATTTTGAGCATCTGTTTTTATTGCTTATCCTTATGATATAGATCAAGTAAGACCACTTTATTCTCTTCAGAAATATACATATATGATAATCTGTATGGTGTAGTATACACTTCCCTCGTGCCTTTTCTTGCGTACATCATTGCTTTTCCAATTTCAGGATTTTGTATGATTTTCATTATATGCTTCTTGATTTTTTCTTTAAGAGATTGATCTTTGATTTTCTTGAATATTTTCTCGAAATTGTCAGAAAAATCTACAATTACCATTTTTTCAATTCTTTCAAGAACTCATCAGCAGGCATTGATTTGAACTCGCCTTTTTCATAACTTTTCCATGCAGCATCAGTACGCTTTGCAAATTGTAGATCTTCATGAAGATTAGTGTCCTTACTTGAAGCTTTTTTCATGATAATATGATCATTATCTCTGATAATCAAGAGTTTTTCTCCTTCAATCAATCCTTTTCTCATCTCTGCAGGAATCACGATCTGGCCTTTTGAGCTCATTTTCGTAATAGCAACATCCATAAGTATCACCTTATGTAAGATTAATCTTATGTATAGAGGGTTTTGATTAACCTATCAAAATAGCTCAAAACCCTAATAGATTGCTTTGAATAATCAATGAAAAATGGAGTTATTCAAAGCCCTCTATATATAAAGTTCACGGATTTCAGAGCATCATTAGTTAGATTTATAGTAGCCCCGCCCAAACTGGAACGACAAATTTATACGTCAGAAATACCACTCATCTATGATGAGTGGAAAAGCCATGCTTATCCTTCTGATATACATGGACTGGTATTTCTGGTCGTGATCAAGAACAAGCATGATTGCTAGCAATCATGCCACCGGTTTTTGACCGGTGGTTCTTGACAGACGAAAAAATTGATTGTTGTCCGCTCTTGTGCAGGGCTAGAACAACAGAGGAGCACAAAAGATGTTCAAGTCCGGACCGGATTATGAGCAAATATAATAATTATTTTCCATAAGAATTGGATGTAATTATCCTCGCGTTTCTCGTTGTATTTGTGATCTGATTAGATTTTTAGGAGAATTTTTTAAAAAACCTTTTTTTGAAACAACATGTATATTTTGGATTTCTGCATCTTTTACGATTGTTCTTTTGTATTCATCCAGATCTTCAAGTGATGCAAAGCCAGCTATTAATAGATGAGTTATATTTGACTCATTTATTTCGAATGCACCTATGATCTTCTCGTTATTAAGAATATTTTTATTTACTGTCTTGATTTGTATTATTGCAAATACTGTTATACCCATCTTTTCATAATCCACAATTGTTCGATATTCTTGTATGTAGTGTTCTTCGAGTTTTTTTCTGATTTTTCTGACCCCTGGTGGAGTAATTTTTATGCGACATGATATATCTGAATCAGTTATTCTTGCATTGTCTAATAATGCAAGAAAGACTTTCTTATCATTACTTGTCAAACGGCTTTCAGTACGCATATATAACTATATATCTATTATTGGTTTAAATATTTAACGAATATTTTATTAATATAGATTAATCAGTTACATATATGAACCAAAGTAGATTTATTAATGAAACAACTATTAATACAGTATTAGAAAAACACACTAATTCTTCAAGTAATAAAATTGATGACATTCTTGCAAAGGCAAAAAACCTTAAAGGGCTGGATATTGAAGAGGCTGCGGCATTAATAAATATCTCAAGTAAAGATAATTTGGATAAACTTTTTCAAACCGCATTGTATATTAAAGAAGAAATCTATGGAAATAGGCTAGTTCTTTTTGCTCCGCTTTATGTTTCTAATCATTGTTCAAACAATTGTTTATACTGTGGCTTTAGACACGATAATACAGATATGGAAAGAATAAGTCTAGATATTAATGAAGTAAAAGAAGAAACTAAACTAATACTAGAAGAAGGTCATAAGCGAATATTAATGCTTATGGGAGAGCATCCTGCAAAGTGTAGTTTTGAATATTTTTTAGAAACCATTGATGCAGCATATTCAGTAAAAGATTCGAAAGGATCCTCTTTACGAAGAATAAATGTTGAGATTGCTCCATTAAGCGAAGAGCAGTTTGAAGCATTAAGCCACGCGAATATTGGTACATATGCATGTTTTCAGGAGACGTATCATGAGGAGACATATAAGAAAATGCATCCTTCAGGAAAAAAAGCCAATTATGATTGGAGACTGAACGTAATGGATAAAGCATTAAAAAATGGCTTGAATGATGTCGGAATTGGAGCATTATTTGGATTGTATGATCATAAGTTTGAGGTTTTAGCATTATTACAGCATGCAAAACATTTAGATGAAATGTATGGTGTGGGGCCACATACTATTTCTGTTCCTAGAATTGAACCTGCTCAGAATGCGCCAGCCTCACACATTATTCCTTATCCTACTTCTGATCCTGATTTTAAAAAAATAGTTGCTGTACTGAGATGCGCCGTACCTTATACGGGCATAATTTTATCAACAAGAGAATCTCCCGCAATGAGAAATGAATTATTTAATCTAGGAGTCTCACAGATAAGTGCAGGCTCAAGGACGAGTCCTAGAGGCTATGCGAATGCAATAATAAATCCTGAAGCACAAGAACAATTCAGTGTAAATGATACTAGGAGTACGTCTGAAGTGATAAAGTCAGTAATCGAGCAAGGATTTGTCCCATCATTCTGCACAGGATGCTATAGGCGTGGAAGAGTCGGTCAAGATTTTATGGATCTTGCAAAACCAGGTCTAATAAAACTTCATTGTCTTCCTAACGCACTGCTAACATTAGAAGAATACTTAAGAGACTATGCTGATGAAGAGACAAAAACTTCTGGAGAGAATCTCATTAAAAAAGAGATAATGAATATTCCTAGCAAGAATCGCATGAGAAAAACCAAAGAATATCTCAAGAGGATAGATGATGGCGAAAACGACCTCTATTTCTAAAGAGTGGATGCTTGAAGCACTAGTGGCACGTGGTGATGAACAAAAACAGTTACATGAACTTGCAGCAAAGATTAGAGATGAAAATGTTTCAAATAATGTTTATTTCAGAGGACTGATTGAATTTTCTAATATATGCAAGAATGATTGTTTTTATTGTGGGATAAGAAAGTCAAACAACACCACTAAAAGATATACTATGGATAAGCACGAAATATTAGTTGTTGTTGAATTCTGCGAAAAATCAGGATATGGATCCATTGTACTGCAATCTGGAGAACAAAAAAGTAAAAAATTTACAACATTTGTGAGTACTGTAGTTGAGGAAGTTAGAAAAAATTTTCCGAAAATGAGTATAACACTATGTGTTGGTGAGCAAGAGAAAGAGGCATATCAGCAATTTTTTGAATCAGGCGCTCAGCGATATCTACTTAGAATAGAAACATCTAATCAGGAATATTATAAAAAATTACATCCTAAAAATATGAATTTTAGTGATAGATATAATTGTCTTGTCAATCTGAAAAATATAGGATTCCAAGTCGGTACTGGAGTAATGATTAATGCACCATCACAAACTCTTGATATGCTTGTCGAGGATATACTGTTCTTTAAAGAGATTGATGCAGACATGATCGGTATGGGTCCCTATATTCCACATTCCAAAACGCCGCTATATGGTGCAGCAGTTGATAATGTCGAGAGTTTGAATCTCACATTAAATATGATTGCATTAACAAGAATCATGATGCCTGACATTAATATTGCTGCAACAACTGCATTACAGGTAATTCATCCTCGTGGCAGGGAACGTGGTCTACTGAGCGGGGCAAATGTGATTATGCCATTAGTTACGCCGATTAAGTATAGGAAAGACTACATGCTTTATGATGATAAACCATGCATTAATGAATCCTCAGAACAGTGTGCAAATTGTGTTGTTGGAAGAATAAACTCAGTTAAATTAATTCCAAAACGTTGGGAAACAGGCGACTCCATACATTATTTAAAGAGAATAAAAAATGTTGATTGAACGATATAATATTGGAATATTTGGAAAAATGAATTCTGGAAAAAGTAGTTTAATAAATTTATTAACGCAACAGCAATCATCTATTGTCGATACGACGCCAGGGACAACAACAGATTCCAAAATAGTCCTGCAAGAGATACACGGTATAGGTCCGATAAAATTGTATGATACTGCAGGTGTAGATGAACAAAATGAGTTAGGACGTAAAAAGAGAATGAAAGTATATGCTGATTTGAAGGAGTGCGATCTGGTTCTATTGGTTATAGACCCTTCGACAAGAAATTTTGACAGCGAAAAAGAAATAATCGCTAATTCAAGAAAGTTAGGCAAGCAGGTATTGATTATTTACAATATTTTTGATTCTCAATATGGAAATAATATTCCTGTGCTAGAGAGAGATATTCCTTTGCTTTCATCATATAGCAAATTAAAATTACGTGCTGTAGATACAACTTATAGAACATCGTTAATAAATTTTATAATTGAGAATTTTGAGTCGCGAAACCAGAAAATTGAATTATTACCATTTCTGAAAAAAGACAATCATTATATTTTAGTAATCCCAATGGATGTTGAAACTCCTGACGGTAGATATTTGAGACCTCAAGCTATGGTGGAAGAGTATATTACACGAAATTGGGCTTACCCCACATCTTTCAGACTAGATTTAACAAAAGCAAGAAGTAAAAACTTAGAAAATATCGTAGAAAAAGAACGTTTTCTTAATGTTATTGACTCATTCAAAAAGAGGCCTGTGGCAGTTATAACCGATTCACAGGCGATTGATGTAATGTACGAATGGGTTCCTGAAGATGTGATGCTAACAACATTCTCGATAACAATGATAAATTATCTTAGTAGGGGTAGATTAAATAAATTTGCGGAGGGCATAAATACTCTTTGTCAATTGAAAGCGGGCGATAAAGTCTTAATAGCAGAAGCATGCAACCATTCTAGAATCGGAGAGGATATAGGTACGGTACAAATCCCTAATTTTTTGAGAAAAAATTTTCCAGGAGTCACATATGAACATGCTTTCGGAAAAGCGTTTGAAGAGGATTTATCAAAATATAAGCTTATAATACATTGTGGGGGGTGTATGATAAGTCCACAAAAGCAATTAGCAAGAATAACAGACATAGAATATGCAAATGTGCCTGTAACTAATTATGGCATTTTCCTATCATACATTCAGGGAGAAGACGCATTAAAAAGAGTACTTTTACCTTGGGGAATACGCTACGCATCCAAGAGATAATTTTTAGACTAGAGCGACTACAAACAAAAAAATAGTCGATAGTCCTGCCCGAACTCTGTCTTTTTGATGTATTTCTAAGGATTATAATGGTGTGATAAGGTGTGAGAAACAAAGAAAATCTGGCTTTTTGTGGTTAAAAATAGTGTCCGCAAAAAGCACAGTATATACCATAGCCCCATCCAGACTATTCTATATCACATCATGGAATTCTATCTCGTTCTCTTTTAATGCTTGGATTGCTGGAAGCTCTTTGCCTGAGATGAATTCTAGGCTTGCTCCGCCACCTGTTGAGACATGAGTGTACTGATCTTTCCATGGAAGAATTGCATCTTCTGTATCTCCGCCGCCGATAATAACGACTTTATCAGAATCAGCTAAATACTCTGCAATTGCTCTTGTTGATTTGCCGAATTTCTCTAATTCAAAATATCCTAAAGGGCCATTCCAGAATACTGTCTTTGCCTTCTTAAGATAATCTTTGAACACTTGAATTGATTCAGGACCAATATCCAGGCCAATCATATCTTTTGGGATTTGATGCTCATTAACAACATGAGTCTCTGAATCTTCTGTCTTATCAGCTGCAACAACAATATCATCAGGCAATATGACTTTTTCATTATTCAACAACATTTTTGCTTCTGTAATGAAATCCTCTTCAAACATTGATTTTCCGATTTCATAACCCTTTGCCTTATAAAATGTGAATATCATTGCACCGCCTAATAATAGATAATCAACCTTTTTCAATAATTCTTTTATCACGGGAATTTTAGTTGAAATCTTTGCCCCTCCTAATATTGCAACAAACGGCCTTTCAATCTCCTTTAATGTTAGGTACTTTAATTCCTTTTCGACTAGAAATCCTATGCATCCTGGCATGAATTTTGTTATTCCTACTGTAGATGCATGAGCCCTGTGCATATCAGCAAATGCATCATTGACATAAATATCTGCTAATTTTGATAATCTTTCTGCAAAATGCTCATCATTCTTCTCTTCTTCTTTATGGAACCTTAAATTCTCTAGCATTATTATCTTTGCATCTGGTATTTTAATGTCAATACAATCGTCTAGCTTAACAACAGTCATGTCAAGAGCTTTTTCAAGCTTATCAGCAACCTTATCCATCTTTAATTTATCAACGACTTTTCCATCTGGTCTCCCAAGATGACTCATTAAGATTATCTGTTTAGCATTATGCTCTAGAATATATTTTATTGTAGGAATTGATTCCTTTATCCTAATATCAGAAACAACATTTCCATCATCATCTAACGGAACATTAAAACCTACCCTGATCAACACTCTCTTATTGTCAAAATCAATATCTTTGATTGTTCTCATTTTACATCAAGAAATGAGTATGAAACATTGTTTAAAAATTTATCTAAAGGATTCTTATTTCGTATATTTTCCGGTATTTATACCGAAACATTTATTAAATTACTATTATTAAGGGGTTAATGGTCGAGAGGGTGAAGAAACAAAGAGAGAAGGGATTTCATGGATTGTATTATGCTCTTAGATATAGAGATAATTATTTTTCTCCAACCGTATTTGCAATGGCATATCTTGGAATGCTCAATAGAAAGGAAAAAGAGTCATTGCTTGAAACAGAAATCGATAATATTATAGGTGGCAAGTATAGAAGAGAAGACATACCATTATTCTATGATGCTGTAATGCATAAGCATTTTGAGGGAGAAAGATTATCATTAGATGATCTTCTCGAGATGAGCCAAGGATTGTATAAGACTAAAAAATTCATGAATCAATCAATGATAATGTCAAGGGAATCAGAAAAACATCATGCTACAATATCTGAAAGGACAACTGCATCAATAAAAGTCGACAGTAGATTCCGAAGGCATGCGCAGAATCCATCATCAGATATAACCTTGACCCATATGTTCTTAGAGAAAGTCAATGACACATATGATTTAGGATCATTAATAAATTTTACGTTCGCTGGAGGATCAAAACATTCTGAAAAGATTGCAAACAAGCTTAACCCTTTTAGCAAAACTAAATTAGCTTATCAAACATGGTTTGTGGAAAATCTTGGAAAATTAGTAGAGGAAAAATTTAAGGATACTGATTATCATATAACAAAAGACGATGTTATTCATGACTTTGACAAGTCAATAATGTTGATGGATGAGAGAGAAGCATGTGCATTGACTTTTATGGATTATTGTGTAAAAAACAATATTCATGCAATAAAAGGCCTTGAGCCGACTGGAGAAGTGTTTATGCCATTCAATTTTTCTAAAAATTTAGTATATGCTTTAGAAGCATTCTTTATGCTTCATGCTGGTTACAAGGGAAGAAATAAAGTAATTCAACAACAGAAAAGAATGTTTAAGGTGGATAAATTTCTGTTTAGCAAACCTGTTTTATCTGGGCAATCTAAGCAGGCGTATCAAGGGCATATTTTCTCTAAAGAAGTCTATCCTTATGGAAGAAGTCTTCCAAAAAGATATATAGGTTGGGCAGTTATAATGGCATTGATTGAGCATTATTATATGAACAGCACTCAAAAAAGAAGATTTGCGGGATATTCATTGGAATTTTCCGGAACAAGATACGAGACTATAGCATTAATATTCACAAGAGTACATAAACAAGGTTTCAATGATAGTGTAAGGATATTATATGGCAATAAATTCCCTCCATTCCCTAATTATAAGGGAACTATGAGTAAAAAGGAAATACAGAATAAGAGATTCACAGGAATAAAAGAGCATCCAATATATTATTGGAACAGACCAAAAAGCAAGCAATCAAATGATGATACGAAAAAATATGAAAGATATTATTATGAGATTGATCAAAAGTCAGGAAAGCCAGTCATGTGCTGGGAGTATGAGATAGAGCCAGTAATTGCAAAAAGGGCAGCAGAAATATTTAATGCTTTTAATCCTGAAAAATATCTCACAACCGGTGATAAGATAAGAAAAATCTATTTTAATCTAGGCCACAGATTCAATAAATCTACTAAAATGTCAAAAATTTTCCACTAATGTGTTATTGGTGATGAGTTGATGTGATGTAACAATTGAAAAATTTTTGATCCCAAAGAAATACGCCTGTATTTCTTAGGCCAAGAAATGCTATGCATTTCTTTGGCATGCTCAAGAACCACTAGATTGTTTATCTGAGTGATTATTCCACCATTCTGTGAATGGTGGTTCTTGACAAGATTTAAATATACTGGACTATTTCTCTGAATATGAGCAAAAAGAACAAGCCAGATAAGAGTATAGATAAGTCTGTCAAGAGCAATATCCAAGCAGTGCAGTCTAAGATCAAGAATTATCAGGAATTATTGAAAGAATATCACATAACAGATGATCATGTTACTCCTAAAGTTATTCTTGACAAGATAAATGAGCATCTAGAATATTATATCAAGATCCTTATCCAAATATTGCAGCCAGAAGAATTTCATTCATTGCATGAATGCACCATATTCGATGATGCTGAGAAGGCAAAGATATTTGAATTCTACAAGAACATGATGATCTTGCACAGGGAATTAGTCAAGACCCATATAAAGAACACTGAGAATGATTTAATAACAACAATACAATATGCTCATACAGAGATGAAGAATTATAAGCCAGAGATGCTAAAGATTATCCAGAAGATGCAGGATTCCTGGAAAAAACAGGCAAGTAATGGCAGAATGAAATATTTTGGATGAGATCATGATTATTGCAATATTTGGTTCTCAGGGATCTGGAAAAGGAACACAAGCAGAATTATTAGCTGAAAAGTTTAATTTATTGCATGTTTCTATGGGTGATTGCTTAAGAGCTGAATCAAAGAAAAATACTGTTTTAGGAAAGAAGATAAAATCCATCCAAAGTAGCGGAAATCTTGTGCCTGTTAAAATCACAAATAAATTATTTGAAAATATACTAAAGAAACATAAGAATCTACTTCTTGATGGATATCCAAGATCATTTGACCAGTTACAATTCTTGATGAAGAAGACAAAGATCGATTATGCTATAGAGGTCGACCTGAATGAAAGGGATTCAATCAAGAGGATATCCTCAAGAAGAATGTGTCCTAAATGCAACAGAAACTATAATCTGATCCGGATCAAGCCAAAAGTGAAAGGTAAATGTGATTATTGTAAAACAAATCTTATCCAGCGAGAGGACGATAAGCCTGCTGCAATAAAAAAAAGGCAGGAAATATATAAGAACCAGACACTTCCATTAAAAAAAGTTTATAAGAGGCTCGGTATATTGCATATTGTTGATGGCTCTGGATCAATCAAGCAAGTTCATGAGAGTATTTTAAAAATTTTGAACTGTCAGAAATCGCCTAAGGTTAAGTAATTTGCTTAAAAATAAAATACGCTAGCGATTTCTGATCATGATCAAAAACTGATTGCTACAGGCTTTAGCCTGTAGTTTTTGACATAAAATGGAAGATACTGAAAAATTGTATGATAGGCTTATTTCTAAAATAAGATCCTATAATCCGAAAGTGCATTACAAGATAATTGAAAAAGCATTATTTTTTTCTGCAAAAGTCCATGCTGGAAAAAAAAGAGAGTCAGGAGAAGAATATTTCATGCATTGCTATGAGATAGCAAATATCTTAGCAGATTTAAAGCTTGATTCCCATACAATTGCAGCAGGATTATTGCATGATGTACTGGATTTTGATGTCAAGCCAGAAGCAATAGAGAGAGAATTTGACAGGGAAACACTAGAATTAGTGAAGTCAGTGACTAAATTAAAGAAAGTCGACACGAGTATCTCTTTAGAAGAAGAGCATGAGAGAAGAGCTGAAAATATCAGGAAGATATTGTTAGCTACATCAAAAGATATCAGAGTGATACTTATCAAGATTGCAGACAGGCTTCATAATATGCGGACATTGAAGTTTCTTCCAGAAGAAAAAAGAAAAATTATCTCTCAGGAGACAATGGAAATATATGCTCCAATTGCACATAAGCTGGGAATGTATATGATCAAGTCAGAGCTTGAGGATCTAGCATTCAGGTTTCTTGAACCGAAGGTATATCAAGAGCTTAAATCAAGAGTTGCTAAAAAGCGTGAATATAGAGAAAAAGAAGTAATCAAGATAATTGAATTTGTAAAAACAACGCTTAAGGAAAATGATATTCCTGCAGAGATAAATGGAAGGGCAAAACATTTCTTCAGCATATACAAGAAAATAATGAAAGACAACAGGTCATTCGAAGAGATATATGATCTTATTGCAATAAGGATTATTACAGAGAATCTTAATGATTGTTACAAAGCATTCGGGTTAGTGCATAAGCTTTGGCCTCATATGCCTGAAAGGCTTAAGGATTATATTGCTGTCCCTAAATCCAATGGATACCAATCAATACATACTACAGTAATTATAGGCCAGGGAACTGCATTAGAGATCCAGATAAGAGATAAGGAAATGCATAGGCAGGCAGAAGAGGGCATTGCTTCTCATTGGCGTTATAAAGGAGATGAGCAGGATAAGAAATTTGATAGGCAGATTGAATGGCTGAAACAATTCCTAGAATGGAAGAGAGACAATGAGGATTCAAGGGAATTTATTGAATCATTGAAAGTTGATCTGTTCCAGAAAGAGATATTTGTATTTACTCCAAAAGGCGATATTATTAGTCTTGCAGAGAATGCTACGCCTATTGATTTTGCATATGCTGTGCATACGGATATTGGAAATCATTGCAAGTCAGCAAAAGTAAATAATGTCATTGTTCCACATGATTTCAAGTTAAGTCCCGGAGATATTGTTGAGATACAGACAGCAAAAAATGCAATTCCATCAAGAAGTTGGCTTTCATTTGTTAAGTCAAGTTCTACAATAGTCAAGATAAAACACGCATTAGGCATTGAAGTTGAGAATAAGGGCAGGAAGAAAGAAGTCAAATCACCATATGAAAAGACTCTTGCATTCAGAGAAGGAAATATTTATTTTGAAGGTGCATCATCTAATGTAAAGATACCGAAATGCTGTTCTCCAAAGCCTGGAGATAAGATAAGAGCTTTTAAAAGCAAGGAAGGAAAAATAGTTGTCCATAAAGCAAATTGCATTAATTTATTTTCTTATGATGCATCTAGGGAGATCAAGGCACAAGTTTCAGAACATAAAGGAGAGACATACAAGCTAAGAGCAAGCGCACAAGACAGGTTAGGATTACTGAGCGACATACTTCATGTTATTGCTCAGGAAAAGCAGAATGTAAGACAGCTAGACACTAAATTCGGCAAAAATGATATTGCAATAATAACAATAGAATTAATTGCTTCAAAGGATTATGATCCAACAAGCCTTATGGATAAGATCTCAAAAATAAGGTCTGTGAATGAAGTCATATTAGAATAATATTCATTAATGTTTCTTGACAGTTTTTCCCCACAATATTGATGCTATGATTGAGATTAAATTTTTTTCTTTAGAACAAAGACTTGATCATCATCGTTGCATAGCTTCCTTTTGGGAGTATAAATTCTAGAGTCATGCCTTCTTGATCCTGTGTGTATGTTAATTCAGTCTTAACAAAGCATTCTCTTTCAATGCCTTCAACACTTAGCTCTGGGAATTGTTTTATTATGAAATCTCTTGATGTCAATCCGAATTCCTTTAACAATCCACTATCAACATCAAAGCCTACTAATTTAATATTTAATGATTGATAATTCTTATCTTCAAGAAATGCCAGCTCTCCTTTTGAGTATTCTTTCAAATAATACTTTCCCACGCCCTTTATTTTCTCTGATAATTCCTTATTGAAGATCAATGCCTGTACAGAATGAATATAGAATAATAATGTTTTTTTCGGAATTTTATTCAATGCATTCACATAATCATTGTTTTTAACTTCGATTTTAGCTAGTTTGCATGCATTCTCAAAATCTCTCTTAAGAATGCTTAATCCTATATCAAAATTATATTCTGAGAATCTTTGATCATCAAAATAATTAGGAAAAACATGCTCTTCAGAGTATCTTTTCTTGAAATTTTTCAATTCTTCCTCTGATAACTCTCTGATTTTTATTGTGAAATTATTGCCTTTCAATGATCCGAGGCTTAAAGGTCCATCATGCAATGATATGAACTCGAGTTTTATTTTTTCTGTATCTATCTTAAGAGCTCCTTTACCCTTAAATATTGATATGAATTGCGTTGTTAATGCATGCCTGTCTTTTGATCCCGCATACTTGATATTCTTTCTAGGAATATTGAATTTATTGCATATATATTCGACAGCAGATTCAGTATTATAATCCTTTTTTGTTAGTCTATATATTGCATAATCTCCCTTACCTGAGAAATCTATAGGTATCTCTTCGACAATAAAGTCTTCTGGAATGGATTTGATGATCATGGTATGCTATTCTGCCACTTGCATCTGGCTTCAGATTGATAAGTCAGCTCTCTTCCTGTTTCTATTTTTGAAATAACTGTCTTATTTCCGATAATCAAGCAGACTTCATAATGTGTATCATCACCAGAAGCAGCCCAGCCTGCTGCTATCCTCTGAAAGAATATAGATTCTTTTGTATCGGGATAATTTGAATAGTAGCCTGTTAAAAGCATTTGTGATGCATGATCTTGTTGTTCACATTTAATCTCAGTAATAGTTAATCCTTCACGTGATAAGTTCATTTCAGAAAGATCATAAATTGCATTTTCATAACATAAAGTTTGTTCTTGATCCAAAACAACATTAGATTGAGATCTTGTTACTATGATCAATAATAGAATCACCAATATACCAAATGCTATGGCTAAAAATATTGTTTTTCTCATAACAAGAAGAATTGACTTCTTTATTTAAAGTTAATTGTCAAATTAATAAAATATAAAAACCCATTATATCTTAACATATTGAGGGGGTTTAGAAATGGCTGATAGCAAGCAGGTTATCACTAAACTTTTGTCTGATGCAGGTATTGCTATAAATGGAAATAATCCTTGGGATATTCAAGTCCATAATGAGAGATTATATTCTAGAATTCTTTCAGGAGGATCATTAGCTCTTGGAGAATCTTATATGGATGGGTGGTGGGATAGCAAGGCAGTAGATCAATTTATCTATAGGGTACTGAATAAAGGACTTGACAGAAAAGTCTTAGGATTGAAGAATTTAGTAAAGTTATATGTGAAGTCCAATTTTTTCAATATGCAAAAGTTAAATCCGTTTAAAATAGGCCAGAAACATTATGATATAGGCAATGATTTGTATAAGGCAATGCTTGATAAGAATATGCAATATAGTTGTGGATATTGGAAGAATGCAAAAACACTTGATCAGGCACAAATAGCAAAGATGGATCTAATATGTAGGAAACTAGAATTAAGTAAAGGAGACAGAGTTTTAGATATAGGATGTGGGTGGGGCACATTATTAAAATATGCTGCAGGAAATTATGGAATAAATGGTGTTGGAATAACTGTTTCTAAAGAACAGGCAGAATTTGCTAGAAACCTATTCAAAGGATTACCGCTAGAGGTTAAATTGCAGGATTATAGGACAGTAAAGGATAAATTCGATAAGATAGTTTCAGTCGGGATGATAGAGCATGTAGGCTTTAAGAATTACAAGACATTCATGAAAACAGTCAAATCGTGCCTTAAGGATGAGGGATTATTCTTACTGCATACAATCGGAAGCAATAAGACAACAACAGGCCCTGGAGAGCCATGGACAGACAAATACATATTCCCAGATGGAAAATTGCCATCAATAAAGCAATTGGTTGTTGCAACAGAAGGATTATTTTTTATGGAAGACTTCCATAACATAGGGCATTATTATGATCCGACATTAATGGCTTGGAATGCAAATTTCAGAAAAGCCTGGTCTAAATTAAGAGATGAGTATGATGAAAGATTCTATAGGATGTGGAATTATTATCTGTTGAGCTGTGCAGGAGGCTTCAGGGCAAGACATAATCAATTATGGCAGATGATGTTTTCTAATAGGAAAGAAGTTTATGAGGGTGTGAGATAAGAGTTATGCATTAAGTATTATCTTGGCAGTTTCTTTTTCGGAATTGAAAGCTTTTAGAATATATGCTCTTTTGAATTCTATCATGTCCGCGTTTATCTTATTAATTATCTTAAAGGCATAATCCGGGTGCATCTTTTTGATTTTTCCTTGCTTATAAAAATCATGTTCTCTTTTTTGAGATTCTGATAATTTTTCATAGTCTCGATTAAAATAAGGACTGTCTTTTTCTGTGCAAGAAATCCATATATTTGAATCATCAAAGTTTCCTAATGTTTTATCATCTATAGCTATATTCTTAGAAATATTCTGTGATATAAAAAGGTTATTAATTTAAATCTAAATAATCTTAGATACTTTCCGTAATTCTTCCGATTTTTCTTAGGCAAAGCATATAAAGGTCATCGAATTCTCTAAATCACCGTAATTCACCGAAAACTTTATATATTAATACAGTATTAACATGATATTAAGGTGATATTATGGTTCAAGCAATTATAGATATTGATGATAAAACTAATAGGGTGTTAAATATTGTGAAAGCACAATTTGATTTAAAGGACAAGAGTCAGGCGATTCAAGTTATAGCAAACCGATATGAGCAAGAGATATTAGAGCCGACTCTAAGATCTGAATATCTTGAAAAGTTGAGTAAAGTTGAGAAACAAAAAGGCATTAAATTCAAGAATGTAGGTGAGCTTAGAAAGATTATTGAGGATAGGTAATGAGAAATTATGAAATTAAGCCTTATCTTAAAGAAATTTTAAGCAAGCTTTCCAAGAAAGATAAATTAATGTATGAAAGAGTCCTGAATAAGATCGAAGAAATAATAAATATTAATGACATCGAACATTACAAGAACCTTAGATATGACCTTAAAAATAAGAAAAGAGTTCATCTGGGACATTTTGTTCTTGTATTCACATATAATAAAGAGGTTGATGCTATTTCCTTTGTTGACTTCGGACATCATGATGAAGTTTATGAAAGAGACAAATAATAAATTCAAAATGAAAAGATTCATGAAAACATGCTATAAATGTGGAGTAGATGTTAGGACAGCTAAATGCATAAAAGAAGGAGTGGAATTGAATTGCCTAAAATGTCCTAAATGTAAAGAAGAGTATTTTACATCAAGTGAATTTAAGAGAGTATTAATTGTTTAATTCTCAGTTGCCTGTTTTTTCATAATTTATAGAAATATTTATATACTACTATAAAATAGCATAAATTCTGGGGGTTGATTAATATGTCTGAGTGGACTTTCAAGAATGGAATTTCTAATAAATTAGTTGATGCAGATCCAAGATGGATTTCAGCTATTGAAACTGCTTTGCAATCCAAAGCAACACCCTTACAGTCGGGTTATCATGTAAATACAGGCGCCATAACCAAAAATGGAAATATAGTTATTGGCTCTAATCATGAAATGGCCATAACAGATACAATAACCCATGGAGAAGAAGCCGTCATTGCAGCAGCACTGGAAAAATATGGAATGGATGATAAAATACAGGTGATTGCTTTTGCAGGATTAGGTGGTGGAGAAATACCTGCATCATGTGGCAATTGTAGAGATGCGTTAAAACAATACACGGATGTAGAGAATTTAATAATGATAAATGCCCCTAAAGAAGGTGGAGAAGCTGTTTTTGTTCCTGGAAAGGTTTTCTTTAAGGATGATTTTACAAAATTATCTGAGTCTCCTTTCCAAGAATATAAAGAAATACTGCATGCACAATTGGCTGATTTTATGGCTTATGATATTTATTCGAAAAAACCTAATCCAAATATGTATGGTGCCGCAATTGTATGTGAAGATGGAGATGTTTTTCGTGGAAGCTTTAGGGGAAATGTTTCATATCATCCAGTTTTGCCAATTTCAGCGGCTATTGGGAATCTTAGAGATAGTAGGGATTATTCAAAAAGATTTAAGGTGAAATGCATTGTGGTAGCGAGTGAAAACCATATCCCTAATGTACTTTATAAAGATAGACAAGATGCATTGGAATTTGCTGAAGCAATGCAAGCGCTGAATGGAAAAAAGGGAAAATCGCTAGACGTATATTTAGTTAGTTATTCAATTACAAAAGAATATAGCCATAAAATATTTCATACAGACACTAATGAATGGTTGCCTCACGCTTTCTCTCCAAGTAGATTGGGATTAGAAGATAAAATGGTGGAAGCGTATAGAAACATATTATAAAAATTCATCATTCTTATTCCATAAACTTTATATATCTTCTATAATGAGCTTTATTGTATGTATGAGATCGAGTTTATTGGAAGAGGTGGGCAGGGAGCTAAGACAGCAGCAGAGATTGTTGCTAGATCAGCAATAAAAAAAGGGCTTTATGTACAGAGCTTTCCAGACTATGGACCGGAGAGAAAAGGCGCTCCTGTAAGAGCTTTTACAAGAACTTCTAGAGAACCAATAAGAGGATGCAGTTCAGAAGCTAATCCTGATGTTATTGTTGTTATTGATACTGCATTATTGTCATTGAATGGAACATTATTCAAGTTAAATGATAATCAGACATTGATTGTAAATACTGCAGAATCTCCTAATGCATTAAAAAGGCATTTGAATTTCAATGGAAAACTATTTACTGTTGATGCAAGCAAGATAGCTCTTCAATATCTTAAGAGCAATATCACAAATACAACAATGCTTGCAGCATTATCAAAAGCATGTGATTATTTCACATTAGATGAATTAAAAAAAGAGATTGAAGAAGAATTCGGAAAGAAAATCTCTCCAGAAATGCTCAAGAATAACTTACTGGCAGCAGAGCATGCATATGATGAGGTAAAATGTTAAGTAAGCAAGAGATAAGCACAGGAGCACAAGCCAGAGGAGGCAGTTCAGAAGACTTCAATACAGGCTCATGGAGAGCTCTAAGGCCCATCATAGATACAAGCAAGTGTATCCATTGCATGTTATGTTATTTGTATTGTCCAGACAATGCAGTATGCATCATCAAGGAAAGTGCAAAACAGAATGGCAATCCAGAAGTGACAGGAGTTGATCTGAAACACTGCAAGGGCTGTTCAATATGCTCTCAAGTCTGTCCAGTACATTGCATCAAGATGATCCCAGAAGAAGAGGCAAAGAAAGTTGATAAAAAAGACTAATATTTGGAGGCTAGAATGAGTTATTCCGAGAAGGGCATGATTGCAAACATATTAACAGTAATTAATTTGTTACTTTTGATAATATTACCGCAATTATTGTTCACACCAGATATGCTTAATACTCCAATTACTACGATGTCTTACATAGTGGCAATACTCATAACAGTAATGAGCGTTGTGTCAATAGTATTAAGTTTGCTTTCTTTTAAAGAAATTAAGGATGGTGTTTTGAAAGGCAAAATCTTAAGTGTTGTTAGCATCGTAGTTTCGATATTAATTTTAATTAGCATATGGTATGCGGTTATTATACAATCAAATTATGTAGATTAAGGCGATAAAATGAAGACTAAAGCACTTACAGGGGCGGAAGCAGCAGCAGAGGCCATGAGACAGATTGAGCCTGATGTTGTTCCGATGTATCCTATTACTCCTCAGACTCAGATTGTTGAGGTCTATAGTCAGTTTGTTGCAGATGGCTTGGTTGATAGTGAAGCTGTAAGATGCGAGTCTGAACATTCTGTGATGTCAGTTGCTATCGGTGCATCAACAGCAGGCGCAAGAGTCATGACAGCAACATCAGCTCAAGGATTAGCATACATGTTTGAACCGCTCTTCATTGTTCCTGCATTAAGGCTTCCAATTGTAATGAATCTAGTCAATAGGGCTCTTTCAGGTCCAATAAATATCCATTGCGATCATTCTGATGGAATGGCTGTAAGAGATTCTGGTTGGATCACTTTTTATTGTGAGGATGCGCAAGAAGTTTATGAACATAATTTGATGGCTTTAAGAATTGCTGAGCATCCTGATGTTCAATTGCCTGTAATGGTTTGTCAGGATGGTTTCATTACAAGTCATTCATTAGTCAATGTTGATATTCTTGATGATAAGATTGTCAAAGATTTTATTGGCAAAAGAAAGCCTGCATTTGATTTTCTTGACACAAAAAATCCGATATCTGTCGGCGCATTAGATTTTTATGATTATTTCTTTGAACATAAAAAACAGGAATTTGATGCAATGGAAGCATCAAGAGAGGTCATTAAAGAAATTTATGAAGAATTCTCGAAGATTTCAGGAAAAGATTATGATTTTATCGAAAAGTATCAAACTGAAGATGCAGAACATATAATTGTTGCAATGTCTTCTGCATGTGGGATGCTAAAGAATGCTGTTGATGAATTAAGGAAAAAAGGAAAAAAAGTCGGTCTATTAAAAATAGTTTTATTCAGGCCATTCCCAGAATCAGAGATTGCACAAGCACTGAACAATGCAAAATCAGTAATAATTCTAGAAAGAATGTCAGGATTTGGAGCATACAGTCCATTATACAATGAGATCTCAGCAGCACTGTTCCATTATCCAAAAAAACCAAAAATGGTGAATTATGTCTTTGGCCTAGGAGGAAGAAACTTCGGAATGAGCGATGCTCTCGCATTATATTCAGAGCTAGAAAAGATCGATGGAGAGTTTTTAGATGAACACAACAAGTTAAGATATTGGGGAGTGAGAGAGTAGGTGAGGGAGATTAAAATGGGCTGGTTTAAACAATTTTTAGGGATTGAACAGAAACCTTTGACAGAAAAAGAAAAGAAAGAACAAAACACGCTAGGTAATAAGATATTGGCAGAACTCGTAAAAACAAAAGAATATAATGATTATAAAATAATACATATTGATCCACATCCCGATGAAACTGATAATTCATACTGGATAATTATAAACGGAGGCAGGATAAGACCTGATCATTATGTAAGACGTATAGCTGAAATCAGAATTTATATATACAACACAAAAAAAGAGATACATTTTATGCAATATGTTGCGCGGGATGGAAAATTATATCAAGAATATAAATATTTTAAAAAAGAAGAAGTGGATGGGGTAATTGAGATGGTAAAGAAATACATAAAAGATTTCAAACCAGAAGAAAAGATGATAGAATAGAAGATAAGATTATTTAACATGGTCAACATCAAAGAATTTGCAAAACGTGAAGTGAAGCTCGTTGGTGGACATAGGTTGTGTGCGGGTTGTCCTGCTCCGACTATTGGTAAACTGGCATTGATGGCTGCTGATAAAGAGGTCATTGTTAGCTCTGCAACTGGTTGTTTAGAGGTTTCTACAACTATCTATCCTTATTCTGCATGGAAAGTTCCGTGGATGCATACTGCATTTGAGAACACTGCTGCAAATATTGCGGGAGTTGAGACAGCAGTCAAGGTATTGAACAGAAAAGGAATTATTAAAAAAGATTTCAGATACTTATGCATTGCTGGAGATGGAGGAACTTATGATATAGGTCTTCAAGCTCTTTCAGGAGCAATAGAGCGTGGACATAAATTCTTATATGTTTGTTATGACAACGAGTCATATTCGAACACGGGAATTCAACGCTCGTCGGCAACTCCTCTTTTCGCTAACACAACAACAGATCCTGTCGGAGACATAAGAAAAGGCAAGCAGGAATTGAGAAAGAACTTTACTGAAATTATGGTTGCTCATAATATGAAATATATTGCACAGGCAGCATTATCAAACATACAAGATATGATAATGAAATTAGAAAAAGGCTATAAGGCAACAGATCATACAGCAGCTTTCATCAACATATTCAGCCCATGCATTCCAGGATGGGGCATACATGATGGTGATGCAGTAATGCTTTCAAAGATTGCTGTTGATACATGCTTCTGGCCATTATATGAGGTTGAAGATGGGCAATATAAACTGAATTATAATCCAGAAGAATCTGGAAAAAAGATTCCAATAATAGAATTTTTAAAACTCCAATCAAGATTCAGGCATCTTCTAGATCCAAAGAATGCAGATCTTATTGCAGAATTCCAGAAAGACGTCGATGATCGATGGGATAAGCTGAAGAAGAAGTGCGGAATCCGAACTGACCTAGTTTAGTATGCTTAATCTTTTTTGAAAAAATGTGTTCCATGTTAACGGTTTGTTTATTATTTCTTCTTTCATTGCTGGTGTTTTATGTTTTTTCTGCTCTATAAAATTATGTTGTATGCTGAATATTTCTAATCTTTCTTCAATGCACTGTTTTCTTTTTGAAAAGCTTCTTGCTTTTCTTGTGAAGCAAGAAATGCGTTCTCTAAGTTTTGAACAGAATCCATCTATGTGATTAATTGCAATTTCACCTCTATTTACATTTCCTATAATTATTGCGTTTGTTATTCCGACAATTTTTTGATTGATTCGTATTTTCTTTCTGATGCCGTAATTTATTGTTCCTTGTGGAAAATTATTTTTTATCGCAGTAATGTTTTGTTTGTTTCCATCAGAAAAAATTGTTACTTTGCGTTTTCTAGTCGGAAAACGCAATCTTCGTGAGAGCATTTCATAAAATTTATTGCACGTAAAATCATTCCATTTGCCGACGGCAAATCCTATAAAAAAATCTGTTTCTCGCTTATGTGCGAGATACGAATATGCATCGCCAACTTCTCGTTCTTTTCCATAAATATTTATGCAATTTTCTTCTTTTTTTTAACAAAACTCCACATCTCATCGACTTCTATTGGTGAAAGTTTTAGTTCTTTAATGAAGTATTCATTAAATTTTTTACAATGTAACGCAATAGCTGTTGCTATTGCACGTATGGTGTCAAGGTGATGATCTGTAATTCTCGCAATTGCTCTAAAAGAAGTTTTTTCAGAAAGCATTTTACATATCCTAATTATTTCTTCTTTTTTTAAATGCTTATGAAAAAATGGCGTATTAATTGTTCTTGCAAAAGTTCTTTTGCAATCAGTACATTGGTAACGTATTGTTCCGTTTTGTTGTTTTCCTTTTCGAATTATATTTTTTAATCCTATTTTGTTGAATGTTCTGCAAATCTTATTTGGGCACGCAACATCTAATTTTCTTGCTTTTCTCATAATTATTCACCTCTATAAACATAGAGATGAATCATATTATAAAGTTTATTATTTTAGGTCAGTTCGATGGATTGAAACAGTGCAGATAAAAAATTTTATTTGCCAAAACCCGCAGTTTGACCACGCATTTATCAGATGCAAGCTTAGCAAGTATGATATATTAAATAATATTCCTTGGCAAGCATTTGACATACATAGCATGGCAAGCCTTAAATTCCTACAGGTCAGAGGAAGCCTTCTGATTAAGGATAATGTAAGCGACATGAGCTTATCAAACATTATCAGATTCTGCGGCATGGAAGACAAAAGAGTTAATCATAACGCATTGGAAGATACAAAGCTTACTGCAGAATGCTTTGCCAGGATTGTTTATGGAAAAAAATTATTAAGGGAGTTTGATGAGTATGAAATCCCGGAGTATTTGAAATGAAGAACTATTATACTTATTTGGTTGATCAGCTCGAGGATTTTAAGGAAAGAGGAAAAGATGTTTCGCAGATAACCTTTATCCCGGAATTCTTTAAATTGCTTTCCGACATGCTAGATCATGATGAAGTCGATAGGGAATCAAGAGCTTTGATCAACACTGCTTTAGGATATTTTGTCGCTCCTGACGATATATTGCCTGATGATGTTTATGGTCCTGAAGGGTTCATGGATGATGTATTTGTATGCAGTGTTGTCATGAATCAATTATATGAATTCTATCCTGATCTGATGAATAAGTTATGGGATAATCCACTTTCAATAAGGGATGCAATACAAAAAACTTATGACGAAAGCAGCAAATATCTTGAAGAACATGATCTTAAGCAAAGAATTCTTGATTATGCAGGGCTAGAGCTTTAGTAATCTCTTTGTCTCTTCTGCAATCTGCAGTTCTTCATTTGCTTTTATTACAAAGACTTCTATTTTAGAATCTTTTCTTGTGATGATGAAATCATTCTTCAAATTCTTTTTAGGATCAAGTCTTAATCCTAAGAACCGGAAATTATCAAGCACCTTTTTCCTTATATAATGTGCATTCTCTCCTATGCCTGCAGTAAAAGCAATTCCATCCACACCATTAAGCTCAGCAATATATGCCCCAATGTAATGAGTCAATCTATCAGCAAACATATCCATTGCAAGCTTGCATCTGTCCTCTCTCTGATATTTTCTGATCATCCTCATATCACTATAACCAGAAATTCCTAATAATCCAGATTGTTTATTGAGTATTTTTCCTAATTCATCATAACCAATGCCAAGGATCTTTTCTAGATGCACTGCAATGTATGGATCAAGGCTTCCTGATCTTGTGCCCATGATTAATCCATCTGTTGGAGTGAATCCCATGCTTGTATTGAAGCTTTTTCCGTTCTTTACAGCAGTTATCGAGCATCCATTTCCTAGATGGCAGATTATGAACTTAGGATTCTTCTTTTTCTTGATCTTATAATATTCCATTAATAATTTTGTTATGTATTTGTGGTTTGTTCCATGGAATCCATATTTCCTTATCTTGTATTTATTGTAGAAATCATATGGCAATCCATAAAGGTATTTATCTCTTGCAATTGTGTGATGAAAGCTTGTATCAAAGACAGTTACTTGAGGAATGCTGACTAGTTTTTGGCAGGCCTTTATGCAGGCAACATTAGGAGGATTATGCAATGGGGCAATATTGCTTAACAATTCTAGTTTGGAGATGACATCATTGTCAATTATTACTGGCTCTTTGAAATATTCTCCTCCATGAACAACCCTATGGCCAATAGCTTTTATATCATTTATATTGCCTATTATCTCATGCTCAAGCATAGAGTCAAGCAATAGCTTTATTGCCTCTTCATGATTCTTAACACTTACTTTAAGCTCTTTTATCTCATCAAAGAATATTGTCATCTTGCAATTGTCAAGGTTGATTGCATCAATTATCCCTGAAAATAATACATCTCTGGAGTGGAATTCTATTAATTGAAATTTCAATGATGATGAGCCTGCATTAACAACAAGGACTTTCAATTCTTTTAGGTGTCTTTCAATCAAGCTTATTATATGTTTCCTGTCCTGATATGAGTAATCAGCAATCTTATCAGCAAGCTTTGAAGCCTTGAATACATACCTCATCCAGTTGGCAAAATCATTCTTGGCGTCATTTACATGATATTCAAAAGTCTCTTTATCCATATTCTTAAGAAATAGTATCAATTCCTCTAATGATTTTATTGATTCCCCTGACTTAAGAACAAAATAATGCTCTGGATTCATCCAACACCTCTTTTTTACTAAATCAATCATACAATAATGCCAGAACTTTTTAAATATTATGATAAATTATTTGATTTACCAATAATCTGAGTTTTTACCGATATAATCTATTCTTTAGGAAAATTGTCAATAATCTTTTACTTTTCACTTTTTTGTTCATTTCACTATCTTCATCAGTTTAGGATATATCCTATTGAGAAATTCTATTGTCTTGTTTGCATATTCTATATTTAGGATCGTTCCATAGTATTTTGTTCCATTCCTGTAATATCTTAATTCATCCATATATCTTGTTTCTGATTCGTTAAAACCTAAGATTTTCATATAGCTTACTTCTGCTTCGTGCGAGTTTCCAGCAGTATATCCGTCTAGAAACATCTTTGCTCTTAAAATTTCCATTATAATATCATAGCATTGTTCGGCTATTACATTTGGATTGCGTTTGCCTTTAGGGATAGTCTTAATTGTGAGTTCAAGATACGCTTTCTTTTGTGTCGCTTCTGTTATCAGCGATTTGGCTCTATCGATATTCGGTCTCTGTCTCCTTGCTTCTCCCACTCTCAGAAATTCTTTAAAATCTTTCATAGTTCAACTGCGCCCTTAAGTATTATCCCGTTTAGGATGTTGTTCTTTAGGTGTTTATCAATTTTTTCAAATGATTCATAGTTGTTAATAATAATTTTTCTTTCTAGCATTTGTTCAAATTTTCTCAGATCAAATTCTTTATATTTGGTTCCTATAGCTGCTAAATCAATATCTGATTGTATTGTATCCTCTCCGTTAGCATAAGATCCGAATAATATTATTGTTGCTTGTGGCAGTTTATCATAGAAAAATTGTAATAGTCCTGACTCATATATTTGCTTTAGATTGTCTGTCCTTTTTAACCAGAGTATTTGATGATTCTCTGTGTTTAGTTCTATTGACAATCTTTTTGAGCGCATATCCTTATTTATGGTTACCAATGATTCTTTTTCTAGAAGAGGTAGCGCTTTCGATATTGCTGGCTGAGATACTTTCAAGAATTGTGCTATTGTATGGGCATTTAACGGGTTCCCGGCATTGATGAACATCAGTCTTAATATTTCATTCTGGAGTGTTGTTAACTTAAGTTTAGATATATTTACCATAGTTAATAGATATTAACTAAAGTTTATAAAGTTATCGATGCGATGCTTCTCTAGGTTGGGTTTTCTCAAATTATTACTTAACCACTTTATCTGTCTTCTTTGGTTGTGTTCGCATTGTATCTGTGATCCTGCTTAGCTCATTGACATTGTCCATGAATGTTGGCAGGACTTTTGAGAATACTTTCTCCATTGCCTGAAGCTCAGATGCAACATCCAGCATATGCTTATCATAATCACCGATCTTTCCTAATAATGCTGCATGCAATTTATCAAACTGATCCCTTAGGTCATTGACTTTTCCTTCCATTGCAGTCAGCTTAAGATCTGCTTTCTGTTTCCATTCAATAACCTTATTTATGTCTTTGATTAGATCATTCCATTTCTCATTGATAACTGCTTCTATCAATTCCTCATTTGAGGCTGATGCCTGTGGCATTGGCATTTGTTGTTGCATAGGCATTTCCATTGGTGCATGGACTGGTGATGAGCTTATCATCTCTGATTGGCTTAAAGCATCAAATATCTGGCTGCTCGTGTATCCGTCTCTCTGCAATGTCTGGATTATCTGATTATTCGTGTAGCCCTGGCCTTTCATTGCTGTTACTTGATCTATAGGCACATCAGGCCCTGCTGATAAGTCTGATTTATTTTTGAAGATTCCCATGTTAACCTCTTTTATGCCTGTTTTGAGTATAATACCATTGAATTATACAGTGCAATATTTAAAATTTTCGCTCATAACAAAGACTGGCATGCAGGAATGTGCGATAATTGTTTCAATAAAGAATATCATAAGAATAATGAATGATAATATTGATTAAATTTTTGAGAAAGCAATCAATTGCTGTGAATGCATATCTTTCTATTACTTTTGTTCTAGTTATCTGGGTTCGCTAGACGGTGATGCCAATATTGATATTGTCTCCTTTCGCAACATTTTTAAACTCTTGTCTTTTCCATTTGCTCAATCATGGGGTTTAAAGTATGGCATTTTTTGATAATCTAATAGAGAATCTTCCTGAGGTTTCAGGCCCTACACAGAAGAGGCTTCCATTTAAGGATAAACTAAAATGGACATTAATAGTTCTTATGATATTCTTTGTTCTAGGTATGATTCCATTGTTCGGTTTAGGAGAAAATGCCTTACAACAATTTGAGTTCCTATCAATTATACTCGGAGCAAGCTTTGGATCAATAATCAGTCTAGGTATAGGTCCTATTGTTACAGCATCTATTGTTCTTCAGTTATTGAATGGATCAGGAATATGGAAGTTCGATCTTACATCTCATGAAGGCAAAAAGAGGTTTCAGGGAACTCAGAAACTATTCAGCATATTTTTTATTATTCTAGAAGGAGCTATTTATGTACTGATGGGTGGATTAAGTCCTTCACCTATTGGGACACAATTCTCATCAGGACTTGTAATGACACAAGCTATGTTCTTCCAATTTCAGATGATTCTGATACTCCAACTTTTTATAGGTGGAGTATTGATAATGTTTATGGATGAGATAGTGAGTAAATGGGGTTTTGGTTCTGGTATATCATTATTTATTGCAGCAGGAGTTGCACAACAAGTATTCATCGGAGCATTTTCATTTATTCCAGACCCACAGAATCCAGATGCATTAACCGGAGCTGTTCCAGTATTGTTCCAGAGTTTAGCTTCTGGTGATCCGACAACAGCATTCCTTAAGCTAGCTGCTATCATCGCAACAATTGCCGTATTCTTTATGGCAGTTTATGTTCAGGCAATGAAAGTCGAGATTCCATTAAGTTTTGGAAGAATAAGAGGTCATGGAATAAGATGGCCATTAAACTTTCTATACACATCAAATATCCCTGTAATATTAGTAGCTGCATTATTGGCTAATGTGCAATTATTTGGGACATTGCTGCAGAATTGGGGACATCCATTGCTTGGAACATTTTCACAGGGCCAGGCTGTTTCAGGATTTGCATTATGGGTTCAAGGCGCACCAATCATCGATAATATTGTTACAGGAACATTCACCTGGGCATTATTAGGGCAGAGTTTAATATATATGCTATTTATGATCGTAGGATCAGTGATATTCAGTATCTTTTGGGTTCAATCAGCAGGAATGGATGCAAGAAGCCAGGCAAAACAAATGATGGCATCAGGATTGCAGATTCCAGGATTCAGAAAAGATGAAAGAGTTCTTGAGAGAATACTTAATAGATACATCTGGCCATTGACAATAATGGGAGCAATAGCCGTGGGATTTTTAGCATCATTCGCAGATCTCTTAGGAGCTTTATCCAGAGGAACAGGAATATTATTGACTGTTATGATCATCTATCAATTATACGAGCATATTGCTAGAGAACATATGATGGATATGAATCCGATGATGAGAAAGTTTATGGGTGGCGGATAATTTTTTTTGAGGTGAGTTAAACAATGGCAAATTTCCTAGATACGATATTTAATCCGTGGCTTGGACCTGTACTAAATCTACCTCCATTCTGGACTATCCTGATCATTTCTGCAGGAATCACGCTTCTTATCACAGTTGCTTATAAGTACACTACTAATCAGACTGAGATGAAGAGAATCAAGGATGATCTTAAGGCGCATCAAAAAGAGATGAAGTCCACAAAAGACACAAAGAAGCTTATGCAGATACAGAAAAAGGCTCTTGATCTCAATATGAAATATATGATGGGGTCCTTCAAAAGCACTCTTTACACATTCATTCCAATCATTATTATCTTTGCATGGCTTAATATGCATATCGCGTATTATCCATTATACCCTGACAAGGATTTCTCTGTTACAGCGCAATTCGGCGAAGGAGCAAAAGGAAACATGACAATGACAGCGATGCCAGAATTGACAATTGATTCTGCAACAAAAGAGATTACTGATCAAAAATCTGTATGGACAGTAAAAGGTCCTGCTGGGGAGTATAAACTGAAATTTGATTATAATACAGAGCAGCATGATATGGATATTCTCATAACAAATGAAAGAACTTATAAGAATCCTGAAAAGCCGATCAAGGATTCTAAATTAAAGATGATTGAAGTTGGAAACAAGAAAGTCCATCCATTCGGTGAATCATTCAATCTATTCGGCTGGTATCCAGGATGGCTTGCAACATACATAATATTATCAATAGCATTCTCAGCATTATTTAGGAAGCTGTTTAAGGTTTATTGAAATCCCTTTTCTCCTATCTTTTCAAGAATCTCCTTTATTTCATCAATAGTTTTTTGTTGATCATTCTTTTTAGACATCCGAACAAATTGTATCAATATGTCTTCTATTTGGTTCTTAGTAAAGAGATAAAGCTTATGTCCATCTACAATAAAATAAAATCTATAGTTTTTGTATCTTAATTCTCTTATGCTCATATTTCCGACATGGCCAAGAATTTTACCTTTTTGAGGATTGTTTTCCAAATCCCCGATTAGAGAAAATATCTTCAAGCATTCTTTTTTAAATGTCTTAACTATCTCATCTCTAAGCTTATTCAGAACTATTATTTTAATCATTTTTAATCTTAAGCTTAGCCCATTCTTTAGCCTCTTTAATTGTAGAATACTCGTTTTGATCAACAAATTCTCTTAATTTCTCTTGCATCATTATTGTATTATGCATTCTCCTGATTACATCGTCATAATTCTCGGACTTTTTGCCGAAATTGAGCAACAGTTCTCTTGTTTCTTTTGATATTGAAATAGTTGTGTTCATTATAATCAAATATAACTATTATATACTGTTATATAAATCTTTCGGTTTAAATTCACATTATTTTAATTTCATTAAAACTCTTGAGAACATTTATATACCTTAGAAACAATGAAATCCTGGTGATTATAATGAAGATCATTTATGTCTTGATTTTATTTACGTTAATATTATTATCCGGATGCTCAACAAAGGAAGAAGAGAATCTTAAGGCAAATCAATGTATAGAATTTGGAGGCAGATGGATTAACGAAGCTTATGAATGTGTAGACATAAATTCTGATCAATGCACACAATTAGGAGGAGTATACGATGAATGCGCATCAGCTTGCAGGAATGATCCTGGAGCAGAGATGTGCATACAGGTGTGTGTTCAAGCATGTAAGGTGAGTATAGGTGGAGATAAGGATAAGTATGGGTGTCTTGTTGCTGCAGGGTATGTATGGAATGAAACTATTGGAGCGTGTGCAAGATCGTGGGAGCTGGATGCTGATCAGGCAGGGGCTGCAAGAATAGCAGCATTACCTATGAGCTACAGGCCAATCACTATTGTCGAAGTTGAATCATTAAGATGTCCTGGATGTTTCAGAGTTGATATGAAGAGAGGAGATACAGAAGAGACTGTAAGCATCATCATAAGAAATGGAAAGATCGATTCAGGATATAATGATGTAGATGTTACTGAGCATATCTGCACAGAAGAAGAGAGTTTAGCGACTGCGTGTACAATGGACTACAATCCTGTATGCGGAAAGATTGTCCTAAATATGGGAGATACTATATATAGGACTTTTGGCAATGGTTGTTCAGCATGCGCTTCAATGAAAGTCATAAGCTATACTCCAGGAGAATGTGCAGCAGATGACACAACTGATAGGTGTTCAGATCAGAATGGAAATTATTTGACTTTAACAGAAGCTATGGCTATCGCAAAAAACTCAGAATGTGGAGATAATTTAATTACAGATTGTGCCTGTCCAGAGAATTATGCAAAAGATGGGGAAACATGCAATCCTGCATGTTACCATTCATCACCCTCAGCACAAAATTGCTTGGCTCCTTCTATGCAATGCGAAAAAACATATGTCTGCAATGAAGGAACAGGAACATATTGGATTGATCTAAATCTCACAAAAACAGGATGCAATCCTGCATGTGTTGTCAATGTAGAAGATAGGACGGCAGAGATCAACTGGAGATGCACAGGATTAGGCAATTAAATTTATAATTAGATAAATATAATTGATTGTATGCAGATCGATTATGTCAAGTTAATTGTGTCTATTGTTATTTGTCTTCTCATGGGTTTTATTGCAGGCATGTCAACAAGCAAGTCAATAGATTCATGGTATTCGAAAATAAAAAAGCCAAGTTTCAACCCTCCTAATTGGATCTTTGGACCAGTATGGACAATTCTATATGTCTTAATGGGAATCTCATTATACCTTATGTGGACATCAAAAATAGACAATAGGCTTGCGATAATGTTTTTTGTAATTCAATTAGTATTGAATTTCTTATGGTCTTATCTGTTCTTCTCAATGCATAATCCTTTATTGGCATTCATAGATATAGCTCTTTTATGGATCATGATTATATTGACTATGATCTATGCATACCCTGTCTCACAGACAGCATCATTGTTGATGATCCCATACATCTTATGGGTCACATTTGCGTCGATACTCAACTTGTCTATATATTTATTGAACAAGTGAAACGTGTTTTAATGAAACAAAAAATAATCTCTTGGAATAAGCCAAAGGATTTTAATCCTAAACTTTCTGCAGTAGGCATATATATAATGTACAAAAATCAAATCCTATTTCTTAAATATGCTAAAAAATATAGTGGTGCATGGACACTGCCTGCTGGTAAAGTGGATGCAAACGAGAATCCAAAAACAACCATTATGCGTGAGACATTTGAGGAAGCTGGATTAAAAATAAATAAGAATCAACTAAAATTTTTATATACTGCATATGTGAATTATCCTAATTCTGTTTTTCTATGGAATGCATTCAGGTATGATTTACAAGAGAAACCAGTAATCAAACTTTCTGACGAACATTCAGAATATATATGGGTGACTCCAGAAGAAGCACTAAAGATGAATATTATTGAACATGAGCATGACTGCCTTAAAAGAACATTCAATTTAAAATGAAAAATGATTTTTCTAGGTTGATCAAAGAAATTAAGATGAAATAAATATCTTTATAAATACCCTATTTCTCCCCTATACTATGCCAAGGCCATCAAGAAGATCAAGGACATTGAGAAGGATTCATGTTAAGACTCCTAAGCATACTAGATTGGTTTATGCAAAGAAAAAGCCTAGCAAGGCTCATTGTGCAGACTGCGGAAAAGTATTGCATGGGGTAGCTTCAGCAAGGCCTTATTTGATGAGCAAGCTTTCAAAGACTCAGAAAAGACCTGAAAGGCCTTATGCAGGAATGCTATGCAGTGAATGCATGAGGATAAGGATAAAGAAGACTATTCAGTAAATATATAAATTAATCTCTCGGATACACGGCGACGGTATCATTTCTCGAAAGACTTTTCGAGATAAAAAATGCTATTAGCATTTTTTGAACTGTAGAGACGGAGGACGAAAATGTTTGAAGTAGGAAGATTATGTTTGAAAATTGCTGGACGTGATGCAGGAAAAAAATGTGTTGTAGTTGAAAAACTAGAAGGCAAATATGTCATGATTGACGGCTTGACAAGAAGAAGAAAATGCAATACACTGCATTTGGAGCCTTTGGGTCAAGTGCTTAACATCGGGAATGCTTCGCATGAGCATATTGTCAATCTGTTCAAGGATCTAGGACATGAAGTCAAGACAACTAAGCCAAAACAAAAAGCAACCAGAGTCAAAAAGACAAAGAAAGTAAAAGCTAAGAAAGAGGTTAAGCAAAAGAAATAATTTTTTATTGCGCTCATATAGCTTGTGATTTTGATGTTGTAACAAGTCATTGGTAATCTATTGTTGTTTATAAGATTCGCCAGGCAATAAAAATAATAACACCTAAATAATCCAAAATCTTTATATACTATATTGATTAGAATGTTCTTATGTTTTTCAGGGGAAAAAGAGGACAGGTAACCTTAATAGTTGTTGTAGGATTATTGATATTATTTGTGTTCGGATTTCTCATATTTGTCAGATCATATATTGAGAATAATTCATTGCAGAGACAGGCCTCAAAACAAGTCCAGGAATATATAAGCCAGAATTCAATCAATCTTTATGTGACAAGCTGTCTGGATGTTGTTGCAGATGAGGCAATAATACTTGCCGGATTGCAAGGAGCAAGACTGAATTTTTCCAATACAAGTTATGTTGAATTCTATAACTCTGAATACAATAGGACAACAAATGTCTCTGTAGTAATTTTTCCTACAACTAATTACTCAATTGCAGAATATGATTGTCCACTAGTTGATTATGCTCCCCCATATTATCCCTACCCGAATAAGAAGGTGAATCCGTCAGATGAATTGATATGGCTATATGACCATGATCCATTGACATGCAAGTATTCAAGCATATTCATGCATTACAGTGGTTTTTTTGGATATAATAAACTGACAAAACTCTGTAATTTTCAAGGAAGCAACAGGATAGGCGCAACTGCTACAAGTATTGGTGTAAAGACTTGTGAAACAGGAACATACGACAATCAAGATTTTAAGAGTACACAGGAGGAATTGGAAACTTTTATTGAGCAGGAAATTAATTTATGTGTAAATTTTACTGCAATTGAAGAAAAAAGCACAAGCAACATCACAGTGATCAACACTCCTAGAGCTATTGTGACATTCGGGCTTAGACAAGTTAATATTAGGATGCAGTATCCGTTCCAGATCCTGATTAATAAGAAACAGCCAATAATACAGATGATTGATTTCTCAGTGCAGAAACCTATTCCATTCAAGGAACTTTATGATTACTCATTCTATGCAATAACAACTGATGTCCAAGAAGCAAATTTTTCAATGCTGACACATAAGACGGCCAATGATAAGCTTGCAAAAACTTATCATGGATATGAAATTAATAGATATAGGGATGTTGACGGAAATTTCACAGATATAATACAACTAATTGATAATGCAACAATAATCTTTGGCAGGCCATTGATAATGCAGTTTGCAATACAGAACAGAAGGCCTGCTCTGGAATACATTCATCAAAGCACGTCATTCCCTATTGACCTTTATTCTGTAGAGGGAGAGACAATGACAATAGTGCCTGATGCCTATGATCCAGAAGAGGATGATCTAGAGTATAATTACACATTATGGAAAGAGGATTATGATGAGAAGTTCAACTTTGCCGACATAAAATGTGCAAATGCCATGTCGATATATTATATTATTGCGAATTGCTCAATAAGAAATAATAGCTTAAGGCCTCATAATTGGACAAAGTCAGATCTTTTTATTCATTCAGGAAAATATGCGTCATACAAGACAAATAAGAATGATACCGGATATCATGAGTTGAAAGTGTCTGTAAAAGAAAAATACCGGCAAGGGCTTGATGATTGGCAGATAGTAAGAGTGTTAATTTTTGACAAGCCAGTTGCAAAGATCACTGGACGTAACATGTATGGCGGCAAATACGCGAGCTTTGAAGATGTATATGTATTAGATGGATCAAACTCCACAGTCGGAACATCGTATAATCTATTGAACAATAATTTCTCAACATTCCAATGGATCAATACTGAATTCAATGTACTTAGAGAAATAAAAACAGAAATCAACAAGTTATTATATCTTCCTCTTGATGTTAATGGAAGTTTTAATATAAATAATATCTCAGTTCTGGTCTTTACAAACGGATCTGCGTCAGGAATTCATAACATAACATTTATTGTCAATACCACATTAGGATTCTTTGATATGGCATATCTTGCAGTTAATGTCACGCAATGCATACCTTACAGAAATACAACATCGCCTTATCCTTACAATACAACAGACGGATTCTATGCAGACCATACATGCTGCGCTGATGATTATACTTACAGGCTAGATGATCATCAATGTTTTGGGAGTGTTGCATATGGTGCAAATAAGAGCTTAAAGAATTATCAGGTAGAGCCATTGAAACCACCGATATACAATATACAGTACACTTATGGTCCAAAATATTTAGCAAGTAATCTGCAATATAATAAATATGACAACGACATATTTGTGCAAGATTTCAAAAGAGAATGCTCTGGAACCAGGGGAAATATATGCTCAGGAAATGCAACAGAAACAAGGACAGTTGTTGAAGAATGCAGAGATGATAATTATGCAGGTGCAGAATTCCAGCAAGAAAGATGCTCTGGACCTCCTAGTACTTCTTCTTCTCCCACTCAACCAGTGTGTTTTCCTTATCCTGCAGGAGATAGTTTCGAAAAGCTTTTCCTGACAGGGTATGATGGAATCTGTACAACAGATAAACAATGCGCAACAGGGCCAGGTTCGGGCAAGTTCTCAACAACAGGAAAATATGCATGTAATGGTCAGTGTGGTGGAAATGGAAAATGCGATACTGCAATAAACTGTAAATGTGATAGCAGTCATTGTGGTGCTGATGCTGGATGTCAAGGAGTTGATTATTCACTAAATCCTTCATCACCATTAAGTCTTAGCTGTAGTTTCGGTAGTGATAATTACGAGGATATATGTGATAATTGTGGATTACAAAATAAATTACCATTAACCTGCAGATATTCAACTACTTCAACAGCGAAATGTTCTGCTGCACAAACTTGTGATGGTAAGCAACCTAATGATAAGTTGAATAATAATTATCAGTTTTGTAACTCAAATTGCCAGGTTCAATCATGTTCCCCATATGTTTATGGAAATAACGGAATATGTAAGTTGCCATGCAGTTCAAATGCTGATTGTGTTTCAGGATATAAATGCCAGATTGGACAATGTATACCTAATTAATTTCGAATAGGACTATATGCTGACAGAGAAAATCACAACCTATTTAAATACAAATCGTGGATATTCAAGTGTCAGAAATCGTAGATAAGCGATTTCTAATCATGATCAAAAACTTTTCAGTAAAAAGTTTTTGACATAAAAAGGTGGGTATTAATGAAGTATATTAACAGGATATTGTTGTTCATATTAACAGGCATTATGCTCTTATTTGTATTTTCTGTTGATCAGGTTTCTGGAGTCGGGTGTTGCAATAAGGATGATGTTTGCCAGAATTTTTACTCTCCTTTTGAATGTGATGCAAACCAGACTATCTCATCAACACAATCTTGTAGTAGCTTAACAGGAACTGAATGCACACCAGGATGTTGCTGTAATGGAAAAAATGTTTATGGTGATTATGATACTTTTTTAAACAGTAGTTGTCAACTCTATTCTCCTGATCCGGTGTTCTGGCCTGGTGTAAGTTCTACTCAATGTGCTGCAAAATGCTCAGGATCATCTGTCTCTAACCTGAAACTTTCAGGATGGATCTATAATAGTACATCGCTTGTTCCTGAAGCTTCTATAAAAATTACTAATTTCAATAGAATAGCAACCTCAAGTTCACAAGGTTTTTATTCTTTTGATAATCTTCCATCAGGAAACTTAGACATATATGCTAATGCCTCTAATTGTGTTTTCAATAGAACAATTCCATTGACTTCAAATAAAGAATATAACATCACATTGCAATGCTGCCAAAAGGCCTGTGATCCGTGGAGTGCTTGTATTAATCAACAGCACAACACCACATGCACAGATACATGTACAAATGTAAGGTCTTTTGTGAGTGAGCAATGTACTCCTCCATTATGTGGATGGAATTGCTCTGATTGGACTGCTTGCAGTTCTGGACTCCAGACAAGAACCTGTACGTTAATAACAAACAGCCAATGCCGGGGACAGCAGCCGACACCATTATTGAAGCAAAACTGTGGCAGTGCTCCAATATGCGGAAATGGCGTCAGAGAAGGATTAGAAGACTGTGATTACAATAAGACAACAGGAGCATTTCAAAGCATATGTCAGCCTGCAAGTGATAAATCAAAATGCAATAATTTAACATGTGAATGCATAATCTTTCCTCCAACAGTCACATGCACAGATACAATTACCCCTGCGGATTTAAGAGCAGATCATGTCAAGAAAAAACCTTGGATAAAACTAAGTTGGAAAGATGCTCCACAGTGTAATGACACTATTGATAAATATGAAATCTGGGGTTGTAGAAACATTAGTAATTCCTGCACTTTTGAGAAAATAACTACTCTTGCAAAAAGGCAAAAGGAATTCAATGCCACTCAGGTCAATGGCCAAAACATAAAACCTGAGATAGACAGGTATTGTTTCTATTTAAAAACAATGTTCAACAGTTCATCAGCAACAGCTGAGACTGTTTCAAATGTTTTTTGTATTAAAACAGGCAATGAGGAATGCTTGTATGAGCATCCTGATTCTTGGTGTGCAAATTATCAGCCCCCAACAAAATTATCTTGCAATGATAATAATGAGCTAAAAAATGATTCATGTGCTAATCCCTCACCCAACACTTATTGTACAATGCAAAACAACAAGGCAGAATGCATAGATGCCGGGCCATGTGCGCAATGCAACGGAATATTCGGCTTATTCGGGTATCAAGGGCAGAAAGTAAGTGCTTTTGATTTAATATGTCCTTCACTTGATGCTCCTGTTGCAGCCTATACAAATGGCAGCTCATTTGGATGTTATGCAGATTATTCATCTACAGCTGTTGACAAAGCATATTCTTGTGCAAATGTAAATGAATGTTATGATTATAGGTCAAGATCATCCTGTGAAAATGATTATTGTGGTAAATTTGCTTATAATGGACAAAATGTGTGTGAATGGAAATATTATAACCAGCAATTCAATAAAGGCGTATGCAGGCCAAAAGAGCAATATAAAACTTTAGGATTTGAACAAAAATGTCAGTATTGCGATAGTACATTTGGTGATAAATACAATAGATTCTATCCTGAGTGTACGGCTGATACATGTGTTCTATATGGAAATTGTTATTTTAATCCAAGCAATGAAAAATGCACAAATGCAGACAACATGAGATGCTCTGAATATAAGTCAGAGATTGAATGCATCAATGGCACTAATACAACTGTTGATGTCAATTGGATCGCTAGTAATAAATCAAGCGGAACAAACAAAGTCACAGCCACAAGCAAGGATCCTTTAGGAATCAATAGATGTGTTTGGCATACAAGATGCATAAAAGATGCTGATAACAATAAGGCTGATGATTGCATGAATGTTGCTCAAAGAATCAAAAGCATTTGTGAGAGTGATACTGAACCCCCAATCACCACAATCACAAACAAGACAAAATATAGTGCCATGATGAGTTTGAAAAATTCTGTCAATATCAAGGATATGCAAGAATACAGTTATGGAGATAATTATTATGGCAATCAAAATAGGGATGCTATATGGATGTATTATTGCATAGCGAATATCAATGATAAGTGTTATCCTGATCAAATAATGCCTATGAACAATCCTGATCCTAGCAAAAATTATGTGATTGATCTCGGAAACAGAATTAATAATAATCAATATCGCTTCTTTTATTTCTCAGAAGACCCTGCAAAGAATCTTGAATTGATAAAAAATTTCAGTTTTAGGCTAGATAATGCTCCTCCTGATGTCAGATTGACAACTTCAATGAGCTCTTTTTCATTTAATGATACTGTAACAGGCCTGCCAACATGGTTTACAACCCTAAACATTAATATTATATTATTATCAGAAGGTCCTGTCAGGTGTAGTTTTAATCTTACTCCACAAGGCCCAAACATGTCCGCTATATGGAATCAATTTATCCAATACAACATACCTAATCCTGGCAATACAGGAGTATTAAATGCACAAAATGACCAACTGATTGCAGTGTATCATCCTCTGAAATCTGATTATTATGATTATGAACTTGAATGTTTTGATGATGTTGGCAACAGATACTATAATGATAGTACTATAACAATTAAGGGTGACCTGACAATAAAGGATCCATATCCTGCACCAATCACGACATACAGATCAGACGACCTTCCGATAGAAATGGGCGTATATACGACTGCAGAAGGTACATGTAGATATTCTATGACTACACTTAAGTATAATGATATGCAGGGAATATTTGCAAGAGATCCGGCAAACCAGAATGAATACCGCCATCATGATATATTAAGGAATATATTTAGGACTGCAGGTTCAGGATCTCTAATAATCAATTCAGGGATCTATAGGATATATCCGGTATGTAACTTAACAATCAACAATCAGCAACAGATAATAATTGGAGAAGATGTTGACATAATATCATTTGCAGTTGATGATATTGCACCTAAAACATTCCTAGAATTCAGAGATGCAAGCGGAGCATGGATAAAGTATAATGAAAGCATCACTCTTCCTGCCGCAGTCTCAATGAGGCTCCAGACTATTAGCAAAGATCCAGAGCTTCAGGATACAAACATCACAGGAAATGATTATTCATTCCCTATCGCGGGTTCATATTATTGCAGAATTAAACCTTTTGCACCTAATCTGTGTACTGATATTAATGCAGATTTCAGCCTTTTTGATACGACAAGTGACGTAATAAACTGGAACTATGCATCTGACAATTCAGACAAACTGCTCTATGGGAATAATCCTACTTTATGTTATTATTCAAAAGATGCCGGCAATAATGCTGAAGACAAAAAATGCGTTTTAATAAATATCAAGAATAGGGAATTTGCTGCTCCTAACATAACAATAATTGAGACTGATCAATAGAATGTTTGGTGATTTAATAGAATTTTATAAATCAAAGTTTTAGTGAATAATGTATGATAAGTAAAAAGAGGTGTCGGATTTTTGGGATTACGCTTATTTTATTTAGTTTGATGATCATTAATTCATATTGTGTCTATTCTGATGATATTGAGACTTACAATACTTCAAGGCCTATCATACAGGTTTCTTACAATGAATATCCTGTAACAGTTACTGATTTTTCTCTTAAAGATAGCCTTAATGGAGTATGGTACATTGAATCCATAACAGATCTTGAAGATAGGACGGTTTTTAATTTCACTGTGAATTTTTTGCCAAAAAATACTTACACGTTCTTTGTTACGGCAGAGGATGTGGATGATAATGTTGTCGAGGCAAACAAGACTTTCAAGACAGAATTTCCAGGAATGCCTCTTTGGCTAAGGGATCCTTTAGTAGGCATTGGCAATACTGAAATCTATAATATCACAGTCGAATCAAAATATAATGCGACATGCAGATATGGTATAATGAATCCTTCAGCATGTCAATCCTATGAATGTAGATTCGAAGAATTAAGTGATACATTCCAGATAACATCAAACAGGACAATGCATAGGATAGTGAATTATGACTCAACAGATATTCCGACATTGATGTATGTTATATGCAGACTGGATGTTGCTACAGGCAGTGTCAATTACAGTGAAGACGTGAATTATGGAGAGATTAGTTTTTATGTAGGTTATGACATTAATCCCCCAACTATAACAAGCATCACTGCATCACAGAATCCTGTTAAGGATTGGAACAATAAGAAAACAGTGCTCACAGCAATCACTGATAAAGAATCAGTATGTAATCTTATTGAAAGAAATCCACAATTTCTGCCAGGCATCAATAGCTTATTCAATAATGAGAATAGAACAGAATACATGTCCTATAAGAAAAATCATGAGATAAACCTTTCATATAATTTCATCTATACCACAGAAAAATTTGATTTTAATTACATAGTATTATGTTACAACAGAGCCCAAAATTGGTCAACGCAGAATTATACTGTTGTTGTGCATCTAAATAAATCTATAACTATAACGCAAATAACTAAGCCAGTAGTCAATACAGATAATATTGTTTATGAGATTGCAACAAATATAGATACAGTAAACTGTACTGTAAAACTCAATGATGATAACGCAACATCAATGACTCAGAACAATCCGAGGAATTACACCAAGTCCTTGAATCTAGAGCTTGGTCAGAATGATGTAGATGTATTATGCTGGGCAGGTGATTCTGCAACTGCAAACTTCAATATCTTAGCTGACAACACCAAACCATCTTTCAATATCATTGCCAATTCCCAATCATGCGGATTAGAAGAATTGAATTTTGAATTAAACGGGAGTGATAAAGAATCAAAGATCAGAGAGTATTATTATAAAGTTGAAGATTCAAAAGATCTATTAAGAAACTGGTCTAGGGTAAGCGGATCTAATATTATAAGATATCGTTATGATCTTACTGAAGATGAAAAGTATAAAATAACAGCCTATGCAGTCAATAGGGCTAATTTAAGTTCAGATCCTGATGATATTGAGATAACAGCTTCAAAGGCCAACTCATCTTCATGTGATTTTACAAGTCCAAAAATCAATATAACTGTTACTGGAAATGATTATAAGGCAGATATTAAAGTAGCATGTGAAGATAAGGGTAGCGGATGTACTGATTCGTTTGATTATGTTTTGGTTAAAAAGAATGAGTCCTGCATAGGATATCAATCATATTCTTATAATCAGTTGCCTATTTCTATTACAGAAGAAAAGAAGTTCTGTGCAGTTGTGTATGATCTTAACAAGAACAATGCATCTGCAACAAGGGTTGTGAGTTTAATCAAGGCTGAATGTGGAAATAGCATTATTGAGGAGAATGAGAGATGTGATAAGAATTCATTCAATGGCGTAACATGCAGAAGTTTCGGATTTCAGGGTGGAATACTGCAATGCACTAATGATTGCAGTGATTGGAATACTGACAATTGCGCATTCAATGATTCAGGATATTGCGGTGATGGCAAGATAAATAATTTCTTTAATGAGCAATGTGATGGCAATTCATGGGGAAAAATCACAAGAGCAAAAGGATGTTCTATGTTCGGATTTGCCTCAGGGACTCTTATATGCAATCCTCCATCTATAGGAAAAGGCAGCAGATGCATGTTCAATACATCTGCATGTGTTGCAAAAATCCCTAATAACCTTCCAAGCTGCCAGGGCAATTCAGGAGGACAGACAACAACTCTTGATAAAGGAGAGCAATGTGAATTGACAAAACCATTCTCATTGAACTGCACTGACTTCGACAGCTTCTCATCAGGAGAATTGATATGCGGCAGCAATTGTGTTTTTAATATTGAGAATTGTGCCTCACCAACTCCAATTGTTGCTGTTCCAGAACCTGTTTGCGGAAACAGTGTTGTTGAAAGCGGAGAGAAATGTGATGGCTCTATTGCTAATATGAAAAAAGAAGATTTTACAATATTGCTTGGATGTGATGATATTGAATGCAACCAGTGCAATGTCCAATGCGCTGAAATAATAAAAGAGGACACATGTGATAATGTAGTAAAGGATGGTGATGAGACAGATCTAGATTGCGGGGGATCATGCAGTGCATGTGTGGATGGCAAGAAATGCATTAGTGGATCAGATTGTGAAAGTGATCTATGCCAATCAGGGATATGTGTTGAAAATTCTTGTTTAAATAATGAAAAAGATGGTGATGAGACTGATCTAGACTGTGGAGGACCTTGTGATCCGTGTGATGATGGAAAAGAATGTATAATAGATGATGATTGCGCTTCTGGAAGCTGTGTTGAAGGAATATGCATAGAATCTATATCCCCTCCAGAAGAGGAGGAATTAAATCCCTTAGGCTTGATATTATTGATTATCGGCATTGTCCTTGTATTAGGCGGCGGAGGATATATTGCCTATAATACATACTATAAAAAGCCAGCCAAGGAAGAGCCTTTGATGATGATGCCTGAGCCAGAATTTACAAAGCAAAGTCCTGAGAATATTGCCATACAAAGGAAAAAGTTTGAAGACAGGAAGCAAAAGAACATTGAGGAGAGAAAATCACTTCTTAAAGGCTTTGAGACTGATGATGAAGATACTGAGCTTAAGAAAATAGATTATGTTGACATGAAAAAGGTTAAGGAATCAACAGATAAGGATCAGAAAGAGAACAGTAAGACTTCAAAAGAATCCCCGAAAGAATCTTCAAAAGAACAGGAATCTTCAAAGGAATCAGATAAAAAAGAGGATGCTTTCTCAAAACTTAAAGGAATGGCCAAGGATGTAAAGATCGAACATAAACGCGGAAAAGGATCAGGCGACAACTTTAAAAAGCTGGAGTCCTTATCAAAAACAGCAGATAACATCAGCGATCTTTCAGGAAAATCCGAGGAATCTATTGCAAAGATAATGGATGACAACAAACCTGATAATGAAGAAGTCAGTGCCTTATTTGAGAATCTCGATAGGTCCAAAATATTATCAAAGGATTTCAAGCAATCATTGTCTGACCTGATTGATAATGGCAAGATGAAAAAAGATAATGCCAAGAAGCTTTTATTCGATTATCTTGATCAAGGCTTGTTGACAAGATCAGAGGTTGCAAAAATATTGTCTGAACTGAAGATAATCTAGTGCTAAATTAGCATGAATCTTAAAACATATGCTGAAACCTAAAATGCGCAAAGCTCAAATCATTGGTCAGATTTTCATATACATATTAGTTGCAATAGTAATAGGGATAACAGCGATCCTTGGATATAAGGCAATTTCTGCAATCATTTCAAAAGGCTGTCAGGCAGAGCAGTTGACTTTTGCAACAAGGCTTGAAACATTGATCGAACAAGGCAATTCCTATAGGTCTGTTGCTAAGCAGTCTGTTGTAGCTCCGTGCGATTACGAAACATTATGTCTTGTTGATGCATCAAAAATAGATTCACCAGGATTTTTCAGCTGCAATGATAAGATAATCATGCAGAGCGTTCAGGCAGGGATAAGAAAGAACATATTTGTCAAATCAAAATATACGATTGGAGCAGGATATTCTGAATTCATAATTCTTGATAACCCTAATGCATGTACGTGTATTAAGCAGAAGAACAAGAATTTTTATCTTACATTAAAAGGCACAGGCTCAAAGACAAATATTACTGAAACATGAAACTAATGTCAAAAGATCTGAATAAAAAGGCAGCTATTGAAATACAGTTCAATTGGATATTTGTTGCAATAGCAGGATTTGTGATATTCCTGTTCATTATCGGTATAGCAGTCAAGAATGCCAGGGATTCAGAGCAAAAATTAAGCCAGGATCTGATAAGCCAGATAGTTGCATCAATCAAGGGAAAACAGCAGTTATCAGACGCATTCACTTCAATAGATATACCTAAGACAAATATTCAATTCTCATGTGATAAGGATACAGATCTGGCATATATACGTATAGCCCAATCCCAGAGACAAAATCTTCCTGTGGAGATAATATTTGCACCTTCATCATTAGATACAGATAAACTATTATTGAGCACTGAAGATTTCTCAATACCATTCACAGTCACAAGGTTTGTTTATATAACAAGCCCAGAGACTGCATTTATCGTTTATTACAAAGCTGGCGGAGATCTGAAAGCAGAAGCATTTTTCAATGCCCTTCCAAGCAATATAACAAAGGTTGAGGCAACAGGCTCAAATCTTGCCAACAAAATAGCTTCATTCAAGAATTTCAAGATAATATGTTTTGAAGAATGTCCGACAGGCAAAGACTATATACAAATAATTCCAAATAATCCAGATATATTTAGTTATGGCCAGATAAATTTTCATAAGGGTACTAGCAATAAGGTCACGCAATATGTCACAAAGGCTTCATTGTTAGCAGCAATCTATTCTGACAATAAGGAATACTATGAATGCCAGATGGACAGGGCGTTTAAACAATTCGAGATAAAGAGAAAGCTTCAGATTGAAAGAATAGAATTAATGGAAGATGATACTGATATTAGCTATGATTGCAGGATATTGCTCATCAGACCTTCCACTACTTTATATGCTTTGAAGGATCAGAAATTAATTCATAACGAGGATATATATAATATTATGCGACAATTTCATGATGATAATAAGGATCTGGAATTATCATCATGCCCGATAATCTATTAAATGATTCATAAATAATCCCTAAAATGAATAAAAGCCATCAAACAAAAAGAAATCCGGCAGAATCAACAAAAAAATCTCAGATACAATTAGGAGAGAGCATTACGGTAGTAATAATCATCATAATACTGTTTGTGATAGGGATAGCAATATATAATACTTTTAAGCAGGAGGATTGGAAAAACTCGAACATACAATATGGAGATTTATCAGTAATAGCTTTAGCAAAGACAATAACAGAATTCCCTGAACTGAAATGCTATACAATGGTAAATGAAAAGATCAATTGCTTTGATTATTACAAGATACACGCACTAAACAAGTCATTGAATGATCCTGCCACAAGAAAAGACTATTATGATTATTACAGTAATCATTTCAAGAATTCCAGGATAACATTCGTGAGCATCTATCCAGATGGGTATGAGATAACAATCTATGATAATAATATATCTGCAACAAGGACATTGCAGATAAGCATACCTATAATCATAGAGAAAAACACAGGCATAAATGCAAAAAGGAACTTTGGAATGATAGTTGTTGAGGGTTATTTGAGATGAGGAAAATTTGAGATGAGGAAAAACAGGCCAAGTAAATCCAGAAAATCACAGATGGAGGCATTCGGATTAGCTCTTATAGTCATAATAATAATTGTAGGATTTTTCCTGTTCTTAATGTTCAGGATAAAGAACCCTATCCAGGATTATAAGAAACAATACATAGCTGAGCAGATGGCATCAAATTACGTTATTTCTGTGACAGGCATAGATGTTCGGGAGTGTTCAGCAAAAAGTTACACAATAAGGGACTTGCTCATAGCATGTGCCAGGAGGGATAATGTGCAGTGTTCAGGCATAGATGCCTGTGAGCTTGTGAATCAGACCTTATACGAGATCACTAACAAGAGCCTCATTGCACAAGAATTCAAGTTCAGGTTATTTACTCAAGGCCTGAACTGGCCTAGTGCAGGTGAAGAGATAAATATTGAGCATAGGGGATGTGATGAGAATGATCCAAAAGATCAGTCAGGATATGCAATACTCCCATTGCATCCAGTGCCAAGACAGATAAAGTTGATATTGGATATTTGCAAGTGAGCAATGAAGTGTAAGTGGAATGTTTTTTGTTTTACTAATCTAAGAATTATTTGATTATTGCGTGCATATAGTGCCAGGTTCACATAGGGTTTGGCACTAATTGTTTAACGAGTTATTTGTAATCGTGTTTTGAATATTAAGGTTCGCTAGCCGACACTATATGTGGCTATCCCATCCTAAAGGGAAAAATTTATTAAGGTAAATTCAGGATAATGAGCAATGGCTGAGGAAGAACCGATATCTTGGGAGCAGATAGTGATAATAACATTTATCGCATTAACACTTATTGTGCTGCTTGTACTATTATATATAGCTTTCCTTATGCCTACAATATCACAACAATGAAAAAAGCCCAATTAGGAGAGACAGCAAGGACAATATTAGTCATTGTATCATTTATTGTTGCATTATTAGTTGGTTATTTCTTGTTTCTTAAGGCTACAACCTCAGGAAATATTGAATCATGCAAATTAAGTGTCCAGGCATCTTCAATGGGTGAAATAGGAGGATCAAGTCCTTTAAGCATTGAATGTAACAAGAGATATGTCAATTTCTATAAGAGCAGGGCTGATTTTGGCTATAATCCAGAGAAGATGGAAGCATTAGAGATACGTTATGAAAATAAGAAAATAAAGAAATTCAAGGAATTGAATAATGATATATTCAATTATGCAGTTGCAGAAGAGATCAAGACTTGTTGGTATCAGTTTGGCGAAGCAAAGAGAAATGTTTTTCCCAACCAGGATTTTGGATCGACAACAGGCGGATTGGGATATGATAAGATATGCTTTATCTGTTCTCAGCTAGAGATAAAAGAGGATCTTGGAGATTATTCTGGATTGGTTGAATTTATGAAAAACACATACATGACTAAACCTAAAATGACTTATTGGAGTTACATCAATCAACCATCAGAATCAGAAAAATCAATTGAAGAGTATATAATTAATGAAAAGGATTTCGAAATAAAAATATGGGACAATGAACTATTTATATTCAAGCCCAAGCAAGTGTATCTAGTGATGTTTCAGAAGGACTATGACCCTGGTCCAGGTAATAATAATGGGTATTTTACATTTGTCATTCCTGCAAATAAAATAAACGATTTATGCACGCAATATGCTTATTAAAAATAAAAGAGGGATATCTGAAACAGTTGTTCTATATATGATACTTACAGCTCTGACTATTGTTGTGATAGCAATAGCTGTGGATCATTTCTATACTGAACTAAAAGACAAGCTTGAGGTCCAGGATTGCAGAAACAGCATTATTGCTCATTCAACAATTGCAAGCATAACCAAGAGAGACCTATTCAGCGATGTGAAATGTCCGACAAGAAACATAAAGATAGATCTAAAGGCAAAAGAGGATCCAAAAAGAGTTATCGCAGAGGACATGAGAAGATGTTATTATGAATGGCTTAAAGGTGATGGACAATTCTTTAAAGGAGATGGAATAATCTGCCATGTATGCTCTGTCTATGAGTTCAAGCAAAAGAATGAGCATATGCAGGGATTGTTGGGTTTTATTGCCAATGAAAACATCGTCATTGACAGAAACACATATCCTCTTGATACTCGAAAGATGAGGTATATAGAATATTTCCAGCCTTTCTACTCTTTATCTGGAAGAGATGAATCTGGCGATAGGCAAATACCTCCTGAATATGATACTCTTGATACATCAAAGAGATATGCAAGTATTTTTGTTTACATATCAGATAAGCAATGGATTGACAAGTTTCTTGAAGAAAAAAGAGGAGTTGCTGCTTCAACAGGATTTGCTTTTGGGCTTGGAGGAATTGCAGCTGTAGGAGTAGGTGCAATAAAGACAGGATCAACCTTTTTGGCAATACCTGGCTATGGTTGGGTTATTGGAGGTACTATTATAGCTGCGGGCGGAGGGATTGTATTAGTCACAGCCTTAAGTCCAAATGATCCAATATATTTCTCAGGCATCGAATTCAGAGAGTATACTACTGATACAATTGCAGGGCTTAAATGCCAGAGGATTGAAACTAATCAATTATCTCATTCCAAGCCATAATATTTATATAGGCTTGAACATAAGAGGACATAATGAAAATGAACAAGAAAGGAGAAGCTGAAGTGGCTGCTGAAACCATAAACATGATCAAGGTAGTGATATTCATACTTGTAGGCCTTGCAATAATATACGGTGTATTAAAGTTCATATTCAAATTAGTATAGATGAAAGGGATTGAGAATATGCGGAAAAAAGCGTCGGCAACATTTATTATCTTTTTTATACTTTTGATATTAGCCTTATTTGTCTATCTGAGAGTCAGCGATCCATTTAAGATATTTGAGTCATTGAAAAGCATTGTTGAAGAGAATGAAAATGAGGATAATGATTTCTTTACAGCAGAATATGCAGGGATATTGAATAATGGAGATGCAGTAAGTTCAAGCAACCTTCCTACTGGCTGTTCATCATTTACAAATAATGTGCTTGGATGCATTAAAAATACAAAATTAAAGCCTTATGTGGGAATAAAGAACATCGGCATGAAAGACCGTTCATTTGTCCCAAGACTGAAGATAGGATATGAATGCAAGGCAGATAAGTGCAAAGATGTTGAGATATATGAAAGCCAGGGCGAATGCCTTGTGAATCAAGGAAAGACAATTGACTGTGCTTTAGATAAGGAAGTGACATTTGACAAAGCAGGCAGATATAAAATATTTGCAGGAGCATTATGCAGGCCAGATGTATGTGAATATAATGTAGGCACAGTTGAAGGTGAAATATTCCGGATTTATGACAATAAGTATATGATTGTTGAAATATCCTGAGATCACTTATCCTAAAATCGTTTATCCCAAAATCATTTATCATAAACTCACTTGCTCTAAGATAGCTCTCAATGAAGAAAACAGCTTAAAATGCTTGCAATCATCAAAAAATTTATATAGGAGCTCAATTAGGTTTAGCTTATATAAATTCATAAAAAAGCTTGAGGTGTAAAAATGCGAAAAAAAGGCGTTGAAATGTCAATGAATGTTATAATAATTGCGGCCATAGGATTGCTGATTTTGCTTATATTAGCATTCTTGATTGTGAATTATGTGCGCAACCTGAATGAAGGATTAAAGAGCTGCTCTGTTGATTATGGCGGAGTATGTAATTCTCCCTGTTCAGGAGGAGTAGCAACAACAGATGATACAGACTGTACAAAGAACGGCCAGGAATGCTGCAAAGTCTTCGGATAAAATGAATAAGAAAGCAGTAGAGATGAGCATACAGACAGTGATAGTGATTGTGCTGGTATTGCTTGTTCTATTTTTTTTAGTGTACTTCCTTATTTATGGAGGAAGCATATTCAATTCAGGACTTACATGCGAGGATAAAAAAGGCACATGTGTTGGCTCTGTAGCTGAATGCGACCAGAACGGTGGAACCATAGGCCCATGGAAGTGCGATGATAAAACTCAACCAAAATGTTGCATACCGCTAAAATAATAAGAAATAAGAGAGGAGATGACTTAGATGCTAAGAAATTCCCCTTTGGATTGATACTGATTCTGATAATTTTAGCTGTACTGATTTTTTATATTTTAAGTTCTGGAGTATTAAAAAAATATTTCGCAACCATAGGCTTGGTTGATAAGGACTGTCTAGGCGCTGAGGTTAATGGAATATGTACAAGCCGTTGTGATGCTCCTGGAGATAGGATCTATGATGCAACATGCGGGAAAGACAGCAATCTCATATGTTGTAAATCAAATGTCGGGATAACAAATGCATGTGATGGAAAGGCTAAAGGAGAGTATTGTGATGCAAATAAGCTTATGGTGTGTTTGAATAGTGGCAAGGATTGCGAATCTAAATGTGTGTTTTGTTCGCAAAATCCTACTCATAAACTATGCAATTCAGTAACAAATGATAAAAATAAAAAGGTGGTGTTTAATTCAGGTTTTGGATGTGACTGCACATCATCACAATGTACCGGCCTTAAAGACAACGGAAAATGTGTTACTAACTTCTGTCCGACAACCACTCCAGCCGATACTTTCTGTTGTGACAAGTGATAATCATGAGATATGTTATAAAAAATAAGAGAGGAGACGACTTAGATGCTAAGAAATTTCCGATTGGATTAGTTCTTGTTCTTATATTAGCATTCATAGTGATCATGTTTTTGATCAAGGGTTCTGATGTTCAGGATGATACAATAAACAGTGTATGCAGCCTCTCTGGAGGGAAATGCAAGGAATTCTGCTTGCCGCAGGAGCGTGGAACTCTCGGATTAGGATGCGGCTCAGGAAGCAATAAAGATCTAAGATTCTGTTGCCTTCCACTTAATAGGGATGAGAGTGATAATGCTGCAGGTGATGCAGAGAATGGTTTTGATGTATTAACAATAAACATTGCAGATGATGAAAAGAGCTGCAAAGATAAAGGTTCTCAGGTTTTTGAATGCTCTGATATAAGCATCGGATTAAAGGTTCTTGTTAAGAATACAGGTGAGAATGATCTGTATATTTATGCAAATCCCTGGATAGAAGAAGGGAACAACAAACTATGGTTTGATGGAAATCCAGAGCTTGTGGCATCAGGCGAGTCAAAATATTTAATTGTTGAATTAACAAATCTCGAGAAGGGAAAATCATATGAAGCATATCCTGCAGTGAAATGCTTAGATGAAAATTGCAAAAACACAGACAGTGAGGGCTTATTTGCAAAAAACGATTTAAATCCTATTACATTGTATATAAAGAAATAAAATGTTAAATGACAAGAAAGCCACGGTTTCTTTTAATATTGGATTGGTGTTAGAGATAATTTATGCTCTTGCATGGATTGCTGTAATAGTCCTTATACTATGGATGGTTTATAGTGCCTTTGCTCCTTCTGTGGATAAATCAAGTGAAAAAAGCTTTGAGAACGTGTTCTCTATCATTGATACTAAATCAAGATCTGTAAAGCCTTATGATTCGACAAGGACAATCATCACTTTAGCCGATACTGATTATCAAGTCTTTATCTTTAAAGGAGACAAGATAAACTGTGATCCGAACGCAATAACCACAGTATCGGCTACAGGCGGAACAGGAGGATCGTCTACATATATAAGTAAGAAAGTCATTGAAAGGCCTTCTAATTGTGATCCTAGCGGAATATGCATGTGTCTTTATGTTGATCAACCGACAAGTAAGGATGAGGATGTTGCATCCTGCAAGACTTTTTCAAAGGATTTTGAGATAGAATCATTTGAGCTAAATAATGGTAAATGTGAAAGAATAGGAGGCAAGGCTCTTTCATTAATAATATCAATGCAATATGATGGGACTAAAAGAATCCTTAATGTATGGGAGGATAATGATAAGAACAGGAAGAAAGATGAGCAGTTCAGCAAACAAAGATGCCCTATATCAAATACGGTTTGCTCAGGCAAATTAGATGGTGAATTGCTCACAGGAATAAATTATTATGACAAAGTATATCAAGAATGCAAAACCCAGAGTCTATCAAAACTGGCAATACAGGCAACATGTGTTTATGATGCAAATGCCAATCCTCCTGTATGCAATCTGGATTGCACTCAAAATTCTCTGGACTGCTCAAAGATCCAGAGCTGTGATGACTATTATCTTGTATATGGAAAAGGGACGCTAAATCCTTATTCATTCAGATATATGGAGAAAGACAGCCCTTCTTATTATTATTGCAGTAATGATGCAATGTTATGCGATGTAAGCAAAGGACAGAAATGCAAAGTAGAGGATTTCAATCATCTATCCTGCATAAACAGTAATACAGGAGAAATAAATCCTGATCCTGACTGCGCATTCCCATCCTGCAATACAAAATATTTTGGCCAGAAAATATTAAGCAAATACGTACAAAGCTATGATTCAACAGTATGCAGTAGTCAGGATATTAATGACATAAACACCAATTTTATTCAATCAGATAATATCTATGTGTGTGCATATGAATATGGGACAGCTGATTATAATCAATATTGTGAAAATATCATTAAATTACCTGCATATTCATCCTGCGAGTTCAAGATAATAAATTCTGACCAAAAAAACATTATAACATATTATGATAAAGGAATAGCTATGTGCAATGCAATAATAAATAATTACTTTGCCCCTGCATATCAATGCTCTGGGCCTGCATTAGAATTTAATCCTATAAATGTGAGGATAGATCCAACTATTATTGTCAGCACGAATCCAAATGAAAAACTAAGCTCAAGCATTCCTTGTAAGATTGCTCTAGGTCAGGAGATAAAATGCTTAAAAGGGACAAGAATAACATTATTCTCAGAGATAACGAATAACGGCGATTTTGCAATAAAATTGATTGCGAAGCCAAATGCCCTGAAGGATTCAAATTCTTTTGAACTAAAAAGTACAGAGCAATCACTTAATCCTCAAGAGAAAAGAGAATTCCGGCTATCATTGACACTAGACAATAATGCAAATGTTGAATATGATCTATATCCAGGAAGCTACTGTACTGATGATTATTGCAAGAACCTGAAGACTGATGTTAAGTATAAGGCATTGAATGATGCAAACCACCTTCTAAGAATAATTACAGAATAACTGCACATAATTGCATATATTAAAGAACAATCACAGAATAAATCGAAACCTTTTTTAAGCTAATTCCCTGAGTTAATATTCATGTTTAATCGTAAAAAGGGGATGAGCAATAAATTGTGGTATATACTGTGGGAACTGATAGCTGCAGCAGCCATAGCATTCATAATCCTGGCTACACTTAATACAATAATAACAAAGAATACTTTCTGGAAAAAATATTATTCAATCGATTTGGCATTGATGGCTGATATTGAGAATATAAACCAAGGTGATTTTGTTATGAATTATAATCTTAAAGAAGATATTGATCCGACACTTAAGAGATATCTGCTATTGCCTAATAATCCTTTGTTTATAGGCCTTAACAATTTCAGTGTTGATGTCTATGAAGAGGAGAATGGGAAAATGAAAAATCCCACAACCTATGCTTTTTCCAAATCAAAAAATATCTTTGTTGAAGAGTCTTTAACTTCATCAAAATTTCTTGTCATGTCAAAAAAAGGCAATGTCCTTAAGTTATCAGATTATGATATCGATACTAGCGATATATGCCCATCATATGAGACTTCTGGAAACATCGGTGGCATGAAAATTTATTCCTATTATAATGGAAATAACATAAAGAGTTATTCAGATACGGCCCAGGCTCTTCTTAATCGATACGGTTCTAAGGGAAATAATGCGAGCAAGGTGATGTTGTATTATGAAGCTAATATAAATACAACTATATACTATTCTGATGATGTAAATACATTGAAAAGTCAGAAACTGGCCTGTATAATAAAGATGAAACTGCAAGAAAAGCTCAATAATGATATTTTGCTCAAGAAATATGATAAGTCTCTTGATCAATACTTTGGCATGTACATAAATAATGCTAATGAATTTTGGGTCATAATAAAAATCTCTGACGAGAACTTAAAAGAGATAAATAACAATGATTATGCTGTGTTAATAGAAAAATCATATATAGAATTTTTTACATGATGATTATAAAAAAATGAAACTGAATAAGAAATCCCAGATACAATATTTTTTATGGAATTTTCTACGTATCACAATAGCAGTAGTAGGATTATTTGCATTTATAATAATGGTAAATTTCTATGTCAACAACAAGATAGATTCAAGATTATTGCAGGCAGAGGTTTTATCCAACAGGATATTGTATTCAGACATGATCACAGTCCAGGATCCTAAGACTTTCAGAGTATATTCTGGAATTATTGATATGAACAAATTGAATGATTCATCTGTATTGGACCAAAGCATGCCATACATGTTCAGGAAACATGTTGCTGCAAAGATCAAGATATATGGGCAGGATGTCCAAGGAAAAAGAGTGTTCTTGAAAGAGGTTTATTACAATAAGGAGCAATGGGATTATTGGACAGTGCTGCTCAAGAATAATATTTATGGAAAAGGTTCAGCATCCCAGATAATAAAAGAATTCCCTGTGACATGCGCTTATGATAAGGATATTAACAGATTCAATTATTGTATTTTAGTTGTTGAGGTCATTGTCCCAAATAGTTAAAATGAGAATAAGGTTGAATAAAAAATCCCAGGAATTAATGGCTGATTTATTGGCTATCATAGTATTAGCAATCACTGTAGTGATAATGATAGCATTATTTTGGCTGACAAAGGATAATTCTGCAACAAACCAGACAATAGATAATTTTCATGGATTAGATGTTTCCTTTATGCTAGATTCATTCTTAAGAGCACCTTATTACTTGGATCCAGAAAAAAACATTCAGGACATAATTGTTGAGGATTATAACAATAATGATTATACTAGGACAGAAGAGATGTTTAATATATTTTTTAAGAATATTAATGTGACAAATAAGGATCCTATCGATGAGTTTAGGTTGGTTATATCCGAGCCAGGCAGTGCCAATAAGGCATTCTTTTGTCCGATTAATAGTGGAGACTTATCAAAGATAAAAAAGACATACATTTCTAATACAGAGATTGTTGATAGAGATGGTTCAATATTGAAGCTTACTTTATCGATGGAATACTTTGTGTTGGAGAAAAACAAGATATGATAATATGAATAAAAGATACAGTGTGAATAACGGATATAATATGAATAAAAAATCACAGGCATTTACAGTTTTTGTAACACTTTTCATAATTATAGGGATGATATCTGCTTTTATTATCGTGCAATTCTTATACAAAGACTTAGGAAAGGATGTTTATTTCGGAACATATGAATCAGGGATGATAGATGCCATAACAGATGGTAATAAGGCATTTATTTTTCTTGATCAGACAGCAAAATACGGTTCTCATATTTCGTTGAAGGATTTTGCTGATAACGGAGGCATACATATTCAGGATATTTCAAAAACAGATGCAGGTGATGCAGAGCAGGATATCACTCCAAAATGCGGTTCTTATGTCTATAATCTATGGAATTCAGAATCTGAAAACTGTCATCCCGCTAAAGAGGATATCTCTTTTTTTATTTCTGATTACATGAATTCCCATGCCCCACAGATTTCTAACATGATTGACATTTCTAGGATCAATTATGATGTATATCTAGAAACATCAATGAAGCAAAGCATTGCTAGCTTTATTGCCCAGAACCAATGGTCATTTTATGTCTTTAAATCTGGGAAATACAAGAATAATATCGATGTGCAAAACTATATTGCTCAAAAAGTAGGGGCTGTTGATACATCTCAGGGAAAGATAAAAGTAGTCTGCGGATCTGCAGAATGTTTTGATCAGATAGCAAATTATTATTATGACATGTTCGGTCATCAAGGATTGAATTGCGCATATAATCAATACCGTTCTGCTAAATTGCCCTTTGATCCCGCTTTCTCTGAAGGAAGATCTTGTGCTTTTGATTGTTCAAGCTGGATCCATTGGATTGCATATAGGTCTGGGTTGCCCGCATTCTCTAAATCTGCTCCTGCAACTGCATATGAATACATGATTATGGCTGATGATCTTGTTGCAACTGGAGATGTTGAATATGTATGTGGTGATGATGTCAGATTGACAACAACTAATCCTGGTCAGATAATATATTTCAAGAGTGTCCAGAACAAGATACCTTGCACTAGAGATAATGTACTAAATAATGCTAAAAAAGGAGACATAGTGTTTTCTAATATGATGAATAAGCCTGAAAGAGGCCATTATCATGCAGGCCACATACTTTATTATGCAGGGAATGGTGAAGTGATACATTCAAGCTCTTCAAAGAATGCAGTTGTCAAGGTTCCAATGTATGGGTATCAGACAGTAGCTGGCCAAGCTGCTAAAGGAGGAGTAATAGCAATATACAGATTCAGATATGCGCAGAATGGATTTGCTAAAATAGACTTTACAAATATTGAATCATCAAGTCCTGTTGAGTGTCAGACAAATGTAAACACTGTGTGGAAGATAACAAATATTGCCTCTGTCCCTGAAAAGATCAGTGGAGAAAAGAATTTTAAAATCATATTAAGTGTAGAGAATCCTTCTAAGGAATGTGCAAGCATAATTTTTAAACCAATAATTGAAGACAAATCAACAAAATACACTCCATCAAGTCAGCAAACTGCCGTATATGAAGAGAATAATGGCCAGAAATATAAGAACATAGAGATAGAATGCTCTTTTATTACAGATCCTGCAAAATTAGTTGAGGAAAGGAAAACAAAATCCTGTGTGTTGTTTGCGCCTAATAATGATCAGAGCGTAAAATATACAATCACTGCAGCTGCAATTGATAGCAAGTCAAGGACAATTGGGTCAAATATGAAAACTGTTGTTGAAGTTAGTAAACCACAATCAACAACACTAGTCTCAGGAACACAAAGTAGAGTCCAATCAACTGCTAAAAAAGTGTCTTTGACAAAGCAAGAAGAAGAGAAAGCTCAACGTACTCTAGAAAATATTGACAAGCAACAACTTATGCCAATAATAGAAAAATATGCACAGAAATACAGCATTCCTAAACCCATATTATTAGGAAAAATCACTGTTGAAACAGGAGCAGATCCAAAATATGCTTATAAATGTAATTTTGCTGATGCATGTGGAATACCACAAGTAGTGTATAGTGTGCATGGTAAAAAAGGCGGAAGTATAGAAAAAGCATGCGGTAGGTTTTATACAAAAGCAGAATTCCTTGCAGACAAGGATTGCCAGATCAATGCAGGAGCATATATCCTTAGAGGATATTATAACGATTATGCAAAAAAAGGGGTTAAAGTGCCTATTTGTCTGCAGACTGCTACGAAAAAAACCTATTATGAATGGGAAGCTGCTTTGCGTGCATATAATGGATTAGGAGGCAAGCTTATGAAATGCAATGACCCTTATGATCAACATAATTATGTTCCTCAAGTCATGATGTATGCTGAGCATTACGGGTATAGTTCTGCAACATATTCGCAATATGCAATAATTGCAAAAGAAGAGATAGAGAGCAAGGGCATCATAGGTAAATATTCTATCTATCCTTCATTCACTGTTGAGATGCCTTTTGATTTTTTCCTTGTCCATAATCTTTCTATGTTCATGAATCAGACAAGCAATGAATGCAGATTATCATCAGATCCAAAGGATGTATGTCTTGATGCGCATATCAAACAGTTTAATGATCAAACATCATCAAAGTATATTGTTGAGGGGGTTAATGTTGAATTGACAAGGGATTGCTCTGGATCAAAAGAAGAAAAAATTATGGATTCTTTTGTTGAAAGTGTTGAGGATTGTGCATCAAGTCCTGATTTTGATTGTCAATGCATGCTAACAAAAGGAGATTTATCTATAGATATTGCTTCTGAGAGCAATAATGCTGTCTTCAAATTCACAAAGAGCGGAGCTGAGTATTCTGCATCATCTTACTTCCAGTATATAGATCAGAATAATGACCCATTGCTCATTGATTCAACAAATATAAATAGCATTAATTTTGTCAAAAAGCTTGATGCAATGAAATTAGGCAGGTCAAATTATAGGCAATGCCAAAGCATTAAAAATAAGTTCAGGCTCTGCCTTAAAACAGGGTATGGTGTAGAATATTATAATGGCAAGGATATTGTAGAAGAAAATATCACTTTAAAATTTGCAATAACAATAAAGGATAATGATCCTCCGCCTCCTATTACCGGATTGAGTTTAATGAGTATGAAGCATGATAAGAATTCAGTGATAGTTATGTTTGATGAGCCAACATTTAACCAGATGAAAGTCCCTGATATTGCAGGATATAAAATATATGTATCAGATGATTTGACTGTATTCAGTCAAGATATTATTAATATTAAAACCGTTCTAAATAATCATATAACATTAGACACAAAAACCGAAGGATATTATGTAATGGAAGATATTGATATTGCTCAGGAGCCTATATGTTATGTAAAAGATGATGGAAATGGACAATATTGTGCGTTTAATTATAAAATAAAAGATAAGGACGGAAATGATATATCGATAGTTCTAGAAAAGAACAAAGCGTATTATGTTGAGTCAACAAAAAAATTTCTATACATAATCAATGGCAGTGATCCATTGCTTAATATTCAATCAGGAAAAGAATTATTTGTAGCTGTGACAGCAATCGATACAGATGGAAATGAGATAAACAATGTTGATCCAGACCAGAAGATAGCTATGAACAACAATCTGTTGAATGTTATTCCTCAAGATCTTTTAGAACCAGGATTTGTCAAGATAAATAATGTCCAAAAGCAACCAATGCCATTTGGTGGTTTCATACAATTGGATTGGACAGAGCCAACAATATTCGTTGACAACACCCCAATAACAGGAAATATGAATTATAATATTTATGTATTCACAAGCCCTTGTCTTGAGGATGTATTATGTGATCTATCATATGCTGCTCCTACAAGAATAGCTGAAGCATCTGGCAATAGCAAACAAGTAGCTATAACAACAATGAACTATGATACTGTTGCCATAACCTCTAAGAATGATAATGAATATATGTATGCATTTGTGAAAAAGACATGAACTAGAACGCATCAAATCCTATTGATTTTAGAATATCTTTAATTTCGTTAATCACTTTATTCTGATCTTTCTTTTCAGACATGCGGACAAACTTAATTAAAAGATTATAGAGTTCATCATCTGTCCCGAATTTCAAAATATGGCCATCAGTGATAAAATAGAATCTGAATTTATTATATTTTATTTCTTTAATTACTATGCCTTCAACATTTCCTAGAGCTTTGCCTTTATTTGGCGATATCTCCACAGATTTCATTAGCAGAAAAATGTTTTCAGACTCTTGCTTAAATTTCCTGAATACTTCCTCTTTGAGTGATTCTGTGATTACTACTTTTGCCATTTTTCTCTAGCTTGGGCAATTGCTTCGTCTATTGGTACAGAATCTGAGGTATCGTATAGGTATGCTAGGAGTATATTTTTTCTAGTCACTTCATACATTCTTCTGATCACATCTTCGTATGAATCTCCTGTTCTTCCTAGATTCTTGAGTTTTTGCTTCATATCGTTTGATATGGATATTGTAGTTGCCATAGAATACGTTAATTCCATAGAATTTATATATTTTATGGTTTTGCGCATAAAACTTGCCAACCGATACCTATATAAATTCCAAGATAAAACCATTCTTAGGGGGTAAAGATGATTCAAGTTCCTTTAAAAGATATCATAAGCAAGATATGCTCTAAGACAGGGCTTTCTGAGGATAATGTAAAGCAGAAGATTGCTGAAAAGGTAGAGCAATTATATGGGTTAGTCAGCGAGGAAGGCGCTGCTCATATTATTGCAAATGAGCTTGGAATCAAGATATTTGAGGTTTCTGGTGAATTAAAGATAAAGGATGTTCTTCTCGGCATGAAGTCTGTTGATGTTGTTGGAAAAGTAGTTAGGAAATATGAGCTGCGTGAATTCAGCACGGAGAAAAGAAAAGGAAAAGTTGCAAATTTAATGATGGCTGATGAGACAGGGTCAATAAGGGTTGTATTCTGGAATGATAAGACTAATGATTTTGAGCAGATAAAAGAAGAAGATGTTATTAAGATAAAAAATGCTTATGTTAGAGATAATGCTGGAAGAAAAGAGCTTCATCTTGGCGATAGCAGCCATTTAATAATAAATCCTGCTAATGTATCGATACAAACAAAGGAGAGAAAAGAATATGATAGAAAGCATATCTCTGAGCTGACTGATGGAATGACTGCCGAAGTCATGGGAACAATAGTCCAGGTATTCGATATAAGATATTTTGAGATGTGCCCTAAGTGCAATAAGAGAATGAGATTAAAGAATGATGTATTCGAATGCGATGAGCATCAAGTCCAGAAACCCGTATTCAATTATATATTAAATGTATATCTTGATGACGGGACATCTAATATCAGGGTGAATTTCTGGAAACAGCAAGCACAAAGATTGTTGAAATTAAATGATGAAGAAATAGTAAAACTAAATAATGATCCTGCAGGATTTGAAAAGTTTAAAACAGAATTACTTGGAGAGCAGATAAAAGTTCTTGGAACAGTAAAAAACAACATGATGAACAGGCTCGAGTTTACTGCAGATTTAGTATTTACAGACTTAAACCCGGAGCATGAGATTGAAATGCTTGATCATGAGAAAGAAGTTGTCCTTGAATCAAAACCCGAGATAAAAAAAGATAGAAGTGATGCGAAAAAGGCAGATGATGATGAATTCGAGATAAGCGAAGACTTTCTAGAATAGATTTTAGTATCACTCACATAGTGAATAAGAATATTTATAAACAATTATACCAAGATTTAAGTATGCTTGAGAATGTTTTGAAGCCAGATTGGCTTGAGAGAAAGCCAAGATTTGCTTTTGTGATAGGACTTGTGTATGCAATAATCGGTATTATTGCTGCATACATCGTATTTCCAAGAAGCCAGGGCATTGCAAGCATTGCATTTCTTTCATTATTGCTAGTTCCTTCATTGAACAAGATTATGGTTATTGAAGAAGTTCAGGATACAAAAGAAAGAAAATTCACTTTCAAGAGGATCTTTAAGGATCATTTAGATGTTCTTGAAATATATTTATTGCTGTTTTTAGGAATATTCTTAGCATACGCGCTATTTTCATTGAAATTTCCGAATTTGCTTGTAAGCGGAATATTCGATAATCAATTAAGAATAATAGGAGTTACAGGAGGAGCATATAGTACTTTAAGTTTTAATTCGATATTTTTCAATAATTTGAAAGTGATGTTAATATTTGTTGTATTATCGTTAATATTCGGGGCTGGAGCAATATTGTTTTTAGCCTGGAATGCGTCTGTCTGGGGTGTTGTTTTTGCATATGTTGCAACTCTTACAAACAATGCATTCAACGCATTCACGAATACATTTGTTAAAGTTCTTCCACATATGTTAGCAGAGGCAGGAGCATATTTCTTTGCCATAGTTGCAGGATGCATATTAAGCCAGGCTGTATTAAGGGAAAAGATGGGATCAAAAAAATTCGAGTATGTTCTCAAGGATGGAATGACGTTCCTCACGGTGAGCACTATATTATTAATTATCGGCGCCCTGCTTGAAGTTTATTTCTATATGCTATTATAATATGAATATTTTAGCAAAACAAATCCGACATTTATAAACCCTTTATAAACCCTTTATAAATATGTATATGTTATTAGTCAGTAAATGCACTGAAAAACCGATAATTTAATATACTAGATATTGTTTAATCCATCATGATTGGGAAGAATTTTGTTAATGTTGTGTTCAATAGTTGCTATATGGTGTTTGATAAGCAAGTGCCTGGTTTTAGGATAATCTACAAAAAGGAGATAAGCAACCTATTTAATGAAAGGCTTCATGCAAAAAAGCTGAAATCAAAGAATATCCAGAATCCAAAGATATTTGAGGTTTATTATTTTGCAATGTTCAGGGTTTTCTACAAGAGATTAAGGGACAAGGCAAAAATACAATTAATATTGAAATTCATAGGAAAAAAGATCTATGATGAATTCAAGAAGAAAAATAAGCTATCTGGGAACACAAAGAAAGACCTTGCTCTTATACAGAAATATTTTCAGAAAAATAAATACTATAATAATGCACAGGTTTCCTGGAGTGATAAGAAAAGATTCAAGCAAGTGATCAATGGATGTGTTGTTTATGAGAGCTGCAAGGAAATCTATCATGAACTTGGCTTTTCTGCCAATCTTGTCTCAAAGGTCATGGAAGCATATTTCAATGAGTATAAATTAAAGGTCTTTGAGAAACATTTCAATCCTTATCAGCAGCATAAGAAGATTGTTGAATTCTGGGAATTTAAATGAGGGTGACATAATGGCAAATGATAAACAAACTACAGGCAGATTTATTCCGAATGAAAAAAATGGTTATAAGTTTATTGACAGGTTTATGAGAGATGGGAAAAAATATAATATTTATTTGAGTAACAAATTTAATGGAACAACATCAAGAAAAAATGTTTTTCAAGTATCAATATATGAAGAAGGAAATGAAGGGATTTATCAACTTGCAGGCATGATGGATTTTTATACGGATGAAAAATTTCCTGTTAAGTTTAAGAATGCAGATAAGTCAATAATTAATGAAAATACTTTAATTGAAATAATTAATGTCCAGCATTCAATACCTAATATTGAAGGCATAATGCTAAATAATGCTGCAGACGAACTTAAGAGCAGTTATTCTGGAAGAACGCATTTTGTGTATAGCCTGGATAATGAAAAATTCGGTATGATTCTTGAGCAGTTGGGATATGCGAAAACAGAATTAACAATTCTTGGAAAGAACAGCAAAGAAGATAAAAAGATTGAGATGTTCTACAAGCAATTTTAATCTTTTCTTTTATGGCTATCGTAGAAATCCTGGAGCTCTTTGCCTTCTAGAATTGTAGGTTTTTGTGCTTCCCAGAATTGTATGGAATAAGTACTGCCTCCTATATTGATGTAATCCCCTATTTTTCTTGCCTTAGGATCTTCTTGACCCGGATAATAATAAATGATAATGCGTTTTTCTTTCGGATCAATAAATTTTCTATTAGTATAAATGATATATCCCGCACTTGTATTTAGATGCTCGCTAACAGTAAGATTTAATTTACGGTTTATCTGTTTATACAAATGATTAGTCTCAATATCAATGCTCATTCTACCCCCCTAAGACCAAGGTTAATGTCCTGATATAAAAATATTACTATTTTAGAATGAATAATAAAAATAATTGGAAAGAAGTTCAGAGTTAGATTAAACTACAGGCAGGAATATCATCTTATAAACATGCAATGATCTGTAATATCTTATTGATTCTATGTATCGGCCATATTTTTCTTTTAAAGAATTGATAATCCCTTCATATTCTTCAAAACTCTTAACTTCCAGATCAAATTCAAAATCTGATCCTCCAAAAGCAGCATTTATGTGTTATGGGAATTAAGAAAACACAATAAAAAAGTCACTGATAAGAAAAAGGCAGGAATAAAAATAGAATTCTTTAAGGATTACGGATCACATGATAGTTATGCAACAGCAGAGAAGATCAATTGTCCAGTATTAATAATCCATGGAGATCAAGATAAAATTGTCCCATTATCCAAGAGCAGAGAATTGAGAAAGAAGATTGTAGGATCAAGAATCAAGATCTTCAAAGGAGCAGATCATCATTATTCAAATCCTCTGGCGATGAAGAGACTGATAGAAGAAGTTGCTAAGTTTGTCGGGGAGAAGAAGTACAGGTGATAAAGAAGAATTATTATAAGTGATTTCGTTAACTTTTTATACTGATTTCCAAATTATTTATTTGATGAAACTTTTAGGATTATTATCAACTGGAATTTTAGGTGTTTTTATTATAGGCCTTGCTTTATTTGCTGCAGTTTATTTTAGTAATGATATCACTGGTCATGTTACTGGTGTTTGTAATTCTTTTTCTGTTGATTCTGATTATGGTTTTTTTGTTAAGGGTTCAAGTATTGTAAGTGGTTGTTCTCCTGCTTTTGTTTCTGATTTTTGTGTTAATCCGTGTGTTGTTGGCGAGTATGTTGGATCTAGTTTGAGTTATGTTAATTGCCTTTATGGTTGTGTTGATGGCGCTTGTCTGCAATCAGCTTCCAATCCTTCTCTTGCTCAGTATTGTGCTGATAGAGTTGGTGGTCAGGATGTTGAGGATTGTGATAATGGAGAAGATGATGATAATGATGGTGATACTGATTGTGATGATGTGATTGATTGTGAGAATGCTCCTAATTGTGTTGTTGGGGGAGGTTTAATTGCAAAACCATTTCCAGACACTTATTATAATATTATGCATGTCTGGCTTGAGAGCAATATTCCTGGTGCGGATATATATTATACTCTTGATGGAAGCACACCGACAGTTAATTCTCAAGAATATTTTGGTGCAGTTGAATTGAGAGATTCAAAAACTGTTAAGGCTATTGCTGTCCTGCCCGGTTCAAGTGCGAGAGAAGATTTTACTGGCAAATATATTATTCAAAAATCAAGTGCTAGCATTACTGTTAATGGTCCAACTTATATTGAGGCTGAAGCTTCAAAAGATTATCAGAATTTTGTTGCAAGACCAGATTCTAGGGCATCAAACGGAGAATACATGCTAGTGCTTAATCAACAAAATGGATCTCTTTCTTATTTGAAATATGCCTTTACTGCAAGCCCTGGAAAATATTATGTTTGGGCTAGGACTCAGATGCAGGATTCTTGGGGTACACTCACTGTTGATGTTGATGGGATTGTGAGCCCTTACTTCTATACCG
>Ga0209212_1000421_pt1 | contig 83642 bp, 68 predicted proteins | sample RifGroC2_FD_183996 | JGI IMG/M metagenome (GOLD analysis project Ga0209212, IMG submission 183996) | Groundwater microbial communities from Rifle, Colorado, USA - Groundwater C2 (SPAdes) (version 2) | ecosystem: Environmental > Aquatic > Deep subsurface > Groundwater | place: Rifle, Colorado...
CGCCCTCTCTCTCCATTAACGATAAAGAATGACTGTCATCCCGAGCGAAGCGAGGGATCTCCGTCGTGATCCTGAATACTGCATGACTGGGCTTTCATTAGTGGCGAAGCGAGGAATCTCCCCGTACTCCTGCATTCCTCGTAACAGCACTGTCATCTCTGATCAACCGACTTTTGGATGAGGAATCTCCCCCCTTGAGAATGTGAATAAATTGATTGCACTTATAATATATATAACGCAACCTTTCTTTCACTAAAATCATCAATCATTTGGGGGAATCGGTTTTTAAGACTCTTAGTCCCATTATTAAAAGTATGAGTATCGGGAATCATGAATAAGAAATTCTAAATAGTTTGAAATCAATGGATTTTTGTGTATGATTCCCGATACTCAATAAAAAAAGTTAACACATGTTAAATTTTTGTTAAAATAAATTTGTTTTTATCAAACCTGTTTCTAATTTTGACTTAAACAACGGCATCTATACTAACTGATGCCCTAAAAACTAAACCCTATGATGATAAAAAGAGTTTACAAAAATCTGAAGAGCACCATGCTTCTGTTTTTGTGGCTGACCTGCTCTGTGGCAGTGTTGGCTCAGGAACGGCAAGTAGCAGGCACCATTAAGGATGCCAATGGTGCAGGTTTACCTGGAGTTAGCGTTGTTGTAAAAGGAACGACCACAGGTACTACCACTAACGCAGAGGGAAGGTATAGCTTACAGGCTCCGGCCAGTGCTACCCTCGTTTTTTCATTTATCGGCTATGTCACCCAGGAAGCAGCAGTTGGCAGTCGTGCTTCGGTTGATATGGTACTTGCAGAAGATGTTTTGCAGCTCGGCGAGGTGGTTGTAACCGCCCTCGGTATCGAGAGAAGCCAGAAAGCGCTGCAGTCTTCAATAACCAAGGTTCCGGGTATGAGCCTCACGGCTGCCCGCGAAAACAACCTCGGTTCTTCAATGCAGGGACGTGTTGCCGGTGTTAACGTTTCAAAATCTGCTTCCGGACCTGCCGGTTCATCCCGCGTTATTATCAGGGGGAACAAGTCAATCGGAGGAAGTAACCAGCCACTCTATGTTATCGACGGTATTCCGATGGATAACAGCCAGTTTGGACAGGTTGGTGTTTGGGGAGGTACTGACCAGGGTGACGGTCTTACCAGTATGAACCCTGAGGATATTGAGTCAGTTACCATTCTGAAAGGAGCAGCAGCAGCAGCACTTTACGGATCAAGGGGTGGTTACGGAGTTATTAACATTACAACCAAGAAAGGTGCCACCAAGAAAGGCATTGGAATTGAATTTAACTCCAACTATGTATTAGACAAAGTCTACCGACTTGATGACCTGCAGAGGATATACGGACCTGGTGCAATGGTCACCAACCCTGCTGACCCGACCGGACCCAGGATTTCTGCATATGCTGTTGACAAGCTTCAGGCATGGACATGGGGAGCCGGCACAATGTGGGGACCCAAAATGGACGGATCTTCAGTTATTCAGTTCGATGGTGAAATGAGACCTTATTCATATGCCGGGGACAACTGGGAGCGTTTCTATCAGACAGGAAGCACCTGGACAAACAGCCTTGCCATTACAGGAGGAGGAAACAATCAGACTTTCAGGTTCTCTTTCTCAGATATGAAAGAGGATTTCATTGTTCCCAACTCTGGTTTTAAAAGAAAGAATGCTTCTCTCTCCACAAACGGGAAATTTGGTAAGAAAGTTACATTTAACGCCAAGGTAATGTACTCCAATGAGAAAATGAATAACAGATCAATGCTTGGCGACTCTCCTGGTAATGCCCCTATTGCAATCTGGGGACTTGCCAGTACAGTTAACGTAAATGACCTCAGAGGCGACCCGAATAAACTGGGAGCAGTTCCTGCAGGTACTACAACTCCTGACCTGAAGGCCACCGGTGAAGAATACCAGCAGGCAAACAACAACTGGCTGCAGAACCCATGGTGGGCCGCATACCAGATCCTCAACGAAAACATCAGGGACCGTTTCATCACCTCCGCTAACATGAGATATGATATCCTCGACTGGTTATATATACAGGGTGAGGTTGGTATGGACTGGTACACAAGGAATAACAATTCCCTTGTACCTCAGGGAACAGGATATCAGCGTGGCGGCGCCAAAAGTGAAACCTCAAACTTTGTAAGAGAGATAAACCAGACATGGACACTTGGCGCTGATAAGGAATTTGGCAAGATCAGGGTCAATGCATTTGTGGGCGGTCAGAAAATGATAAGGGAATATGAGGCAATAAATGCTTCAGGTTCAAACTTCAACGTACCATTCTTTACATCTGTAAACAATACCAAATCACAGAGCTTTGGTTACGGTTACAGTAAATCAGGTATCAACTCACTCTTCGGTTCTGCTGAAGTAAGCTATGGAGGATACCTATATATTACTGCAACAGCCAGAAACGACTGGTTCTCTGTTCTTGCTCCGGAAAACAACAGCAAACTTTACCCGTCTGTTGGTGGTAGCTTTGTATTTTCCGATGCATTCAATAATTTGCCTGAGTGGCTTAGCTTTGGTAAGTTGAGGGCTGCCTGGGGACAGGTTGCAACTGCAAACGTCGGATCTTATGCAGTCAATCCTACCTACAGTCTTCTCGGTCAGGGACATCTTGGCATCCCGATGGGTACATTCTCATTCGGCGACAATATTCCGAACACGAATCTGAATCCCGCTCTGTCATCTGAGATTGAAGTTGGTACTGAGTTGAGATTCCTCAACGGAAGAGCAGGACTTGAATTCACCTACTATACCCAGAAAACTACCGACGACATCCTGTCAGCTACAATTTCCCAGTCTTCAGGATTTAACTCAACATCGGTTAACATCGGTGAACTGACTAATAAGGGGATTGAACTTTTACTCACCGGCACCCCGGTACAGGGTCCGGTCACATGGGACATCTCCCTGAACCTGGCAAAGAATGAGAACATGGTTGTTGAACTCAGTGAAGGTGTTACACGCCTCTTCGTTGAAGAGCCACGTACAAGGAATGCCGCTGTATATCATGTTAAGGGATACCCGTTTGGTATGATCTTAGGTTACAAACAGAAAGTTGATCCAGCCAGCGGACAAAAGGTTTATGATGCTAACGGATACCCGATCAGGTCAGATGTATTTGAAATTCTTGGTAACGGTATTGCAAAACTGACCGGTGGTTTGAGTAACACAGTGAGATGGAAACGTTTCAGCCTCGATGCACTTATTGACTTCAAATCAGGCGGTGATATCTATTCCGGATCAGAAGTTAACCTTACCGGCTGGGGCTTGCATAAGCAGACTCTCGCATACCGCGAAGGCGGAATGCCGATTGAAGGAGTTATCCAGACGGGAACAGGTACAGACGGAAAACCGGTTTACGGGCCTCTGTCGATGACCCTTAACCGGGAACAGGTACGTAACTACTGGGGTAACCTGGCTTCACGTGCCCAGGAGAACTTCATGTATGATGCTTCATTTGTCAAGCTGAGACAAGTTTCGCTTGAATACAGCCTGCCTGCTTCTATATTGGATAAGACGCCACTTCAGACTGTTGCAGTGTCATTTGTGGGAAGGAACCTTGCGATCATTTACAGGAACACCGACAACATTGATCCGGAATCATCCTATACAAGCAGTAACGGCCAGGGTATTGATCAATTTACAATGCCCGGAACCCGCAGTTATGGTTTTAACGTAAGGGTGGTATTCTAACCTAATAAACTTGAGAAAAATGAAACATATAATAAAACTATTTTTAAGCACGCTGTTAATTATTGTTATGGCAGCGGGATGTGATACTGATGAACTGCACGAGATGAACATCAATCCCAATGCGGTTAATCAGATCGACATGAACTACTTCTTAACTGCCTCCTTACTTGGGATGGCAAGTAATGGCTCTTCGGGGGATAACAGGTACACTGACTGGAGAACCAATATGAATTTTGCCTCCTTTGCCATACAGCACTTTGCCAGCACTGGTGGAAATGCCGGGGAGAAATATTTTGATAATGATATGGAACCTCAGAATGCTCCTTTCCAGTTCTATTACAGGGATGCACTGAGAAGAACTACGGAGATATTAAAGCAGACAGGAGAAGGCGGATATGTGGCCGGAAGGCTTGTAAATACCCGTCAGGCTGCAAGAATTATCAGGGTATTTGATATGCATCGTCTGACCGACTGGTATGGCAGTGTTCCCTATACAGAAGCCAACAAGGGCCTCGAGGGAATTTTCCAGCCTAAGTACGACAAGCAGAAAGCCATTTACACCGACCTGCTTAAGGAACTTGATGAAGCATGTGCTGCATTTAATGCTTCTGATATTGATTATGCAGGGTTTAAGGCAGCTGACTTTGTATTCGATGGTGATATTGCAAAATGGAAAAAGTTTGGATACTCACTCATGCTCAGGATGGCCATGAGGGTATCGAATGTGGATGCAGCAATGGCTGCTACTTATGTGACAAAGGCTGTTGCAGGCGGAACAATGACCGGCAATGCTGACAATATGTGGGTAAAAATGGCCCTTACACCAAGTGAATGGATGAACCAGAATGGTATTTCACGTGCATTCTACCCGGGTGACGGAGGTGCATGGCAGGGATCACTTCTGAGCAAAACCCTTATTGACCAGCTCAAAGGCCCCAACAAAGCCAGTACAGCTGATGACGATCCAAGGCTTACTATCTTCACTAACGGTGCAATGACATGGACGGCTAATGATCTTGGTACGCCCATTATAAGTGATCCACTTTTGTTTGAAGGTATGCCATCAGGAGTTGACGGCTCCTGGCTCAATAATTTTTATGGTACAACTGTAACTCCTTACACGAAGTTCTGTGCCGTAAATACAAAGATGATGCAGGATGATGAGCCTTACCAGATCATGAATGCTGCTGAAAGTGAATTCCTTAAGGCTGAAGCTCTTGTAAGAGGGATAGGTTCCGGGATTACAGGAACTGCACAGTCGCACTACGAGGCCGGAGTCAGAATGGCTATGCAGCTTTATACCGTATATGATGCTTCACTGGCTGTATCCGATGCAAAGGTAGACGCTTATCTTGCAACCTATCCTTATGCTGCCGGTACTGCTCTTGTGCAGATAGCTACACAGATGTGGCTGAGTAAATTCATGATGTGGTGGGATGCATGGTCAGACTGGAGAAGAACAGATCTCCCTGTTTTAGTTCCATCCAACTATCCTGGAAATGCCACCGGAGGTACAATTCCTGTTAAACTTCAGATTCCTGCTGCGGAAGCCGCCGGTAATCCGAATTATGCAACTACCGCAACAATGCCAGACAAAATGACTACCAAAGTATGGTGGGATGGCGGTGCTGAATAATTGATTATTGTTTTTAAATCAATTAAATAAATACCCCCGGAATTTCCGGGGGTTTTTTTATGACTCCCACTTTGAAGGGGATTAGGGGGCATTGCCGTCAACTAAATTGTCGTTTTAGGCAGGAAAGAATGGTAAAAGTTTCCCCCCGCCGAAGCGGGGCAGGCTCTCCTTGAAAAGCTACTCTTTCGTCACATCTTTATTTATCCTGCTTTTACGAATGTGATTCATCAATACACTTCCTTCGCCGGTTATTGGAATGACACCTCAGGAAAGTGTTTTGTAATATTTTTTAAATTCATCTTCTATAAGTTTTGAGGGTGTTGTTTTTCTTAGCCACGAAGTGGCTTAAAATGAATAACCCCCGGTGAAGCCGGGGGTATAGCTAATCTACTGATTTAAAGCCCTGCATGGGCTTAATATAGTTGGAAATAAATAAATACTTTAGTAATTTAGCAAACTCGTGCTAAATTGCTAACCTTTAAAAGCTTACATCATGTCTAGCTATCGTCAACATCTGTATCATATTGTATTCAGGACAAAGGACAGCCTGCCAACCATCAAACAAGCTCACGTTAATGACCTATATGCCTATATTACTGGAATAATAAAGCATAAAAACAGTCACTTGTATCGAATAAATGGAGTTGAAAATCACCTTCATATTCTTACTGATATTAATCCCTGTATTGCACCTGTAGATTTTATTAAAGACATCAAAGTTTCAACTTCAATATGGATGAAAAGCAATAATCTTTTTCCGGCATTTAAGGGATGGGCTGTTGGTTATGGTTCTTTTACCTGCTCATATATGGATTTAGGCAGGTTAATTAATTATATAAAGGATCAGCAGGAGCATCATAAAAAAGTATCATTTGAGGAGGAGTATAGAAAACTTCTTCTCGAATATGGTATAACCCCTGATGAAAGATATTTCCCATAACAAATATATTCAGCTCCTTCAGAGCTGAGAATTGGAGTATGGCATCTGAACCCCCGGTTGCACCGGGGGTTATTCATATATGGTTCTTTCAGAGCCTCTTTGAGAGATGACTTGTAATTGAAAACACTGTTTAAGTTTTTTATATCAACTCATTCAATAACAAGTCTCGCCTGTATGTACATAAATGCATGGGGACTCAGGATGACAATTGCTGTAATGGTTCAAGGAGCAAGAAGAGGCGATTCAGATTTGCTAATGTGCTTAATAATTTTGTAGTACTGAATCTCTTGTACTTGTGCTGAAAGATTAGCTTTTGAAGCAGGGGTGGCCGGGGAATGAATCTTGTAAATATCAGATAATCAGTTATCCCGGCGCCTTCCCTGTGGCCTGGCTCATCGCTAAATTTGCCCACTGGGCAAATTCTTAACGCTCAGCCCCCTTTAAAAGGAGGGGAAACTTATGTAGCACATTCCTTTAAAAGTACAATCCTTAGGTTGACGGCTATGGGGGTAGAAATGGACTTTTTCAACAGCCCCAAACTTCTTCAATCACTGTATTTACAATACTACTCTTAAGTTAATGCCTCTACCTTTCAGACAGACTGGCACCTAATAATCCTCGGCTTCAACAGGGGTATAAGGCTCAAACATGAGGTCAGCTCTGAAGGAGCTGAATGTGAACCATCTGTGATCAATAAATGAGTGAAGGTTGCTTAGGCTCTGATCCTCGATGTTATTTTCTGATGCCAATTAACATCCTCCCAGATGCCCCTGAACTGGGGATGAGTAAAATTGGAAGTGCAGATGAATTTGTAGTTATTATATTTTCGGGTGAGACCGACGCATATTTCAGCACTTTCTTTAACCCACTCCCAATCAAGTTCGGGATGGTCGAACCAGGATATCGGTCCCCATCCTTCAGTATTCCCGCAGACAATGTTGTGTTTTGCAGCTGCAGCAGAAATATCACCAATCCTGCCATCTATCCATTTAACAAGTGATTCCCTGTTTTCTTTCCAGTACGTTTTAAGTCCCGAATATATCTCCCTGTAATCCTGCGACTGATCCCTTGCACCTACTTTATCCAGACCAGGCACTTTCCCTGTGTGAGCAAACCATATATGATAGTCGAGTGCATCGAACTCCGACAGGTCTATACGGTCAAGTTCCATTGATGAGTCGAGGGAAATAAAAAAATCTGTTTCAGGATACTTTTTATTCAGATTACGTATCATATTGCGCGCAAAGTCATTGTAAAACTTTTGCTGTTCTGTGTTTGCAACATTGCCGTTAATAATCTGGTCAGGAACATTGGCTTCAGGATTATCGAGCCTGTACTGTTCCATGCCCGACAGCCTGTTCATATTTTTCTTCAGCCAGTCGTATCCGTGCCAGTTCGGGTATTCGTTGAGGAGGTCAACATATATTATATTATCCAGTAAATTGTTTTTCTGAAGGAAAGAAAGAGTTTCCTCCCAGGCTCTTAACAGCCCTCCATCTTCACTGAATATGTCCTTCCGTGCTGTCCCATGTTGCATGAACCACGTTGCGAGACCAACTTTTATGCCGTATTTGTGGCATTTTGGCAAAAACTCCAGCAAAGCCTCACGCGGCCTGAAACTCATTGTGAAATCATTGCCCCAGAGCGAAGGCTGCCAGCCATTTTTAACAGACCGGAATTCAGTATCAGTCTTCCCTGAAGTATCAGCGGCCACAAACTGGGGCATGGCATCGATTCTTATTGCATTATAACCTCTTTCTGCCAGCCCTTCAAGAATTATATCCCAATTCTCAAATTCCCCATACCTGTGATGCCGTAAGATCCAGCTGAAGTCCCACATGGCTATGGCCACAGGTTTATCGAGCCCGGATACTCTCACCGCCTGTTTTATGTCAGGTGATGCATAAAGATCCTTAATGCCTGTGATTGCACCAGAAATGGCAATCATAGAGGCTCCGGCAGAGATCTGCTTTATGAATCTGCGTCTGTCAGTAGCCATAAGCCTGTTATAAGGTTATTTTTTCTTTTTGACCCTGGTGGCAGTGAGTGTTACCTGACCATCAGGCGTGTCAGCAGTTCCTGTGATCTTCGATCCGGCCAGCTTGCCCTTGATAATTACTTCGGATCCTTCAACATACACAGACATAATAACGTCATTTTCTGTATGTTTCACATAATTCAAAGCGATCTCGGTTCCGTTGTCAAATTTCACAACTCCGGTAAGTATTCCCTCTTTTTCCGAGATAACTATTGTACTGTTCCTGTACTCATCGGGAACATCATTTGCAACACACTTCCAGGAACCGATAAGTGCACTTTTTTCATGAGCCGCAGCATTTGCAGATAACGAAAAAACGGCCAGCAGAATGATCATAATAAATTCTTTCTTCATAACGACTATTATTAGGATTAGTTAGTGTTAAAATTAATGATTATTTCCTTCAGATAATTGTTGCTGACAAGTAATTTATACATCCTTAAAATCAATACCTGCAGGCTGCTTTCTGAATCCTTTAGTTGATATTGCCAGGTATAGTATTCCGGCAAGAAGCCAGATACCTCCGATTATCTTAGGGCTGCCGGGCAGACTTATCCATATCCAGAGGCAGAAAAGAAACCCGCCGGCCGGCATCATAAACCCTTTCAAAAAACTCCTTTTTTCCGCAGGTGATTTGAAATACAGCTGGTTGATTGCCGCCAGATTCACTCCCATAAAAGCAACAAGCGCGGCGAAATTGATGAGTTCTGCTGTCTTCTGGTAATTAAGTGCTGATACACCTGTAATTGATAATACTGCTATAATCAGGATATTATAAACAGGTGAATTATGTTTCGATCCAAGGTGTCCAAATACTTTACGGGGCAGGACATTTTCCTTTCCCATTCCGTATAGAAGTCTGGCAGCCCCAAGCTGACCGGCCATTCCGCTGCCCAGACATGCAATGAACATTGTTATTGTCATTGCATTGAACAGGAGTGATCCTCCTACCTGTGCACACACAGTCATAAAGGCTGTCTCAATATGCTGTTCAGGGATCCTTTCGTAAAATGGAATGGATTCAGAGATTGGTCCTGATATCCACATAGTCTCAGCCGAAAGCTGTGCCAGGTACATCTGAAGTGCACTGAATAATCCGGTGAACAAACATACAATAATGACAGCAAGCAGAATGTTCCTGGATGGATTTTTTACATCTTCGGCCAGTGTTGTTATCCCGTCAAATCCGACATAGGTTAGAGCAACAAGAGCAGTCCCTGATGCAATTGAGCTGATGCTGAAAGCCGGTTTGTTGTAAACTGCTGATACATCGAACAAACCGTTCCATCCCAGTGTATTTGAGATATACCTGATGGCAAGAATGACAAAAGCGGTGATAATGATCAGCATCAGGTAAAGCATGATCTTATTGGCCCGCATGCTCGACCTTACACCCATCAGGTTCAGAAATGTTATGAATGCCACAAAGACAAGTGATCCTCCTATATAAGGTATTCCCGGGATAAGTCTCTGGAGCGTCAGTACTCCGTAAACGGTATTTATGACTGGTATTATCAGGTAGCATAATACCATAACCCATCCGGCCATGAATCCGAACCAGGGATTGATACCCTTGCCAACATAGGTAAATGCCGATCCGGCAGAAGGGTATATGGCAGCCATCCTGCCATAACTGAATGCGGTTAAAGACATAGCGACCATACTTAAAAGTAGTGTGGTAACCATGTGTCCTTTTGAGATCTGTGATACAAGTCCGAAAAGGCCTACTGCTGCAACCGGCTGATTAAGCACGATTCCGTAAAAGACAAGATCACCCAGTCCCAGCACTGGTTTTAATCGTGGAATTGAGCCGGAATTATTTTGCAGATGAATTACAGATTCTGATTCCATATATCCGAACCACTTATATATTGTTTAATTTGAGTATAGGTAATCATGAAACAAAGTCGCTTGAAAATCAATTTATTTACCCCAGCCCCAGGGGGAGTAAATTGATTTTCTTCGCTCCCCTTGGGGTCGGGGTAAACGAAGAAAATCAATGGATTCTTATACCTGAAAGTCATTTTATTCAAAAATCAGTTTACCGAAAGACTGGGGGACGTGAAAATCGGGCTTTGGCTTATCAATTTTCGACCAAGTTATATAATGAGGATTTGAACTGTTCTCGGCAATCTTGTAAAAGTTAGCTCTCCATTCAACTCCTTTTGCAGGATGTGTCACTTTCGAATACTTCTCCAGTAATGAAAATGGTATTTTGTATTCCAGGGTCCATGTTACCGGTTCTTTTATCTCAGGGTCAATTATTTCCGGAAGAGAATGTGCAATCTCTATCTGTTTTATTTCATCTCCGGTAAGCCTCTTTGATTCCCTTCGGGGAATAACATTATAATGAAGGAGAGGCGTTCCGCCGCAGTTAGTCTCAAGGTTGAAGTAGAGGAGGGGAGAACCGGCATCCGGAGAGAAGAAAAACTCTACAGCAGAATCCTGCCACACCGGACCGTTTATCTTATTGGTTATGCACCTGACATTCCTGTCCTTAACTCTGAATATCAGATAAATATTCTCCTTGTCGTACATCATCTTCACTTCTGCTTCGGGCTTGAAATCAGGCAATGCTCCCATATAATTTGAGATTGTGGCTGGTTTTATCTTTTTCCAGGCCGGTTTATCCCAGTTAGCGTCGATCTTAAAGGGCTTCTTTGTCATTACAACTTTATAGGTTGCATTATTTTGATCTTCAGTGCCTATTGAGTATGAATAATTTACAGGTATAATTATTAAAAGGCAGATTACGGAAAAGAAATTTTTCATATGTATCAATTAAAAATTTTATTAAATCTAGTATCCTGATTATTAAGCGCATTTGCTGATAGTATTTTGCGATTACTCTCAAACCTAAAAAAACTCTGACATTTATAGCTTGAGTGAGGAACCTCTATTTTTCTATCACAAAATAAATCTTTCCATTCCTTATTAAATTGGCCAATAAGATTTATTTTTTTTATTCGTGAATACCCTTTAATCTGTTTCTCCCTGGCGATTGCCAGATCAATAAAATCAAATTTCTCAAAATATATCAGTTTATCAACATTGTATTTCTGCGTAAATCCTTTTATTTTTTTCTGCTTATGTTCATAACATCTTCTCTCTAAGTCATTAGTTAAACCTGTATAAAGAACTTTATGATAAGCATTTGTAAAAATATAAACATAATATAAATGAAGCCTCATAGATTTTTTCTTATATATGCTTTGTATCAGAAAGCATAAGTTACGAATAAGTTTGAGATTCCTCATTCCTCCCGCTTCGCGGGATTCATTCGGAATGACAGTTCATTATATTATATTGGGAGGGGAGAAGAGAGCGGGCCTTGCCCGCTCTCTTCTCCCCTCCCCAAGTGACCACGAAAGGACCTGTCATCCCGAACGAAGTGAGGGATCTCCCTCGTAAATTACAGGGAAATCTTACTAATACTATATTAAGGTACAAAAAAACATTCATAACAGGTCTTCTTAATAAAAATATAAGTATTTTATAATGTTTATCTTACAAAATATAGTCATTAGTAGTAGTACACCACCTGGCGAACGAGGGCTCTCCCCCTTCTAAAACCAACTTCTTAATTTTCATTTGATGGTCCATGTACAATCTACAATTCTGAAATTGTTATTAAAATTACAACTAAAATATAATGAGTATTTTATAAAATATTGTCATTTGCAGCGAAGCGAGGAATCTCATACTCAATAATCTTATCTTTAGTCTTACAATACGCATATTTTAGAATATACTCTTCAGCTGATTCACAGCCGATTCAGCCAGTTTTTCACCTGAGCCTGTTTCATACCTGGTTGAACCCGGTGTTGTTTCGTAGCCGGTGATATAGGGTGTATATCCTTCGGGCCCCTGTGTGAAAGAGACTTTAGTGGGGAAGTATGCTTTTGTATCGTTAGTCAGACCGGTAACAATAGTGTTTCTGCATGGCGACTTTGCCTTGATGTCAATGCCGAATTCATTGAATATTTCGCCCGGAAGTCCGACAAAGGCAATATCGCCGATCCTGATGACCATAACCTCTGCACTGTCGATAATATCCTGTTTTTCCCGCATCTCGATCCAGCTTTTTGCATAGAAGGCATCGGGCATACCGTCGGCCTGTATCGGAGGCATACCCTCTTTCTCAACGATCTTCATTATTTTTTTTGCCCATTCAAGCCTCTCATCGGAAATATTGATGCGGTCGAGAGGTACCATCTCCCTTGATGCAGCAACTGTGTATCCTGAAACCGGTTTGCTGTTCTCCATAGCTTCCATGGCCGATACTCCGAGCATATAACCTATTCTCTGGCATTCCTGGAATGTATCGGGGAATCCTATCCTGTAATCGACCTGTGTTACATTGCCGCAGCATCCGTTGCAGAACATCGATACAAAATCCTTTCCTTTTACCCTTTTTACCGCTTCAGCCAGGTATCCGGGGTAATCGGCTGAATAGAGCCAGTTGTTTCCTGTAAGAGTTGTGGCGTGGCACCCGAAATTTACAAGCACTCCGGTTTCCTTTCCCTCCTGTTCGAAGCTAAGAGTTATTACCTCCGGGTCGATCGAACCCCAGGGTTCAATTATATATCCCGGTTCCAGCTTTTCCCAGCACATATGAGTTGTTCCATCTTTCGCCCTCAGCCGCCTGTTATGAGAGATCCTTGTTTCCTGGCTCTTCCCCGCGGAAATGATTGTTGGCATCAGTCTTTCATTGGCAAGCAGAACTGCTCCTGCTGCCCGTGTGAGAAACTCTTTTGCCTTCGGGGCATCGAGGCCTGATCTTGGACCGCTGTGAGTATGGGTGGCCATGATCATTATATTTTCCGGCCTGATGTCAGACTGTGAGCCAATATATTCCCGCATGAAATTGACACTCTCCTTTGACAGGTTGCAGATGTCAACGCTAAGGACTGCAACTTTTTCTCCGTTCCCGTCTTCAGCTACCAGTGCCTTGGCATACAATGAATCATGAATTCCTCGCGATGCGTAGTCATCACCCCTGTAGTTGCCTACCAGGTCGAGACCTACATCGGGTTTGTAGTTGACTTCGGCCAGGCCGATCTTTATTCCGGGATCAGCCTTCCTGTCGCAGGAAAAGGAGATTATCAGAGCAATGATAGCTGCGGTTAAAATGATCCCTGTTTTTTTCTCTTTATACATGATCTGGTTTATTTGATATGAATAGATTAAATATCCGTAAGAACAATCTCAATACTGTTTGTCACACTCTCTCCGGGAGCAAGATATGGAAGAAGATTCTTCTCCTTGAGTACAACCCTGTTCCTGGTTGGAACATTGCATGGTTCAAGTCCCAGAACATAATCGCCCTGTCCCATCATCTTCCATTGTGTCAGCCATTGTAGCTGATTGATGTTGAATACTATGTCAAGAGCAATACACTCCTTACTGTTCTGCAGCCTTACACCTGTGCTTCCATCTTTACCTGTTCTGAGCTTATGATAGAAAACATGTTCAAAAAAGCCCGGCTGTGGTTTTGTAAATGTTCTGAACTCATTGATACCTGACTTTGCTATATCAGTTGCAGGGATAGATTCGACCGGATCAATTACCAGGCTGGCATGTTCACTCAGAAGAGGATATCCGAGGTTGATATGATACAGAATTGTATAAGGTGTCTTTTTATACCCGTAGTTAGTGATAGTGTCTGTAATCTTTAATGAGTTGCTTCCCACAACACTTGATATCTCTCTTTCGAGTCTCATTTTTGTTCCGAAAAGCTGAGCCTCTTCTGTGGTACCCCGTAGTCTGATATGGTATTCATCCCCGATCCATTGTGACATGTCAGCTACAAGTTTTGCAGGGATTGTTGAGTATCTTCCATGCAAACCAAGCTCTTCATCGCCATCTTTTACCGGGGGTCCCAGCCATGTGAGACCGCAGGTTGTCAGCAATCCTCCGGTAAATGTCCGCAGCCATCCTATGCCCTGAGGTTCATAAAATGCAGGGTGTGTCTCTCCATTAGGAGTAATATAAACAAGGTTAGTCCCTTTGAAAGAGGCGAAAGAGATATCCATACCACGGTCAGGCAATACTGTATAGGTAAGTCCCGATCCTGTATTAACATCAATGGCTCTCATATTCAGTCCCGGACCATCCGACAGCTTATAATGCCTTGTTCCTCCAAGCTGTGAACGGTTGCCTGTGTACTGCAGTAAATCTTCTTTTTTCATAATGATCTTACAAATTAGATTACATAAATAAAAGGCCTCCCTGCGCACTTTCTTCACAGTATTCTTTATTCCTGCTACCATCATCTCCAGATCATCTTTGGTAAGCCTTGGATGCATCGGCAGGTTGGTTGATTCGTTATAGAAGAAATTTTCAGCTACAGGGCACAGCTTATCAGGGTATTTATACATCTTCTTCAAGCCGGTGAAGTGATAATTGGGCTGATAATGCTGGATTCCCTGTATCCCTTCCTCCTGGTACATGACCCTCATAAAATCATCTCTTGAGCAGCCAAGTTCATCTTCCTTTATCAGCAGGGTATAGAGATGAAATGCATGATAACAGTCCGGGTCTTCATAAACCCCCCTTATACCTTTTATATTCTTAAGGCCTTCATTAAGATAGTGGCTGTTCTCTCTTCTCCTGCCGATTAGCATGTCGAGTTTCCTGAGCTGAGCCCTTCCCACTGCAGCCTGCGACTCCTGGGCCATGGCAATCTTAACGGCCCTCTCTTCATCCTCATCATATATTGAACCAAAGAATGAATACGGAACCTTAAGCTTCACTCCATCATTCATCTGGTAACCTGAAGTTATACCTCCTTCAGTATCTGAACCTGTGAACAGCACTTCTTTTGTCTTTTTCATCTTATTATTGTGTTGAAAATAGTTTAACCTCAACCTCAACCTCAACCTCAACCTCAACCTCAACCTCAACTACTTCTATTAATGCATTTCAGTTTCACATACGCCAATACCTCCTGTATAATAGTTGAATTGCACATTGGGATGATCAGCCAGCAGTGACATCGGAACTGAACTATCAGCTATTCTTTTGCTTATCATCATTGCCGTTAGTCTCTGGCCAAAAGGATTGTCGTGTGTACCGGCATGCCATATCGATACTTTTTCCGCTTTCCATGTCTCGACAGGTCCAACTGTAAGAGCCTGGGAAGGAATTCCGGTTACAACACCTCCGGCACTTGTCCTGGCATTTTGCATTATAGTAACAGGATGAAGGTCCACAACTCTTGCTGTGAGCTTCCTGAACTCTTCAGGAGATGGAGGTTCGTCCTTGTACCTGCCTTCCCGTTTTACCGGGTCATTGAATGCCCAGTGCTTTGTATCACCCTGTCCACCCTGCATAACAGCACATCTGACGCCTGATTCCCAGCTGTTAATATAGGTGGTAAGTTCGGCTTTAGGGAAGTGCATATTGGCATCAGGCATCATGAGGTTCTTATCGATCAGATTGAAGCACATATCCCTGTCTGCCTTTTCAAAAGAGATAGGATGTCTGGCATCAAGCTCTTTCCCTTTTACATACCACTCATCCATTCCCCAGAAATGTGAATTCTGAAGATTTATCTGCAGTTCATTTACCATACGGGCTACCAGCGGAAGCTGTTCGGTAGGACCTATTGGTCCGCAGATACCCACCGGATTATCTGAGGTTGACTGTTTCCATGCAGTTATATATTCAAGGGCTTCAGCAAGGTAAAATTCCTCAATTGTGTTATAAAACATAATTTTGAAACCCGGTCTTGAAAGCTGCAGGATATCTTCAGGTGTTAGTTTAGCTGCATCATTAAGCAGATCATCAGGTAAGGTTGTAAAATCCCACCAGTCCGGGGCAAGCATACTTAGTTTTCGTGCCATTGATTTTTATAATGTTAATTAGAAACAATCACTTAAATGTACAATTTTACCAAATATTTTTTTCAGGATATTATCCTGCGGAAATCCATGTCCGAGATGCTGCCTGAATCCCTCGGCAAACTCTGTTCCGGTCTCCCTGCCTCTCTCTGCAGCAAACAGTTTCATAGCATCAATATATTCATCCATTTTATGGTGTTCCATAAGCCAGTTCCGCTGGCTTGCATGGCAGGCAAGCATCTGTTCCTTGATTTTGATCTCTCCTGTAATATCTACGTAAAACGCTGGTGTTACCGGTCTTCCCAGGATATCTTTCCCTTCCATCGGATCACAATAATAAAGATAAGGAATAGGTTCAAAAGATGGTATGTCAACCTCCATGTTCTTAACTCCGGATGCAAAACATGCAGCCTGTACAATAGAGCTTGTCATCTCATGGTCCTGCATATAGTCGTCAGGGCTGGCAGTAAATACAATGGAAGGCTTTACCTTTCGCATTATACCGGTAGTGGTGTTCACTGATTCACGATTATAAAATATGTACAGGTCCTCGGATTCAAGGCAATGATATGTTGCCCCGATCAGCATTGCAGCATCTGCCGCTTCATTTTTCCTGATCCGGCTTATTTCTTCTCTTGAAAGTTCTGCAGTTCCCTTATCTCCCGGAGCCATGGTTACTATATGTACCTTCCATCCTGCCTTGCTGAACAGGGAAAGTGTTCCTGCACACATTAATTCTGCATCATCAGGATGGGCAAAAATTCCCATTACTGTTTTATTCATTCCTGTTGTTATTTTAATTCAATCACTTTTCCTTTTCCGGCTGATTCATAGCAGGCAGCAAGGATCTTCTGGCTTCTTAATCCCAATGCGACATTGTTTTCCGGTTCTTTGTTTTCTAGTATTGCACGGCTGAACTCTTCAATTTCAGCACGATATGTATTCACAGGGACAGGTTTAATAGTTATACCGCCGGTTTCATTCCTTACCTGGGCTGCATCATATCCTGATGCACCGCCCTCAAGATATGCGATCATCTGTCCGGAATCACCCTGCCCGATAGTTCCATTGGCGATTATGCTTCCTTTTGATCCGTAGAGTTCAAGAGAATTTTTGCTGCTGTTATCAGGGATGCAGAAAAATGTATCCACCGTCGCTATTGCACCATTCTCAAAGAACATTGATACAACAGCGCTATCTTCTGACCTGTATGAATGGATACTGTTATTTATGTAACAGCTGACACTTTTTATATTCCCGAAAAACATCTCCAGGAGGTCGATGCAATGGCTTCCCATATCCATAAGGGAGCCGCCGCCGCCTGTTGAAGGATCCTGCCTCCATGCCCCTTCAATCGGAGGATACCAGCATGAAAGTTGTGCCCTGGCATAAACAGGCTTCCCTATTTTGCCATCCCTGATCATCTTCAAAGCTTCCTTATGTCCGGAATGAAATCTCATCATAAATGAGGTTCCCAGTAAAACGCCTCTTTTTTTGCAGACTGAAATCATTTTTTCAGTTTCAGTAACTGTCATGCCAAGTGGTTTCTCGCATAACACATGTTTCACTCCGGCAGCACATGCTATTACATGATCAAAGTGCAGACTGACAGGTGAGGCGATATAAACTGCATCAATACCTGATTCAAGAAGTTCTTTTATACTTCCTGCAGGTTTTGCGTTGAACTTTTCTGCAACTTCTTCATTTGCCCTGGTATTAATATCGAATACAGAGACAAGCTTTGCATGATCTGCATTCATGATCCCTTCAGGGATTGTTCTTCTTCTGGCTATACCGCCTGAGCCTATAACTCCCCATCTGATTTTGTTTTCCATAGGTTATCCTTAATCAATTTAACAATCTGCAAAAATTAATAATTTAAAACTATGCTTATTTAGTGCTCTTTAGATTCATAACTCAAGTTGTCTGCATATAAATAAACCCATTCTCGGAGGAGCTATTGAAAGGGCCTGTTTCTACCCCCAAACCCCAGGGGGGGCTTGCCCTATAGCCGTCAACCTAAGGAGTTTGAAAAAAAATTCTACAGGGAGGATCAATAAAGGCAAACGATTATTAATATTGCAATTCCGTTCGTTCATAACATTTTCCCCTCCTTTTGAAGGAGGGGTGGCCGCAGTACAATGATAATCAGAGTATTGCAAAGGCTGGTTGCGGCCGGGGTGGTTGATCTGAAGGACAGTGGAAGTCAACAATGTAACTACCAATACTGTATTGTCTTTTGGATTTTCTTCCTTCATTCTTTTTTGATTTTAATATCTCATATAATGTTGTCTCAAAATCAACCACCCCGGCCGGGAAATAAACTTTGTAAACATCAGATAATCAATTTCCCCGGCCACCCCTCCTTCAAAAGGAGGGGAAACTTTTTCTTGTCTCTTTATTTACAATACTACCCTTAAGTTGACGGCTATGGGGCTTGCCCCCGGTCTCCTCAGCATGCGGAGCCCGCCCTTAAAGGGGTCATATATAATTGGAAAATGATTCATATTGCATTAAACTATTATTAATAATTACTTATACTCAATTTAATCATTATTTCGCTCCTATCTTATTGGATAATACACCTTTATCAGGCGTCTTAACAAATGATGCCTGGTTCAGCCTGTAATCAACTACCGTAATAATAATAGTTGATATAAGTACCATGATTCCCCCGGCTATCGCCATGCTCCCAAGTTTTTCACCAAGCCAGATGGCTGCCACTGGAAGTCCGAAAAATGCAATAAGATAGTTTGAAAGTGCCACCTGCATTGCATCGAGCATTTTCAGGGCCTTAAAGAACAGCACCATTGAAAGAAAATTATGAAATACCGTTAAAAGGGCCATGCCTGTCCATGTCTGGATTGTAAAAGCCTGTATCCTGCCAAAAACATCTGGTTCGTAAATAATTACCAGGGGAGTCAGCAAAACAACCATAAGTAAAGCCAGTTGTCCGAATATCAGAACATCTCCGAACTTTTTCCCATCCTTTCTGAAATCACTTAAAGCAAAGCCCGATAACAGGAGAGCCGCCAGCAGCATTGGAGCCCATACTGTAAAATACGGACCCACCTGATCCTGTGTAAGTTTAATGCATGTGAACTGAAGCGACCACATCAGATTGCAGGCAAACAAAAGAGTCCATGACAGTAGCCTGTTCCTCATAGATACAAATTATCAATTGCACCGTCGTATGCCATTTATTTAAGTTTTTTAAGGGCTGCTTCAATTGCTTCGCTGCCTGAAAGTGCATTTGGAGGCAGAGGTTTTTCACTGGTGAATGACAGCAGATCAGTTGCCCTCTCTGCTATGCTTTTGCTCTCATCAATTGAGCCATCAACAGCAGTAACTGCCTGAATATCCATCCCAAGATGCTTTGCAAGAAACCGGTAAACAGGTATTCTCTTTTCGAAGTTATAATCGTGAACTCCATTCGGGAAATGTACGTTCTCAACATTTTCACCTGCCTGATAGAATTCAAATATCCTTTTTATGAACGGCAATTCCACTGTAGGTTCATTTTTGGTCCAGTCAGCACCATCAGAGATCATCAGAAGCGGCTTAGGCGCAATCATCGCGGCAATTTCAGCATTGTTGGTGAAGTGCTTATCGCTCTGGTGTACAGGTAATCCGCTTTCACAGTTGCATCCTCCGAAGAAGTGACATGAGACCATCACAACAGGGATACTTACACTTACCCGGTTATCTAATGCTGCCAAAAGGAAAGTCTGGGTACCTCCTCCGGAAGCGCCGGTCACAGCTATTCTGCTCATATCGACATCAGGCAGGGTCTCAAGGTAGTCAAGCGCTCTGATACTGTTCAATGTCTGCATTGTCAATGCAACAGGGACACCATGTAATTCGGATATCCTTGCCTGATCGGGTTTTTCAATGATGGCTGAAGGATCGATCTGCCTGGCTGATTCCCCTCCCCATCCGTACATGCTGTAGCTGAACACAACGGCTCCCATGCGGGCAAAAGTGGCGCATCGTTTCTGCATATCAGGATGAAAACGGCCCCATGCGCCCAGTGAGTCCCCGCTGAAATGCCCGTGGGGAGAAAGGATCCCGGGATGTTTTTTTGAATCATCAAGTGGCCTGTAAAGGTTGCCAAAGACATAGAAGCCAGAAATGCTCTCGAAATAAACATTCTCAACAGAATATCCCTCAAAGGTCCTTTTTGAACTGATAACAGCATTCAGAGGAGTCCGTGATGGCATCGGTGAAAGGTTCAGTCCCTTAAGAATATTCTCACGGAGCAGTTGTTTCCTGGTTTCCCATTCCTCAGAATTATCATACATCGATTCCAGTTTTTTCAGTTCCGCTTTTCCCTCTTCTTCCGTGTAGAAATTACCCTGCCTGAGGGCTGGTTCCTGTTTATTAGTACAACTCCAAAGAAGAGCTATGGCGGCAAATAGTAAGATACTGCTTTTCATATGTGTCTTTATTTCAATTATTTAATCCTTGTACTGGCAGGAGATTGCTATCTGGGAATATATGGCACCCGTTTCACCACCTTACTTATTCCTGCCAGAATTATTGCATTGCTATTCATTGGTTCGGTAACAACCTTGCCATAATCCTGCTGTGTTGCCTGATAGTTCTCCGACCCATGCAGGTTCACCTCTTTTATCACCTTTCCAAAACGTGGATTTACCCATTCAAGGGCAAAAAATGTAACCGGATTATTCTTCATGTCGGCTGAGCATGATACAGGATCTGCCTCATAGCAGTAGGCATGCTGGGGTGATCCGGTATCTCCTTCTTTTTTGTCAATACTTTTTTCACCTCCGGGATTCCATTCGAGAATATTAACACCATATTGAATGGGTATTATTTCCTTAAGCCCGTCTTCATATACAATTTCATACCATCCCAGGAGGTCTGCAGAATCAAAGAAATTGGGAATATTGAAATATGCTTTCTGATTAGCGGCCGGAATCGCACATGCATGCAGGAAGATGAGGCTGCTTGCATCATCTCCTATCTTTATCCCGTTTACACTCCCGGGCAATGGGTTCCTCTCTTTGCCATAAGAACCGGCAGCAATTAACATGTTTCCTGGTTTGCCGGCAGGGTTTGCCAGCTTAAACTGTTTTGTGCCTGATTGAATTGTACCTCCTTTAAGGGAACTCATATTGATGTCAAACACTTTAGTATCTTCCGGAAGATTGAAGTGTGACGAGATATCAACCGGCACTACCGGGTCCCCATCTTCACTTGGAATTCTTTTACCTGAAAAAGCATTCCTTATTGAAGGCATGCTGTGTCGTACAATCTCCCCAAGTTCTGTCTGGTTTATTGTATGTTTTGACCATAGAAGGTTTGCACATCCGACAAAGTCAAGAACAAGATCTTTTCCGAAATTGAATTCATTTGTCGATGCCCATGCTGATGGTGCTCCTCCTGTCAGGTTAAATGATTTTATCCTTTCATCCCAGTTACTGATAGCGGGAGTAAAATTTCCATAGACCTGGGGAAATCCGAATTCGTGCAATTCCTGCTCTTTTTTCCTGCTGTCCCAGAACCAGTTAAAGATCAGGATATCTTTTGGGATTGATTTTATTACCACATCAGGACGGACTGCCCCGGGAGTCTGGTATTTCCGACCTGTAGACGATATCCTGTTCTGAACAAGCGTACCTCTTACGCTCTCTAACAGGTAATCACCCCACATGGCTGTTTTAATTCCTTTTTCTGAGAAGTAGCTGTGTATTTTTACAATATCATCTGCAAATAATTGTGAGTGATCTTTGCCTTTACATCGCGGACATACTCCCATCGGAGCTCCCCACCATTCATCATGCCCTATGTGAACCATTTTTGGCTTCATCACTTCAATATATTCATCATATACATCAAACATAAGCTCATACGAAGCCGGATTTGAAGGGCAATAGGTGTCGGGATAGATATCACCCGGATATTCTGCCAGTTCAGGATGGCGGGTCAGAAGATAATATCCATGCGTCAGGGAGGGGATCTCCGGGATAGTCTCAATAAAATTCCGGCTGGCAAAATCCACAATATCCTTTACCTCGCTCTTTTCAAGAATATATCCGTCGCCGGCATCATAGTGACTTGAGTTTTTCTCTTCGCCATACAGACCCTGTGTTGAATTTGACCTGCTATACTTCAGTTGCTTCGAGAATTCAATCCATCCGGTATTCACTTCGGGATGCCTGTCGAGCCTCATGCAGTTTACTTCAACTATTACCTTATTGTATTTGTACAATGCCATGAAGTCCCTGAGGAATCTCTTGAAAAAAGCTATATTATCGGGGCCTGGTATATATAACCTGATTGCCCTGAAAGGCAGGTTGGGCCAGTCAACAACTTCTATTCCCTGAACTGTTTTACCATTACCCTTCATAAGCAACTGTCTCAATGATTGTAACCCGTAAAATGCTCCCTGGTTATCCCAGCCTGCAACAACAATAATATCATTTTTAACATGTAAAATATAGCCCTCCGGCCCCGGTTTTTTCTCACTAAGGATCAGATTGTTATCAGCACAATATTTAAGTATGAGCGGATTGTTTATTGTCCCCATCAGCACTTTTCTACCTTTTCCGGAAACCGAATTGGCAGAAACAATCTTAAGGGCAATCCCGTACTTGTCGCTGAGCTCCCGTACCAGGTTTCTGGCAAGTGAAATATCCTGCTCAGTTGCTTTTTCGGGTACAATAACTGATATGGTTTCATCAATTAAAAATGACTCCCCGGTAACTTTTTGTTCCTGAGGTATAGGAAAAATATAAGGAATGTCGACAGCGGAAACAGTTATGGAATAAGGAAGACAGAAGATGAGCGCAATTACCGGTCGAAGAAGTGCAGTTTCATTGAAAAGATTTTTTATTCTCATAACGCCATTTTTTTTATGCGTAAAATAGTATTAAACCGATTATCTTACTAAACTTGTGTTTATTCAAATATAGTTACTATTTAGCAGAAAAGAATGTTTGAATTAATAACCCTGATCCTGGAATTATTCTATTCATATTGTCAGAATGAGTAACGAAAATCATCTCCTTCAGAAACGTGTAACTCTTTTCGATGGTGTTTCAATTGTTGCGGGAGCAATGATTGGTTCGGGGATCTTTATTGTAAGCGCCGATATTGCCCGGAATGTAGGATCGCCGGGGTGGCTAATGATGGTTTGGATTATTTCAGGTGTCATTACAATAATCGGGGCACTCAGTTATGGCGAACTGGCTGCAATGATGCCAAGCGTGGGAGGACAGTATGTCTACCTTCGCGAATCATATCACCCCCTGATAGGTTTTCTTTTCGGATGGACAACATTCCTCGTAATACAATGCGGATCAATTGCCGCAGTTGCGGTTGGTTTTGCAAAATTCTCCGGTGTCATCTTTCCCTGGATATCGGATGCAAATGTTCTTTTTTCTGTTGCATCACTAAATATAACAACCACCCAGATTGTGGCAATCGGACTGATTGTCTTTCTTACATGGCTTAATACAAGAGGAATTGTAACAGGCAAAACAGTCCAGAATATATTTACATCAACCAAAGTAATTGCCCTGCTCGGTTTCATAATTGTCGGACTTCTTTTCACGAATGGAATAAACAACCTGGCAGCCAGCAGGGAAGTCTTCTGGCAGGCCGGCAGAATAGGAGATGGAGGTGCAATAATCCCAATTGCCGGATTTACCCTTGTAGCGGCAGTCGGGACAGCTCTTGTCGGATCGCTTTTTGCATCCGATGCCTGGTATAATATAACCTATATATCGGGTGAAGTGATAAATCCGAAAAGGACTGTTCCCTTAAGCCTGCTGTTTGGCACATTACTGGTATCGGGATTATACCTGCTGACTAACTTTGTATATATCAGAATACTCCCTATGCATGGTTCACCCGATGGTGTGGATGCGATCGCAAAAGGAATCCAGTTTGCCACCGACGACAGGGTTGCAACTTCTGCAATGAGCGTGATCATAGGTGATTATGCCGCCATTGTTATGGCAATATTCATTATGATAAGCACATTCGGCTGCAATCAGATTATGATACTTGCCGGTCCAAGGGTATATTATGCAATGGCAGTTGACGGACTCTTCTTTAAAAAGGTAGGAAGCCTTAACAGGAGAGGAGTTCCTGCATTTGCACTTATTCTTCAGGGAGTCTGGTCGGTTCTTCTTTGTTTGTCCGGCACTTATGGTAATCTTCTTGATTATGTGATATTTGCAGTGCTGCTATTCTTCGCCCTTACTATACTGGCAATATTCATCCTAAGGGCAAAACGGCCTGATATTCCAAGGCCCTACAAAGCATTCGGATATCCATATATACCTGCATTATATATTCTGACAACTGTTATTATAATGGTTATTCTGCTGATCTATAAACCAGACTATACTTTCCCCGGTCTCGGGATTGTATTGCTTGGAATACCTGTATTCTACCTTTGGAAAAGATTTAACGGTAACCTTAGAAGTGAACAAACGAATGAAGAACAATCGAATTAAGAAATCAGAACTTCTTCATTCTGATTTCGATTGTTCTATTGTTCTTACTTTAAAAACTTGTCTGGGAGGTTAATTCTGATTAAATTGACTGATAAATTATCTCTTTTAATTATTTGTTAATTGTAAATTCAGTAGAGAAAGAAGTATTATGTTCCCGGAAGGCTTTGTAAGAAGGATCTCAACTCAGGAGTATGTCGATGCGGAGGCTCTTCTCAGGGCATTGGATGAGCCATCCCCCGTAAGCATCAGGATCAATCCCCGGAAATGGGGGAGAATACCCCTTGATTCAGAGCCGGTTCCATGGTCCTCAAACGGCTGGTACCTTAAGAAAAGGCCATCATATACTCTCGATCCTCTTTTTCATGCGGGTTGTTATTATCCCCAGGAGGCTTCAGGCATGTTTATTGAGCATGCACTCTCAAGCGTTTTAAACACATCAGAACCGGTCCGAGTCCTGGATCTGTGCGGAGCTCCGGGTGGTAAAAGCTTACTTATTGCTGATCTCATCAGCCAGGAAAGTCTCCTGGTTGCCAATGAAGTAATTAAACCCAGAGCATCGGTCCTTGCTGAAACTCTTACAAAATGGGACACAGGGAATGTAATTGTAACTCAGAGCGATCCATCCTCATTTGGCAGGTTAACAGGATATTTTGACATCATACTTGTTGATGCTCCATGTTCCGGAGAAGGTATGTTCCGTACCGATATTGCACGTAATGAATGGTCTGAAGACAATACAATACATTGTTCAGTCCGGCAGAGAAGGATACTTGCGGATATATGGCCGGCATTGAGGGAGAATGGGATTCTTATCTACAGCACGTGCACCTTCAATCCTGGTGAAAATGAGGAGAATATCAGGTGGCTTGCTGATAACCACAAGGCGGAATCAATAAATCAGAATATTTCTGATTTCATGGGTATAACTGAGATCAATTACAAGGGGATAACAGGATATGGATTTTATCCCGGCATGGTTAAAGGAGAGGGATTTTTTATTTCTATCATAAGGAAAACTGAAAAAGCGGAATGGAAGAGTTCCAGAAGTAATAAGAGAGCTGATTTGAAACCGGGAAAGAAAGAGATTGAGTCACTCAGAAAATGGACCGTTTTGCCTGATGACAGATTTTTGAAATGGGGCGGCGATATATGGGGATTGCCCTGCAGCATGGATAATTATATTCAGCTTTTTCAGAGTCTGAGGATAATTAAAGCCGGTACTAAGATATGTACAGTAAAGAAAGAGGATCTTCTGCCTTCTCATGATCTGGCATTATCGGACCGGCTTTCAGAAAATATCTTCCCATCGGTTGAGCTCAGCTATGAAGATGCTGTTGCATTCCTCAGGCGCGATAGCCTTCAGCTGAAGATTGACCGGCGCGGTTGGACTCTTGTTAAATTCACGGGGATCAGTATTGGCTGGGTCAACAATATAGGTAACCGGGTAAACAACTACTATCCGGTAGAATGGAGAATAAGAATGGAAAAAAGCAATTCAGCCGGTCTTAATCTGATAAAATGGGAATAAAATGACTTCTGTCTCACGTGAATTTCAGGTTTTTGTAAAACCGGCCGGAGCTGATTGTAACCTAAGATGCCGCTATTGCTATTATCTGGATAAGATCTCTTTAGCTTCCGGGAAATCCCATCCTCTGATGCCGGATGAAATTCTTGAAAAATATGTTATACAACATATATCTGCTGTCACTGATAACCTGATTTTCTTTTCCTGGCACGGGGGCGAGCCCTTGCTTGCGGGAGTTGAATTTTACCGTAAGGCAGTCGGGTTTCAGAAAAAGCACCGGCCTGCGGGTACTAAAATTGTCAATGGTATTCAGACTAACGGCACATTACTTAATGAAGAGTGGTGTAGCTTCCTGTCGGCGGAAGGATTTATTATTGGTATAAGTATAGACGGGCCCGGAGATCTCCATAATCACTCCAGGAGGTCAGTGAAAAATGGTCCGACCCTTGCTAATGTGATCAAAGGTTATAAGCTTCTGAAGCAGTATGGTATTAAACCTGAGATTCTTTGCGTTGTGAATTCCGGGAATGTGAAATATCCTCTTTTTGTCTATGATTTTTTCAAAGAGATTGGTGCAGAATATATTACATTTTTGCCTTTGGTGGAACGATCCGTAGGTTCCTCTTCAGATGTCTCCGTCAATTCGGTGCCTTCCCTGGAGTTTGGATTGTTCCTTTCTGCAATTTTTGATGAATGGGTAGAAAAGGATATTGGCAGGATAAAGATCCAGGTCTTTGAGGAGGCTGCCAGAACAGCTTTCAATCAGGAACATACACTCTGCATATTCAGGGTAAATTGCGGTGGTGTTCCTGTGGTTGAGTATAATGGTGATTTCTATTCATGCGATCATTATGTTGATAAGGATCACAGGTTGGGGAATATCAGGGAGCACGATCTTGCATATTTTCTCGATAGTTCTGAGCAGAAACAGTTCGGTGAGGCAAAACTGATCACTCTGCCGCGTTACTGCATTGAATGCGAAGTAAGGGCAATGTGTAACGGGGAATGCCCTAAAAACAGATTTATCATATCCCCCGACGGGAAGCCCGGATTAAACTATCTGTGCGCTGGGTACAAATATTTCTTTAACCACTGCCGTCCATTTATTGAGGCGATAGGTGAAGAGTGGCGTAAAAAACAAAGGTAGGGAGATGCCACGGCATGTCCCTACACGGCATAGCCGTCAACGTAAGGATATTGTTTTAAGGAGTGAGTAAAAAAGTTTCCCCCCGCCGAAGCGGGGCAGGCTCTCCTTTTGAAGGAGGGGTGTCCCGACACAGCCGTGTCGGGACGGGGTGGTTGATTTATTCATTTCTTTTTACCTTATGTCTATGAATAACAAAAACCTCTTCAACAAAAAAGATCCTAAATCTTTCAGATCATCTCTAAGGAGCAGGTTCACTTCGGTTGAGACAGAATTATGCGAACGGAGATTTCCACGAAGAATATCAAAAAATACAGAAAGATGAAATCAGGGATAATTACCTGGAGAACTTAGGATTCACGGTATTAAGTTTTGAAAACAGATTTGTATTCCCAATCAACCACCCCGGCCGCAACCAGCCCTTGTAACACCTTAGTTATCATTGTACTGCGGCACCCCTCCTTCAAAAGGAGGGGAAACTATTATTACCAAACTGCATCTCAATAAAAAATCCGTTTGCCGTTGTTGATCCTCCCTGTAAGTCCTTTTCAGACTTCTTAGGTTGGCGGCTATGCCCCCCAGGGGTGACTCTTGAAGTAAGAACATTTGAACAAACGAAATCAGAATTAAGAAAACTGAACTTCTGATTTCGCTAATCGTTTGTTCTTCATTCTTCCTTCAATATCCCCTTGGGCTGTATATGTCAGTCTATTTTAATTTCTCCTTAAAGAACCCCACGGTTCTTCCCCAGGCCAGTTTTGCAGCTGCCTCATTGTATCGTTCGGGGTTTGAATCATTGTTGAAGGCATGACTGGCTCCTTCGTACATGAATATCTGGTACTCTTTTTTGTTCTTTTTAAGTTCCTCTTCAAAGGCAGCGATCCCTGCATTTATTCCAGGGTCATTCCCTGCATAGTGAGCCATAACCGGAGCTTTGATCTTTGGAACATCTTCAGCTGCCGGTTGTCTTCCATAATAAGGTACCGCTGCATCAAGGTCAGGTGAGTTTACGGCAACCTGATTTGTCATTGCCCCGCCCCAGCAAAAACCGGTACAACCCACTTTCCCGTTTGAAAGCGGATGGGTATCGAGATACTTAACAGCAGCTACAAAGTTCTTAACTGTCTGTTCGCTGTTAAGCTCTCGCATCATCTCACCTGATTTTGCAGGGTCATTATCGGGAGTGCCTCCCAGCGGAGATAAGGCGTCGGGCGATAGTGCAAGAAACCCCTCTTTTGCCATCCTTCTTGTAACATCCTGAATGTGTGGCTGTAATCCTCTGTTTTCATGAATAACCATAACTGCAGGGAATTTTTTGCCTTTTTTGGGGCGGGCAAGGAATCCTCTCATCTCGCCTGCCTCTGCAGGATATTTTATGAACTCAGTGATCAGATCGCCATCATCCTGAACCGATGACGCTGCTTTCAGGCTATTGTCCTCCAAAACAGGGAGAAGCGACATTGCTGCAGCAGTGCTTCCCGCGAACAGTGTAAGTTTCCTGATGAAGTCGCGACGGCTGGTTCGTCCCTGTTTGTAATCATCATAAAGCTTGCTGATGTTCTTTTTCATATTCAATTTGTTTTACATTTGTAATCAATAGGAAAGAGAGAACTAACAATATACTAAGAAAACCTGTTATCTGCAATAAAAATCGGTTAAATGCATAAAAATCAGACTGTGAGGATGAAACATGATATCGAAATAGCCCAGGAGGCAAAGATTAAACCAATAGGAGAGATCGCAGAAATACTTGGGATACCACAGGATGAACTTGAATTCTATGGTAAGTATAAAGCCAAAATACCTCTGAGGTACATTCATGAGGAAAAGCTCAAAAAATCAAAACTGGTTCTGGTAACTGCAATTACTCCGACACCTGCCGGTGAAGGCAAAACCACCACTTCAATAGGACTTGCACAGGGGTTGAATCTGGTTGGTAAAAAAGCCACAGTAGTTCTAAGGGAACCGTCTCTCGGACCGGTATTTGGGATTAAGGGAGGTGCGGCAGGAGGGGGTTACTCTCAGGTTATACCTATGGAGGATATCAACCTTCATTTTACGGGTGATATGTCGGCTGTGGAAAAGGCACATAATCTGTTGGCTGCTCTTATTGACAATAATCTGCAGCTGAAGGAGGGTAACCTTGGTATCGATCCGAGAACTGTAGCATGGAAGAGAGTTATGGACATGAATGAGAGATCACTCAGGGATATTGTTATTGGTCTGGGCGGTACAACAGAAGGTGTGCCGAGGCAATCGGGTTTCAACATTACAGCTGCATCTGAAGTAATGGCAACCCTATGTGTTGCAGAGAACCTTGATGACCTTAAAAAGAGGCTTGGAAATATCTTCGTCGGATACACCTACTCCGACAAACCTGTATTTGCCCGTGATCTTAAAGCGCAGGGAGCGATGGCCGTATTGCTGAAGGAAGCAATTAAGCCGAACCTTGTACAGACTCTTGAAGGAACCCCGGCAATAATTCACGGAGGACCTTTTGCAAATATTGCCCAGGGTACAAATACTATTATCGCAACAAAGATGGGATTGTCGCTCAGTGACATTGTTGTTACAGAAGCAGGGTTTGCAAGCGAGTTGGGAGCTGAAAAATTCTTTAATATAAAATCTCAGTTCGGAAACCTCAGAACCGATGCAGTTGTACTTGTTGCCACAATAAAGGCGCTTAAATATCATGGTGGGGCAAAGTTGTCAAATCTTCAGAACAAAGATAATGAGGCGCTTATAAAGGGATTTGAGAATCTCGATAAGCATATTGAAAATATGAGATGGTTTGGTTTCCGGCCTGTTGTGGCGATCAATAAATTCACATCTGATACACCTGAAGAGATTGAGCTTTTAATTAAGCACTGCAACAGACATAATGTTATGGTTGCCCTCAACAGTTCCTGGGCAGATGGTGGAAAAGGAGCCGTTGAACTTGCCAGGATTGTACTCAGGGCAATTGATGATTCGGAAAGTAATTTTAAACCACTCTATGACCTCTCATGGTCTTTTGAAAGAAAGATTGAAACGATCTGTAAGCTTCTCTACGGAGCCGACCATGTGGAATATGCACTTAAAGCCAAATCGCAACTCGACAGGATTGAAAAACTGGGATTGGGCAATCTGGCAGTCTGTATGGCAAAGACTCAGAAATCCCTTTCAGATGATCCTTCAAAAAGAGGACGACCTACAGGATTCACAATAAAAATACGGGAAGTGGAGCTGTCGTCAGGAGCAGGATTTATAGTGCCTATTGCAGGATCGATCATGAGAATGCCGGGTCTGCCGGCAGTTCCCTCTGCTGAGAATATTGATATTGACTCTGAGGGAAATATTACCGGACTTTTCTGATGATTAAACGGATTTCAGCTGCGATTCTGGCAGGTGGACCTGCCAGCCGGATGAATGGAGTGGTAAAGCCGAATCTGGTAATCTGCGGTGAGACCATTATCAGCAGAACTATCTCTCTCTTAAGGGAGCTGTTCAGTGAAATAATTATCGTTACAAACACTCCGGGCGAATTCAATGGATATCCCGATTGCAAACTGGTCTGCGATCAATATACCGGCATAGGTCCTCTGGGAGGGATTCATGCCGCATTGTATGCTGCAACCTGTGATGCCGTTTTTATATTTGCCGGTGATATGCCTCTGCTGAACCGCAAACTGATTGAACAACAGATAGAATTATTTGAAGCCGGCAGCTGTGATATCATTGTACCTAAAGTGGGTAAATCAATTGAGCCATTGCATTCAATTTACAGAAGATCCGTTTTAATTCAGCTCGAAGAATATCTTTCAGGTGAAAATAATTATGCAGTGCATGACTTTTTCAGAATAACTGAAACAAGATATATGGAGCTCGATGAAACTGAAGGTGTACGTAATATTTTTTCCAATATCAATCTTCCTTCCGATATCCCGGAAATTGAAAGAAATTTTTTTAGTTAACTTTATCTCTGTTATTAAAGCTGAATACAATGAAGAGAATTTTATTCTGTTTCTTTCTCATCGCAATGATTTTTACGTCATGTAAGAAATACAGTAAGTATGAGGGAGTACCTTTTACAGAGAAGGAACCACGCGACTGGGAGAATCCCGCTTTGAATCAGTATAACCGTGAGGATCCTCATGCTACTATGATCAGTTTCCCCGATGAGGCAGGCGCGCTTGAGGCAATAAAGACAAATTCTCCGAACAGACTTTCACTTGACGGGATATGGAAGTTTTACTGGGTGAAATCTCCCGATCAGCGGCCTTACTGGTTTTTCAAAGATGATTATGATACCCGCGACTGGAAAGATACAGATGTGCCATCAAACTGGCAGAGAAGAGGTTATGATGTACCAATTTATGTAAATATAGGGTATCCGTTTAAAATGAATCCACCGTTTATTCACCATGAATGGAATCCGGTTGGTTCATATAAAAGAACCTTCAGGGTTCCGTCTGACTGGAAGAACAAGGAGGTATTTATCCATTTCGGAGCTGTCAGTGCTGCATTTTATGTCTGGATTAATGAAGAACTTGTCGGATATAGTGAAGACAGCAAGATGCCGGCAGAATTCAATATTACAAAATTCCTGAAGCCCGGAAAGAATAATGTTTCTGTTGAGGTTTACCGTTGGAGCGACGGTAGTTATCTTGAGGATCAGGATTTCTGGCGCTTAAGTGGTATTCAGCGATCAGTATTCCTCCATGCACGCCCAAAGAGTTATATCAATGATTTCTTTGTAGTTGGGGACCTTGAGAATAATTACAATGACGGTTTGCTGACACTCGATGTTTCACTTAAGAGTTCGCTGCCAGAGTCGCAAAACCTCGTTGTGGATGCATCAGTTTATGACGGATATGAAAAGGTTTACACCGAATCAAAAAACATTTCAATAACTGCTAAAGGCCATCTTAGTTTCAGAAAGAGCTTTCCCGGTATAAAGAAATGGTCAGCTGAAAAACCGAATCTCTATTCATTGTTAATTGCAGTGAAAGATAATAATGGGAATATACTCGAGTGTGTAAGTGTAAAAACCGGATTTCGTAAAATTGAAATAGTCAATTCGCAGGTTCTTGTAAACGGAGTGGCTGTTACGTTCAAAGGAACCAATCTGCACGAGCATGACGATAATAATGGTCATGTTGTTGATGAGGCAATGATCCTGAAAGATATCCGTGTTATGAAAAGCCATAACATCAATGCGGTCCGTACTTCTCACTATCCCCAGCAGGAGCTGTGGTATGAAATGTGCGATAAATACGGCCTATATCTTGTTGACGAAGCTAATGTTGAATCGCACGGCATCGGATACGATAAGGATGTTACAATTGCTGACAAACCTGAATGGGAGGCATCGCACCTCGACAGGATGCAGAGAATGGTTGAGAGGGATAAAAACCATCCTTCAGTGATATTCTGGTCAATGGGAAATGAAGCCGGGGATGGAAATAATTTTCTCAAGGGATATAAATGGATAAAAGAGAGGGATAAAACACGCCCGGTACAGTATGAACGTGCCGGCCATTTTACTAATGCCCCGGAGCGACATACTGATATATGGTGCCCTATGTATCCTAAAATTGAATATCTCGAGAATTATGCAAAAGACAAATATCAGGATATGCCGCTAATTATGTGTGAGTATGCCCATGCTATGGGTAATTCAACAGGCAATTTCAAGGATTACCGGGATGTTATTGAAAAATACCCGAAGCTTCAGGGAGGGTTTATCTGGGATTGGGTTGACCAGGGTCTGCTCGAAACTAATGATATGGGTGAAAAGTACTGGACCTACGGCGGCGATTACGGCGAAGAGGGAATACCATCAGATGGAAATTTCTGCCTCAACGGTCTTACATGGCCCGACCGTACACCTAAACCCGGACTGAAAGAGGTTAAGAAAGTATACCAGTATATCGACTTTGAACCTGTCAATCTGAAGGATGGAATGATTAGGGTCCGGAACAAGTATGATTTTACATCCTTGTCGGAATTTACTTTTGGATGGGAGTTGACTGCAGATGGCGCTGTATTGCAATCAGGTACTATAACACTGCCTGATTTCAGACCAAAGGCTGAAGCACTTGTTCAGATTCCTGTAAAAGAACCTGCACCTGCTCCGGGAACAGAATACTTCCTTAATATAAAGGCCATGAGAAGCGATTCATGGAACCTTGTACCCGAAGATCATGTCTATGCTTCAGCCCAGTTCCTTCTGGCATCAAATGAAAAACTGCCTGCAGCCAGGTCAGATGAAATATCAGTTCTTCAGACTAAAACAACCGGTAGCAGGCTTGAGGTGGCAGGTCCTGATATGAAAATCGTTTTTGACCTTGCAAAGGGACGTATGGAATCATTTCTTTATAAGGAGATGGAATTCATAAAGAAAGGACCCGAACCTGATTTCTGGAGACCGCCTACTGATAATGACTATGGTTATGGGATGGTTTCGAAGCTGGGAGTATGGAAGAAAGCAGGAGAGAGGGTTGTAATTGCCAAAGCTTCAGTAAATCAACCTGATATGGGTAAGGTTGTTGTCAGTTTTTCGTATGAGATCCCTGATTCTACAGGTGTGAAAATGGCTGGTTACGTGACTATATATACAATTTATGGTTCAGGAGATGTAGTTATTAAAAATCAGTTTGCGAAGGTCTCCGATCGTGTACCTGAAATCCCCAGAATGGGTATGCAGATGCAGCTTCCTGAAGAATTTGGAAACCTGAAATGGTTTGGACGTGGTCCTCATGAAAACTATTCCGACAGGAAAACCTCTGCGGAAGTCGGGATCTATGTGAGTACTGTTGCTGATCAGTATACTCCATATATCAGGCCTCAGGAGAATGGTTACAAGACTGATACCCGCTGGCTTCTTCTCTCCAATGATAATGAAGACGGACTTCTTGTGACAGGTGATCCTTTAATCTGCTTTTCAGCGCTTAATTACATACACGATGACTTTGAATCACCTGGTAAACTGTCACAATACAGGAAGGATGCCAGAACAGCAAATACGCATACACCCGATCTTAAGCCACGGGACCTTGTAAACCTCAATGTTGACCTTGGTCAGATGGGAGTAGGGGGCGATGATTCATGGGGAGCAATAATACATCCAAAGTACCGGCTGCCGGAAAGAAGATATGAATACTCATTCAGGCTGAGACCGGTAACAAAGGACGATGATATTCTTAAACTTGCAAAACAGAAATTTTAGCATTCACCTATCTGCGAAAATCAGCGATATCAGCGGGCAACTGTTTTAAATTTCCCGCAGATTCTCGCAGAAATATATTTAATACTTCAGTTCTATTTGAAGTATCTTTTTCTCTCCTGTAATCACATTATTAACATCATAAACAAGAGGAGATGTGACTTTCTTACTCACTGCGACCCTGGTAACTGAATTTGCTTCAAGCGTTATGGCGGCAGGTGCATCCTTTACTCCGTTAACCAGGTAGAATGGAACATCTGATTTGTTAGTCACTTCGAAAAAAATTGTCTTATCATTCTGGTAATACGGTTTCCTGACAGCAACACACTGGTAGAAGAAAGGTTTTGCAAACTCTTCTCTTCCGGCAAGCTTTTCTCCGAAGTAAACCATGGTACGTCCTGCAAACATAGCCTCTTTAAGAGAGTCATGGCTTCTCTCTTTTGCAAATACAAGAGTCATTGGCCTGTGCTCAGGCTCTTTATATCTTTCGCTTATAATGCCATGTACATCACTGTTTCCGATGAGAGTTATATTGTTCTCTTCACAGAATGAAAACACCAGAGGATAGTGACTTGCGTCATTGTATAGTTCAATGCCATGCAGCCACCCATTTTTAATCAGCCTCTTATGCATATCATACAGTTTTGGAATGCCGTCTGGTTCCTGCGCTTTCCATCCCGGGTGGTTCCATTGAAGGAATCCTCCCTGTTTTATTACCTCTTCAAAATTGTCCCACACGGAGTCCTTCGCGATGAGATTTGCATCCTTGATAAAGAGTGCATTAAAATGCCCGGGAGGCATTTTTCTGGTAATTTCAGTTCCATGAACCAGGATCAGATTTCTCTCCTGAGCATAAGCCTCACATAATTTCCATGCAGCATTATGATCTACCGGAATGAAATCCTTTTTAGGCGTGTACTCAAGGTGGTCCGTGATTGAAATAGCATCAAGGCCATCGCGTATAGCTTCGTCCACCCTGTTCAGTGGCCATACCTGACCGTCTGAAAAGACTGTATGCAGGTGAAAATCACATTTCAGGGTCACATATCCCGGCAGATCTGGCAGGTTTGTAATTTTTTTCTGTGCTGTGACTAATGAAACAGCCAGAATCAGAAGTGTTAAGGTTAAGATTGTTTTTTTCATGTCTGGTAATTGTATTGTATGTATGGTCATTTTATAAATTCAAATTTCTGGAATACCATTCCGTAATGTGATCCTGGCGGATTTGACAGTATCTTCATCCCGTTCCAGTCTGTGGCAAAGTTACCTGAGTAGAGTAACCATGCAGATTTACCATCCTTGCTTATGAATTTTGACGGAATATTTACAAAATATGCCTGTTCTCCAAAGTTTCTGAGGTATGTCACCATCTTCCATTCCCCCTCAAGCCTGTCAGATTCAAGAATATAGGTATTCATCCTTGCACAAGTGTTTCTCCCGTCAGTAATACACATCAGGTATTTCTTCAGGGGCGCATTATATGTAATTGTAACACATCCCATATTGTTATCCCATTCAAGCAAAGGTTTGATTTTTGTAAAATCATTGGTCCAGACCGGGTTGCCCTTAGGATCTTTTCCGGCATAAAATTCATAAGCTGCAGCATTATTGATATTTTCTATGGAAGTACTTACCCTTATGAGGTAAATCTGATCTCCGGTGATCCAGCTGACATTGTAGAAACGGTAAGGATTATCGTTCTTTACTGCCCCGTGAGCCACAAGGTATGCTTTGCCGTCAGGAGAATACTGCATATTTTTCCCGAAATCTACAAAGTGGGGAGATCCTATTTTTACAGGATAACCATTTATTCCTGACTCAGCGAATAATGGTTTTGCAGGTGTATGGGGAGTATCGGTCCATGAGCGTCCGTAGTCTGTAGAGTACCTGAATCCGACAAATGGACCCATCCAGGGCCAGTTGAATGTCGAATCTCCATATTGGGCGCTCCCTGCAGGAGCCAGGCAGTACGTACCATAATACCATACTTTGTTATAAATTAGACTTCCGCATGGGTATCTTCCCTGGTAAGGGGCAGGAGAGGCTTTTGATAAACCAAGACTGTAAACAGTAATGTTCATCGGATCATTTCCCTCAATTACTGCCTGACCGGTTGTGGCATTTTCACCTGCAGAGTTTGATGATTCATTTGACCCATCAAGTCGTGGACAGGAGCCATCGGTATATGGTGAATAAAGTTTATCGTCTTCAGCCCAGGTAGGATACCATGTATCCGCCACATGAAATCCGCTTTTCATCCCAAGTAGTTTAATTCCTTTCAGAGTCTCTGATTGCATGAAGGGACTACCTGCCGGAACTTCCGATTTCCAGATAAATGGTTCATAAGTTAACGTATCGGGTTTGATCTGTGAAAGGACAACTGACGTTGAAATAGTCAGCAGAAATACTAAAAGTAAAATACTTTTATTCATAATATTATTTTTAATTAAACAGGTTAAACTCACCCCGTCGCACCGTCGCACCGTCGTACCGTCGTACCGTCGCACCGTCGTACCGTCGCACCGTCGCACCGTCGTACCGTCGCACCGTCGCACCGTCGTACCATCAGTCTAACTTCTCATAAAAATACGCCATTTTCTCATCCGCATCATCCCAGGTGTAGATTTTTTTATCACGATTGATATAATAGAAATTGAGCAGGGCAAAATCACCTGCGCACATTGTTGCATGAATAAAAAGAAAAGCTGAGAGGCTCCATTTCCATAGCCCGGGCAGGGAAAAGATCAGAATGATCACCAGCATACTGATCGCAGCAAAGGGGACCAGTGCAATTGTTATAAATTGAACAGGTGATGCGACATACCTGTGAGCTGTAACGTAGAAGATATATTGCTTGAGATCCATTCCGATCCTTATGCTTCTGGCCCCCGAAAGATAATAGGGAATTATATGAAGAGACTCATGAAATGGGATAATAAGTATAGGAAAGACGACAAATCCCAGCAGTGAATGAACCAGGGTATTAAGACTTGTGCTGACTGAAGATCTTAACAAAACTGCAATCAGTAAAAAAGCAATACAGACTGACCAGAATAGGAAGGTAACAAAGGTTATATTTTTGAGGTATTTGAATATAAATGGAATAAGATCGGAGTAATGTATAGCCAGTATCTGTCTGAAATTCTGACTCTCATTTAATTCTTCAACTTTGAAATTCATAAGAGTGAAATTAAACAAATATACCAGTTTATTAACCACGAGTTCCACGGAGTTTTGCACTGAGTCACACTGTTTTTCTAACTCCGTGTTCCTCTCCGTGAAACTCCGTGTGACTCCGTGGTGTATAAGAATAATATGGTACATAATATCCTTTTATTCTGCGGAAGCTTAATGGTAGCTTATTCTGGTCTATTATTTGATACATTTGCATAAACAATCCTATAGTGAGGTTATTTATTTTCATATTTCTGTTGTTGATTTATTCTGCTGATCTAATTGGACAGGCTGATTCATTGAAGCATGGGAAGGATTCAATCCCGAACCGGTTTTATCTGCTTCAGAAGGTAGAACGGGGAGGGGAGACAATGCCTGAAGTTGAGATTAAAGAGGTTACAATAGTCGGTGGACCAAAAGCCACCAACAGGAAACGTGATTACCGGCGATATGAAAAACTTATCTTTAATATCAAAAAAGTATATCCCTTTGCAATTATTGTGAGGAACAAACTGGAGAAGGTAAATGAGGAACTTATGAGTGTGGAGGGAGAAAGAGAACGTAAAGCATATCTGAAGAGTGTTGAAAAGGAAGTCTTTGCCGAGCATGAAAATGAAATAACTAATTTTACAATTACGCAGGGGAAAATTCTTATTAAGCTGATTGACAGGGAGACGCAGAATACATCATATGACCTTATAAAAGAATACCGCGGAAGGATAAGCGCAGCATTCTGGCAGGGAATAGCCAGGCTGTTCGGAACCAATCTCAAGGCAGAATACGACCGCTATGGTGATGATGCGGTTATTGAATTGATATTACAGGAGATTGAAGCGGGAAGACTTTAAAAATAAAGAATAAGATCAGTACTTATGAAACGAATTTTTATTGCGGTGAAGGTTGAACCGGACAAATCGCTTCTTGCTATGCTCTCAACATTTAAGCAGGCTTTAAGGAATGACGTTATAAAATGGACAGATAATGCCAATATACATATTACTCTGCTCTTCCTTGGTGATACACCTGAGAAAAGGGTCAAAGAGATAGGCTCTGTCTTGCAGCAACAGTGCCGTGGATCAGGAGAATTTGAACTGGTTATAAGAGGATCAGGAGTTTTTAAGAGTCCAAAGGATCCCCGGGTTATCTGGGCAGGTATCGGACCTTCAGAAAAAATGAATAAACTCCATAAAATCCTGTCGCAAAAACTGCGTGAAACCGGAACAGAACTTGAGGAGAGGTCATTCAATCCTCATCTGACACTCGGCCGGGTCAAAAAGATCAATGATCCGGCTATACTGAAAGTGCTTCTTGATGAATTCAGGGAAAAAGAGATTCAAAGAGTCAGGATATCGGAAATCATTCTTTATGAAAGTATTCTTCGTCCGGAAGGGCCGATTTATAAGTCACTTGGGAAATATTCGTTAATGTAATATGGGGTTCCACCCTGCGCTATGTGCCCTGTGCCCTGAGCCCTCAAAAAACCCACCCCTAACCCCATAGCCGTCAACTTAAGGAGTCTGAGAAAGGATTTACATGGTAGAGCATTAATGGCAAACGGATTAAAATATTGAGATGCAATTTGGTCATTAAAGTTTCCCCTCCTTTTCAAGGAGGGGTGGCCGCAGTACTCAGATAATTAATATGTTACAATGATTTTTTGCGGCCGGGGTGGTTGATTTAATTGATTTTTTTACATTACTGACTTCTGTTGTCCTTCATACTTATAATTACTTGACAGGGATCTCCACGACGAATATCATAAGATACAGGAAGATAAAAAAAGGGATAGATACCTGGGGAGCTTAGGATTAACTGTGTAAAGTTTTGAAAACAGATTTGTGTTCCGGGATCCTGAATATTTGAAAAGTGAGATAAGGTAAGTTTTAAATAAAAGAAATGAATCGAACGGATAGACTAATCAACCACCCCGGCCGGGAATTAAACTTTGTAAACATCATATAATCAAGCATTTCGGCCACCCCTCCTTGAAAAGGAGGGGAAACTTATTCTAGTCTCTGAATTTTCAATACTCCCCTTAAATTGACGGTTATGCCCTAAGCCCTCCCGGGAGGGGAACCTCATAACCTGACTTCCTGCCTCTGCGTCGGCCAATCGCCCCGTCTCCCCGTCTCCCCGTCTCCCCGTCGCCCCGTCTCTTAGTCTCCCCCCTAAATCCCCCTTCCTTTCAGGACAATTATTATGGTGTAGAAAATAATCTTCATATCAAAAGCGAAGGACCTGTTTTCGAGGTAGTAAAGGTCATATTTATGTCTTTCAATCATTTCATCAACAGTTGAGGCATATCCAAATTTTACCTGTCCCCAGGAGGTAATACCCGGTTTTATTTCCAGTAATTTTCTGTATTCAGGAGCTTTTAGAACTATCTTATCAATATAGTATTCCTGTTCAGGTCTTGGTCCCACCACTGACATGTCTCCCATCAGAACGTTGATGAAATTCGGGATCTCATCGAGCTTGTACTTTCTCATAAATCTTCCAATCCTGGTTATTCGCGGATCATCTTTATCAACTATCAGATCAACACCTAAATGTGTTCCCCGTTTTAAAGACCTGAATTTGTAGATATTGAAGGACTTTCCATTCTTCCCTGTTCTTCTCTGGGAATAAATGACAGGTCCTCCCCCTGAGATAAGTAACATAAGGGAAAGTATTATAATAAAAGGACTCAGGATAATGAGGCATAGTACTGAAACTGCATAGTCTCCTGTTGTCCTGAGTATATGGTGGCTCACGGGGAAAGATGGGTTCATGTCCTAAATATACAAAAAGAAATGAGCCATAAAACATTAACCTGCTGTCCTGCATTTTTTATATTTTTGCTTCTTTGAAAATCTAATTCACAAATTCCGGATGACAGATTCATTTGAAGCAAAAGGCAGGCGAAAAAGACTTGTTGCTGTACTTCGGCAGAAGGGGATAACAGATGAGGAGGTATTAAGGGCCATCGATACTGTGCCCCGTCATCTGTTTATGGATCCTGCTTTCCTTAATCATGCCTATATTGATAAAGCATTCCCGTTAAGTTCTGGTCAGACAATCTCTCAGCCATATACAGTTGCAGTTCAGACTTCACTGCTGAGAATTAAAAAACGTGATAAGATCCTCGAAGTGGGTACCGGATCGGGATACCAGGCTGCTGTTCTGGCGGAAATGGGAGCTAAAGTCTATACAATTGAACGCTACAGGGATCTCTTTCTGAAGGCGCAGAAGACACTGATTTCACTTGGATATGAAGTTGATTTCTTCTATGGCGACGGGTATGAAGGGAAATCTCAGTACGGACCTTTTGATGGTATTATTGTAACAGCTGCAGCACCGGAGGTTCCTTCAGCATTACTTCAGCAGCTGAAAAATGGCGGAAGGCTTGTGATTCCGATCGGCGGTTCAATAAGTCAGGTAATGACTGTTGCTGTACGCACAAGCGACAATACATTCGAATACACTGATCATGGGAATTTTATTTTTGTGCCTATGCTTAAGGGTACAGTAAACGCAAAATAAAAGAGATGGAAATACACAGATTTATCTTTTCTCCGATCGATGTTAACACATATCTGCTGACAGACAGTTCAGGCGATTGTGCAATTATTGACTGCGGTTGTTATAATGATGCTGAATTTGAAGAATTTGAATCATATATAAAAGAAAAAGGTCTTAATCCTGTCCTGCTTCTGAATACACACTGCCACCTTGACCATATTTTCGGGAATAAGTATCTGCTTGAGAAGTATAATCTCAGGGCTCTTAGTCACGAAAAAGAAGAGATGAACAGAGAAAATGGCCCGCAACATGCTGTTATTTTCGGACTTACAATGGAAATGCCACCGGCTCCTGAAAGATTTATTGTTGATAATGAAGTAATCAGATTTTGTTCAACTGATTTGAAGGTACTTTATGTCCCGGGCCACTCGGCAGGAGGTCTTGCTTTTTACAGTGAAAAGGATGGATGCGTTTTTACCGGCGACGCTCTCTTTGCCGGCAGTATAGGAAGAACAGACCTTCAGGGAGGACATTATGAAACTTTAATCAGCAGTATCAAGAACAGATTATTTTCCCTGCCTGAATCAACTGTAGTCTACTCCGGACATGGAGGCGGGACAACTATCGGCAGGGAGCTCAAAACAAATCCCTGGTTCAACATGACTTAAAGCATTTTTCTTTAAAAATGGATTTAATACTATTGTCTTTTCTAAATCGTATTATTGTTAATGATATCTCCGGATTACTATAAAAACTCAATTTATGTCAACAGACAATTTTGTTAACCGGCATAATGGTCCACGTGATCATGAACTGCCGTCTATGCTTAAAGCCATTGGAGTAACTTCTCTCGATCAGCTTATTAAGAAAACAATCCCCGAATCGATAATGCTCAACAATACTTTAAAACTGCCTCCTGCAATGAGTGAGTTTGAATATCTTAACCATCTGAGGATGATCGGCAGGAAGAATAAGATGTTCCGGTCATTTATAGGACAGGGATATTATGGAGTTGCCCCGTTGTCGGTGATTATAAGGAATGTACTGGAGAATCCTTCATGGTACACATCCTATACCCCTTACCAGGCTGAAATATCGCAGGGAAGACTTGAGGCATTGCTTAACTTCCAGACCATGATCATTCAGCTAACGGGTATGGAAATTGCAAATGCATCATTACTGGATGAATCGACTGCAGCGGCTGAAGCAATGATAATGATGTTTAATGCAAGGTCGAGAGCTTCAGTTAAAGCAGGTGCCGTGAAGTTTTTTATCGATGATGATATTTTTCCTCAGACAATAGATGTAATGAAAACCCGGTCAGCTCCCCTGGGGATTGATCTTGTTCAGGGGAAATATACAGGCGCTACCTTCAATGAATCTTATTTTGGAGCTCTTGTTCAATATCCTGCTGCTTCAGGCCAGATCAGGGATTATAAATCATTTACCGCAATGGCTCATGCAGCCGGCATACTGGTAGGTGTGGCTGCTGACCTGATGAGTCTTGCACTTCTTACTCCCCCTGGTGAATGGGGCGCTGATATAGTGGTAGGTTCAAATCAGAGGATGGGACTTCCAATGAGTTACGGAGGGCCTCACGCCGGGTTCTTTGCAACAAGGGATGAGCTTAAGAGAAGTATGCCCGGAAGAATAATAGGAGTTTCGGTCGATGTACAGGGAAACAGTGCTTTAAGAATGGCACTTCAGACCCGTGAACAGCATATAAAGAGAGAACGGGCCACATCAAATATATGCACAGCCCAGGCATTGCTTGCAACCATGTCAGGTATGTATGCCCAGTACCATGGTCCGGAGGGACTGAAAAATATTGCAACTCATATCCATAAATCAGCCTGTACACTCAATTACAATCTTAAGCAATTGGGATACAAACAGATAAATTCTGTTTTCTTTGATACGTTGAAGATTGAACTACCATCAGGAGTTTCAGCAGATGATATCAGAAAATTAGAAACTGAGGCACAGATGAACTTCTTCTATCCTGATGACAATTCGGTGAATATCAGTACAGATGAGATTACCACAATAAAAGAAATTGACAGTATTGCTGAGATCTTTGCAAAAGCGGCAGGGAAGGAACATAAGAAGATCTTTGCTCACTGCAACTGCGAGATCCTCGAGGAAAAAAACTTAAGGAAATCGGCTTTTCTGCAGGAGGGAACATTCAACAGGTATCACAGCGAGACAGAAATGATGCGCTACATCAAGATGCTGGAGCGTAAGGATTTTTCGCTTACCCACAGCATGATATCCCTCGGATCGTGTACTATGAAGCTGAATCCGGCAAGCTCGATGTTTGCCATGAGCTGGCCTGAATTTGGAAATATTCACCCATTTGTCCCGGCAGATCAGGCTGAAGGCTATTATCAGATAATGAGTGAGCTGGGCGAAGCCCTGAAGGAGATTACCGGATTCCAGGCAATATCTTTCCAGCCTAACTCCGGTGCTGCCGGAGAATATGCCGGCCTGATGGTGATCCGTGAATATCACCTTACAAGAGGTGAGGGTCACAGAAAAGTTGCACTTATACCTTCCTCAGCACACGGTACCAATCCTGCAAGCGCTGCTATGGCGGGAATGCAGATAGTTGTTGTCGAATGTGATGATAAAGGGAACATCAGTGTTGATGACCTGAAGTCAAAGGCTGAAGCAAACAAGGAGAACCTGGCATGTTTAATGATCACATATCCCTCAACCCATGGTGTTTTCGAGGCAGCAGTGACTGAAATTTCCGGTATAATTCATACAAACGGAGGACTGGTCTATATGGATGGTGCAAATATGAATGCTCAGGTAGGTCTCACAAGTCCCGGACATATCGGCGCAGATGTGTGTCATCTTAACCTGCATAAAACATTTGCAATACCTCATGGCGGAGGCGGACCGGGAATGGGACCTATACTTGTTAATGACAAGCTTGCTGAATTTCTCCCTTCACATCCTCTGATCATCACAGGCGGAAGCCATGGTACAACTGCTGTAGCCGGCGCTCCTTTTGGCAGCGGTCATGTGCTGACAATATCTCATTCCTATGTTATGATGATGGGAGCTGAGGGACTTACCATGGCAACAAAGATCGCCATACTCAATGCTAACTATATAGCAGCAAAGCTAAAAGACTGGTTCAGGACACTTTATACCGGAACTAATGGATTTGTTGCGCACGAGATGATACTCGACTGCAGGCACTTAAAGGCAGAAGCAGGTATTACTGAGGCAGATATAGCAAAAAGGCTGATGGATTACGGATTTCATGCACCAACCCTGTCATTCCCGGTGCATGGCACTCTGATGATTGAACCGACTGAATCAGAATCACTTCAGGAGCTTGATAAATTCATCAGCGCTATGATATCCATAGCAAATGAGATAAATGAGATAAAGGAAGGCAAGGCAGACAGGGAAGATAATGTTCTTCAGAATGCTCCGCATACGGTAAAGGTAGTTACGGCAAATGAATGGAATCACAAATATGACAGACAGAAGGCTGCATTTCCTCTGAAATGGGTGGTGGAGAATAAATTCTGGCCTTCAGCAGGACGTGTTGATGACGGCTATGGCGACCGGAACCTTGTTTGCACATGTGATCCTGTCGACTCATACCGTCAGGAAACCCTGAAACCCTGAAACCCTGAAACCCTGAAACCCTGAAACCCTGAAACCCTGAAACCCTGAATTAAATTAACTACAATGCGCAATTCCTCCTGGAACGATCTTTTATCACTTATCGATGGTAAGGACATTGGTTATCAGCCGGTTGGATTTATAATTGACAGTCCGTGGATACCAGGCTGGTACGGTATTTCAAACATTGATTATTATTCCTCTGATGAGTTATGGCTAAAGTCGAACCAGAAAGCCATAAATTCATTTCCGGAGATATGGTTCCTGCCCTCATTCTGGTCGGAATATGGCATGTGTACAGAACCATCAGCATTTGGATCGGGGATGGTTTTTCCTGAAAAGAACCTTCCCCATGCTGAAAGAGTTATTTCAGGAATTGAAGAAGCAGGCTCTCTTACACAACCCAATGTTAAAACTGACGGGCTTCTTCCCTTCATGATAAACCGTCTTAAAAACACCAGGGAAGAAATTATGAGAGCTGACCATCAGATAAGGTTTGCTGTTTCCCGCGGGCCCCTGAATATTGCCAGTTTTCTTATGGGCACAACAGAGTTCATGCTTGCCATGGCAACTGATCCTGAAAAGACACACATACTGCTTAAGAAGATATCCGTCTTCATATGCGATTGGCTTGAGTGGCAGAAAGAGTGTTTCCCCTCAATAGAGGGTGTTTTGATACTTGATGATATTATTGGCTTTATAGGGGAACCCGAGTTCAATGAATTTGTTACACCATATCTGAAAAGGATATTTGGTTGTACAGGAGCAAAGGTGCGATTTCTCCATAATGATGCCGACGGACTTGTTACAGCGGGAAAGCTGAAGGAGATCGGAGTGAATATGTTTAACTTCTCTTTTAATCACTCAATGGGAGAGGTACGAAGGCTGGCAGGAAAGGAGATTGTCCTTGTTGGCAACATCCCACCCCGTGATGTCCTCGCTTCAGGTAAACCGGAAGATGTGGATACTGCTGTAATGAAAGCAGTTGATGAGATCAGCTCTTACAGCAGGATTATCTGGTCAGCAGGCGGAGGTATGCCACCGGGGGTAAGTAATGAAAATATTGAGGCATTTGAGAAGGCTGTGAAAAACAGGTTTTATTACTCATAATTATTTATCTTAGCTACTCCAAATAATACTCATTCTAACTTTATATATCCGGGGTATAAGACTTAAAGAATTTTATAAAATATGAAAAAAGGATTATTATCTATTCTTCCGCTTGTATTGTTAATCGCCTCATGCGGATCGGGCGGTTCAGACAAGCAACAAGCCAAATCAGACACTTCTATGAAAAACAGTCAGCAGGTAAAACTGATCACAGTTGACCCGGGGCACTTTCATGCTGCCCTTGTGCAGAAATCGATGTATGAGCAGGTATCACCCGATGTTCATGTTTATGCACCTGACGGACCTGATATCGTTCAGCATCTCAACAGGATAAATGGCTACAATACCCGTCAGTCGGATCCTACCTCATGGAATGAAATTGTTTATAAGGGAGATGATTTCTTTGAAAAAATGCTTCAGGAAAAATCAGGAAATGTTGTTGTTCTTTCAGGAAACAACAGGAAAAAGGCAGAGTATATAACCAGGTCAATCGGCGCCGGACTTAATGTTCTGGCTGATAAACCTATGATAATATCAGCTGATGATTTTAAAGAACTGGAGGATGCATTTACTCTTGCCAGGGAGAAAAATGTTTTGCTGTATGATATTATGACTGAGCGTTTTGAGGTGACAACTACCCTTCAGAAACTTCTCTCGATGAACACTGAGGTGTTTGGAACTCTGGTAAAGGGATCAAAGGATGATCCTGCGGTGACAAAAGTTAGTGTACATCACTTCGCAAAAGTTGTTTCAGGCAGCCCGCTGATCCGTCCGGCATGGTTTTTTGATGTTGAGCAGCAGGGTGAAGGACTTGTCGATATAACCACACACCTGGTTGACATGGTTCAGTGGGAGTGTTTTCCTGAACAGGTCTTAAGTCCTTCAGTTATTAATATAGTTGATGCAAGAAGATGGCCTACATTCATTTCTGGCGAAGAGTTCAAAGGTGTTACCGGTATTGATGGTTATCCTGATTATCTGAAAAAGGATTTGAAGGATGGTAAGCTGAATGTCTATTCAAACGGGGAGATGATCTATCAGATAAAGGGAGTTTTTGTAAAAGTGTCTGTTGAATGGAAGTATCAGGCCCCTCGCGGAGGAGGTGATACGCATTATTCTGTTATGCGTGGTACTCAGTGCGACATTGCCATTAAACAGGGGCCGGAAGAGAAGTATCTTCCTACGCTTTATTTAGAAAGTATCAAAGGAATAAAAGCTGAAGATTTCAGGGTTAAACTGGTAAAAGCACTTGCTTCATTGCCGTATGACAGCTTAACTGTTGAAAAGGCCGGTGCTAATTCCTTTAAGATTAATGTTCCGGTAAAGTACCGTGTGAGCCATGAAGATCACTTTGCACAGGTAACCTCAAAATATCTGGAGTATCTTAAGGAGGGAAAACTTCCGGAATGGGAGGTGCCCGGGATGATAACCAAATACTATACGACTACTTCAGCGCTGAGGATGGCAAAGGATCAATAAGCCCTTTGCCCTTGCGCCTTTACGCCAACACATCCTCAAGTACCATTGAGTAAAGGTCCTCAAGGTGGATTCCTGCAGCATTTGCCTGTTGGGGTATCAGGCTTTCTTTTGTCATGCCGGGAACTGTATTGATCTCGAGAAAGTATGGCTTAAAGTCAATAAGTATAAAGTCGACCCTGACTATCCCGTTACAACCAAGAAGGTCATAGATCTCGGAGCTGAGTTTCTGTATCTTGTCGGTAACTTTCTCAGGAAGATCGGCAGGTGTGACCTCCTGTGATCTGCCAGGGGTGTATTTTGCCTCATAATCAAAAAACTCATTTTTGCTGATGATCTCCGTTACAGGTAGTATTACTGCCTTGCTCCGGGTTTTTATAACTCCGCAGGCAACCTCCCTGCCATTCATGAAAGCTTCAATAAGGACCTCATCGCTCTCCCTGAAGGCATTTTCAAAAGCTGATGCAAGATCCTCCTTCTTCTTAACTTTGGTAACTCCGAAACTCGATCCGCTGTCGTTGGGCTTTACAAAGCAAGGCATACCCACACTCTTAATTACAGCATCTATATCTACTTCATCACCCTCCCTTATCATAACTGCCCTGGCCATGGGGATTTTATAATCCTTAAGAAACAGCTTGCAGGCCTGCTTATTAAAGGTTAGGGCTGAACAGAAAGCGTTGCAGCTGGTATATGGAATATCGAGCATCTCAAAGTACCCCTGCAGGTAACCATTTTCGCCCGGCTTTCCATGAATGGCAATGAAAACGGCATCAAACCGGATTTTTATATCATCTGTTCTGAGGCTGAAATCGTTTTTGTCAATATTGAAATACCTCCCCTTAGGATCTTCCCAGTACCAGTTGGTACCCTGTATCATTATTATATATGTAAAGTATTTGGAAGATAATATATTACTGACCTCAATGGCGCTTTTTACCGATACCTCTGATTCTGAGGAATTTCCACCTGCTGCAATAGCTATTGTTTTCATTCTTTATATTTATGTCAGATCAAATTTAATCATTTTAGTTAAATCTGCGTTAATCTGCGAGATCAGCGGGAGACTGGATTTATTTCCCGCAGATCACGCTGATTTTCGCAGAGCTTATATTACCTTTGCATAAATTTCTAAAACAAGAAAAAATGAAAAAGGGTTGTTTGATTTCGATTATCATAGTTGCAGTTATTGCATTTTTTGTTGTGAGCTTAATAATCTGGGGCACAAGAGTATATAATAACATGGTCACTTTGAATGAAGGGGTGACAAGTCAGTGGGGAAATGTTGAAACTGCTTATCAGCGCAGGGCTGATCTGATCCCTAACTTTGTCAATACGGTAAAAGGAGCCGCCGATTTCGAGCAGTCAACTCTGACGCAGGTTATTGAAGCAAGAGCTAAGGCAACACAGGTTACGATCGATCCGACTAACATGACTGCTGAAAACATGCAGCAGTTTCAGCAGGCCCAGGGAGAACTTTCATCAGCTATTTCGAGGCTGATGGTAGTTGTGGAGCAGTATCCCCAGCTGAAGGCAACTCAGAACTTCAGGGATTTGCAGGTTGAACTCGAAGGGACAGAGAACAGGATATCTGTGGAAAGAAGGAAATTCAATGAGTTGGCCATGTCTTTTAATACATATATTAAAAGATTTCCGCAGAGCTTTATTGCCGGGCCTTTTGGATTTGGGGCAAAACCATATTTCGAAGCTCAGCAGGGCGCCGAAAGAGCTCCTGAGGTAAAGTTTTAAACTCTCTCATTTACATTTACAGTTATGAATGCCGCTTCGTTCTTTACCAAGGAACAGCAATCTGAAATATTGGACTCTATAAGGGAGGCTGAGAAATCTACTTCAGGAGAGATCAGAGTGCATATTGAGACACGCTGTCCGGAAGATGTGCTTGACAGGACTGCCTGGATCTTCACCAAACTCAATATGCAGAAGACAGCAGAACGCAATGGAGTGTTGTTCTATCTTGCTGTCAGCGACCATAAATTTGCAATAATCGGTGATGCAGGCATAAATGCAAAGGTGCCTGAAGGTTTCTGGGATGAGATCAGGGAACAGATGGAGAAATCATTCAGTGATGGCAAATTCACCGATGGATTATCAAAAGGAATACTCCTCGCCGGGTCTCAGCTAAAGAATCATTTCCCGCACAATAAAAGTGACGTGAACGAGCTGTCCGATGAGATATCTTTCGACCACTTAAAGGGGAATGAATAACATGAAAACAAAAAATTCCCTTTTACTAACGGGTGCATTACTATTTTCTGTTCTGTCAGGAATCTGCTTATCTGCTCAGGATATCCCTGAAAGACCTGTTCCTCCACGCCTGGTAAACGACTTTGCAGGTATGCTTTCCGACTGGGAAGTTGAAACCCTTGAAGAGAAGCTTGTGGCATTCAATGATTCAACTTCCAATCAGATAGCTATTGTGACTGTATCAACTTTAAGCGGTTATGATATTCTGGATTATACTCAGCGGTTAGGTGAAAAGTGGGGTATAGGCCAGAGGCAGCTTAATAATGGTATCCTGATACTTGTAAAGCCGAAAACAGCTGATTCAGGCGGCGAGATAGCTATTGTACAGGGATACGGACTTGAAGGTGCAATTCCTGATATAACATGCGCTCAGATAATTGATTATGAGATAGTGCCTGCATTCAGGGAAACTGATTACTTCGGGGGTCTGAATGCTGCAACAAATACCCTGATGTCACTTGCGAGGGGAGAATTTTCATCTGATGAGTATGGCAGGAAGGCAAAGAAAGGATCAGGTGGTGATTTCCCGGTGGGGATGATCATCTTTATTATTTTCATAATCATAATTACAATGTTCGGGAAATCGAAAGGTTCGAATAACAGGAACATTGGTTCAGGCAATCTGCCATTGTGGTTGCTCCTGAGCCTGCTTGGCTCAGGCGGTTCACACAAAGGGTCATGGGGTGGATTTTCAGGCGGCAGCGGCGGTAGAGGTGGAGGTGGATTCGGCGGTTTTGGCGGTGGCAGCTTTGGCGGCGGCGGAGCGAGAGGCAGCTGGTAGCTATCAGCTATCTCTTCCCGAAGTATACTTTCTCCACTTGTCAATAACCTGTACCATATCATCCGGCAGTTCTGATTCAAAGGATAATCTTTTCCCTGTAACAGGATGATCGAATGCCAGGGATTTTGCATGCAGAGCCTGCCTGGGAAGGATTTTAAAACAATTCCTTATGAACTGCTGGTATTTGGTAAATGTTGTACCTTTGAGTATCTGTTCACCTCCATACTCCTCATCGTTAAAAAGTGGATGCTTAATATGGCTGAAATGGACTCTTATCTGGTGGGTACGGCCTGTTTCAAGCTTGCATTCAACAAGTGAGATATATCCCAGATTTTCAAGTATTCTGTAATGCGTAATTGCAGGTTTTCCTTCGCTTCCATCTTCAAACACCTGCATAATTTTCCTGTTTTTGAGATTTCTCCCGACATTACCGGTTATCGTACCCTCAGGCGGATCGGGTGTACCCCATACAAGTGCCTGGTACTTTCGGTCGGTTATCCTGTCAAAAAATTGTCTTGAGAGCCTGTTAAGCGACAGCTCATTTTTTGCTATCACCAGTATTCCTGATGTATTCTTGTCGATCCGGTGCACCAGACCTGGTCTTGCCTCACCTGAGCTGAACAGGGGCAGATCACGAAAATGGTACATCAGTGCATTTACCAGGGTGCCGGTATAGTTACCATATGCAGGATGTACCACCATTCCCGGTTTCTTGTTTACCACAAGCACATCATCATCTTCATAAACAATATTAATAGGAATATTCTCGGGTATCAGCTCAATTTCCCTGGGCGGATTGGGAAGTACAATCTGTACTATATCTCCCGGCTTGACTTTGTAATTTGGTTTTACAGGAGAGTTGTTTACCAGGATATTGCCTGCATTGGAAGCATTCTGAATTCTTGTCCTTGAGGTGCTCTCCAGCCTGTATGACAGATATTTGTCGATCCTTAACAAGGACTGACCAGGATCAACCACAAACCTGTGATGCTCAAAAAGTTCCTGTTGATCTGAAATAATCTCTTCCTTTGTCATCCGGTGTTTTATCTGACTTTGATCAGGCGGCTGTAACCTGTTGGTTTTCCTGCTGTACTTATTATAACAATATATATTCCTACACGGAGGGAAGATATATTTATTTCTCCTTCATTTCTGCAATTCATAAGTTCTCTTCCGTTGAGATCCAGAATAGTTATCCGGGATGATTCAGGATAAGTCATTCCTTCGGTGATGACAGTAATGTAGTTGCTCGCCGGATTTGGACGGATTAAAACAGAATTCAGTTTTCTGTTGTAAAGATCATTAATCGAGGTTGTCTTTTCAGGAACACCTACCACCGGTCTTATCATCAGGGTTCCGTTTGTCTGCGACTGCAGCCATTCCCCGTTGAGCCAAAATAACTGCCTTCCTTTATTGGGAGTGTTAATGTCAAAACCTGCATTGAGAAATGTTTCAGAACGCTGCTTCCATCCGATATAGAAGACTCCATCAACAGGAACACCGTCAGTTATTCCGTAAGTGTAAAACCCGTTTATCCTGTTATTATGTTCCACCATAACCTCCTCTCCTGTATATAAAATATTTCCCGGCACACCTTTATCGTCATCCCATACCATAAGGTCGAAGGCTCGCTTGTTGGCATTATTGTAACTATCGTTAAAGCATATCTGTATTGATCTGAGAGTGTCGGGAATATATGAATTGAAACGGTATGCAACCATTGCATTCCTTGAGCCCTGTCCATTTATGCCATATCCCATCTCTGCCGAACCATCATCAAATGCAAAATAGTTCCTGAATACCTGGTAGTAATCAATAGTATCATTTCCCTTCGGATCAAAATCATCTGTCTTAAGGGAAGAAATAATCCTGAACCTGGCAGAATCGGGAGAATCTGATTTAAAGGTATAGATCAGGTTTGCTTTGTAATCAACATTGGTAAGCGGATCAATATTGGAAGCTCCGGCAGTGAATGAATGCACCTTTGTGTTTTTATTTACATCCCATATTTCAAAATTTCTGGTCACATTCCTCACGATTATATCATTGTTCCTGTAATAAACGGGGATGAATGAGCTCATCTCCTGGAGCTCGATCTCTCTGAAATGATTCAATGGCATGGCTTCATGATTCTTAAGCAGCGATCTGTTTGGTGACCTGATTGCCACATCAGAATATACAGTGTCATCAGCTTCACGGTTTTTGTCAAGTAAGACATAATCAATGTTCCAGTGGTCGCAGTTACCTATAATTGACTGGTCGTCTGTATTCAGCGATTTTGATATTGATGCATAGTTTATGAACCTGAATTGAAATCCTTTCTTTAGAAAGCGTTGATCATCAATTGAAATTAATACCTGCCTGAAGCTTTGATCCGTCGTGCCATTTACCCTCCAGATAGCAAACCACTTGTTTTCTTCAGGAGACAGGAACTGCAATGTCAGACTGTCATTTGGCTCAGGAGAATCACCCAGCCCTCCGGCCTGAAAAAAAAAGGTGAACTTGATTTTGTCTGCTGCAGTATAATTAAGGTTAAGAGGCAGGGATGTGAGCATATCTGCCATGAAACCGGATGAAATTGCTGTTTCATACATCATCCCTCTGTTGTCGATTGCATCAAAGGTTGCCACTCCGGCTGTGATCTGCTTATCTGAGTATGTATTATTTATAAATACAAAATTGTCAGCCCATTTTTTACTGTCGGGAAAGATTGACTTTCCTGAGAAATCATCAAAAAAGGGCAGCTCGATTGTATCATGTGATAAAGAGGAAATACTCTTGCTTTTCATTTCTGACGAACCTGTGATAGAATAGTTTGATTGTATTCCGACTACCGCTTCCTGTGATATAGCGACTGAGCAGGCTGCTAATGAAAAAATCAAGAATATAGTTACCTGTCTGATCATCTATTGACTGGAGGTCGGTTTTACATTTTCCGGAACAGGAATAGTGTCTGGTAAAAAAATCATAGTTGAATCGACCGGGAGTTTTGCGGAGTCAGTTGTCAGCCAAAGGTAAACAGTGGCCCCGAGTTGCAGATTCGATTCTTCATTGAATTCAGGGTTCTGTTTGTAAACAAAAGCATTCAGTGAATCCTCCATGTTCTTTATAGTATTGTCAAATATAAATGCTCCCAGGTTCAGGGATGATCCAAGTATTCTGTTTCTGGCCGGTTCCAGTTTGTAGCCGATAAGTTCCGGTACCGGAGTGCGCTGATTGCTAAGTCCTTTCCCAAGCACCAGATCTATGACAGAACCTTTCTGTATTGAATCTCCTTTAGCAATTATTTTTCCGTTAAGCTGCTGTTCCAGGACTACATCAACCGATAAATCGGGTTTATATTTCAGAAGGCCCATCTGAAGTCCTGAACTCTCAACAACAAGTATTGCCTGCCGTTTAGGCAGATCAATAAGATCTGGCATTGCAACCATCTCAGGATGGAAAGCATTTATTGTAAGTATTACATTTCTCCATTTTTTTACTTTGAAGCCTGGTTTTGGATTCTGTTCTGCAATGCATCCCCTGGGCACTATATTAGTATAAACCGAATCGATTACCTGGTACTTAACCTTGCTCTTTTTCGCAAGTGCTGAAGCTTGCTCAAGTGTTAGTCCTGAAAAATCAGGTACTGGTCTGGCCTGTCCATGCCTTGTATAAAAACTGAGCCATATTAGCAAAATAATAACCCCTCCGATAACTATGGCTATCGCGAACCCGAAATTTTTTAAAAATACCTTGCTGAATATGAAATCCTTTAAGCTCATTCCTTTGATCTGTAACTAAGTTAAAACGTAAAGGTACTGATAATATTATTATTGGATCACCATTCTTTGACAGGGTTATATAGGGAATCTCTTTCTACAGGGATCAGTCCTGCTTCCTGTATAAGATGACATATCTCTTCAGTATTCATTGAAGGACTCTCCTCTTTTGATCCTGCCATTGAAAATATCTTTGTGGTGTCATCAATGGTTCCGTCCATGTCATCCACCCCGAATGAAAGCGAAAGCTGTGCTGCTTCTTTTCCGATCATAGGCCAGTAAGCCTTGATATGGGGAAAGTTATCGAGATAGATCCGGGATACTGCATAATTTCTCATATCTTCGATTATACTCACCTCTCCAAGATATGACATTTTGTTATTGGCTTTTTTAAATTTCAACGGGATGAAGCAATTAAATCCATCTGTTCTGTCCTGCAGAATGCGCAGACGTTCCAGATGATCGATGCGGTGCGAATAATTCTCAATATGCCCGTATAAGATTGTAGCATTTGACGGGATTCCAAGCATGTGAGCTGTTTCATGTATCTTCAGCCATAATTCCGAAGATGCCTTATCATCACAGATACTCTTCCTCAGCTCCTCGTCAAATATTTCAGCGCCACCCCCCGGAATGGAGTCGAGTCCATAATCCTTAAGGATATTAAGTCCTTCTTCAATTGTGCACCCTGCTTTACTGATCATGTAATCAAGCTCTATCGCAGAGAATGCCTTGATATGAAGTGAAGGCCTGTAATCCCTTATTTTTCTGATAAGAGATCCCCAGTAGTGAATATCATATGAAGGATGTACTCCGCCAACAATATGGACCTCAGTAACAGGCTTATTGTCAAAGGTTTTTACTATATCCATTATCTGATCATGGCTGTATTCCCAGCTTTCAGGATCACCTTCAGGTTTATGGTATGAGCAGAACCTGCAGTTATATACACATTTATTTGTTGGTTCAATATGAAAATTATGATTGAACCAGGCATAGCTTCCGGTAAATCTTCTTTTCACAATTCCTGCCATAATGCCCAGCAGAGGCAGGTCAGCTTTTTTGAACAGAAGCAGACCCTCTTCAGGGTTGATGCGCTGTTTGTTCTCAACTTTTTCAGCTATTGTTCTAAGTCCGGCATCTGTTATATGGTCAAAGAGATGATTCATTTTATTTTACTGTGAAGGTGCAAAGGTAAAATAAAACAAGGTGCCTTTAAGGACACCTTTTGCCAGATTAAATATAACCTGATTATGCTTTTAACTTGAGTTCAGTGGATACTGTAAGTTTCTTTCTGCCTTTGGCCCGTCTGGCTGCAAGAACCCTTCTTCCGTTCGGGGTTGACATCCTTTCCCTGAAACCATGCTTGTTTGCCCTTTTCCTTCTTGATGGCTGAAATGTCCGTTTCATCTTTTAAGCTATTTATTACTTACTGTCTGATTTGAGACTGCAAATGTAGTACTTTTTTGAAATATAAAACTTGGCAAGCACATTTTTTTCAAAAAAATCAGACCGGCAGATAAACAATCTTCTTCGTTTCAAAAAAAGGTTCTGCAAAATAATCCTTTATTTCCCACACTTTTATTGTACTGTACAGAGCCAGTTCCCCAGTCAGATCACCGCCTTTGAGATACAGAATACCATTTTTCAGATTGTTGTGTCCCTTGATATCCAGATTTTTACGTGTTAGTTTAACAAACCCGGAGAAATCTGTTACTGCCCGGCTTACAATAAACTGGTATTTTCTCTTTTCATCTTCAACTCTCTTTCTGACTGTAATTACATTCTCCAGTCCAAGCTCTTCCTTTACTGCTGTTACAACCCTGATCTTCTTCTCAATTGAATCCAGAAGTGAAAATTCCGAATCAGGGAAGAGTATTGCCAGCGGTATCCCGGGGAAGCCTCCGCCTGTACCTACATCCAGTATGGTAGTTCCGGGGGTGAAGGAAATGATCCTGGCAATAGCCATTGAATGAAGTACATGATGCAGATAGAAGTTGTCCATATCCTTGCGGGATATAACATTTATCATTGCATTCCACCTTTCATAGATACTCTTTAGCCGGATAAGCTTTGTCTTCTGACTCTCTTTCAGTTCAGGAAAGTATTTCAGGAAATTCTCCGTCACTACCTGTTCTCTGTTTTGATAAGTATGTTATATAACAGTGTTTTAGCCCTGTAAAGTTCAGCTTTTACTGTCCCCAGGGGTATTTTAAGCTCAGATGAGATCTCTTCATAGGAGTATTCTTTATAGTATCGAAGCTGTATAAGCGATCTGTACCTTGGTTTAAGCTGGTTAATTATGTCCTTGAGTGCAGCTATCTTCTGATGGTTTATCAAAGACTCCTCAGGATCAGGAAGGTCTGATTGAATATTTACAGTGACATTGTCGATGTTATCCTGGTAACTTTCGAATGGGGCAGGCGACATCTGTTTCTTTCTTATGAAGTCGACACAATTGTTGGTTGCAATTGTGAACAGCCAGGTACTGAAAGCGAACTTTGGGGTATAGGAGTCAAGATTGCGGAATGCTTTCCCGAAAGCCTCTATTGTCAGATCTTCAGCATCAGAAGGGTTGCTGACCATTTTCAGAAGCATGTAGTATATTGAATCCCTGTAGCGGTACATCAGCCTGGCAAATGCTTTCTCATTGCCTTTCCTGGCCTGCTCAACAAGCGCATAGTCGGCCGCTGCATTATCCGATAACCCGTTTGTTATTTCCATCTGTTCCTGCCTGTCCTGTCTAATGTTTTGCTCGTATAGATCACGATATGGATAAGTGGTGAAAAGATATCAAAAAAAAGTGAAACCATTATGATCCCGGGTTCATTCAGTTTCTTACAGGTCAGAAAAAATACAATGAGCTGCACCGCAATCCTTACTCCGAATACAGCAAGTACATAAGGCCACAAAAATGTAGATGCCAGGAGCAGGATAAATGAGGAATAGAAAAGGACCCTTGTCAGAGGTTCAATTATCAGAAGGACCTTATCTCTGAACTTATAGTACGGTGCTGTGGTGTAATGTCTTTTCTTCTGCTTGATAAATTCCTCTAAACCGGCAGAGGGTACTGACCGGGTATGAGCAGCTATACTGAGCTCTACTCTTGTGTTTTCCGGTGTGGCATTTGTATTTACTATCAGGTCGTCATCTCCTGAAACAAGCTGATTGTGACTTCCATAGCCCTTGTTGGCAAAAAAAAGTGAACGCCGGTATGCCAGGTTCCTTCCAACACCCATATAAGGTATCCCTCTGATAGCCATTCCAAAATATTGCATGGCAATTGTCATGCTGTCATATCTGATGAATTTGTTGAGTAATCCTTTCTTGCTGAAATACCCTCCGTAACCAAGCACAAAAGTGGTTTTATCATCAAAATCTGAGGCCATGGACTTCATCCATTGATCCGATTCAGGGCGGCAGTCGGCATCAGTGAAGAGCATTATCTCATATTTAGCCGCTTTTATTCCTATAAACTGGGCAAACTTTTTAGAATGTGTGAATTTTGGGTCTTTATTGATAGTTGATACCTTAAGATGAGGGTATTTAAGAAGATATTTCCCAAGAATATCATATGAACTATCCTCTGAACAATCATTTACGACAATGACTTCATATTCGGGATATTTTTGTTCAAGTATCAAGGGAAGAAAAGCATCCAGATTTTCAGCTTCATTCCTTGCGCAGATTATAACGGAGACAGGTAACAGAGTAGCTGTCCTTGCCGGCGGTTTGAAAAGGGGTACTGCCAGGTAAAACCATAAATAATAAAACAGCTGAACAACTGCAGTTGTTAGAAATACCCGGAATGTTATGGCAAGAAACAGATTATCCTGATTTAGCATCTGACTTTCAAATATGCGGCAATATTACTAAGATAATCTCAATGTTGATAAGATAAAAGACAAAAGAAAAATGATAATAGTATAATCATTAAGATAATAATTTCCGGGTTTTGTTCCGGGTAAGCTTATTTATTGAAAGTATATGTGAATCCCAGTGAGGCATAATTGAACATTGAGAAATTATAAACCTCATCGTTATCTGCACCTCCCTCCAGAAGCCGGTATCCTGCACGCATTGATGCCTGATCATTAAGCTTATACTGAGCTGCAAAAAGGATATCCTCAGCCCTTCCCTGTGGTGCGGCAAGCGCATCCCCTTCGAGCAGAAAACTTAGTCTTTCATCCATGTTCAGGAGCAATCTGAAATTTATAACCGGCACAAATCCGACATTGGTTTTTTCTGCAAAGTAACCAGGTGATTTAAGTGTAATGGCTGCATCTCTGATTTTAGCAGTAAAGCCCAGTCCAAATTCAACTTTCTCGCGGAGTACTATATCGTAACGATATGTAAGCCTGTAGGAGTTAAATTTATACATGGCATCAAGAGCCGAGTCTGCCGGAAAAACTGCACCTGCAAAAGAAACATCATAGGGCAGATAACCATCTGACTTTACTGACAGGGGAGCATACAGTACAGATAAATTATGGCGTTCCCTGATTTTATATCCTGCTTTTATCCTTATGAAAAAAGAAGAGGCTGCCTCCAGATCTTCACTCAGAGAAAAGAGAGTTCCCTGATCTCCCGGAATGCGAACATCATTATAACCGGTAGTGACAAAACCGGTTTCAAGATCAATGAATGGTTGTGCGTGCAGCAGCGTTATCAATCCCAGGAAGAAAATTACAAGTAAGCCTCTCAGTTTCATATTAAGATCGTTTGTTATTATTTTATCATTGCGGACAAAGGTATCAAAAAAATCTTTCCTCATAATTTCCGCAGCCGCTCCGGAACGATTACATTTGTGCTTCAAAAATGAGGTTACAGAATATGTTCAGCATCGAGAGCCGGGATCCGGATTCAAAGGCGCGCACCGGGTTTATAATGACATCGCACGGAGAAATTCCAACTCCGATATTCATGCCTGTGGGAACAGTAGGTACCGTAAAGGGTGTGATGCAGCGGGACCTCTCAGAGGACATTGATGCAAAGATCATTCTGGGGAACACATATCATCTCTATCTCAGACCTGGTCAGGAAATCCTGAAAGCTGCAGGAGGCTTACATAAATTCATGTCGTGGGATAGGCCGATGCTTACCGATAGCGGGGGATACCAGGTTTTTTCCCTTACCGGAAATATGAAACTCACTGAAGATGGTGCAGTATTCAAATCACATATTGATGGTTCAAAGCATATATTCACTCCCGAAAATACTGTTAATATACAAAAGGTAATTGGTGCTGATATAATTATGGCGTTTGATGAATGTACTCCATGGCCATGCGATTACAGCTATGTTAAGAAATCGGTGGCACTGACCCACCGGTGGCTCGACAGAGCAGTTGCAAGGTTCAAAGAAACGGATCCGGTCTGGGATTGGGATCAGTCTCTCTTCCCGATTGTACAGGGAGGAACATACGATGACCTCAGGCGGGAGTCAGCTGAAAAAATTGCATCAGCAGGTATGGCAGGAAATGCGATAGGAGGACTTTCGGTGGGTGAACCTGCAGATGATATGTACAGGATTATCGAAGTTGTGAACGAAATTCTGCCTGATGACAAACCTCGTTATCTTATGGGTGTCGGAACGCCTGTAAATATACTTGAGGCGATTGACAGGGGCATAGACATGTTCGATTGTGTAATGCCCACAAGGAACGGAAGAAACGGCATGTTATTTACAAGCGAAGGGACAATAAACATTCGAAACAGGAAGTGGAACGATGATTTCAGTCCCATCGATCAGGCAGGTCCATCGCTTGTAAGTCTTAACTATTCAAAGGCTTATCTCCGGCATCTGGTTATGACTGGCGAAAACCTGGGGGCGCAGATAGCCAGTATACATAATCTGGCATTTTATTTGAAACTGGTTGAAGAAGCCAGGGAAAAGATCAGACTCGGTATATTCAGAAAATGGAAAGATTTAATGATAAAAAAACTGTCGGTGAGGTTGTAACTTCATTGAAGATCAGGATTATCGACAAATATATAATAAGAAAGTTCCTTGGAACTTTCTTCTTCTCTATTGTGCTTATCCTGACCGTTGCAATAGTTTTCGATTTTGCTGAGAAGATTGATAATTTCATGGAGAAGGAGGCGCCGGTCAAAGCGATCATCTTTGATTACTACTTTAATTTCATACCCTATTTTGCAACACTTTTCGCACCCCTGTTTGTATTCATATCAGTAATATTCTTTACATCCAAAATGGCAATCAACACCGAAATCATTGCCATTCTTAACTGCGGTATGAGCTTCAGAAGGATGATGTGGCCATACCTGATCTCTGCAGTAGTTATAGCTGTCTTAGCTTTTATTCTGACAAATTTTATTATTCCCCGTGCAAACCTTGACAGATTGGAATTTGAGGATAAATATTACCGTTCTGCAAGCCGGAAAGTTACTGTGGAGAATATACACAGAATGGTAAGTAAGAATATTTATGTTTTTATGGGATCATACAATCCCATCAGCCAGCGCGGACAAAACTTCACAATCGAAAGATTTGGTGAACATGGCAGGCTTGAGTCCAAACTGTCCTCACCAACGGTGGTATTTGATACCGCAACAAATAAATGGTCAGCAATGAATTATACCCTGCGCGACATTATGGATGACGAGGAGATTATTACAAAGGGTAAACAACTCGATACAATGCTGATTATTAAACCAAGTGATTTTTCAAGAGACCCGGGCTTTGTCGGAACGATGACTTACAGGGAACTGGATGATTACATCGGCCTGCTGCAGCTGCAGGGTTCGGATGAACTTAAGCTTTTTCTTATTGAAAAACACCGGAGATTCTCCAACCCTTTTGCAGTGTTTATACTGACTCTTATAGGAGTGTCGCTCTCGTCAAGGAAGGTGAGAGGGGGGATAGGGATGAATATTGGTATAGGATTGGTATTAAGCTTCTCATATATACTGTTTCTGCAGTTTGCCTCACAATTTTCACTAAAGGGTAACCTCAATCCGATGCTGGCAATGTGGATCCCAAATATCATTTATACATTTATTGCTTTCGCCCTTTATAAGATGGCTCCCAAGTAATCAGGAAATTAATGTAGTCTTGTTTAATTGATTTTTTTTATTGACCATTATCATATTTTTAATGCTTATTAATCTTTAGTTTGCACCTTTAAAATTGAAGAAATGGCAGAAAATAGGAAGATAACCGAATTAAAGGAGAAACGCAAGAAACTGCTTCTCGGCGGAGGAGAGCAGGCTATAGAAAAGCAGAAAGCGATGGGGAAAAGAACTGCAAGGGAAAGAATACTTGCCCTGCTGGATAAGAACTCATTCAATTCCGTATGTTGCTGCATCCAGGGGATATGTCGATGCAGTAATTGAACCATCGGAAACCCGGAGATTCCTCCTGCATGCCATAGAAGTATCAGTTGACAAGGATGTACCAATGCCTTCAAAAAAGCATGGATTACCACCTTTTTAACCGGTTGATTAAATGAACTTAAAGTATTGAACATGACCAGCAACGATGATAATTTAGGATACCTCAACATAAACTCCGGTCTGTACAAAACACATATCAGCAGCAGTTTTAAAAACAGAAAACTTTATAATCCTGCAGATCCGAAACTTATACTGAGTTTTATACCCGGAACCATTATCGATATTCTTGTTAAAGAGGGACAGGATGTTGAAAAAGGAGAAGACCTGATGATACTCGATGCCATGAAAATGAAAAACAGGCTTAAGAGCAGCATGAAGGGAAGAGTTAAGAAAATTGCCGTGGAGAAGGGTGCAAGGGTTCCTAAAGGAGTCCTTCTTATTGAACTGGAGTAACTTACAGGAGGGCTCCCTGCCAGATTATATATTCCTGCAGTTTATCAGGTATCTGCGTCCTTTTAGTGAAAATACCGAAAACCGAGGACCCGCTTCCCGACATTAAACTGAATATTGCGCCTGTCCTGTATAACTCTTCTTTTAATGCCTTTATAATGGGGTGTTTGTCAAATACATAGCCCTCAAAATCATTGAAGATATTCTCCTTCCATTTGTCAACAGGAAGATCGATCATTTTCTTAAGTGATGACTCAGGTTTGGAAGGATTGCAGTTCTGATATGCTTCCTTTGTATTCACTATTATACCCGGATTAAGCAATATGGTGTAATGGTTTTTAAGGGGCTGCTTCTCGAAGGGGTCCAGTATTTCACCGCGGCCTGATGCATAAGCAGGCGTACAGTCAATAAAGAACGGACAGTCACTGCCCAGCTCAAGTGCCAATTCCTTAAGTCTGTCGTCATCAAGCTTAAGGCCATAACACCGGTTAATTCCTTTGAGTAAGAATGCTGCATCTGATGAACCGCCTCCCAACCCTGCTCCTGCCGGGATTGCTTTATGAAGATGAATTTTAAGGGCGGGGAAACGATGTTTCTCCCGCAGTTTTCTGACCGCTTCCATTACTATGTTATCCCGGGGTTCTCCCGGAATGTCGATGCCTGTTACAGCGAGGATGTCTCCTTTTTTCTGATCCTCAGCAACCACAAATTCAAGAGCATCAGATAAGGGTAACGGACAAAAGAGAGTCTCAATATCATGAAACCCATCGGGACGTTTACCGGTGATCCTGAGTCCAATGTTGATCTTGGCTCTTGGGAAGGTGACCATCCTGTATTTTTTTTGTAAAAATACGAAGTTCATTATGCTTTTGAATCTGAAGCATGCAATTCAGCTGTTAGCTTTTCAACAAGTTGTTAACAGTAGCTGTTTGTAATAAAAGCCTCATCTTTTTAGCATTATTTTAATCGTTATCATACCTTTAACACGCTCTGAATCTTTTAAATATTATCATGTTAATTTACAGTAATTCAACAATATACAGGTAATGATAAACCAGCGAAATAATCCTAAGAAAACAGTACCTGTGCTTCCTGATTTCGGCAAGGTTCCTCCCCAGGCACTCGACATGGAGGAGGCTGTCCTTGGGGCAGTTATGTTAGAAAAGGAGGCAGTGATAACTGTCCTTGATATCCTCAGGCCGGAGAGTTTCTACAAGGAGGCTCATCAGAAAATATTCAAGGCAGTTGCAGATCTCAACGCACGAGAGTTCCCGGTTGATCTCTATACTGTTACAGAGGAACTTCGTGCCAATAATCTCCTTGAAAGCGTTGGGGGGCCTGTTTATCTTACTCAGCTGACATCGAAGATAGTTTCAGCTGCGAATGCCGATTATCACGCCAGGATCGTAGCCCAGAAATTTATTCAGCGCGAGCTTATCAGGGTATCATCAGTTATCCAGACCAGGTCTTTTGATGACACTGAGGATATAACTGAACTTCTTGATTTTTCTGAAAATGAGATATTCCAGATCGCGGAAGGCAATATCAAAAGAGAAATTGCCCCTATAAATGCTGTTATAAAGGATGCAATCAGGGAGATCGAAGCAGCCGGAAAAAGAGAGGATGCACTTGTCGGAACTCCATCGGGATTTACGAGGCTTGACAGGCTCACATCAGGCTGGCAGAAATCTGAACTGATAATAATAGCAGCCAGGCCATCGATGGGTAAAACTGCATTTGCACTATCCATGGCGCGTAACATGGCAGTGGATCATGGGAAATATGTTGCAATTTTCTCATGTGAGATGTCATCCATTCAGCTGGTTAACAGACTGATTATAGCTGAAACAGATATCCCGGGAGATAAAATCAAGAATGGCCGCCTTAATGAGGAAGAGTGGAAACAGCTTGACTCAAGGATCAAAAAGCTTGTTCAGGCTCCTATCTTTATCGATGATACCCCTGCAATTTCAATCAGTGAACTGAGGGGCAAATGCAGGCGCTTAATGGCTCAGCACAAGCTCGATATCGTTATAGTTGACTATTTGCAGCTTATGTCGGGACCCGCGAATGCAGGCAGCCGGGAGCAGGAAGTAAGTAATATATCGAGGTCCCTCAAGAGTATAGCTAAAGAGCTTAATGTACCTATTCTTGCCCTTTCACAGCTTAACCGTTCAGTGGAGATGAGGGGAGGGTCGAAAAGGCCGTTACTCTCGGACCTCAGGGAGTCAGGAGCAATCGAGCAGGATGCCGATATGGTTGTTTTTATTCATCGCCAGGAAAAATTCGGGATACCTGCCTTTGAAGACGGATCTTCAACAAAAGGGATCGCTGAGATCATTCTTGCAAAGAACAGAAACGGTCCTGTTGATGATGTAAGGCTGAAATTCCGTGAAGAAAAAGCACAGTTTGTCGATATAGATGATTTTGACCTTGTGAGTTCTCCTGATATGAGCCCGGGAGTACAGAGCGTAACATTCGGATCAAAAATGAATCATGATAACTTCAGAAAGATGGGAGGTGAGTTCGATCATGAGTCAGGATTGCATGAAGAACCTCCATTTGCCTAGCTGATTTACGCAGATTGATCAGTTAAATTTCAGAACAAGCTTTCCGCCGATACTTTTGTAGCCGAAATCTTCGAATCCGACGTAAACTCCCAGTTCAGCCATAAAGAATATTTCACTTATGCTGTATCCCAGTTCGGTATAATGAGGATTATTCCTGGATCCGAGATACGAGAGGCTTACATTTTCCCGCATTAAAGTATTACTGATTCCCGGAAGCAGCTTTATAAGCAGGTAAGGAGTTGTGAATTTGATATGGAATTCACCAAATGCCTCAGGAGTACTGAGTGAATAATAAGCAGGCAGCATAAAGGCGTCCTGGTAATCATCCAGAAGTACCATTGGAGGTTGCGGATTGAAATGGAAGAAATCATAAAACGGGACGTTCCTGTTGTCTGTAAAGCCTCCTGTCCTGAATCTCCATCTCAGTTTACTGAATGGGGCTATATCCTGATTTTTATAAACTTCGAACCTGATCATATCATATTGACGTATTCCGTCGATCTCAGGAATCTCATTGAAGCCGTGCTGCCATGAAAGGATAAATGTCGGCCAGTCTGATCCCCTGGGGATCTTTCTCCCTTTGTTTATCCTGTACCTCTGGAAGGGAGTATAAGTGAGTTTTGCCGTTATATCAGCATGCCGCTGGTCGGTAAGAAAATTTAAGCTGTTTGATGTGGAATCGAGGTAAGCATTGTGCGGTATGTTATCCGTATATTCACCCGTGCTACTGATAAATTTAAAGTCGGTTGTGTGTTCCAGAACTCTCCGGTCTTCAAGTGTGGTACTTATATCGAGGTTTAATCCGTTGACTATTTCAGTTCTGAAACCCGGGATCATGAATCGTGAATCATATAGTTTAAGGTAGTTCTTTTCAAAAAACAGAGAAGTAACTGAATTTAAGAAAGGATTTATTCCGCCTCCGTTTCCGATATCTTTGCTGGTCATACCTATCCTGAGATAGATCTGCCTCTGATTCAGTCCGTCAAAAACATACTGGCTGTTTAACCTCCACATTAACTGTTTCCGGCTGAATGCATACCTGATGTCCGGAAAAAAAGATATGGATGATCTGCCTTCATTCCATGACTTTGACAACCGGAAATTCAATCCGTATGTGAAACCGTCAACAGTATTGAATGTAAGATTTTTCATATCCGGCAGACCGCCATGTGTAAAAGAGAATCCTGTTGTATCCGACCAGGTATGTCCCAGAAGAATCCACTGAGCTTTCCTTCCGGCCATGCTCTTTTTCTCCTTATCTGTTCCCGATGTTGTGTCACTCTTTACTTTCTGAGGAGAATAGAGTGCCTTTAAACTGTCATTTCTTCTTATACTTCTGACTTCGATCTCAGAGAGAGGAACAGGACGTACCTGAGCCCAGTATGAACTATCTTTCCTGCCGGCATCCTTTTCTATTTCATGCGTGGTCCTTTCCTGTATCTCAAGGTTATTCCGGATACTGTCGGGAACACTCTTCTCCGATTCTTTTTCCATCAGCCTTGAGAGCTTTACCATATCCCTGTTGGAAAGATCATCTTTTGCCAGTATCTTTTCAATCTGCTGTTTTGTCTTTGTAACTGTTGTGTCAGGTTTTTCAGGACCTGTAAAGTCAACAGAGATTGTTTTTGGTTTTGCCAGAGCCAGGTTGGGTTTAACATCAATATATTTTACGGAACCTCCGTAACCCGCATCTGCCTTGAATCCGACTATGGAAATATTAACGTCGAACTTGTGGCTGACAGGCATCCAGATATCATCCTGAACAGGGATATAGAGTTCCTGTATCCGCACTTTGCCTACCAGGTTCTCATTTGACAGGTCAACACTGTGAAGACACCAGAGATCCTCAATAATAAATATGGTGCCCTCGAATACCTGTTGGCTCTTCCGTTTCGGGATCACCTGGATCTTATTAATGGTATAGATCCCCTGAAGAGTAGCGCCAAGATATTTATACCTGTAATGAGAGAATGCATTGGGAGCCAGAGGAGATACAGCCATATCAGCTATTACAGGCTGGTAAAAGCTTGCCTGAATATAATCCATTGGAGATATATCGTTGCCCTGTTCAGGAAAGGTACTGTTGGATGATATTACTTTCTGGAAGTACTTGTCAGGAGCATTGAATTCAATCTCGTTGAATGATTCCATAAGATATGCTTCCCCTTCCTTTATTGTCTGGCTGCTTACTGAGCCTCCGGACTCTTTCTTTGCCTCAATCGCCATTGATTTCTGCAGGAGTTTCGGGATCTTGTTGATAAACAGATTCCCTTTCAGATATAACTCAGCTTTGTAGTAGTTGATGTTATTAAGGTAGTAAGGTGCCATGCCAATCACCTTCCGCATGATTATATACGCAGGATCCTCATCTGATGCAGTGATCCTCACTTCCGGTATCTGATAGTACTGCAGCGGGAGGGTGATATTTTTAATTACAGGTTTATCAGTCAGGCTGATCGTCGCAAATATCTGTTCGTAACCGAGGCTCTGATAGATCACAGTATATTTGCCTGCAGGCAGTTTTATTTCGTAATCACCTTTCGTATTGGCTGTTGTCCCCTGTTTCAGTTCCTGGATATAGACAGTCGAATATGGAACGGGTTCACCGGACTGATCGGTTATCTTTCCCTTAATTGCCTGAGCATTAAGAAGTGTATCTGATAAGATTATCGAGAGAAGCAAACAGAAGGCCGGCTTCATATAATGTTTATAGTTTTTTACCTGATACCACTATAACGATCTCTCCCTTTGGAGGTTTATCAGTATAGTAGCCTGCAAGAAATGACAATGTTCCTCTTACATTCTCCTCATAAATCTTGCTGAGTTCTCTCGATACGCATGCTTCCCGTTCCGGTCCGAAATGTTCCGACATCTCTCTGAGAGCCCTGACCAGCCTGTATGGAGATTCGTAGAAGATCATTGTTCTTGTTTCCTCCTCCAATCCGGACAATCTTTTATTTCTTCCTTTTTTTTGTGGGAGGAAGCCTTCAAAGCAAAACCTGTCAGATGGAAGGCCTGAATTAACCAGGGCCGGTATCAGGGCAGTCGGACCGGGAAGAGTCTCTACAGCGATCTCCTTCTCCAGGCACGACCTTACAAGCAGGAAGCCGGGATCAGATATACCTGGAGTGCCGGCATCGGAAACGAGAGCAATAGTTTGTCCGGAAAGCAGTTTATTGCATATTGACTCCACACTTTTATGTTCGTTGAACATATGATGCGATTGAAGAGGAGTTTTAATATTAAAATGGTTCAGTAGCTTAGATGCCTGTCGTGTATCTTCTGCAAGAATGAGATCAGCATTTTCGAGGGCTTCCAGCGCTCTGAAAGTAATATCTTTAAGATTGCCAATGGGCGTTGGCACCAGGATAAGCTTACTCATCAGGAGTGAGTTTACGCTTCACAAGATCAAGTAATTGCTTTACTGCTTCATTTTCTGAATTAATGCCGGTATAGCTTATAATAACTGCTTTTGCATCTGCTTCATTTTCGGTCTTTTCGAGTTTTGAAATTGCCTGTTCATAAGCATCTTTATTTCCATCGAATATCTCTCTTATGAAAAGGAACCTGTCATTTATTCCTATAGCTGCATTCAGGCTGTTTATATGTTTTGACTTAATGATTTCAGTAACATCATCTTCACTTTTCCTGGTGCCCAGCCTTTCATTGAAACTTGCTGTTTTACCGGTGAATTTATCCGCCATAATTGCAGATTCCTGCTTAGCTTTTTCCGGTGGTTCATCCTGTTTTAATTTTACAGATTTCACGGGAGGCTTTTTCTCTTCAGAAGGGGCCGGTTGATGAAACATCTCAACAGGTTCAGCTGCTTTTACCTCTGCGGGAGTAACTACTTTTACCTGCGGTTCAGTAATTTTAACGATTTTTGGTTCAACAGGCTGCTGCTTAAGACTTTTGAGCAGGGCAATTACATCTCCGGCACTTTTGCATTTTGATTTGGCAAGCTCTACCTGCAATTCCGGAACCCCAGGATAATTTTTCAGATCATCAATGATTAAGCATGCCTCATTAAGATCTTTTATTATTAAATCGATGGTTGCATTGAAATCCATACAAACAGATGTTAATAAAACAAACCATTTTCCTTATTTTGCAAAAGTAACTATTATTCCACAAGTGGAAATGTGAAAATGCAGTTTTAAGAGAGGGTAAATGATTTTATTTAAAGATGGAGTTTCTTGAGAATTCATCGGCAAGAAGCGGTACACGGGGATCAGTTGAAGTGATTACAGGTTCAATGTTCTCCGGAAAGACCGAGGAGCTTATCAGAAGGCTGAGACGTGCTCAGTTTGCCGGATTAAAAGTTGTTATCTTCAAGCCGGCTCTTGATAAGCGGTATTCCGAAACACGTATAGTATCGCATGATGAAACATCAATTGTTTCCACTCCGGTTGACCATGCCTCATCCATTTTACTCCTTGCAGGTGATGCCGATGTTATTGCTATTGATGAAGCACAGTTTTTTGATAACTCATTGGTTGAGGTATGCAGTCAGCTTGCCGATAACGGTACACGGATCATTGTGGCAGGTCTCGACATGGATTTTATGGGTAAGCCTTTCGGCCCTGTGCCGGGATTGCTGGCAATAGCAGAACATGTTACAAAAGTCCATGCTATATGCACACGATGTGGCAATCTTGCCCAGTATTCATATCGTAAGAGTGATGAATCACAGGTTGTACTGCTGGGGGAGAAAAATATCTATGAGCCTCTCTGCAGAAGATGTTATAACGCAGCAATAAAGAAGTAATAAGTGAAGCTCACCTCTTCCGGAATCGCAGAAATTGTTAAAGGAGTATTGTCAGGCTCTCCGGATCTGATTATAAGTGATATTGTTACCGACAGCAGACAGGTGAGTTATTCTGACGAGATTGCTTTTGTAGCAATCAGCGGAAAAAATCATGATGGGCACCAGTTTATAGGAAATCTGTATCAAAGGGGGCTTAGGGTCTTTATTGTGGAGAAGCTTCCTGAAAATATATCCTCATTCCCTGACGCAGGGTTTATACTTACTGATAATACGATTACAGCTCTTCACCTTCTTGCAACCTGGAAAAGAAAAGCCTTCGGCTCAACGGTAATTGCAATAACAGGAAGTGCCGGCAAAACAATTGTCAAAGAGTGGCTCGCTGATATTCTGAGCATCAAGGTGCCGGTTATCAGAAGCCCCAGGAGCTATAACTCCCAGATAGGAGTGCCCCTTTCAGTCTGGAAACTTGATGATAAATACGGAATTGGCATTTTTGAAGCAGGGATCTCCCGGACCGGAGAGATGGAGAAACTTCAGCGTATCATCGACCCTGAAATAGGAATTATTACAAACATAGGAGATGCTCATAGTGAAAACTTCACTGATAACCGGACCAAGGCGGCAGAAAAGTTAAAACTCTTCTCAAAATCTTCTGTTATAATATATTGCAGCGATTATGAGATTATAAATGACCTTATTAAATTTGACGATAATCTGAATAGCAAAGATCTGATATCATGGTCATTTAAGGATAAGAATGCTGCAATTTTTGTACAGGCCACAACTCAACCTGAGGGTAAAACGGGGATCACCCTTACATTTAACGGAGAAGAGTATGTTTATACTGTCCCTTTCCACGACAGGGCATCCGTAGAGAATGCAGTTATGGTAACTGCAGTCTGCCTCTTTTTACGGGTTGAATCAGAATTGATTGCACAGGGTCTGAAAGGACTTGTTTCGGTACCTATGAGGATGGAGATAAAGGGAGGAATTAACAACTGCCAGCTGATAGAGGATTATTATAACTCCGATCCGGGATCGCTCGGGATGGCTCTTGATTACCTGAAGTCACAGAACAGTAAAAAGACGACCCTGATACTTTCGGATTTTGTGCAGAGCGGAAGAGTTGAAGAGGAATTATATGGTGAAGTGGCCGGTCTTCTCAGGAAGGCCGGCATTACCAGATTTGTTGGTATTGGAAGTTCACTTACAGGAAACAGGAATCTCTTCAGAACCGAAGACAGATTCTTCTATTCAACCGATGATTTTATCAGTAATATCGGATCACTTGATTTCAGAAATGAGATTATACTCCTGAAAGGTGCGAGGGTATTTGAATTTGAAAAGATCGGACGAGTGCTTGAGCAGAAAGTGCATCAGACTGTACTTGAAATAAATCTAGATGCAATATCCCATAACCTGAATGTATTCAGGAGTTACCTTGATCCGGGGACAAAGATTATGGCGATGGTCAAGGCATTTGCTTATGGATCAGGATCTTCCGAGATAGCCTCACTGCTTGAGTACCATCGTGTAAGCTACCTGGCAGTAGCATATGCTGATGAAGGAGTTGAACTAAGGAATACAGGGGTTACACTGCCTGTAATGGTCATGAACCCCGATCCTTCATCGGCTGATTTAATGATCAGATACTCGCTCGAACCGGAGTTGTACAGCTTTGCATCATTTGAAGCTTTTACCTCAGAGGCTGAAAGACATGGCTTAATAGGATACCCTGTACATATTAAGATCGACACCGGCATGCACAGACTTGGATTTATGCCGGAGGAGATCGACGACCTTGGCTCTTCTATAAAGTTGAAAGAATGTATCAGGATCATTTCGGTTTTTTCACATCTTGCCGGAAGCGAAAAGGCTGCTCTTGATGAATTCAGCAGAAATCAGGTTGGCATTTTCCTGGCCTCGGCTGCAAAGATACGCGAAGCTACAGGTTATCCTTTTATCAGGCATATACTTAATTCGGCAGGTATTATTCGCATGCCGCAGTATCAGTTTGAGATGGTCAGACCGGGAATCGGTATATATGGAGCCGACATATTCGGGGGTATATCACTGAAGCCGGCCGGCCGCTTCAGGACAAGGATATCACAGGTCAAGAGCATCAGGGGAGGCGAGCCTGTAGGATACGGATGTACCGATGTGTCAGATAAAGAAAGGATCATAGCTATTCTGCCGGCAGGTTATGCTGATGGACTCAGCAGGAAGATGGGAAACGGGAAGGGGAGTCTTTTTATCAGGGGCGAAAGAGTTCCCATAATAGGCAATGTATGCATGGATATGTGTATGGCTGACATTACAGGAGTTGAAGCGATTGAAGGAGATACTGCTGAAATATTCGGTGAGAATATTTCGATTAATGAAATTGCCGCTATATGCGAAACAATTCCCTATGAGATCCTGACTTCGATACCGGGAAGGGTTAAGAGGGTCTTTTACAGGGAGTAGGGACACGCCATGGCGTGTCCATTCATAACACCAATGTGATACAGGAAATCAAAAAATCACCCCGATTTGCTTATCATTTCCAGTGCCGGAATATCGAGAAGGCGTATTTTTCTCCTCTTTAATTCAATTTTACATTCCGATGCAAGATTTGATAATGTCCGGATAGCGTTAGATGTTGTCATATTTGAATGATGTGCAATATCATCTCTCGAAAGGGAGGCATTTATTGTATTGCCATCCGGCTCGAAACCGTAGATTTCGCCCAGCATAAGAAGTGTCTCGACCAGCCTTGACCTCACATGTTTCTGGGTGAGAGAAATGATCCTGTCCTGGGCGAAAGTAAGTTCGTCAGTGAGTAATTTCATTAGTTTAAATGAAAACTCGGAATTATGCTTCAGTATATTTGCAAAACTGTTTCTTTCAAGGATACATACTATCGAATCTTCAATGGCTGCTGCAGAATCATTCCATACACCGGCTTGAAAAATATTTCTGAAGCCAGCCATTTCTGATGGTTTCATAAGCTTAAGTATCTGTTCCCTTCCACCTGCACCAATACGGTAGATCTTTAACTTGCCCGAAACAAGGCAGATAACTCCTTTTGCTTTTTCTCCTTCTTTGTAAATGAAATCACCCTTCTTTACTGATAAAGTAAAATGATTCCTGGCAATAGCCTCCTTATCCCTGAGGTGGAGGCTTTTGAATATTGAAGATGGTTCTTCGAGGCAATACCCGACATAAGGATCTGTATACTGCATGGTAATTTATGTTATAAAACATATCAAATGTACGAAAAATTCCCTCATGTATTGAACCTCCGTTCCTTTTAAATATTTTACCTCACTTTTTCCAGGGGAAAGGGTCTTGTGATTTAGGGGATGAGGTCAATATCTTGCAACCAGTGGCATCCTTCTGCCGGCACCAAAAGCCTTTGATGAGATCCGGAGGATGGGTGGAGCCTGGTACCTTTTATATTCATTGTAGTTGATCATCCTGATGACTTTATAAACTGTCTCTCTGTCTGCCCCTTCTTCAATTATCTGTTCTGCCGGTTTCTGCAATTCGATATAATTATAAAGGATATTATCGAGTATGCTGTATTCCGGCAATGAATCCGAATCAAGCTGATCGGGCTTCAGTTCTGCTGACGGCAGTTTTTTAATGATATTTACAGGGATTATTTCATTTTCCCTGTTGATATACTCTGCAAGCCTGTAGATATCAGTTTTATATACATCACCGATTACCGATAGTCCGCCTGCCATGTCACCGTACAGTGTTCCATAGCCTACAGCCGCTTCACTTTTATTTGAAGTGTTCAGTAATATGCTTCCGAATTTGTTTGATACAGCCATCAGAATGACGGCTCTTACCCTTGCCTGAATATTTTCCTCTGTAACATCCTTTTCATGCCCCTTAAAGAGAGGGGCAAGATCCTCCTCAAACGCCTGGAATGGTTTCTCGATATTCACTATGTCATACTTTGTATTAAGTCTGTCTGATAGTTCAACGGCATCATTTACAGAATGTTCCGACGAATACCGTGAAGGCATAAGCAGCGATCTGATATTTTTATTGCCAAGAGCTTCTTTCGCAAGACAGAGGCATACTGCAGAGTCGATCCCTCCCGATAAGCCCAGAATGGCAGTTCTCAGCCCTGACTTACTGAAATAGTCACTGATTCCTGTTACGAGAGCTTTATGAATAAGTTCTATCTCTTCAGGCTTTTCAACCTTTGAAGAGCCTGAACCGGAAATTATGTGATCAGTTTCAAATGTTTCTATTCTCTCTTCGAAGTATGGCAGCTTTTTATATATCCCGCCCCTGTGATCAACAATTACTGAAGCACCGTCGAAGATGAGTTCGGTATTTGCCCCGGTCTGATTTACTGAAATTACCGGCAAACCATATTTACGGGCCTTGTCTCTGAAAATATTCTCCCTGGCTTCTGTTTTGGTATATGAGAATGGAGACGCGGCTATATTGATAATTAAATCAGGATTCTGCTTTACCAGCTCTTCCATAGGTGATACTGTGTAAAGCCTTGTTTTCTCAAATTTATTATCGAAAGGTTGTTCATCCCAGAGGTCTTCACATATTGTCAGCGCCAGCTTCAATCCATCAAGTGAGAAAACAGAAAAGCGTTTTTCAGGTTCAAAGTACCTGTATTCATCAAATATATCATATGTGGGAAGGAGAGCTTTTCTGGCTGTAAAAATTATCTCCCCTTCGGAAAGGACCAGGGCGGAATTATAAAGCTTTTTACCCTCCGGTTTTGGATTTATTGTAGGAGATCCTATAATAGCTTTAATTCCATGACATTCAGCAGCAATTTCATTTACCGTCTGATTGCATTTCTCAATAAAATCATAACGATCAAGAAGATCGAGGGGCGGGTATCCTGAAATGCAGAGCTCGGAGAATATTACCAGTTCTGATCCTGCCTCTCTTGCCTTCGTTATTGCCTTGCATATCAGTGACTTATTGAGATCGAAGTTCCCGATATGGTAATTGAGCTGCGAAACAGAAATTCTCATAGAAATTCTTTAAAAATTTATCCCAAACCGGAAATTGAGCATTTTATGGTGTATTTTATCCGGAGGCTGGTTGCCGTTTTCTTTTGTAATATCTATAAAATTGCTGTCGAAACTCAACCCAAAAACAAGAGCTGTAGTTCCTCCCAGCGAGTATTCAATGCCTCCTGTTACATGATAACCCATATTGAAATTATTCAGTTCATTTACTGCATTCTCTTTTTCAATGCCGGTTGCAGGGATTTTAGCTTTTCCGCCAAGCACAAATTTCGGATCGAGACCAACATCAGTAAAAAATGTTACATACCCTATCTGGTTTGACTGTAACTTGAGCCCTACCGGTACCGCAAGATATTTTATATTAAAGGTAACCCTGTCGCCTGGCAAAACGGTAACAGGATTATTAAGCATAATTTCAATAGTGTCGGTACAAACAAGATTTCCTCCTGCAGTTATGAGGTTTAATCCGGTTGAAAAGGCGTAGTTCGGAGCAAAATACTTATTGAATATCAACCCAAAATTGAGTCCTGGCCTCGCACCGTCATTCATAACATCCTTGTTATCGGAGGTAAACCAGCTGACAAGAGGATCTGCATGAATGCCAAAACTGATATGCTGCTGCGCATTGATTATCCTGCCCGGAGCTGCAACAAGCAACAGGAAGAGAAGTGAAGCAGATATTCTGATTATCCCTGTTGGTGAGCTTTTCATTTCAATCTGATTTATTCTTATAAGGTATTAAGCAAACTGGTAGTAAAAATAGCAATTTTAAACAGAAGTCGGCCTCTCCGGAATTTTTTCAAAGAAGCTAATGAAAAAGTAATTATTTTTGACTGCAATCAGAAATCGGACCATGGAGAAAAAATTCCTTTTAAATATATTTATTTTTCTAATATTGTTTTTAATAATCTCCTGTAAATCTGGACATTATAAAGTCGATACTTCCGGGATCAATGTAAATATTGAAATAAAAAGGCTTGAGGTCGACCTGTTTACAATTAATCCCGATGATATTCCGGAAAATGTTTCATCATTGAGGAAGAAATACAGGGGTTTTCTTCAGCTTTTCAGTAATGTTATCAATACCGGTGATGTTAATGACAGTGTATTCAGCGATTTCCTGGTAAGGTTTTGTACCGACAGGCTGAATAATGAAGTTTACAGTTCCGTAATGAATGTTTATCCCGATCTGTATGAGATAGAGGATAAGCTGAGCAGCGCTTTCAGATACTACAAATTCCATTTCCCTGATAAAGATATTCCTGATGTATATACTTGCATAACAGGGTTTAATAACAGCATTATAACCGGCGATTCCATACTTGGGATAGGACTCGACAGGTATCTTGGATCAGATTGTGAATATTATCCCAGGCTTGGGATATACAAGTATTTATCTGACCGGATGACATCATCGAATGTGGTGCCTGACTGTATTTACGGATGGGGATATTCAGAGTGGGATATGTCAGCAATCGGTTATCAGGCAGATAATGTCATTACGGAGATGATCCATTATGGAAAGCTTAAGTATTATGAAAGGTGCATGCTGCCTGATGAACCTGAGGAGGTTATCTTTGGTTTCACTGCCGGCCAGATGAAGTTCTGCAGAAACAATGAAGAACAGATGTGGCAGTATCTGCTTGAACATGATTTTCTTTTCAGCACCGATCAGTTCATAATCCGAAAACTTACCGGAGAGGCCCCTTTTACATCGTATTTCACCAATGAGTCGCCCGGAATGGCAGCTGTATGGCTTGGATTCAGGATAGTTGAATCGTATATGATGAAAAATTCAGAAGTAAAACTTGCTGAATTAATGAAGGATACTGATATCCAGGGCATACTGGAGAAAGCCAGATATTCACCAAAATAAAAAAAGAAGGGACCTGTCGTGACAGGTCCCTTCTTCTAAATTTTTTTAAGCGGATCGCTATACAGGATGAATAGCCTCAACAGGGCAAACATCTACACATGCACCACAATCAGTACATATATCCGGATCAATTTTATAGATATCACCCTCAGATATTGCTTCAACAGGACACTCATCTATACATGTTCCGCAAGCAGTACAGTCGTCATTAATTTTGTAAGCCATTTCGATTATTTTTTGTTACTTAAATACTAATAATTGCCAAAATTATCTTATTTTTTTGAATAGAAAAGAAAACCTGACAAATATATAATATATCTTTTTTTAAAAATCAAGGCTGAATGAGAGGTAAAAAATTCTGGGCAGGATGTAGTTATTCTCAATACCCCAGGCCCAGTCAGCTCTTACAAAATAACCGAATATCTGAGCCCTGCCACCTACTCCGAATCCGGAGACAATCGGTTGTCGGTTGGAATCGAGAGTGACTGTTACAGGTCCGTTTGTTATAACCTCTCTGTCATAGCCATTTTCCCCATCCCACGGGGATGTCCCTGTCCATGCTGCACCAATATCTCCAAATCCGACAACCTGTAAGCTGTTAAGGAAGTTAGACTTTAAAGGATGACCTACAAAATACCTGACAAAGGGCCACCTGATCTCGCTGTTGATAAGTGCGAAATTATTGCCATTTCTGACGTTTTGCCTGAATCCCCTGAGGTTTGTGGCAAGCGCCTGAAAGCTGTAATTCTGGCCGGGAGTAACAGGGGTTGCATCGTTAAACATGGGGGTGTTGTTGAAAAGGTATCCCATCCAGTTGTCAACACCTCCGAGGTAGTACAGCAGTTTTGTGGGTCCGAATGAGGAGCTGGCTGCAAACCTGTTTGCCCAGATAAGTTCCCTGTGAATACGTGTGTATTTTCTGAAATCTACTCCAACCACAATCATATCGGACTTAGCCAGGTTGAGCTGTCTGTGATATTCTGCAAATACCTTGAACCTTGTTCCGTAGTAAATATTAATAGCCCTTTTCCTTGTATTATCATAGATCGCTTCACCTTTCAGGCTTCCCCAGAACTGATTTATATTTTCATAATTGAGGGTTGGTATATCAGTCGACATAAATACATGCTTGTCATTCCTGAAGGCAACTGTACCCTTCAGAGCCAGAACAGGAGTCAGGGGCTTGGAGTAGGAAAGATATAAGTTGTGTGAAAATGTTTTAAAAAGAGATGAGTCGTTATAGCTGAAGAAAGCCTGCCTGTGAAATATAAGTTGCTTATCAAAGGTGCCTTTAAGATTCTCAACACTGAGAAGATACTCGTTACTGTCAAAATCTCCTGCAAGTCTGAAGCCTCCTGTGATCCTGTAATTTTCAAAAAGATCGACTGTCCCGAAGCGTGTCAGGATATTAAACCCGGGATTATAATATGGAGCTCCGCCGCTGTATACCTGGTAGGAGTTATTGAGAAAACTGAAATCAATCTGAGCTACAATGTAATTATTATAAAAGGAGGTTTCATAAATTCTTATAAGAGGCAGTTCCAGCTCCGAAGTATCCAGGTCGATATCCATATAATCCTTTCGCCATAACTGTTCGTAATAGTTTTCCTTTTCTTTCTCAAAAACGTAGTGCGAAATATTTATAGCTTCATTTGTTTCATAATACTCATATATCGGCTTGGTAAGAGTATCTCTTCTTTTCCTGTCCTCAATTATCAGTCTCTGCCTCAGTTGTTCTATGCTGTCAGCTTTGTGCAGTAGCAGATTCTTGTCATTCCTGAACTGAGAAGTAAGTATTTCGCTTTCAGGAATTTTGGAAAGATCACCGAAATTGCCTTTTCTCAGGTTAAATTTTCTCTTATTAAAAAGGACCTCGCTGAACACCCCCGGGCCATTGGCCACAGACTGGTTCAGGATGTTCCGGTCATAGTTTGTTACCGGTTGTGATTGAATATAATATCTGTAATGAGTAGTTGTGTCGATATAGCTTATTGCGCTGTCGAAAGTTGCAACATACCTGTTGAAGATTCCATTCTGATCGCCCAGGTAGGTAAATTTGTTTTTTGCAATTCCGGTAGCCCGAAATCTGTCAGTAAATCTGCCTTCGGATAATCTTATAAGATTATTATTCCTCTTGTTCAGATTATAGGTGAAAAGGTCGAAAGTCGGTGAAAGTCTGTCAAACGGACTTCCGGTATTGGTGAGGGTGTCGGATAACCTATTGGATGAGAAAACTATTTCTCCGGGCGATTCCCTGAGAAATGAGGGATGAAGATCGTCTGCTATGTCCCTGGTTATCTGTTCATTTGTCCCTGAAGTTATTGTGTGGATATATATGTCGGTGGTACCATCCTTAACAGCAGAAAGAACCAGACTTGTACCCTCGGGTGAATAAGAGAAATCCAGTACCTTGTCGAAGTAAAGCAGGTTACGTGTTTCTGTTGTTTTTTCATTCGTACGGTAAAAGTACATTACCAGGTCTCCCTCTTCCTCGTTGATGAATGTAATTATCCTGCCATTGGGATGCCATGCCATAACAGGGTAGGAATCATCAGTGAACTGCTCGAACTTAGGCTCTTTCCTGAATATTATCATTTGTTTCCCGGTTGCCTGGTTGTAGAGCCATATACGTTTTCTTCCCCAGTCGTTTGTAACATATGCAATGTAATCACCCCCGGGACTCACTTTTACCTGCTGGAAGATCTGCTCCTTGCGGGATTTTCGCATGATATTTCCATCTTCTCCGGGCAACTGCCTGTCATCGGCATACATTTCTGTATAAAACTTCTTCCAGTCTGTAAGCAATTCCTTCAGATCTTTGCCTATAACATACTCAAAGCCGTCATCAATGTTTTTATATATTTTTGTCAAATAGAGTATGTTCGGTATTATTGCATCTCCGTATTCTTTTCCGATGAATCTCCAGAATGATTGGCCGGCATCTATGGCATCATCGTATTCAAGATGATTTATATTCTTATACTTGCCCGACTTGAGACCATCCTTAACCCTGTTCTCAGCTTCATAATCCCATCGGTGCGCTGAATATTTTATAAGTCCTTTTATATACCAGTCAGGCATGTTGATTACTGATGAACTGCTTATCCTGTCTTTTGTTTCAGCATTATAAAGCATTTCATTGATTATCACCTCTGCTATTGATGCAGCTATCTGATTCTGGAAAGCAACATGGTCCCCTTCATAGTATAGCATCACCTTGTTCTTGATGATCCTGCTGAATCCACCGATATTATATGATTCCTCGTCAAATGTCACGAGGCCTATATTTGATTGTTTATATTCAGCACTCTTGTTGTATATGATGAAGATCATCCTTTTCTCAAGAGTGTAATCGAAATAGTCCTCGATCTCCTCAAGCTTTTTCATCGCATAATTTGCAGTGAACTGAGCCAGTTCGCGGCCATATTCATTGAAATAGCAGTCAAAATCATCGAACCTGTAAAACTGCCAGTAGTAGTCGTAGTACTGAACTTTGTTCTTTCCGAATGTCATCTGGTGGCCATTATAAAACTGCCCTCTTGCATTCAGATAGAGCATGCATGATAAGACTATTATGGTCAGTTTCCTGATTTGAGCCATTCTTTCAGACAAATTTAAATCGACCCGGTTCATTTTAGCATCAAATTTTATTCCAATTGATCCGTGTCAGTCAGCAAAACTAATGATTATCTACTTTTAAACAGAATAAAATGGTCAAAGTTTACTTTTTTAGAGATTTTGTTAAATATTTTTCTTTTCGGTCTGGTTTTTGATGCCTGGAATGCAACCAAAACATTAAAGAATTTGTTATAACAGAAATAAATGGCTTTAAAAATTTGTAACTTTGCATTTCTCATATAAGTAATTTAAAATAGCACGCAGATATGAAAAGGTTATTAATATTATTCATTATGCTTGGTTTGGCCTATGGATTGAATGGTCAGCAGGTACAATCAAAGATGCAGCTGTTGGAAACAGAGCACGATTTCGGAAAATTCAAGGAAGAAGACGGAAGGCAGACTTATGAATTTGTGGTGACTAATGTTGGATCTGACCCTCTTGTAATTCAGAATATTGTTGCTTCCTGCGGCTGTACAACACCGGAATGGACCAGATCGCCTATTCCTGCAGGAGGGAAAGGTAAGGTAACGGCTATTTATGATCCGAAGGACAGACCCGGCCCTTTTAACAAGACTCTGTCGGTTTATACAAACTCAAAACCGGAGGTGGTTGTCATTACAATTAAAGGTGAAGTGGTACCCCGTGAAAAGACTATTACTGAGTTATTCACATTTCCTGTAGGCTCAGTGAGGTTTGAAAGCAATCATCTGGCTTTTACAAATATCAAGAAGACCGAGAAGAAAATAAGAGTGATGCCGCTTGTCAATTCTTCTGATAAGGAAGCAAAGGTTGAATTTATCAATCTTCCTCCTCATCTGTCATTGAAAGCAACCCCTGAAACTCTCAAACCAGGTCAGAAAGGAATGATTGAAGGAACATATGACGCCACAAAAAACGCAGGATGGGGAAATGTAAGCGATATGGTTAAAATAAAGGTAAATGATGTTGTGCAGGAGAATGTGTACTATTATATATCAGCAAACCTGGTAGAGGATTTTTCTTCCCTCTCCAAAGATGATATGCTGAATGCACCTGTTTTCAGGATTTCATCAAACACCTTTGATCTTGGTAAGATAAAAGGATCAACCCAGAATGATGTTGAATTCAAATTTCAGAATTCCGGTAAGAGTGATCTTGTGATCAGGCACATCAGATCAACATGCGGATGCACAGCTATTCAGGAGGGCAACCAGGGTATTGGCATCAAACCGGGGGAATCGGGTTCAATAAAGGCTTCATTCAATTCAGGAGGCTACTCGGGAAAGGTTACCAAAGCTGTATATGTATATACTAATGATCCTAAAAATTCTGAAATTGTTCTTATGATCAATGCTGATGTCGAGCAGCCGACAGCGGCAGCAAAATAGATGGAGAAGGGAAAGGATTTTAAGAGCGCACTGAAGGTAAATAAGGGAATTACACAACCTTCCGGCATTAATCCTGACATCCTGAGGAAAACAACAGGACAGAAAAAGAAGAAATATTCGGTTGACGAATATTTTAATGGCATAGTTTCCGGAAACCGGACCATCCTCAGCCAGGCAATCACCATGGTCGAAAGTTCACTGCCTCAGCATTATGAGGAGGCGCAATCGATTATTGAAAAATGCCTTCCGTATGGTTCAAAATCGCTGAGAATAGGTATTACAGGCGTACCGGGTGCCGGTAAAAGCACTTTTATAGAAACATTCGGACTTTACCTTGCTGAAGAAGGAAGGAAAATTGCAGTTCTTACAATTGATCCCAGCAGTGCGTATACCAGGGGAAGCATCCTTGGTGACAAAACACGAATGGAGCAGCTCAGCATTCATCCTCTTGCCTACATAAGGCCTTCTCCCTCAGCAGGTACTCTCGGAGGTGTTGCCAGAAAAACCAGGGAAACAATAATCTTATGCGAAGCAGCCGGTTTTGATACCATTATAATTGAGACTGTTGGCGTAGGCCAATCCGAAACAACTGTTCATTCAATGGTGGATGTGTTTCTGTTGCTGATGCTTGCCGGAGCCGGCGACGAATTGCAGGGTATTAAGCGAGGAATAATGGAAATGGCTGATATTATTGCAATTACAAAAGCTGACGGACCAAATGAAATAGTGGCAGAAGGAGCGCGCATCTCATATCAGAATGCCATGCATCTGTTCCCGCTGAATCCTTCCGGCTGGAGGCCAAGGGCGCTTACCTGCTCAGCCCTGAAAAACAGAGGTATTAAAGAGCTCTGGGAATCAATAACCGACTATTATGAATTCACAACCAGAACAGGATACTTTGAAGAGTTCAGGAAACGTCAGTCTGTAATCAGAATGCATGATACAATATCTGAATATTTTGTAAATGCTTTTTATAACGATGAGGAGGTAAAGAATATCAGGCCGGAACTCGAGAAACAATTGTATAACGGCAACATAACTTCATTCAAGGCAGCCAAAATCCTGCTGGATAAATATTGCAGGAGCGGAGGCTGTTGAATTTTATATTATATTTGCACGAACTTTTTAAGGTTTAAACAGTTATACATATATATCAGCACGAAATGAAAAAGATTATCTATTTGTTTGCAGTTATTTTTCTGATCGCATCCTGCTCTTCTGAAAAAGGGTATGTGGTTAAAGGTAAAATTGAAGGATCTGACAGCATAACCTTTTATCTTCAGAAGAGGGATGCAGGCAGTATTGTAAGTATTGATTCCGCAGTTTCAAAAAAAGGAGTATTCACATTCAAGGGTGGATCTGTTGATTATCCTCAGCTGATTCAGCTTGTAGCAGGAGATACAAGAAAAAGAACATCTTTTTACCTGGAAAACTCTGTTATTAAAGTGACCGGAACCCTTGATTCACTTTTCAAGGCTGATATCTCAGGCTCAAAAACACATGATGAATACAAATTATATGTTGAATCAAATAAGGTGCTGACTGATATTTATGCAAAAATTTATTCCGAATATCAGGAAGCAACACAATCAGGTAATACGGCCCTTCTGGCTGATATTGAAAAAAGAGCTGATTCCGTTCAGACTCAGATGCTGCAAAATCAGAAAAACTTTATACTGAATAATCCGTCATCTTATGTTACGCCATCAATTCTCGGAAGCATCAGTTACGAAATGGAAGCCGATGAGCTCGAGACATATATAAATAAACTTGATACTTCTATTGCTTCATTACCTCAAATGGTTTCCCTTAAAGAAAGGGTTACTATAATGAAGAGAGTAGCTATTGGGCAGAAGGCGCCTGATTTTACAATGAATGATGTTGAAGGGAATCCTGTTTCTCTTTCATCAAAAATAGGTTCAAAACTCCTGCTTATTGATTTCTGGGCTGCATGGTGCGGACCCTGCCGTAAGGAAAATCCAAATATTGTTAAAGTTTACAATGAGTTTAATAAGAAGGGTTTTGATATTTTCGGAGTATCACTCGATCAGAAGAAAGATGACTGGGTAAAAGCCATTGCAGATGATAAACTTACATGGACTCATGTATCAGATCTGCAGTACTGGAGTAATGCAGCTGCAAAAACTTATGCAGTAAACGCAATTCCTGCAAGTTTTCTTCTGGATGAGACAGGTACAATCATTGCAAAGAATCTGAGAGGAGATGATCTTTACAATAAAGTAAAAGAAGTACTGACTGCAAAATAGTTTGCAACATATTTTTCCTGTTTTGTGCGAAAGACACCCAAAATTAAGATAGAAAGACAAACCCAATTTAAGAACTTCCCATTACTGACATAAATAAATTTACAA